>Ga0209544_1000007_pt1 | contig 383640 bp, 319 predicted proteins | sample MesohylPK_FD_187297 | JGI IMG/M metagenome (GOLD analysis project Ga0209544, IMG submission 187297) | Host-associated microbial community of the marine sponge Aplysina aerophoba from Gulf of Piran - sponge mesohyl, lysed by proteinase K... | ecosystem: Host-associated > Porifera > Sponge >... | reverse complement strand
TGTGTAGGTGTTCCCTCCACAACCGCGATATAAACAGAACGCCAAAAACTAAAGTATCTGGGACGAACTGGGTTTTGAGTAGTCCCCGTAGTCGTGTCTTGGCGGACACCCCCACATAATGCTGTGTCGGTCACCTTGACTTAAAATCAAGGGAGTTTGCTATAAGCAAATAAAAGATGCCCGCACTTTCAAAAATATCTCGGATTGAGAAAGTGCCCCAAAGGAAACCCAATCCTTTAGGTTTGGGAGCCGTCATAAAAGATTCGTATATCTTTAATAGTCACATTAAGGTAGGGTAAATTACATATCGCTTTTCACAGATCGATTCGGTTGGCTGAAGCCGATACCACGTTTAGAGGCTTCAATAAATTGTAAAAGGTATTCTACCTCAGGATCTGCAGGTAATTCCTGTCTTGTTCTGGTAACAGCATGTTTCAAGGGTATTCCAGAACGGAACAAGATACGGTAAGCTTTCTTTAGTATGGCAAATGTTTCCGGTGAAAGTTTGGATAACGGATTAATTTGGGATGTTCTTATACCGAGACGATTTAGATCACGGACACGAGCAGGTTGACCAGCAGACAGTATGAAAGGTGGAACGTCTTGGACGATTTTTGAACAGCCACCTGCCATTGCCATTTTACCCACACGAACAAATTGATGTAGTGCCGCATAAGCACCGAGACGGACATCGTCTTCTATAATTACATGACCGGCAAGTGTGGCAAAATTTGCCATTATAACTCTACTACCAATAACACAATCATGAGCTATATTCACCCAATTCATGAATAGATTGTCATCACCGACAACAGTTTCACCATCTTCAAAAGTTGAGCGAGAGATAGAGACATATTCCCGTAGCACGTTTCGGTTGCCAATGCGTACATAACTTCGTTCACCCTTATATTTTAGGTCCTTTGATGGATTTCCGATGGAGGCACCGAAATAGACTTGACAATCATCTCCAATAGTTGTCCATTTTCCGATCTGAACATGCGGTCCAATAACAGTATTTGCACCTATTTTTACATGGTCTTCAACAATGGTATAAGGATCAATACGAACACCTTCTCCCAATTCGGACTTAGGTGAAATAATTGCTGTTGGATGAATGTTAGTCTCTGACACAGGTTTTCCTCTACTTTCTTATTTTTGCCTTATAGATGCATTCTTTTACATATTGTTCTGTTGAGTCTACCCATTTTCTGTTTGAGCAAGTGCGATTGACAATTCTGCCTCGGTAGCGAGAGCACCATCTACATATACCTCCCCAGCGATTCGTGCTAAGGTACTGCGACGTTGAACAATTTCAATTTCCAATCGAAGTTGATCTCCCGGTATAACAGTTTTCCGAAAAGTAGCTTTACTTATTGACCTAAAATACCCTAATTGATTCTCTTTTCCAATTTCTTGTAGCAGTAACCATGCGCCAAGTTGCGCAAGTGCCTCTACTTGTAGAACACCAGGCATCACTGGTTCTACAGGAAAATGTCCCTCAAATATGGGTTCATTATAGGTAAGGTTTTTTATTCCAACAGCACTTTTCCCGTTTTCAAATCCAATTACCCGATCAATCAAACACATTGGATGTCTATGCGGCAGAATTCGGTAAATATCCTTCGCCTCAACAATCTGATTTATCTTATTATCTTTGATTGTTAAGTCCAGAATACCTTTTTCTGCCATAGCATTCACAAATTGAGCATGGAATGTATGTCCTGTTCGCATTGCTATAACTTGTGCTTTTGGTAGGTATCCAGCAAGGTAAAGATCCCCAATCAAGTCAAGGGTTTTATGACGGACAAATTCATCATTAAACCTCAATTCTGAGCTCGTCTCTCCATCTGGCTTAACGACCAAAACATTATCATAACTGGCACCTTTACCAATACCCAACGCTTGCAATGCCTCAATTTCTGCCTCAAAACAGAAACTACGGGCTGGAGCAATTTCTCGTTGATATGTTTCCGGTGTCAGTTCCCACGAAGCAAATTGCGGAGTAGTATTCGGATGATCATAAGCGAATGTAACCTCAAATTTATCCGAGGGAAGAAACATCAGTTGCTTGTTATCGTCATTTACAACAAATGGTTCAGATACTTCAATGTAACGACGGGGTACATCTAACTGAGTCAGTCCAACTTCTTGGATTTTTTTGATGTATGGTAAAGCACTGCCATCCAGTCCAGGTGGTTCCTGAGCATTGAGTTCAACTTTAGCATTGTCAATTCTCATTCCAGCGAGAGCAGACAGTAAATGTTCAACGCTGCTAACAGTTGTATCACCTTCCTGTAGACTTGTACATCGTGGTAATATATCTGTCCAGTTCTCTGGACAAACTTTTACCTCCGATGAATCCGTTTGATCAGTCCGTTGAAAAACAATCCCGTAATCCGCAGGGGCTGGTTTTATTGTCAGTTCAACAGGTTCACCAAGCATCAATCCTATTCCAGAAATAGAGATTTCGGACTGAAGCGTTTGTTGTGTATCAACATTTCCCATATAATATATATGACTCCATTCATAAGTATATGTAATCTTATAGATTGATGTGTCTATTTGGACGATTTCTTACAGTTATCTTGAAGCATTTTTATTCCGTTTAATCTGACGAATCATTCGATTATGTTCAGCAAGTGTTTTAGAAAAATGATGTTTCCCCTTTTCAATTGCGACAAAATAATAATATGATGTTTCCTCTGGTCTCAGTGCTCCTAAGATAGCTTCCATTCCTGGATTTCCAATTGGACCTGGTGGTAATCCTTTATGTAAATAGGTATTGTATAGTGATTCAACCTTTAGATCCGTCCTGGTCAATAAACGTTCAGGATCTCCTAATGCATATAAAACGGTTGGGTCTGCTTGTAGTCGCCAATTATCCCTAAGTCGATTATGAAAAACTCCTGCAATAAGGGGTATTTCTGACAAAGAACCTGCCTCTCTTTGAATAATGGAGGCAAGCGTAATTACTTCATGTCGTGTTAAATCTATTGCTGTTGCTTCCTCTGACAAGACATCTGTCCATCTTCTTGAGGACTCTGCCAACATCATCTGGGCAACTGTTTTGGCTGAACTCCCTTTGGCGAACTTATATGTATCAGGAAAAAGATAGCCTTCAGCTGATACTCCTTCTGGGACATGTTTTTCAAGTAATTCTGGCAACTCTATTGCTTTTTTAAATGCTTCCGCTGTACCGAGTCCATTTTCCTCCCACAGTTTCGCAATTGCTGCTGTTGTAATTCCTTCGGTAACAGTAAATGTCCTATACTCAATCTGACCTTGCTTAAGTTCATCAAGAATCCGCGTAAGCGACATATCACGACTGAGTTCATAAGTGCCTGCTTTTAATTGTGTCCCTATTCTGCGATACCGCACAGCAAGTTTGAAAGCAAGTGGACTACGAATTAATTTATTCGTTGCAAGATGTTGTGCAATTCTTGAAGTACTACTACCCGGTTCGATTGTTATGGATACTATTTCTTCTGAAGAAGCCGTTGGTGAAAAGTAATGTAAACCCAACAATATAGCAATGAAGCATAAGATTACGAGACATCCGAATGTGTATAACCCGAACCTAAAAACCCGTTTCCAAGTCAGTACTGCCCTTATTCCACGTACGAACATGGGATGTCTCCAATTCAGAAATGGTAATACGTTACGATTGCAGAAGTAATTTGCGATAACGGAGCAGTATACACGAATTATTCATCTGAATTGTCACGAAGATATTCATCCAGAATAATCATTGCTGAAATTTGGTCAATTACCTTTTTCCGATCCTTTGGGTTCATTTCAAGTTGATCCATTATATCTTCAGCATCTGATGTAGTGAACCTTTCATCCTGAAATTCAACTGGCACTTGTAACCCTTTTGATAATCGATTTCCAAATTTTTGCACCTTCTCGGCTTGCGTGCCGATAGTTCCATCAAGTGAGATCGGCAAACCAATGACAATTCGTTCGACCTCGTGGATGGAAACAAGGTCTCCTATTGCAATTATATCGCGCTGCCTATTAGTACGTGTCAGTGTACATAAAGGATGTGCACCACTACCAAGCACATCACTTACTGCAACACCTATTCTTACATCCCCAACATCCAAACCAAGTAAAACACCCATACTTATTCCTTTTGTTATTAATCTCTTCTCCCTTCCAATTTCAACACGTTTCAAATTTTACCCGAAATTATCTGTATCGTCAAGACAAATATCTATGGATAACAGTAGTACAATTCACAGAAAAATAGTGCTATATTAATAACTTGTAGGTCAATTCTAACTTGATGAGAACGACTACTACCTTGTAATCTTGACAAGGTAGTTGATAAATTATACAGAGTCTGATATAATTATTCCACAAAAAAGTTACTGAAGTTATACTAATACACCACATTTAAATAACAGATAGATAAAATCCGTATGTCTACACATTCCCTCTATTATGGAGATAATCTCACTATTCTACAGGAACATGTCTCTGATGAGAGCATCCACCTTATATATGTTGATCCCCCATTCAATACCGGTAAATACCAACTACGTACTGAAATACAGGTAGAACAGGATGATAATGGTGATCGTGTAGGTTTTCAAGGCAAGACATACAGAACACAAAAGGGAGAGACGCGACATTATTCCGACAAGTTTGAAAGTTCAAATGTTTATTTGGAATTTTTGCGTCCACGTTTTGAGGAAGCATATCGTGTCCTACATCCGCATGGAAGTTTTTTCTTACATATAGATTATAGAGAGGTGCATTACTGTAAGATACTACTGGATGAAATATTCGGACGCGCATCATTTATGAATGAAATAATATGGGCTTATGATTACGGTGGACGCTCTAAGTCTCGATGGCCTACTAAACATGATAATATCCTGTGGTATGCCAAAACACCAAAACGTTACACATTCAATTTTGATGAAATGGATAGGATACCGTATATGGCACCGGGTTTAGTCGGAAAAGAAAAGGCAGCGCGTGGAAAAACACCTACTGATGTTTGGTGGCATACAATTGTAAGTACAAATGGCACCGAAAAAACCGGGTATCCAACCCAAAAACCCCTTGGAGTACTTAACCGTATTGTTAAGGTACATTCATCACCAGAGGATACATTGTTGGATTTTTTTGCTGGAAGTGGAACATTTGGTGAGGCGGCAGCATTACATAACCGTTCCTCTATATTAGTCGACAACAATATCACTGCTATCCATAGTATCATGTCAAGATTAACAATTTTTGGTGTTGAACTTGTCAATGCAAATTATGAAACATTGTAACATATACATCATAATTTAAATAATCGCACTTATGTGATAATTCAATTTAAGTTTATATCTATCTTCTCAGGTCCAGATGTCTCTATAAATTATATTACTCTATGGTCAGAAACAGATGATAATAAAGGAAATGTGGACAAAGTAGACATCAGGAGGAAAACAATGAAAAGACTAATCGCTATATCGGAACAGATTACAGAGAGAATCAACCAATTTATAGAGGATTTAGAGAAAAACGGGTCAATTCTTGATAAAACCATATACGATATGAAAAAAAGAATCAATGCTGCAAAAGAACATGTTGCCGTAGCAATTGCAGGAGAAAAGAAACTTAAACGAACCTATGAGGAGATAGTAGATAAAGTAAGAATGTGGGATGAAATAGTTAACGCTGCAATGGATGATGGAGATGATGTACGCGCAAATGAAGCAAAACAGCATAAAGAACTACTTATTCAGCGTGCTAAAGACTTAGAACAGCGGATTCATACTCAGGAAACAGTCGTGACAGAACTTAAAACAGAACTTCTCGAATTTTATCTCAAATTAAAAAATGCATCAGAAAACGTTGAATCCATGTCTCATAACAAGAAACAGGCAGAAACCCGTGCAGCATTCTATAAGGTATTAGCAGAATTTGATTCCCATGATGCTAAGAATGCATTTCAACAAGCAGAACAGGAATTGCAGGCTGCAGAAAAAGAAGCTAAAAAATGGGAAGAACGTAGTCAGAAAAACTCTATGAAGAGTGAAACTTTAGAGAAAGACTCTAATATAGACGAGGCTCTCGCAGCAATCAAACGCGATATCCTTGGCGATAGTCAAAATGATTGAGACCACAAACCTGACAAAATATTTCGGTAAATTGTGTGCTGTCAATTCACTCATGCTACATGTAGACTCAGGTGAAATATTTGGATTTCTTGGTCCTAATGGTGCGGGTAAAACAACAACAATCAATATGCTTACGGGTTTGCTTCGTCCTACATCAGGCACAGCAACACTCGGTGGGTTTGATATACAAAAACAGAGCTTACAAGCAAAAGCAATTCTCGGACTTATGCCCGACACACCACAACTTTATGAAGCATTAAATGGCAGACAGTTTGTACGTATGATAGCGGATTTGTATGAAGTTCCTCCACAACAAGCTGAAAATGAAATGAATACGCTTCTTGAACAATTGGAACTTGTTGATGCTGCTGATGACCAGATAAAAGGATATTCCTACGGTATGCAGAAGAAGATTCTGCTCATTTCTGTACTCATTCACCACCCCCAAATACTCTTCCTTGATGAACCCACAAGTGGATTAGATCCAAAAAGTGCTCGCACCGTTAGAGAGATTTTGCGTGAAAGGTGTGAAAATGGATGTACCGTCTTTATGACAACACACATTCTGGAAATCGCTGAACGTATTTGCGATCGGGTAGGTATTATCAGTAAAGGGCAACTAATTGCTGTTGGCACACTTGCAGAACTTCAGCAAAAGAAACGGGAATTACATACACAACCAACAGAAATAAATCCTAACCAGACAGAAACTTTAGAGGATATTTTTCTTGATCTTACAGCTGAAACATAATAGATAAAATCTCTGAAACTAAATGTTAAGACATATCAAGATACTGCTAATAGCAGATTACCGGGCATGGTTGAACAGTTTTAAACACGACAGACAAGCATGGCGAAAAGGTGTTTTCAAATGCATCGGTTACCTTTTTTTTATTGTTGCACTCTCAGTGTTAGGTTGGTCACTTTTTTCGTTTTTACGGACAACGGATGCCCCATCACAAACCACGTTAGGTGTTATTAACGGATTCATGATGTTCGGTATCATCATGGTAGTAAAGGAGTTGATGGAGAGTTCTTTGAAAAACCTATATGAAGCACCTGACATGCAATTGTTACACGCAGCACCTATTCGTTCTGTGTCAATTTTTGGATATAAGTTCGTCCAAATAACGAATGCACGTATATTGAGTATGCTCTGTTTTATAGGACCTCCATGGGTAGTCTTTGGTGTAATATATGAATTACCTTGGCATTTTTATGTGGTGTTAATTCCCCTGTCTGTGTGTTTACTCGTAATCATTACGAGTTATGTCACCATAAGTATGTTAGTAATTACCCGATTCTTTTCTTCCGCAGCACTTTTAACAACATTGAAGATACTTGGAACGATAATTGGGATCTCGGTAGGTTTTTTGTTATCACTTTCTCTGTTTTCAGGTTCTGGATCATTACCTGTAAGACGCGTTTTTTTAGATTGGGTATCAGCAAGAACTGCAGATACAACCACAGCATGGTTTCTACACGAATGGATCGGAAAAATGTTGTTTAGTTGGGGAACTGAATCAACGATTTGGGAACGTCTGAAATGGGGAATTGGTGGATTCACGGTTGGCACTGTATCTATTGGATTTGCATTACTCACTGCACAATTGATTTACCAACGCGGATGGGAAAATATCCGTCAAATAAAATCCAAACGTAAATCGACACGGAACAATATTAATGCTACTACCTCGGATCTTAACGGAATTTTCGTTACATTTGGACGCGGAAAGATACAATCCATGATGTTGAAAGACTTTCTTATTTACATTCGCCATACTGGACGTGCAATTGCGATCATTATGTTGACGTTATTTTTACTTATACACATAGGTATACTGGTTACCGACGGTAGCGACATGGACGAAAATTCTGTAGTAATCCTCTCTGTTCAGTTGTTATTATATAGTATAATAATCACCTTTGGAATCAGTTGTAATGGACTTCGGGACGAAGCGAAAACCTGGTGGATGATGAAATCAGCACCCGTTTCAGCAAAATTAATTTTTACAAGCAAGTTTCTGACTGCTATAATATGTGCGTTTTTTTACGCAGAATTTTGGGCACTAATTGCCGTTTATTTACTACGTATTCCAGTTGCTAATTGGGCACTTATATTGTTAACACCTATCATCATACTACCGGTAGTTTGCGCGTTGAATACAACCATAGGCACATTACCTTGGATGGCTGAACTTACAGATAATCCAAAACCTTTCTTCAGAGTTTTAACTTTTACAATTACCCTAATTCTTGATTTAGCATTCGTCATCATGCCTATAATTGCAATGCATTCTCAAAGTTTATTGTTTCTCTTAATGATGTCTATCCTGTTTATTGGTGTCTTCGTGATTTCATATAGATATGGAATTAGTAATCTGCATAAATATTTAGTCGCACAAGTGACCTAAAGGAAGGACAAATGATATTAGAATACGAGGGTATAACACCCAATATACATTCCTCTGTCTTTGTGGCTCCGGGGGCAATGATAATTGGAGATGTGAAAATCGGAGAAGAATCCACAGTTTGGTTCAACTGTGTGCTCCGAGGTGACCTTGAACCGATACATATTGGGTGTCGCACGAATATCCAAGACGGAACGGTGATTCACATGGATAAAGAGATCCCATGTTTTATCGGTGATGATGTCACAGTTGGTCACGGGGCAATTCTACATAGCTGCTCAATTGGAAATGAAGCCTTAATAGGAATGGGAGCAATACTACTAACTGGTTGCAAAATAGGTGAACGTGCAATTGTTGCGGCAGGAACACTTGTTCGCGAAGGACAGGAAATTCCATCTGGAACAATTGCAATGGGAGTACCAGCAATAGTACGTAGAGAAGCTACCGAAGCCGAATTTGAACGCGTTAGACACGGTAAAGATGACTACGTTTTACGCGGAAAAATAATGAAAGAAAGTTTGAATAAATAGTATAGAATAAGATGTACAAAGAACACCTACTCATAGTTTGAAAAGGAGTTATTATGGCAAAACACACATGTCTGATGATTGGTGGAAGTGGCATGGCTGGTGGTTGGATTCACAACTTCCGAAATAACTTTAGCGATCGTGTTGAGATTATTGGGTTAGCAGATGTAAAAACCGATGTTCTAAAAAATCAAGGAGAGGCGTTAGGACTGAGTTCGTCGCAACTTTTCACAGATTTCAACGAAGCATGTGCATCCGTTAAGGCAGATTTCTGTGGTGTGGCAACGCCTCCTCCATTTCATAGTCCAGCGGCGGTTGCAGCAATGGAAAATGGCATGCCGGTGATCTGCGAAAAACCGATTGCAGATACCTTAGAAGCAGCGAAAGCGATGGTGCGAACATCCCAGAAGACAGGGTTGCCGTGTGCAATTATACAAAACTATCGCTATGCAAACAATAAGCAGGAATTAGTCCGTATACGTGAGGAAGGAAGATTAGGACGATTACAACATATTGTCGGTAGATACGCATGTGATTATCGTCGCTATCTTTCATGGGGTGTGGATTGGCGGCACGATATGGATTTTAGTCTGTTATTTGAAGCGTCCGTTCATCACCTTGATATGCTCCGTTTTCTCTCTGGTGGTGATTGTGAAACGCTGGTTGGATTCGGATGGAATCCTGAATGGTCGAGTTTCAAGCATTTTTCAAGCGGATACTATTTGATGCGGATGGATAATGGTGTCCATACCTCTTATGAAGGAAACAGTACCGCTGCAGGTATCATCAATTGTTGGAATGGAGAATACTACCGTGCAGAATTTGAAGAAGGCACTGTTGAAATCGGTGGTGGAAACCAGATGACAATCCATCGCGTTGGGGGTGAGAAAGAAGTATATGAAGCACCACCTATCAGTCATTACGCACATCACTACCTATTTAATGAATTTTTAGATTGGCTTGATGGCGGTGAACCTTCTGCTACACGGATTGAAGACAATATCAAGAGTTTTGTCCTTGTTATCGCTGCAATGGAAACGACTGAAGATGGTCAACCAAAACATATTGCCGATTACCTAAGCGATTTAAATCTATAGAATATGTTGAACTCAAAACCTGAAATACCGGTTGTCCTTGACGACATTCCAGAATCCGAACAGCAAGAACTACTTGAAAATTTAGCGCATTGGATAGTCCGTCGAAGTCTTACTACTCCTGCGATTCTGTTAATAGAAACAGGGAAACCCCTTAACTTTTTGGGATCGCAATTATTGCTTGCCTTGAGTCCTTTTGTGCAAGCATTTTTCAAAGGAGATAAGTACCATAAATTAGCACTCATATTGGAAAAAGATGAAAATGTGGAATTGCTCTTGCAGCTTATAGAAAAGTCTGAAGGATGATGAATGAATATGAATAGGAGAAATTGATGGCTGTTGAACTTAGAATGCTCCAGATGGACCAGACAATGACGAAGGGAAAAATCGGAAAGTGGCTTGTTAAGGAAGGGGATACTGTAACGGAAGGACAACCTTTACTGGAAATAGAGACGGATAAGGTTGTTCATGAACAGGAGTCCCCTACTGACGGGGTTATAGCACAAATCCTCCCGGAAGAAGGAAGCGACGTACCGGTTAATGCATTGTTAGCTATTATCGCTGCACCAGGAGAAGAGGTAGAAAGAGTGGAAGCAGATTTACCCGAAGAACCTGAACAACCAATTGAGACACCCAAACCTTCGACCATACTGACTGATGGAACAGATACGCAGCCATCTCGTTCAGTATCATCAATTACAGCCATTAAAGCATCCCCTGCAGCACAACAACTTGCTGAGAAACTTGCAATTGACTTGAAACATGTGAAAGCATCTGGTCCAGGTGGACGTATACTTGAAAGTGATATACATCGTTTCATTGAAACCAGAGGAGAAGCAACAACTGAAACTGCACGTCTCAAAGCCTCACCACTTGCACGCAGGTTAGCAAAGGAATTTGGTCTTGATCTCACAAAAATTGATGGGTCAGGTCCTGATGGTAGAATTGTCCGCGATGATGTGTTGCAAGCAACAGAAGAGATTCCACCACAGGTTTTACATAAAGAACCTGCTGTTTCAGAGATAGTTGAACTTAGCGGAATACGTAAAATCATCGCAGAACGGATGACAATGAGTGTCCAAACAAACGCAAGTGTCACTCTCCATACCGAAGTAGATGCAACATCTCTTGTTGAGTTACGCGGTCAGTTGAATGAAATAGTACAAGGACAAGAGATAAATATCACATATACCGATTTGATTGTGAAGATTGTCGCACACACTTTACGAGAGCATCCACGAATTAACGCAACTCTAACCGATGAAGGTATACAATTGTTGGCTGATATAAACATTGGGGTGGCTGTGGCATTGGAAGATGGACTTGTTGTTCCGGTTGTCCGTAATGTAGATCAAATAGGTTTGGGAGCAATTTCGGGACAGATAAAAACTTTAGCGGATAAAGCACGTAACAATCAACTCGCACCTGGAGAACTTCAAGACGGCACCTTCACATTGACAAATCTCGGTAATTATGGTGTTGATGCATTTACTCCTATTATCAACCCACCTGAGTCTGCGATACTTGGTGTTGGTCGCATTATCAAAAAACCGGTTGTCCATAATGATGAAATTACTATACGACACATGCTTACCTTAAGCTTGACATTTGACCACAGAATAGTTGATGGTGCTCCAGCCGCACAGTTTTTACAGACGGTGTCAGAATATATACAAAATCCGTATTTATTACTTATATAGGAAAATAAAATGAAAAAATGGATAACTATTCTTCTCACATTATCTCTGTTCACAGTTGGTAATGCACAGGAATCTGATCATGATTTTCGACTTGCGTCAGATATAAATGCTGATGGCATAATCAACATCCTTGATTTGGTATTTGTCGCTTCTCACTTCGGTGAATCACCGTCTGAAGATCAAATTCCAAATCCAGATATTAACAGGGATGAGATTGTAGATATACTTGACCTTACACAGGCTGCTATACACTTTGGCAAGTTTTCTGGTGTCCCATTAATATTAACCGATAAAACATTTGACAACGTTATACGTAACGCAAAACTACCAATCTTGGTTGATTTTAAGTCTGATTACTGAATTTACTGCATATTGATGAAACCGGTGGTTTCTGAAATTGCGATAGAATACCGCGATGTATTCGCTATAGCAAAGTTAGATGTGAATGACAATCCGATAAAAACAGCGGAATACCACATACGTGGCACGCCAACATACAAACTATTCTATAAAGGGAATGTGGCAAGAACAATACTTGGTGCTATGCCGAAGGAGAGATTGGTTGAACAAATTTTTGTGGGATTAATTTCGGTGATACAAGAACCACTCACACAAGAGCAGACCGACAGCGAATAATACTACCCATTGCCACACCTGCCGAGTGATGGGTAGTAAATTTTCTTTATTGTCTAAATATTCAGGTGGGTGTGTTTCAGTTGTGGTTAGTGATAGGGTAGATTCTTCTTCATCAAGTAAATTCACTGCAAACCGTTTATAGATCCTATTATCAATAAGTATGGAATAAACACCTATTTGGTCTGTTTCAGCAAACACATCGCTATCTACGTCAACCAGATTTCCATCAGGTTTCTCTACCTGAATAGTAGATGTCTCCTCAACAGATAAATTAAGTAATAGACTCTCACCTGTCCGAAAATTCTGCCCAAAATTGTCATTCTGTCCTTCCATAGATCTAACCGGAAATGTTTTGGACTCAAGCCAGGCTAAGCATTGATACATCAATAACGGTCCGTCAGGCATAGTTGTAGAGAGAGGAGAGTATTCTGGATTAAAAGCATCAAATTCGAAAACAAGGTAATGTCTACCAGAATCTACTCCAAGCCACACCACAGAACCTTTTTCCGTTTCAAGAAGCGAGTCACTCCATATCGGTATATTTCTTTGCACAGATTCTCTTATCTGCATATTCATTAGAGACACGTTATGCATGACTGGATGCGTTATGTTCTCATTAATAACGCGAACAGGTGTAGTAATCGCTTCAACAGATGTATTTGATATAGAAGGTAGTTCGTCTTGCCAATTAATATAGATGGCTCCTTGGGATGAATTGATAGTCAAGAAACCTTGTTCTGATTGAACTCTTTGATCAAAAATAACTACGTCCGCATCGCCAGTTCCGTGAAATTCATCTGTAGATACTTTTTGGATTTCAATGTGTTCTCCGTAGCTTTCCAATAACAAATTCAAGAACGATTGATTTCTGTCACTGACGAGGAGGATTCTGAATTGGTTTCTTGCATTGAAGAATGCCCATGCATTATTGTCCAATTCAAAATCATCTTTAACATCAACAAGGTGTAGATTAACTGCAACGCCTTCTAACCTTTTCTCTGCATTAATATAGAACAGGATATTTCTTACTTCACCTGAGGGAATTGTGAGAAATTTCTCGTCAATAGATATTCCACCTTCTAATTCTAAGCGTGCCTCAACGACTTTATCGGTATCAGTCCAATTTTGTATGCCAGCGAAAACTTGGAATTGGTCTGCAATTCTTTCTACTCTGAATTTGACAATTCCAATATTATCCGCTTCATCACCAACCGTGATTACATTGATAGGCACAGAAGTAACCGGTATATTTTTCGGGGAATCACTAACAAAATAAATTTGATCTTGTTCTGTATCAGAATAGCGTATCGCGTAATCAAAAACTGATGTCAAGCTTCCACCATTGTGCGTTGGTCTGATATTTTCTACAGCCTTTTGCAATGTTTCCTTATCAGTTGTGAATGTGTGTTGAATAAAGGGTTTGGGGGCATGTGTTGCCATTACCATCATACCACCACTGGCAGAAACCTGATTGATATGATTCAACACCTCCTGTTTGGCAAGTGTTAATCGGGTTTCACCTAATTCTTTTGACAGCATACTTGCGGAATTGTCAACGATGTATATTATTTTACCCTGTATGATACCCGGAATACGTAGTGCAGGACGTGCTACACCTGTGATAATAAGGAGTAACAGTAGACATTGTATAATTGGTAGCAGAATATTACGGAGTCGTTGAAACGGGACGTTCGCTTTCTGATCATCAGCACTGGCACGCCATAGCATTATACTCGGAACAACATAACGTTGTCTGCGAAGTCTGAGAAAATGTAACACGACCACAATAGGGATAATACCTAAAAGGTAAAATGCAGCGGGGTTCAGAAATGCCATTTTTCAACATCGTTAACTTATTGGAGATGAAACACAAAATTTGTTATAATTCAAAATAATATCAAATTATGGTTCTGTTCCACTTGGATGGATAATAGAAAGGTATCATTCTATATATCGCACTTCATAGTCTGAGTGGATAATGCGATATATAGAAAAACGTTATGATACGGGTTCTTCTACTGGCGCAGCTGAAGCAGTAGATGAAGAATCTCCATTCTCTCTTTCGTTTAGACTTTTGAGGACTTCCTCCGCATCTATCTTGCCTACTTCACCGTAGTTTTGCAATAACTCACATTCTTCACGAACTCTATCGTAATCTTCGAGTTCCAAATAGATATTCGCCAAGTTCTTATGCATCTCACGAAAGACACCAGGCCAATTTCGTTCACCTTCTTTGTCAACAATCTTCGTTGCGTTTTCTATTGCAATGTTAACAACATTATCAAGTTCAGCCTTTTCCGATGCGGAAAAGGGAACATTTTCCTGGTTTTGTTTTTCGTTATAGGAACGTAATGCACCCAGTGCCTTATCACATTGGTTATATGTCTTTTCAATGCTCAATGCACCTTCAAATATTTTTGATAAAAAACCAAATCTCATAAATCAAAGTCTCCACAAGCTAAAGCATTGGAATTTGACGGAGACGTGTTAAAATGTTGATTTCAATTGTCCCCAAGTAACTGTCAATTTGTCTTTAGCTTCTACAGATAGAACACCAGCAACACCAAGTTCCATAGATGCTTTTATCTCTTCCTCAGACAACGCTTTGGAATAAATAACAACTTCATCTATTATTGCATCTTCAATAGGATGCGTATTTGGACCTTCGCCAGCCCCAACGTAGATATTTGCATTTTTGTACTTCCCAAACTGAATGTTTTCAGCTGCTGAACCGATCAATTCACCGTCGATATATATCTTCCCATCTTCGCCATTTGCAACTAAAACATAGTGATACCATTGCTTCTTTTCAAATGTGAAGTTAGCAAGACTTTTGTCTTGATGTTGTCCAGCATCCCAAAAAGGGTTAGAACTCGGTGATAACATCAAGCGGAACAAGCAACATCCAGGATCATCGGTTTCAATTGAAATAACACCGCTATGGCTTGCGTGATTATTCACATATAACCAAGCTTCCAGTGTAACCTCACCACTCTCACCTATAGGGACAACAAAATCACTTGGCGGACTATGTTGAACAACGCCTCCATTTAGATGAATTGCTTTTCCAAATTGTCCATCAACGAGTTTACCGTTGCCAGTTAATTCAGCATCAGTGCCGTTGCCAGATTTATCTTTGACAATTTTTCCATCAAGTTTATCAAAGGAGTAATAGACAAGAATGTCTTCTTTCTCAACAGCGTATGTATAACATACAGCGAATACCAGTAATACTGCAAGTCCAAAGAATAATATATTTTTATGCATGTTTCGCATCTCCTTTTTCAGATTTACATATCACTATACCAGATATTCTAATTAAGGTCAATAAGTTATCTATGCATTCCGAGGGTTATTTATAGTGAACTTTAGAGTTAACAGGACATTTTGAGTTGTAGGAGGGAACTCCAATTCCCGACTATTAGTGAGTTTTGTCGCGATTCGGAGATCGCTCCTACAGAGGAATGATTAATATTGAAAATCATAAGACTTGGAAACTGAATAACTCTACCCATAATACACTTTCTGATTTACATGGGTATATGTTATACTATAATTATGAGTATGTTTCGTGAACATTGGCTCGGAGGATTGACTTCCTACAGCGTATTTTTTGTGCTTTCGCTTGTAGTAACAATTTCCGTTTCAATCTTTTATGGATTGTCATTTGATTGGAATCCAACGATTTCAATGAATCCTGTGGATATCCTTGGATGCTTCATAGTTGCATTGCTATTTGGATTGTTTCCCGATGTAGATATAAAGAGTAAGAGTCAAAAGGTATTTTATAGTGCCCTATTTGCGCTGAATTTATCGCTTATCTTAATCTTTCAAAGATACTTTGAAGCGGCGTTATTGGGTTTATTTGCAATGGTTCCAATACTTAGCAAACACCGTGGATGGACACACTCCAAAATAACCATGATTTTGCTACCAAGTCTGTTTCTGGTGATTCCGCTTTATGTTGAATACACTAACTATGGTGTTGGTTGGGAAGAACTTCCTGATATATTCACCTCGTTGGTCGAGTATGAGAATCTTACTGACACTTTCCATAGTGGTATTGCGTTCTATCTTGCCAGTTTGATTGGATATGCGTCACATCTATATCTTGATGGCATATTATTCCGTTCACGTAAATCACAACGCCGAAAAAAACGTGCGAATTGATGCATAGAGACAACCTTAATTTACAAGTTATACGTAGTAATACTGTCTTACAAAAACTGTTTGCATTTGCCAAAAGGCAGAAAGTTGAACTTTATCTTGTTGGTGGTAGTGTGCGTGATTTGCTTCTCAACCGTCCGACAACCGATTATGATTTCGCTTTAAAAGCAGATGCTATTCTGTTTGCTAAATCGTTCGCAAGAAGTATCGGTGCAGCATTCGTTCTACTTGAAGAACAACCACCTACTGCTCGCGTGATAGCCAAGATACATCAACCTAAACTGTTGGAATTGTGCATAGATTTTACACAGTTTAGAGCAAAAACTCTAACGGATGACTTACGTCTACGGGACCTAACGATTAATGCATTGGCTATTCCGCTTGAAACGGTGATGGAATCAGAACAACCAGAAGTAATAGATCCGTGTAATGGTATAAACGACTTGGAAAAACGTCAACTGCTGTTTCCGAGTGAACAGGTTATACTTGATGATCCGCTCCGTCTCATGCGAATATTTAGATTTTCTGCCCAATTGGATTTTGATATTCCTCAAGAATCTGTTAACTTGGTTCAGAATCATTCACAATTATTGCCGAATGTATCACCAGAACGCGTACGTGATGAATTGTTTAAACTTCTCAACATTAAGAAATCAAAATGCCATTTGAAGCTAATGTGTGAGGTAGGATTGTTGTCTCACGTTATTCCATCCGTCGAACAAAACTCTGACAGTTGGACAGCACTTGAACAGTTTGAGAGAACTACATTTCCTATATCGCTAAACGAATATCGTAATGAAATTGATACCTATCTCAATGAAGAATTAGGTTTATATGCCAATAGACGATCTTTGATTAAGCTTAGCTTGCTATACCAAGAAAAACCTGTAGAGATAGGAAAAAGTCTACGTCTCAGTCGAAAGGCGGTTCAGTTTCTGAAATGTATTGTTACCGAATATCAGCAACTATTATTAAATGGGGATATAACAAAGAAACAGATAATCAATTTCCTAAGAACGTCCACAACGGATTGGTTGGGTGTGCTACTCTTCTCAGCAGTTATTCATTCCATTCCAACATCAGTACTCAAACAGGTCGCGGACACATACTATCAGCATCTGCTACCTATTCTGAAACAAGGAAGACTTATTACAGGAGAAGATCTGATTAGAGAATTCAAACTGAAGGAGGGAAGGGAAATAGGTGTGTTATTGAAGCAGATTGAAGAAAGACAGCATTACGGTGAGATTCGAACACGAGAGGAAGCATTTGCTACAGCAGCAGCATTAATTGGCAGAGTACATATCTCATAATAAATCCGATTGGCGTTTACGGAATAATTTTGGAATTAGGGATACCAGTAAAATTAGGACACCTGCTATAGAGAGATAAATCAAGGTTTTATTCAACTGTCCTTCACCACTAACAAGTGCACCGCCGATTTGCACATAAGCTATTGACCCCGGTAACATAAAAATAGATGATACGAGTACATAAATTGGAAACTTTATATTCGTTAACCCATAAGCGTAGTTTTGTAAATTAAATGGGAAAATAGGTGTCAATCTCGTGAACATCAAGATACGCCATCCTTCCTGTTCTACCTTTGCATCTATTCTTTGGAAAAGTGCGTTATGCGAAATCCAACTTTCAACAAGACCACGTGCGGCATACCGTCCAACAAGGAATGCGAGTGATACACCAATTGTTGCACCAATCCAAACGTAAACAACACCCCATACCGGTCCGAAAGCGATCCCTGAAAGCACTGTAATTGGTAATCCCGGCAGAAAGAACAGAGTGGCTACAATATAAAATACAATATAAACCAGAGGAGCGACAATCCCGAACTTTGAAACCCAATCTTTGATTTTGTAGACATTATTTAAGTCAATATATTCCGTGATACCAAAATATCTCAACAGAGAATAGATTAGAGCGACAACACCGATTCCAACGAAGACTCGAATCAACTTACCTTTCATTTATTTTAGCAATTTCCTCTAAATAGTTTTGAATTTGTAATCGGTATCGGAGTGGAACACTATCGTTTTCAATGGCTTGTGCATAATTACGTTGAGCATTAAGAACGACGTTGGTGAACGGTAGATATTCTGGTTCAGACCTTTGATCACCCACATTTCCAGAGAATACCCTTGTGATAGTTTCTGTGTTAGCGGATAACTGCGAAGATAAACGTAGTTTATTACCATTGGCTTGAAAAGACTCCGTTTCACTTCCAATGACCGGTTTTTCGGTTTCATCTTCCTCAGATGGTGAAGCAATATCATTAGCAGATTGTGTGCCGGTGGTATTATCAACCGAAACAAGCGACCCTTGCACCTCTTTGTTCCCAGATTCCTCGCCTGGTGCACTATCGCTTCTGGCGAGTGCACCATTGGGTTTTTCAGTTTGGATACTTGCTAAGGCAATGTCCTTTCTACTCTCAATAAGTTGTGTTTCAAGTTTGTTGAGTAGATTTGTTTGGTTGAGTGCATTAGCAATTTCTCGTATTTTGTCTTGTGATACTGTCTTTCCCTGAACCTGTTCTAATTCACTTCTTAGCTCTTCGTTTGGAAAGTTCTCTTTCATTTTTGTGAATAATTTTTCAAGTTCCGCCCGAAGTTCTGGTGTAAGTTCGTCTTGTGTAGCAAGTCGTTCAAGTTCGTCTACAAGGGCAGTACTATCCATGCCTTTAAAATGCTGAGTTTGTTGTGTTATAATTGACACGTCTGGTATACCCTCATTCTGTTTCCGCACCTCTCTATTTAATTTTCGCAGATGCTCTTGTGCACTTACAATACCATCAACGTTTTTCAATTGCTTTATCGTTTTTTTGATCTGTTCTTGTATGATTGGATTGATATTCTCAGATGCTTCTGATAGGTTATTGATTGTTTTGGCAATTGCTTTACTTTCAGCGACAGTAAGTGGTTTCGGTAGTTCATATTGTCGAGGGATAACAAAAGATATGACGATAATTAAGATAGGTATCGAAATCCACTTTAGTAGTTTCGGAACAGCGAATGACTGAATCTTGGCTGTATCTACATTTGAAATCTCTTCAGCAGTATCAAGAATTTGCAGATCAACTAATTCCCCTTGTCGATTCTGCTGTATTAAATCCAACGCTGTGCTAACGCGTTCTTTGAGTATCAGTTTTTCATCAACAAGGCTTGCAATCTCGGACACTGTTTTTCGATTTCTGAAACTTAGGACAGAACCTGAAACAACTACACAAAGAATCACAATCAGCGTTACAATTGTCATTGAAAATGGATATTGCGTGAAGCGATTCCCTAATGAAAGTACGGCAAGAATACACATTCCAAAAAAGAGGCAAATTATCACTTTCTGAAAGAAAGTATGTCGATACGCTCGTTTATGAAGAGATTTCACAAAGTCTTGAATGCTGTGTCTTATGGTGTCCATTTCATCTTCTCCATAGCATCTAAAACCATTTCAGGTTTTATAGCATTCATATTATCCTTGGCAACATTTGCATGGTCGTCCCATTCCTTAGGTGATAGGGTCGGCATCAATTCGCATCCTTGTCGTGCAATCACAGTGTGTTTTTCCCAAGGTGGACCCCATTGTGTTGGGTTTGACCCACCAAACAGAGCAATCGTCGGGGTTTCAACTGCTGTGCTAAGGTGCATCGGTCCTGTATCGTTACTAATATATAGATGACATCGTTGAAGAAGTGCTGCGAGTTGCATTGGTGATACATCATCAACAACAATAGGTGTATGTTTCATCTGTTTTGCTACTTGTTGTGCAAGTGTTTTCTCATTAGGTCCTGTGGTTATAACCACATGCGCGTTATAGGTAGTACAAAGCATATCACCCAGAACAGTAAAGTTATCTGTAGACCACCGACGGTAAGATGTTGCTGCACCCGGATTAAGTCCTATGATAGGTTTTCCATCATTCAGATTGTGATTACCAAGAAAGTTGTTACACCATTCTCTACTTTTGTCGCTTACAAACACTTCCGGTTCATCATTTTTAACTTCAATATCAAGTGCACGAACAACATCAAGGTAGCGTTGGGTTTCATGTTGTGATGTATTATTCGGAACTGAGACATGCAATAATCTTCTACCACCCGTATTTGTTTCAAACCCTACGCGGAACGGAATTCTTGCAAGAAAAGTATGTAGTACCAAGCGGAAAGTCGGTTGTAAGACAACTGCCATTTGGAATTTACGACGAACCAGTTGATATATCAGTTTGGGTATAGATGATTGATAGACCAACACCTCATTCAGGTGCGGATTTGCTGATACTAAATCCTCACGAACTGGTGCTACCATATAGGCTATATAAGCATCTTGATAATTTTGGCGTAAAGCACGTATGACAGGTGTTGTTAAAACCGTTTCTCCAAGTGGTGCGAGTCTGATGATTAAGATACGTTTAATCTTATCAGGTGCATACATCTTGAAACTATTTGTTCCTACTAATTGCTTATTTACTCACTTGACGGTATAATACCTCAAAACGAACTGGGAGTCAAGGTGAAATCATACTTCATATCATTGAAAGAAAAATACCTACAAGGTTGGGACCGTCAAACTACGGTAATTTTGCTTTCTTCTGCTGTGATATTGACATTACATAGAAATTATAGCAGGACGCGATTTTTTCGTGCTAATTTAGCAGAATATTTCAATGTTCTTCCGTTGGTAGAGAGTCATCCTTACTATTATTGGTTTCTGTCAACCGCATTATCGTTGTTTCTTATACCAGTCATTGTTGCTATGATTGGAACAGAACAAGGACTGGGTGATTACGGTATACGTTTAGGTAAACAGAAACTTGGTTGGGGTGTGTCCATATCCGCATGGATACTCATGATTCCTGTGATTGTTCTTGCAGTCTTGTTATATCCCTCTTTTCAAGATAAGTATCCATTTTGTAAGGAAGTTGCAGGTAGTTGGACGACATTCTTACCGTATCAACTTGCTTACGGTATCTACATGTTTTCTTGGGAATTTTTCTTCCGAGGGTTCATGTTATTTGGATTAGAAGGTAGATTTGGGAAATACAGCATCTTGATCCAGACGATACCGTTTGCGGTGATGCATTTCTCTAAACCTTTACCTGAAGCCCTTGGTTCAATTGTTGCTGGATTATTGCTTGGTGTTCTTGCCTTGGAAACGCGTTCGTTTTTATATGGTGCAGTTATCCACTGGCTTGTTGCAATGACTATGGATACTGTCTGTGTGATTGTTTCTTGGAATTGATGTTACCCTATTAATATCAAGTAAAAAACAGGGTTATTTAGTTTTCGGAAAATTGTGACCTTTTGCACGTCACTGTGACGTTTTGCATCCAGTCAGGATAAGGAATGTGACGCGAATTTCGCTTTTTTTAATTTGCACCTTTTTGGTCTTTTTTATCTTGACCTACCTTCACAACATGAAAATGCCTCCTTATTATTAATAATCCCACATACCTAAACTTTTCAATAGGTCTCTCGTTTTAGCATCCCCAAAATATTCTGACGGATCGAGATGAGGGTAGCTAGGCGGGGCATCCATCAAGAACCATGTGAGTTTCAGTAAATCCATCTGTCGCGCACCATACGGATATGACATAATAGTAGCATACATATGATCGTCTATAGCGCGAGCCTCATCGAATACCTTTGATTCCTTTTCATATTCAGGGGTGTCTAATTTGTCCCCATAGGTCTGAATATAGTATTTCCGCAGATATATCGCTCTTGCGTATTCTTGTGCTTCTGTGTCATCAAGCGGGAAGGGCGGTATCCATTTTACGCTCCAGTGTCCGCGTTCTTCTGTCTGCTTACGTAGGGCTTCCACGGGATTTGTTTTCAACAGTTCTTCGTGAAACGTCAAGGGACCGGTATAAAGTTTTTTCGGTGCTACCTTTGGCACCTTGTGCGTTTCCTCTTTAGGTGCTTCAACGGGAGTAGAGTTCTTCGGCTCCTTAACACTCGGGGTGCTGTCTCCGTGTGTCCCCTGTCCGTGATGGAAGGTGCCATCAGCATGACGATGCCCTTCCCTTTGATATTGGGCTATGTCTGCGTCCCTTTTTTTCAAAAATGCTGAGAAATCCATCTCGCTTTTTATGAAGAAAACAGCTACAAGGCACAGTAAAAATGCGAGAACTGCAAGCCCCCAGTAAAGTCTACGGGTCATTATAAATTCCTCCTATAGATAGGATTAGATAATTTATTTTGTTACACGTGTCGTTGTATAGCGTTGATGTTTCTATCGGGTATCCATGCCTTTATTCTAAACAAATGTTAATTATATAGTATCTTTTTGTGGATGTCAAGTTAAAAAGTGAAATGTTTTATTGGAAATATATTGGTATTTTATTCGTATATTAAATTGTGTCTGTCTGAACCAGGATTTTCAAATCAAGAAATCAACGGTATGAACGCCTGTAGGCGTTCCCCGGGTATAAATGCCTTTTGGCATTCCCCGGGATTGTAGGATTACCAGGATTATGAGTTGGTGAGTATATATTCCGTTTCAAAGGATGTAAGTTTACCTTATGTCAAGGAACATTGGCATATCAAACTCTTATCCTGAAAATCCTATAATCCTGCTAATCCTGGTTCAGACAAAAAAATCCGCGCTTCTGACATTTCCCCTTCAGTGTCCTCTGTGCCTTCTGCGATTCAGACAATTCCCCAAAAAAACTAATACCATTTATAATAAATAAAGTGTCATTTGCTGAGGACTACTTGTAGGAGCGACCTCCTGGTCGCGACCGGTAAATCAACGGTATAAATGCCATTGGCAGAATACGCCAAATCAACGGTATGAATGCCATTGGCAGAATACGCGTGTGGTATTCTGCATGATTCACCGGGTCGCTCCTACAGAATGTAAGATGTCGGAGGTCGCTGCGCTCGCTCCGACCTACGAAGACTAAATATCACTGATTTGTTAGCAACATTCTTGCGTACATATAATAATGCTGCTATAATTTTCTTGTCCACATATAACAAAGGAGCATTAAATATTAAATTATGGATAAACAATACAAAGTCCGTGCCGCACATTGTGATTATCGTGCAACTGAAGAAGAAATCTACAAGACATTACGTCGAATTACTGATCCACTGACACGTTCTTGGAAACCCATTGAAAACGCCAAAAAGGTTGTCATCAAATTTAACATGATGAAACCACATGAACGTATCATCTATTTTGAAGGTCGTAGACGAGAACTTGTAGACGATGCTGTGTGTCGTGCAGTGCTACGATTGTTAAAGGAACACACCACCGCACAACTGATTGCTACAGATACAAACCCTTATACCCACGGCAATCGGATGCCACCAGGTTTTAACTATGAGCATCATCTCAAAGAATTTGACGTGCAATTTGTCGATTCAAATCTGCCTCCATTTAAAGATTATGATGTTCCCGACGGAGGTTCAATGTTTGATAGGTATACATTGAGTGCATGTTTTGATGACGCTGATGCGGTCGTTTCGGTTGCTAAGATGAAAAACCATGCATTTATGGGTATTACTTTATGTACGAAAAATCTTTTCGGTTTACCACCGATGTTACTCCCTGAAGGAAGAACGAGAAGTTACTACCACCATCTCATAAGATTATCCTATGTCCTACCTGATCTTGCATTGATAACAAAACCGTGTCTGAATATTATTGATGCATTGACAGGACAGTGGGGACGCGAATGGGGTGGAGAAGGTAGAATATGCAATGCCCTTATTGCAGGGGATCACCCAATTTCCACTGACACCGTTGGCATGCATCTGATGGGACATGATCCAGCTTCTGATTGGCCAACTCCTCCATTTAAGCGTGATCGTAATCATATTCTCATTGCAGCACAACGCGGGTTTGGAACTGTTGATTTGAATGAGATAGATTGGGAGAGTGAGGTTAAGGCACCACTTGCAGAGTTCGATTCAGTGGAAACGGATACACCAGAAATGGTCTCAAATTGGAGACGCACGACATGTGAACAGGGGTTAGTTTACCTTGAAAACCAGAAAAACATGATTGACAAATATCGTGATAATTTCATCTATTTACAAGGTGGTGAAGTTGTGTGGAGCGGTCCAGATCCTTCCAATTTAGGTAGTCGTCGTCAACTTAGTGGAAAAAAGAAAGACAGCGCGCTTTGGCTCAAACTCGTTGACCCAGAAGAGCATGAAAGTGAACGTTTTGGGGTATATGAAGAGTGTATGAAAGACTTCGCAGCGTAAAATGCATGGAATCTATACACATATAAATGTTATACTGATTGACGAAACAAATGGAAAATTCATAACTATAGCCTAAATGAACATGCAATAATTTTAGTTTTATTTCTACACCATAGGATGATATGGAGATAGACTATGGACATAACCGAAGCACAAAAGAAGCAATTGGATGAGCAGGGGTGTATCGTAATTCCAGATGTGCTTTCCGAAGAGGAAATTGTGATGTATCGGACTGATATACTTCGGTTAGCAGAGAAGGAGAAACAGGACGGTTCTGCCCTCCGTCATACCAATGAACATGGTCAACATGTGCGTTGGTTGACCAATAAAGGTGAGATATATGAAAAACTTGTTGCACATCCGAAAGTGATGCCCTTCTTTGAGCATCTGCTTGGTACAGACTATACCCTTAGCACCCTAACTTCTAATATTATTGATCCGGGTGCCTCTGATGGTGGATATCATGTTGACAATGTGTTAGGTGGAATGCCTGAACCGTTACCCAGTTTTCCATTGGTAGCCAACAGTTTGTGGTTGCTTGACGATTTTACACCGGAAAATGGAGGTACACGACATGTCCCAGGTATTCATCTGCAACGAATAAAACCTCCACCCGGTACTACACATCATCCTGACGAGGTCCGACTTTCTGCACCAAAAGGTTCTGTATTTCTTTTCAACGGTGCAGTATGGCATTCAGCAGGAGCAAACAAAACGGATCAACAACGGGTTGCGCTTATCTGTTTCTGTTGTCGGTCATATATAAAACCGATGTTTGATTTTGTGCATTATTTAAAACCAGAGGTAGTAGAACGGGCAACACCAACAATGCGTAGAATATATGGATTTGATTCTCAACCGAGACCACCAGATCAACCCACACCTGAATAGTAAACCTAATAGGATCATTCATATAGATACATTGATAAGTGAATATTGGTAAGAAATATCGTAACAAGCGGAAATGATTACATTGACTTCAGTAAAATAATATGATAGAATGTATCCAAAATAGTATATTTTATGAGGACAAGTGACGTGAATTGTGAAATGAGCGAAACGCGAATGCGAATCCTTCAATTATTGAAGATGCGATGCAGTATGACTGTTAGTCAACTGACTGAGGCTTTACACATCAGTGCTATGGGTATCAGACAACATCTTACTATTCTGGAAGAGGAAGGTTTAGTAGAGTATCAACGTGAAAAGAAGGGACGCGGTCGTCCACATCACATCTACAGTTTGACCGATGAAGCAAACAGCCTGTTTCCCACAACTTACGCAAACTTTGCTGTAGGTTTGCTGCAAGAAGTTGCAAAATACAACGGTCCTGGGTTCATAAATAAGGTGTTCCGTAGCAGGATGAAGTCTCAGCTACAGATATATAAAGAACGACTTGATGGGAAAGAATTGGTTGACCGAATTAAGGAACTTACACGTATTCGCGACGAAGAAGGTTATATGGCTTGCTCTGATCAAAACGACAATGATTATATCTTGATTGAACACAATTGTCCAATCGCTGCGATTGCACAGGAATATCCGCACGTGTGTGAGATAGAATTGGCACTTTTCAGACAATCCTTAGGGGCGAAGGTATACCGAGTTGAACATTTGATGAAGGGAAGTCACAGATGTTGTTACCGTATTCCCAAAACTAATAACACTGATACTGAGACTGTATCCTTATCGACTAAACAAACAATCCAAACCGATGGTTAATTGGATAGAATCGGTTACGCTTTTACTCTACATTTCCAAAATCAACTTTAAGGCAAATATTTATGTCTGATGAATCAGGTAGACGTGACTTTTTTAAGGAAGCCTTTAATCAGATCATGAAGCCTGTCGCTGAATTTCTTGATGACAGGATTTTAGATCCGTTTCCCACTGATAAACCGCATCGTAATATATTTCGTCCTCCAGGGGCACTGCCTGAACCAGAATTCTTAGATAAATGCCTTCGTTGTGGCAATTGTGTCAATAACTGTCCCGCAAGTGCAATACAGCCTTTACAAAGCCAAGATACCATTCTAAGAAACACACCCTATATTGACCCCGAAGAGCAGCCTTGTGTTATATGTGATTCTTTAGCATGTATGCATGTCTGTCCAAGTGGTGCACTACAACTTGTCTTTGCTGAGGACATACGGATCGGACTCGCAGTATTTAATGCAGATACGTGTCTCCGCAGACAATCAGTTGACTGCACCTACTGTGTAGATACCTGTCCTATTGGAGAAGATGCTATTAAGTTATCGACTGAAGCAATTGTGGAAGTACTTGATACTGGTTGTACAGGGTGTGGGGTATGTCAGTACGCTTGTCCGACAGACCCAAAATCTATAGTAATTATGCCATTGCCACCTCAACAATAGCATCATGTTCGTTTTTCCACAATTCCTTATACAAATCCCATCTAATGATCAAGGATTACGCGACATAAAACCTCCGCTGGATGTGCCAGTAAACATATTGCCTTATGTTCTAATTGGCGGACTCATACTTCTTATTATCATCGCAACAATATATGTCTATTTTCGAAAACGTCCTCAGAAAGTAGTTCCACCTCCTACCAGAGAGGTAATTCCACGACTACCTCATGAGATTGCCCTTGAACAATTGGCACAACTTGAAGCCGAATCATACGACATGGAAACCTATCATATCCTTATATCTAATATACTTCGAGAGTATATTGCAGCACGATACCATATTCCCGCATTAGAGTTGACAACTACCGGACTGCTGCGACAGATGACGCGTGAACAATTAAACGACTCTTATGTCAAACATGTTAAGCAATTTCTTGCGAATTGCGATAGAGTAAAGTTTGCAACATATCAAGCAGAACAGTCTGAAGTAGATGCACGCATGGTAGATGCCCGTTGGTTTGTTGAGGAAACAAAAGCAAATTAGGCATGAGTCTTGATTAATACTATCCTGATGTTATATAAGGTGAGTTCTGTATAAGGCTTGTAGGACGGGTTGCGGAACGAAACCCAACATACAAATATATTCTAATACCAATTCTAATATTTATTGTCCCATTACTGGATTCAACCATTGTTATTGATTGGAAATCTTTCTTCTGTAGGAGCGACCTCCCGGTCGCGACCAGGAGGTCGCTCCTACAAGTAATCCTCAGCAAATGGCACTTTATTTATTAGAAATGGTATAAAGTATTAACGTTTGTTGTATAATTATCCAGAAATGTGAAAACTGAATATCCGTGATGATCTTTTGAAAAGACTTGAAATTTTTTAAAAACTTTGGTATCCTGTTTATACGCAATTTTGATAGAAGGTAATTGCCTAGTAATTCTTTATCAGATGCATGTCAGTCGAATTACTCAAAACAAGGAGGCAACTCAGCGTGGCAAATACATTTTCCAATGATGAAGTGCTCCTGACTATACCCATGCGACCGGATATGGAACTTGCAGCTGCTAAATTAGCATCAGCCATTGCCGAATTAATGAGTTTCAACGATGACCAGATAGAAGGAATTCAACTGGCGATGATAGAATCATGTATAAATGCATTCGAGCATAGCAGGAGTCCAGACCAGTCGGTCGTAATACAGTATATTATCAGGACGAATGAATTGGAATTCAAAATCATAGACCAAGGAATTGGTTTCAACTTTATACGCAATTTTGATAGAAGGTAATTGCCTAGTAATTCTTTATTAGATGCATGTCAGTCGAATTACTCAAAACAAGGAGGCGACTCAGCGTGGCAAATACATTTTCCAATGATGAAGTGCTCCTAACTATACCCATGCGACCGGATATGGAACTTGCAGCTGCTAAATTAGCATCAGTCATTGCCGAATCAATGAGTTTCAACGATGACCAGATAGAAGAAATTCAACTGGCGATGATAGAATCATGTATAAATGCATTCGAGCATAGCAGGAGTCCAGACCAGTCGGTCGTAATACAGTATATTATCAGGACGAATGAATTGGAATTCAAAATCACAGACCAAGGAATTGGTTTCAACCCAACGAACAAGTCAACACGTAGAACCAATCAGCCAGATTTACATCCAGATATGCGGAAACGCGGATGGGGATTAGAAATTATGAATACACTCATGGATAGTGTGGATATTATGAGCGGCGAAAACGGGACAACCATTACTATGGTTAAGTGTAAAACTGCATAAACATCTGCATAGCCAATTCTCATATACAGGAGGAATAAGTTTGGCAAATAAATTCGATATTCAAATCCGTGCAGAGCACGAATACGCTGTTCTTGAAACAGCAGGATACTTAAACGATTCGCTCGGGGAGCGATTATCAAAAGAAGCACAGGAACTCATAGAAAAAGGGTATACCCAATTGGTAATCAACTTAGATAAAACCGCGCTGATTAACAGCATTGGTATCTCAATTCTGATAGAAATTATTGAGGCACTTGATGAACGTGACGGGACGTTGAACTTTTGTGGGTTATCCGCAACTCAGGAGCGCACATTTCGCATGATGGCAATTGCCAAATATGCTGGGATCTTTCCAGATGAAAAGGCTGCTATCGCTGATTTTTAGTGTGATTCTAACTGGACACACTCCTCATACAAACCTAAACTACCTAATACACCGTTCGTCCAACATAACAGGTCAACAGGATTGAACACCTATGATAAGTTTAGGAGAAAATAAGGAACAATCCGACATGCACCTAAGTTCCGCAGAAGAAACCATACAAAGGTTATTATTCAGTTTATCCGAACTGGAGCAATTAGGTCAAACATTAATCTCTGGTCACAGCAATTTTAATGTCTCCAGTAAGACTTATCTTCGAATCACACTGGGTACACTTCAAGTACCAAGTGGCGCAATCTTATGCTACCATTCAACTGATAATTACCTGTCTGTAGCAGCCTCAACCCCAGAAATTGAAACCAACCAGATTGAAATAGAACCAGATGAAGTTTCCTGTTTACTTGAAAGCCCTTTAGTTGAGTTACACTCACCTCCAGAAGACCTCCAAGATTTCATTGAAAGAAACTCAAACTTCTTAAATGGTAATGAGATGCATCATCTTTGGGTGCCTTTAAAAATTCAAGATGAATTCCTTGGGATCTTGAGTTTAGGTAAATTTTTAGGTCGCGCAAAGTTAGAGGCATGGGAACAAGAACTACTTACTATTCTTGCACATCAAATATCAATTGCGATCGCATATTCACGGAATGAGGAACGCATTCAGAGTGAAAAGTTTCGGTTGTTTATGCTTGCAGAAAGTGCACCACAAATATGTCAACTTCTACAACCTGACGATGCAGCTGAACAGGTTGTATTTCAAGCAGTCGCACTCTTAGATGCGAACATGGGTGCTCTCATGCTTATAGAACCGCAACACAAGCACCTTGAGTTACAATATGTTTTTCCACCTGAACTATTGAATACAGGAGATGACCAACAAGAAACTGATAATAAGCTTGTTATTCCTATAGGCGATATTGATGACAAGAGCACGGAAACAGAAACACCAACCTCAGAGGAGATGTTAGTTAACGTTGTTAAAAACGGGAGAACAGACCAATGTGTGTCTAAATTGGATACGCTTTTTGGTGGTAGTAACCTAATGGCTGGACCAATTCAAGGACGCGATGGTGATATTTTAGGTTTACTTGTAGTGGGAGACAAGGAAGTACGTGGTGGTAGTGTAGCTGAGTTTACATTTGAAGATGAAACACTCCTTGATTCCTTTGCCAAGCAGGCTGGAGTGGCAATTGAGAACGCACATTTACATCAAGAAGCACTCGATGCACGTCTATTACAAGCTGAAATGGAAGAAGCACGGAAAATCCAAGAGAATCTGATACCTGATACACTCCCAGATATACCAGGATACGAAGTTGCTGGACATTATGAACCACGCGGACCTGTTGGTGGTGATTACTTTGATTGTATTGAACTTAAGGCTGGTGGGTGGGGACTTGCTATCGCTGATGTATCTGGTAAAGGAATGCAGGCAGCCCTCTTGATGGCGACGTTACGGGCTGGTCTTCTCTCCGAATTAACAAGTGCAAGAGGACGTGAAGAAGATAAACTCGTAGACATGAAGAACGAACTGATCGATATGGCAATGACTCTGAACTCTTTACTATATGTTAGTGGAACAGAGGAAAAATACGCTACTTTCTTTTATACTCATCTTAATCCTGAAACAGATATACTTACAACGTTGAATTGTGGGCACAATCCTCCGCTGATTGTCAAGAACGATGGGGACATTGTATGGCTTGGAGAAGAGGTAGGTGGTCTCCCAATAGGGATGTTTCCAAATGACATGGTTCCTCTGATAGCAAAATTCGAGGCAGAACAGATTAAACTTGAAAGTGGGGATCTTATAATTTATTATACAGATGGTGTTACCGAAACCGTCAACATTGATGATGAATTTTATGATGAAGAACGACTTGAGCAGTTAGGAAAAACATGTTCTGATATTGATGCATCACAGATATGTGAACTAATATATAAGTCGGTAATGGACTTTCAAGGGGACGCAGATCAATTTGACGATCTGACACTACTCGTTCTTAGAAAAAAATAGGAAGACAATACATGCAACAGAGAGTAGAAGGACGGCAATTCTTAGATCCTACAATCCTCGCACAAATTGGCAATCTGGAACTAATTGCAAAATTTGTCGTTGAAGGTTTTATCTCAGGCTTACATAAAAGTCCATACCACGGGTTTAGCGTCGAGTTTTCGCAATACAGACAGTATATGCCGGGAGACGATACCAAACACATCGACTGGAAAGTATATGGAAGAACTGACCGTTACTATATTAAACAATTTGAGGAAGAGACAAATCTCAACTGTTATCTCTTGTTGGATACAAGTCAGTCTATGGCACATCCTTCTCCTGAAGACTTAGACGAGATAAATGAGGCTGAACCTACCGAAACAACGAGTAGTACTGGTCCATTATCAAAACTCCGCTATGCCTCTTTTCTCATCGCATCGCTTTCATATTTTATGGCGAAACAACGAGATGCTGTAGGATTCGCTTATTTTGACGATAAGGTACATCAGTATTTGCCTGCGCGGAGTAGTGCATCACACATGCATACCATTCTGTTGACATTGGAGAACATACAAACAGAAAAGGAAACACGGATTGGTGAACCGCTTCACCAAATCGCAGAACGGTTGACCAAACGCGGTTTAGTAATTCTAATTTCTGATTTATACGATGATAATCCTGATGAGGTGATAGAAGGACTTGAACATCTACGTTATGATGGACACGAAGTCATCGTATTTCATATACTATCTCAACAGGAAGTAGATTTTGAGTTTGAAAGACTTATCCGTTTCGTTGATTCTGAAAGTGATCAAGAAATTATAACGACACCACAAGTCATTCGGGAAAGTTATCTCAACAATTTTAACGAATTTATTAATCACTACAGGACAACCTTGAACCAATCGGATATAGACTATAATCTCATAAATACATCAACCCCGATTGATAGAGCACTTTCAGCATATCTCGCTAAGAGACAAGGCTTTTTATAGACAGTAATGGACACAGACCTTGCTTTGATACACTAAGGAGAAATACATGCCAAGTTTTTTATTTGGAGCCTTTGCAATTGCTGGTGCTATTGGTGCGTCTATCCCGCTGATTATCCACTTACTCAACAGAGAACGTGCCCGTAGACTGGTTTTTAGTACTGTCCGTTTCATACAGATGTCGCACCAAACAAATGTGCAGCGTCATAAATTGAAACGTCTACTTCTTCTGCTTATGCGTATCTTGATGTTGATTCTTCTCGGTCTTGCCTTTGCACGTCCTTATTTTGCTCAAGATATTACGACTACGCCGGAATTAGGGGGTGTCCGAAATGCGGTTATTATCTTGGATACCTCTTATAGTATGCAATACAACGGTGTTTTTGCTCGTGCCAAAAAAGAGGCAATAAACCGCCTTGATAGTTTAGATAGTGCAGATGCAGTCGCACTCATCCTATCAGCAGACAAGACAAGAAGAATACTGCCTATTGACTCCGAACATAGTCATATCCGATCTGCTATTGAGAATGCATCACTTACAAACTACACAACAGATTACCTTGATGCGATCCAAACCGCTGATGAGATGTTAAAGGGTATTTCAGTCGGTCAGAAACAGATATATCTCGTAGCAGATCTGCAAAAAAACGGATGGGAAAACTTCATTGATACCGATAGACTTAGTCCCGATGTTGACATCGAATTTGTAGATGTTGCTGAAGAACAAGCCGAAAATCAAGCAATTACGGACATCAACGTTCCACCAGTTATTCTCTTGGAACAGAAAGATACTGAGTTAGTTGCTCGTATCCACAACTACAGTACCAATCGAGTTGAAAATCTACCGGTAACTCTCTTTATTGATAACGAAAAGGTTGAAACGACTCAATTGGATATTGAACCGAATGACAGTTCTGATGCTACTTTCAGAATAAAAATAGATTTGCAAACAGAATCTGCACATACTGGTTGGGTTGAAATTGAGTCTGATGCATTGGAAATCGATAACCGACATTACTTCACCGTACAGAGCATGAGTTCCATCAAGGTACATTGTGTCAATGGAGAGCAAAAAAGAAATGATATTGATGACGAAACCTTCTTTCTATCAAGGGCATTAAAACGGACAGGAGTTGAAGGCACACCTATTGATTATACAGAATCTACGACTATTCCTTCGAATGATGCAATACTGCGATATGATGTCTTAGTAATAGCAAATGTTAGCAGTATTACAGCAGCGGAAGCCGATAGAATAAAGAAATTTGTCAATGGTGGTGGTGGATTGATAATTTCGCTTGGTGATCAGGTAGATTCAAGCGTATATCTACAACATTTGGGAGATACGGATAATCCGTTATTGCCATGCACTATAATGCAGGCAGTAGGAGATCCTATCGGTAAGGAAGTATTCCAAGTAATTGCAAGTGTCGACTATCGTCATCCAATATTTATGCCATTTAGTAATCCAAACCATGGTGATTTTGCAAAAGGAAGATTTTATCGATATTTTCAGTCTGTTCCTGTGGAAGAAGCATCAGTCATCGCTGCATTTGATGAAGGTAATCCAGCAGTCGTAGAAAAGATTTATGGGAACGGACGAGTTATCTGTTTTACATCAACGATAGACCGTGAGTGGAATGACCTTCCAATACATGCTGTCTATCTTCCATTTTTACACGAAACAATCAAATATCTTGCACTCAGACAGGCTGGACAAATACCTGATTACCGGGTCGGAGATGGTATAGAATACAGTGGGAATCAGAGTAGTGCTGGGAAAGAGGTAGCCATATTTGACCCAGATCGAAACGAAACGCGATTTACGCTAAATGACCAAGGAAATCTGTTCTATGAAAACAGCGTAAATCCAGGCATCTATTCCATACATAAGTCTGGTGAAAAGCCATATTATTTCGTTGTCAATGTTGATACTGTGGAGTCAGAATTAACACAACGCAATCCTGAAGAGTTGACCAGCATGCTCATCGGTACTACAGAAACAGATAGAATGCCAACTGAACTTACACCAGAAGTCGTCAGAAAGTATAAAGAAGATGTTGAGAGAAATCAGAGTCTATCAACGTATCTTCTGTTAGCAGTTTTTGCACTGGCAATAACAGAAATGTTCCTTGCGAATCGGATATAGCATTAGAAATATTATCACGAATATCCTGAATGTAGGAGGATACTTGAAACTATGGGTCCTGAAATTACAGAACGAATTGATGTACCAAGAGTCGTATCTGATAAGGAATGCGAATTTTTTATTGAGAATGGATACCTTGTGGTTCCCGACTTGCTATCCAAGAGTGAGATTGAAGAACTCAGAAAGGATACTGTATCGCTTGCTCGGGGTGATTATGAGTGTGATAGTCTCAAACCGCTTCCTGAAAACGTTTCCGATGATGATGCAATTGGTAGAATACTATGTATTCATCAACCTCATTTCATTAGCAATACAATTGAGAAGTATGTAAAACATCCGAAAATATGCGGAATCCTGAGCCAAATTGCTGCTGCTCATCTCCCTTTTTGGGACGGTAGCGTCAAGTGCATGCAGTCAATGTTATTCGTCAAACCACCTAATTTTCAAGGGCAGGCGTGGCATCAGGATGAAATCTATATTCCTACACGTGATCGTTCCTTAATCGGTGCTTGGATTGCTATGGACGATGCAAATGTTGAAAATGGGTGTCTGTGGGTACTTCCCGGTTCTCATCGTTATGGTTACCTATATCCACAACGTGACCACGAAAATCCAGATGAATTCGATTTCGCACAAGAAAGTTATGGATTTGACGGTTCTGAGGAAGTTCCGGTTGAAGTTGAAACAGGAGCGTTGGTATTCTTTAACGGTTATTTACTCCACCGTTCCCGAAAAAATCGCGGTAGTACATTTCGACGTGTCCTTGTAAATCACTACTGTAATTCATGGTCACTCCTTCCTTGGTCAATTAGGGAAGGTGAACGTCCAGCAAGTGCCGACCGTCGTTGTATTATACCGGTATCAGGTGTTGATCCGTATTCTTGGAAAGGTTACGACGAACCCGGTAAAAACGTTGGATTGCGTACATGTAAGGCAATTAATGAACTACCTCCTATCAATCAAGAAGAGAATGGAAAACAATGACAACACAAAAAATTACTGAACTTCAGACTGCATTAGAAGAAATGATGACTCGTATTGATTCTGGGGACGACATATCGGATCAACTTATTAGTATTCATCAGTTATCTACAGAAATAGAGTCATCCGCACCGAAAATGCTTACACATTATCTTCAACGTAGAAGTTATACAAAGGCATTGGATTTCTTAAAGGATTATAACTCAATTTAGTAGGTTAGATTAAATTCACGAAAAAAAGAGGATTTCATGATCAGAGAAGATGGACGAAAAACAGATGAGATGCGTCCTATTACAATTAGTCGGAACTACATTAAACATGCTGAGGGTGCTGTTCTTATAACTACGGGTGACACTAAGGTTATCTGCACAGCATCTGTTGAGGAACGACAACCACGATTTATGCGTGACCAGAACATTCGAAATAGGGGTTGGGTAACTTCAGAATACTCAATGCTACCGCGTTCTACATCAGACCGTATGCAACGCGAATCTACTCAGGGTAGACTTGGAGGACGAACACAGGAAATCCAAAGATTAATCGGTAGGTCGCTTCGCGCTGCTGTTGACCTTGATACATTAGGAGAAAGGACAATCTGGATGGACTGTGATGTCATCCAAGCTGATGGTGGCACCCGAACTGCAGCAATCACGGGTGCCTTTATAGCACTATGGGATGCCTGTAAACTTCTCCAAGACAAGAAGATAATTGATGTATTACCCATTGTAGATAATATCGCTGCAACAAGTGTCGGTATTATTAATGGAACTCCGATGCTTGATCTCTGCTACACTGAAGACTTTGCAGCAGATGTTGATATGAATGTCGTCATGACAGGTAGTGGTAAGTTCATTGAAATTCAAGGAACTGCTGAACATAATCCATTTTCTCGTGAAGAATCACAACAATTGCTCGACTTATCTGTGAACGGAATTCAACAACTTGTTCGTTTACAGAATCAAATGATGCTTGAGAATCTTGATGAAGTTAGTCTTGGCAACACGTAACATCGGGAAAGTGTATGAGCTTACGGCTATGCTCAACACAAGTCACCCGCATCAAAACATTCAGCTTCTTTCACTTCAGGATTTTCCAAATGCACCTGAGGTAATTGAGGATGGGGATACCTACGAAGAAAACGCTGCGAAGAAGGCTGTTGTCATTTCAGATTACACAGGTCATCGGACACTTGCAGATGATGCTGGCTTAGAAGTAGACGCGCTTGACGGGGCACCAGGTATTCACTCAAAGCGATGGGCTGGTGAAGATGCCACTGATACAATCCGTGTTCAGAAGATGTTACTTGCATTGAAAGGAGAAGAAAATCGGAATGCACGTTTTGTCGCAGCGATCGCTATCGCGGAACCAATGACTAAGCATAATGAGCATGATCCTAACACGCTGAAACAGAAACGATCCTATATTACAGATCGTGTACAAGTCGTTATAGGCAAATGTGAAGGACACATAACGCATACACCTGCAGGAAATAGCGGTTTTGGTTACGATCCAATTTTTGTTCCAAGTGGATATGAGAAAACATTTGCAGAATTAGGAGATGTTATAAAAAACCAAATCAGCCATAGATGTGAAGCATTACGATTAGCTCTTAAAATATTATAACTGGAAGCAAATAATAGATATTATGATAGAACATAAACATAGCATTGATAGAAAGGAATATTAATGGCAGCATTAAACGATTTACGAAACGGATTAGTTATCCGTATTGACAATATCATCTACACTGTTGTAGGCTGTGAGCATGTGAAACCCGGGAAAGGTGGGGCATTCGCACGCACAAAAATAAAGAGAATTCGAGACGGCGCAGTACTTGACCGTACATTTCGCGCAAATGAATCAATAGAAACAGTTCGTCTCACAGATCAAGAGATGCAGTATCTATACAGTGAAGGGGACATGTTATGGTTCATGGATAATGAGTCTTTTGATCAGCATCCTCTTCCTGAAGTACTAATTGGGGAAGATGTCAAATATCTGAAAGAAGGAGAAAATGTCACTGTCAAAATGGATGGCAATAAACCGCTTGCTGTGGAATTGCCAACATTTGTTGAACTAAAAATAGTAGAAACTGACCCAGGACTACGCGGAGATACCGTTAGTGGTGGTACAAAACCAGCAAAATTAGAGACTGGAGCCGTAGTGAATGTCCCTCTCTTTGTAAAAAATGATACCACAATCAAAGTAGACACAAGAAATGGGAAATACGTGGAAAGGGTGTAAAATATGAAGAAAAACGATAAAAGTAGAAACCTTGATTCCGATGCGGATACAGAGGTTAATTCGGATCCTCTTATTGAACGACTTCAACAACTCATTATAGTTGCTGAACAGGCAGATTTAGCAAGTGTTCGAATTCGAGAGAATGAGGTAGAAATAGAGATAACTCGTTTAACTACCCAATCTGTGGCAACCACACCCGCCATATCTACTGCTGCTGCCGCTTCTACCCTCGTAACTGAAAGCGAAACAGGGGATGATATTATACGTTCTCCAATGCCAGCGCGCTTCTATCGTTCACCAGCACCTGATGAACCACCATTTATTGAGGCAGGAGATTCTGTTCAAGCAGGAGCATCTTTGGCGACACTTGAAGTCATGAAGACTTTCAATGATGTTGAAGCTCCATTTAGCTGTGAAATTCTTGAAATCCTCGTTGAGGATGGACAGGCAGTTGAATACAACCAACCACTCTTTCGTGTGAGGCAAAACTGAGAATATGTTCCAAAAAATATTGATAGCAAACCGTGGCGAGATTGCCATCCGCATCATACGTGCTTGTAAGGATATGGATATTAAATCCGTTGCAGTTTATTCTACAGCAGACAAAGACGCATTACATGTCAAGTATGCTGATGAGGCATATTGTATCGGACCGCCTCCTTCTGCCGAAAGTTATCTAAAATACGCAAATATAACGACTGTCGCTGATATTGCCAATGTTGACGCAATCCACCCCGGTGCCGGTTTTCTTGCTGAAGATGCCCAATTCGCTGAAATCTGTGAAGCACACCAAATAAAATTCATCGGTCCCTCCATCTCAGACCTAAATACCATGGGGGACAAAGTTCGGGCACTTGAAACCGTCGCTAAAGCAGGTCTAAAACTTGTCCCCGGCAGCCAAAGCAGAAAACGAAAAAAAGATAAAAATGCTACCGTTGAAACCGTTGAGGAAGCCGCTAAACTTGCTGATAAAATCGGATATCCTGTAGGAATCAAAGCAACGGCAGGCGGTGGTGGTCGAGGGATTCGTATTGCAAATAACCGTCCCAGTCTATTCAATCTATTTCATACTGCAAAGGCAGAAAGCGAAGCCGCATTCGGAAATGCAGATGTCTATATCGAAAAATGGATTGAAGAGGCACGTCATATCGAAGTACAAGTTTTGGGAGATATGCACGGAAATGTCGTACACTTCGGGGAACGCGAATGCTCTATCCAACGCAAACAGCAGAAACTTCTTGAGGAAGCACCGGCAGCATCTATCCCACCAAAACTTCGTAACGAAATATGTAAAGCAGCTGTTAAAGCAGCAAAATCAATCGGATATTCCAATGCAGGAACTATAGAGTTTGTCGTGGATAAAGCCGAGAATTTCTATTTCCTTGAAATGAACACACGTATTCAGGTGGAACATACTATCACTGAGAGTATCACAGGTGTTGATCTAATCAAGGAGCAAATTCGTTTGGCAACGGGAGAGGAACTCGGATATAACCAGTCTGATATTCACATCAACGGTCATGCGATTGAATGTCGCATAAATGCTGAAGACCCCGCAAATCAGTTTATGCCTTCACCAGGATTAATTACCGACTATCAGCCTCCAGGGGGTATCGGTATACGTGTTGACGGTTATGCATATACAGGATACACAGTACCACCACACTATGATTCTCTCATAGCAAAATTAATCGCTATTGGCAGGGATAGGGAGGAAACGATAGCACGTTTGAAACGAGCACTTACTGAATTTAAAATTGATGGTATAAAAACAACAATCCCCCTCCATTTAAATATATTGAATGACGAACGGTTTCTAAACCGAAACATATTTACAAACTTCCTAAAAACATGAGAAAATCTACAGATCCATCAGTAGAAAATGCATATTTAGGGTTATACAAGCCTAAATATGTGATGTGTTTTAGTGTCCTTGTATTAGTCTTGACATCTATGATTACACACGCTGCAACTTTTGTTGATGTGACACAAGAAGCAGGTGTACTATTTCAGCATTCTAACGGAACTCGCACCAGTTTACTTCCAGAAGATATGGGTTCTGGTGCCGGATTCGCTGATATTGATAATGACGGTGATCTTGATCTATACATTGTAAATATACCGGGAGCATTCAAAGCAACACCTTCCAAAACAACCGTTACCACATCTACCAATCTACTCTATAGGAACAACGGAAATGGAACTTTTACAGACATCACACAGTCAGCGAATGTCGGTGATACGGGTTACGGCATGGGAATTGTTTTCGCTGATTATAATGCAGATGGATACATAGACATATATGTGACAAACTACGGAGATAATGTGCTGTATCGCAATAATGGGAACAGCACTTTTTCGGATGTAACAAAAACTGCTGGTGTGGAGTGTCCGTTATGGAGTACCGGCGCAGCATTCGCTGATGTTGATGGTGATAACGATTTGGACCTTTACGTGTGTAACTATGTTGACTATGATCTTAAGATGTTTGAAAAGAAGAAATCCGAATCCATGCAGTTTGGAAAATTAGTGCCAAACGCACTTAACCCCACCGTTTTTCAACCACAAGACAATATCTTATACAGAAATAACGGAGATGGATCGTTTACCGACATTACATCCGAAGCAGGTGTATCTGCACACAGCGGCAGGAGTATGCAGGCTATCTTCAGCGACTTTGACAATGACAACGATATGGACCTATATGTCGCAAATGATACCTCAGAAAACCACATCTACCGCAATGAGGGAAATGGAACATTTACCGATATTAGCACTGATTCATGGGCAGCGGATTTTCGCGGTTCTATGGGGATTGCCGCTGGAGACTATGATGCTGATGCGGATATAGACATCTTTATCAGCCACTGGATTGATCAGGAAAATGTCCTCTACAGAAATTTGTTGAAAGAAAGCGAAACAAATAGTATTAGTCCAACGAATATACGTTTCGTAGATGAATCCTATTCTGCTATGCTGGCAGAAATAAGCATCAAGGAGATTGGTTGGGGTACATCATTCTTTGATTACGACAACGATGGTGATTTAGATATATTTGTCGCAAATGGAAGCACGTTCCAACATTTGGATCAACCAGAAGTACTTATCCCACAGTCCAATCAACTGTTTCGTAATGATGGAGATGGAATCTTCAGTGATGTTAGTAAGAGTTCAGGTCTTACCATGCTTCCACCACGTGTTAGTCGCGGTGCAGCCTTTGCAGATTATGACAACGATGGTGATGTAGACATTTTCATCGTTAACAACTATGATAAACCGACTCTATTGAGGAATGAAACTACAAATAACAACAATTGGCTACATGTGAAATTAGTTGGTATGACTCCGAATAGAAACGCAGTCGGTGCGAAAATACTGCTATCCACATCAGATTCCACACAAATACGAGAGATATATGCTGGTGAAAGTTATATGTCTGCAAACAGTTTTATCGCTGAATTCGGTTTAGGAAAAGCAGTCCATATTCAAACACTTCAGGTAATTTGGACAGATGGAAAGACCCAAACATTACAAGAAGATATATCGGTTAACCAACGGATTGAGATAATCCAAAAGCATTAGTTCAGTAGCAACCCATACTACAATGAACCACAAATCAGACCCCTCAAAACAAGGTTCACCTAAATCCAGCTTATTCACAGAATCCGATATGGCACTGTTTGTCGACTACTATCAACTTACGATGGGACAAGCAGATTTCAAGTGTCAAAACAGTGCTATCATAACCTCAAATTACTATGTCCGCAAAATACCACAAGGACAATATCTTATCGCTGCAGGTCTTGAACAAGTTATTCATTTCATCCTAAATTTACGGTTTACTGATGAGATACTTAACTGGTTGGCGGATAAAGGAGAATTGGACAGGAACTATTTAGATTCGTTAAAAGATTTCCAATTTGATGGGTCTATATATGCAGTCCCAGAGGGAACCCTCATTTTTCCGAATGAACCTATTATCAATGTAACAGGTCGTTCACGTGATGTTCAACTATTTGAGACCTATCTGCTTTGTGTGATGAATTTCCAAACACTCATTGCAACAAAAGCATCACGCATTGTTTATGCAGCAAGTGGAAAACCTGTTTTTGATTTTGGAGCAAGACGGGCACATGGTAGGGACGCAGGAATCCTCGCTGCACGCGCAGCCTTCATCGGTGGTGCAAGCGGGACATCTCTTGTTCTTGCCGGTAGGTATTTTGACATTCCGTATGTTGGCACCATGGCTCATAAATTTGTCTTGGAACGTGCAACAGAAGTAGACGCATTCCGAGATTACGCCAACACATTTCCAAACAACACAACACTTCTGATTGATACCTATGATACATTAAATGGGGCAAAAAATGCATGCATAGTCGCACATGAGATGGAAGCGCGAGGTGCAAAATTACGTGCCGTGAGATTAGATAGTGGAGATTTATTAACACTCAGTAAGGAAGTCAGACGTATACTTGATGATGAGAAACTTCACTATGTGAAGATCATCGCAAGTCATGAACTTGATGAATTCAGGATAAACAAATTACTTGAAAATGGCGCACCGATAGACGGATTTGGTGTTGGAACACGGCTTGTTACAGGAGACATTTCACAGACCGATGATAGCAGTGCTTCTGCGCTCGGCGGGGTCTTTAAATTAGTTGAACGCAATGGAATCCCTGTCGGAAAACAAACGCTGGATGAACCTTCCAAAGCCACCATTCCAGGTAGGAAACAGATATATCGTCAAACTGATGAATATGGATACTATTGTAAAGATGTTGTAACGCTCTGGGATACACCGATAGATGATGGAGAACCGCTCCTAATTCCTATCGTCAAGGATGGAGAATTAGTCTATAATTTTCCCAAACTGACAGATATTCAGCAAAGAACTAAGACAGAATTAACAAAATTGCAGGAATCTCATAAAGTATTGAAAAAGTCAAAAACATATCCTGTTGATATACATCTGTGATTTAGAAATAAAAACAATAAAACGAGTTAGATTGATTATTCTGATGAGATATGGTATTTTTAATTAAACATTGATTCACAAAAATGTCACGCGACCAGAATATTTTTGATTGGTACGCAACAATTATAATTCTACGTTCATAACATCGTTGTTATGTTTTAATAGTAAAAAACTGGAAGGAGTACTAAATTAGTGTCTACAGAACCATGTAACTCAAATTCTCTTGATGAGGACGACATTGTTCACCCTCGCGTACTACCATTTATTTTTGTTCATCTTGCTTGCCTTGCGATTTTCTGGGTAGATGTTCAACCTACCGACTGGATTCTATGTGGTGGGTTATACGTTATACGTATGTTTGGCATCACAGCAGGATTTCACCGATATTTTTCACATCGTGCATTTAAAACTAGCCGTGGATTCCAATTCTTTTTGGCGTTTCTTGGACAAAGTTCAGCTCAGCGAGGTACACTCTGGTGGGCAGCAAAACACCGTGAACATCATAAGTACTCTGACACCGAACAAGATGTACACTCGCCTGTAAGACATGGATTCTGGTATTCTCATGTGTTGTGGATTTTTTCTAAAAGCGTACGCACCCCAAATCACAGTGGAATTAAGGATTTTCTGAAATATCCAGAACTTGTTTGGCTTGATAAATGGGATAAACTACCACCATTCATTTTAGCCGTACTCGTTTGGTTGGTTGCTGGATGGTCAGGACTCATCGTAGGATTTTTCATAAGCACAGTACTTCTTTTTCACGGTACTTTTACCATTAACTCACTTTCACACATTTATGGCAAACAAACCTATATCACCGGAGATAATTCTCGCAACAACCTTTTTCTTGCAATCATAACGTTGGGAGAGGGATGGCACAACAACCACCACCATTTTCCAAGCGTAACACCTCAAGGATTTCGTTGGTGGCAAATTGATGTCACGTATTATATCTTGAAGACGTTATCTATCTTTAGAGTCGTTTGGGATCTTCGACTACCACCCAAGCACGTGGTTGAGGGAAAACGTAGGATGTCTCTCGCTGTCATTGAGACTGCTGCGCAGCAACTCGCTGCGAGTTTTTCGATTGAACAGATCAGCAAAACGGTTATACAGGTATTGGCACATACTCCAAAATTAGATGAACTCCGCAATCGAGCTCGTATTGGTCATGCAGAGGTAGAAGCATTTCTCAAAGAAATAAAGATCCTTGAGTCCCCGAAAATAGGAAATCTAAAAGATAAAGCTCAAAACATGTTTACTCACATCCCATCCTTAAATCCGATAGTTGAACGGGCAAATCAAATTATCGTTCAGTCAGTTTCAATTTGGCTACTTCAGAACGACATTTGCGACTCAGCGGATAGGGTTTAGCGAATATAGTGTTATGGGTTGGATTTAACTGATAGTATTATACATTTGTCCTTGAATCCGTATGATTGACATACTCCCAAGACTAAAGGCTTGGGAGTATGTCAGATTCAGGCAAAGACGAGAATAACATAATTCATAGTATTTATTAAAATACACCTCGTAGAAACTATCAGATATCTGTTTCATCATTTCTATACAAGAACTCCCTTTCCGATATCTGCCAACCCCGTTGGTTGTTAGCTTGTTTGCATGCTTCAATACGATCTTCGCTACTTAGTTTGATTAGCAATCCCCTCACAATGGAATCATTCAGTGCGGAGTTCTCATTTTCTAAACTCCTATATATACCACTCCGTTTACTTATTTCAGCAACACCGATACATTCACCCTTATTTTTTGCTGCAAATAAAACATCTAATACCGCTTCTTCAAGATGGAACATACCGATTCGTGCGTGTTTTTTAGGTTTCATAACATAATACATATCCATGTACTCCTTTTTTAGGGTTGTTCTAACGGGTAAATAGGATCAAAACCTTTACAGTTATACATAGAGTATTTTTCCAAATTTTACGAAATTGTTAATTCTTTGTCAAGTCATGTATAGAATAAGCTCAGGGTTATTTAGTTTTTTAGTTTTTCGCACAGGTTTTCCTCTTGAAAAGGAACTTCAAAATACCAAACTTATCATCCTGTAAATCCTATAATCTTGTAAATCCTGGTTCAGACACTCCGTTTCTTATCCTGCAAATCCTATAATCCTGATAATCCTGGTTCAGACAATTCCGAAAACCACATAAAACCTATTGGATATCTATTGTTCCACTCACTTGATTAATTTCACTTCCCATACCACCATCCGTTAAACTATAACATCATTAACATCGTAGGTCGGAGCGAGCAAAGCGACCTCCGACACGTATGATTTCATAACATCGTAGGTCGGAGCGAACGTAGCGACCTCCGACACGTATGATTTCATAACCTCGTAGGTCGGAGCGAGCAAAGCGACCTCCGACATGGAATCCTAAAACAAAAAAGCCCCAGCGGGGCGATAGGTGTATAGTAATCAACAACCACAACAAGAGAAAGCCCAGCGGGCCGAAAGGTGTATATATCTTTCTTTGAAGGAAAAGATCCATTTATAGTACCGAAATTCATTGTACCTCTTTCATGACAATAACAGGAGCACAATCATGACAACCGAAACAACCCAAAACCAGATTAATCCCAAATTTGAACCAATGTTAGAACAAATGGGTAACTTACTTACCCATCTGTTGAATGCACAAAATGAAATATGGGAACATATAAAGCAAGGTGTTATACCTGCTAAGGAAGCCAATAATCTGACCCCATGCATAAACAACACCATGAAAATCATTAACCTATGTAATACGTTCATGAGGCGTTACAACATTGAAACCCAAGGATACGACTCCAGCGTCCGCATGGCAGGCAAGAATTCAAAGAAGCAACAACAAGCAGAACAAACCAACCAACCCGATGACCAAAAACCGCATGAACTCAACCATCTGAATTCAGTAACCAAAGAGTATCAAAATGCACTTCCACCACCTAAAAAAGAGGAAAATGCTGTAACTGAGGAAACTGCTGAAGAACAAGAAACATCAGCAGAAAATGAACCGAAGAAGGTGCAAACCAAGCCAGCACCCGGCATCATCACCCCATCCAAAACCAGACCACCCATCATCACATACAACCCAAACGGATTCCAACCTTACGGACAGATGCGTGACCTGTTCAAATCCCACGAACCCATCAAAATGGCAAGTGGTACTTACGATGCAGGTAAAACATATAGCTGCGTTGCATACATGGACATGTTAGCACGGCAATATCCGGGTGCGAGACTAACCTTTATCCACCGATACCTCAACAGAGTCTACCGAAATATAATACCAACCTACGAAAAGTATCTCGGTTTTAAACCCTCAACCTACAAATCCCAAAATCCCACACCCATCATAAAATACGGTGGGGAGTTACCCGAATTCTTTGAATACTGGAACGGTTCAAGAATCTACATCAACGGTTTAGATAAAATAGAAAACATGTTATCCGACTTTTATGATGGTGCTTTTGTTAATCAAGCAGAATTAGTAGAATTTGACTCGTGGGACCACTTGAGAGCACGTGTTTCGGAACGTGCAGGTACAGCACCCATAGCATTCCTACTCGGAGATTGCAACCCAAGCACACCGAATCACTGGATTCGACGACAAACCCAAGCAGGAAAACTAAAGTTCTTTGAGATGACTTTCCGAGACAATCCTGAAATTTACGACCAACAGACAGGTGAAATAACCGAAGAAGGCAAGCGGAGAGTAGATAGACTACAAGACCTTGAGGGATTACGTTACAAACGCGGTTACGAAGGTCTATGGGTATCAGGAGAAGGTTTAGTATTTGAGGAGTTTCAACCCGATATCCATATCGTTGACAACTTTGATATTCCTAAAGAATGGCCCCGTTATCTCAGTATTGATTGGGGATACCGCAACCCGTCAAGTTGTATCTGGTGGACTCTCACTAAAGACGAACGAATCTATGCATACAAAGAGATTTACAAAACCAAACTCACACAACCCGAATTTATCAAGATGATAGAGGATAATCAAGATGAGGATAGACATCCCGCTTATGCTGCAGTAGATAGTGCGGACCAAGATGCGGTGGAGCAACTAAAAAATGCAGGTTACCGCGTTCAAGAACCAAAAAAGTCTCGTGCAAAACAGATAGACGTAGTCAAAGAGAGACTAAAAGTTGACGAAACAGGTAAACCCTCAATCTTCTTTCGTAACAGGCTTGTGCATCCCCCGGATCAAGAACTGAAAGAGGCATATCGTCCCATTGAAGTCACCGATGAATTTCTGACGTGTGAATACTTAGAAAACACGGACGGTACGGACAAAGACGACGAAGCAATAACGCGCGACCATCACGGCATAGACAGCACAGCCTATTTCATCTTAAGTCTACAACGTCCACGGACTATCGGTAGTGGTAAATTCATCGGTGGTGCCGTCACCATGGGCAAAAGCTTCTAACATAATCCCTATCTCGTAGGTCGGAGCGAGCGAAGCGACCTCCGACATGTGTGTATAAATGCACCTTTTTTCTTAACCAAAACCGAGGAAAACACCAATCCTATGAAAACAACATTGAAACACCAAAAGACCTCTTATCCTGCAAATCCTGAAATCCTGATAATCCTGGTTCAGAAAAAAGCGGCAAAAAAAAAAAAGCGAAATTCGCGTCACATTCCTTGTCCTGACTGGATTTTGCACGTCACAGTGACTTTTTAGAAGTCACATAAATATTTCGTAAATTCGTAGAGATTTGTCGTAAAGATAGCGACCCAGAAAACCGCTTCTACAAGGTAGGATTAACATAGAAAATCATAAGATATTGAAACTGAACGACTCTTGACCATACAGTGAAATACATTGCGGATATTGCCGTTATATGTTAGACTGAAATCACAGAAGGAACATACACAAAGTTAAAATAGAATATTACAGGATTTACATATTCTATTGCGTCTATATCCAATTCAAGAAACATTTTGAAAACACTATACAACAAATCAACACATTGCCCTATTCCGTGCATTCCAAAAAGAGTCTGCCCATTAATGTGCAATATTCTTTCTTATCACACTATCAATCCATCAATACTGCGTTGTACAGACTGGCACATAATTTGCATATATCATTGAAAGGAGTTATCCAATGGACAACGAACAAAAATACCGCATCGCACCACCCGGTTTTACGCTGGAACAGTGGCAAACCTTCAATGAAGACGGTATCATCTTCATTGAAGATGCAATATCCGATGCAGATATCCAGACATATAAAGATACAATAGATAGAGTTGCAGCCAAAAACCCAAAATATAAACCAAGTAGCTATCTTGGAATGGAGAATATTGTGGAACGAGATCCTGTCTTTACAGGTTTAATTGACCATGAAAGGCATGTCGGTTATGCGTATGATCTCTTCGGTGAACTCCTGAAATTGCATCAGAGTCAATTCTTCCTGCGACCCCCTGGTGGAAAACAATACAATATTTGGCATCCAGACGGGGCACGGGCACTTCCCTACGGTGTTTTTTCACCGCAATTACCATTGCAAATTAAAATTGGATACTGGTTGACAGACTTACCACATGAGAAAATGGGAAACCTTGTTGTCCTACCGGGTAGCCACCGTCAACAGTATATGGATGGTTATGATACTCACGACAACGTTCCAGGGGAAATGGTTGTCTGTCCACGTAAAGGCACAATGACAGTCATGCACTCCAGCATCTGGCACCGTGTAGAACCGAATGAAAGTGATATTGTACGTTACAATATCTTCGTTGCATATTGTCCATCGTGGGTTACACCTGCGGATAGATTCCATTCCTCTCCAGAATGGCTAAAGACACTCAACCGTGAACAACGTATCATCATGCGGAGTTATAAGAACGCATATCATAATGCGAAACCTCCTGCATCCGAATTTCCACTGTTTCTTGAACGTGATACGGGGGCACAAACAGACGATGATCTATATTTGGAGCACGTCCAACTACACAGACGTAAACGAAAGACTATGCCTGAGCGACTCTCTCAGATGTAAGGGTAATGGAAAATGAAATACCTATTCCTTAAAGACCTGCGTTACCGTCAAGCCAGAGTGGTCTTGACAGCACTTGGGATTACCTTATTGATTTCACTAATTCTTCTACTTGGTGGTATCATGAGTGGCATGCGTATTCAAGCGCAACAATATGTCAACTCTACTGGTGCTGATATCTGGATTTCTGCTGAGGGTTCTGGTGGTGCGTTTATCGGTTTCTCATTACTTGAAGAGGAACTCATGGCTTTTCTGGGTTCGTCGCCTGGATTGGTTGACAATTCTGCTTCACCCATAATATTTGCACAGGCACGACCCATTGTTAAAGGGAAACCCACAAAAGCAATGGTTGTAGGGTATACAAAAGGAAAACTCGGTGGACCAAAACAGGTCGTTGAGGGAAGGATGTTCACATCACGAAAATATATGGATTATCGTCCCGAAGATAATGTGCCTTATGAAGTAATTGTTGATGAAAAGATGGGACTTGAAATTGGGGAAAAAATTACTATCAGCAAAGATGAAGTCAGAGTTGTTGGAAAAACAAAAAGCCTAATGTTTGTATTAGATACACCGTTGCTATTTATGGATATCCGTGCTGCGCAACGGGTCCTGCTGGAAAATACACCGTATGTCAATATGATGGTCGCAAAATCAGACAACAAGTTTACCCCCGACGAGGTAGCAGCGAATTTAGATTCATTTGGAACAATCGAAGCACGTACTTTGGAACACACTCTTTCTGATATTATGGAATATTGGGTTGATCAACCGATGAAAGCGGTACAGTTCTTGCGTGTCATGCTGTGGTTAGTTGCGGGTTTGATCGTTGGGATGATTACCTATGTAACAATGCTTGAAAAGACCCAGGAAATTGGCGTGCTGAAAGCAATCGGAGCATCCAATAACTATGTAATGACACTTCTCCTAAAACAAGTTGCACTCACCTCAATTATTGGGGTTGGCATAGGCTTCTGTTTGTCTTACATATTTGCTGCTGCAGCACCTATCTTTGTGAAGATAAATTTAGTTGAATCTGTTATCGTAGCGAGTATAAGTTTTATAGTATGTTGCGGAAGTGGTTATCTCGCTGCACGTAAGGCAATCAAAGTAGATCCGATGGTGGCATTTCGTGGGGAAATATAGAACAACGATTAGAAACATATCAATACTAACTGAAAATGTAGGACCCATTGAACCTCAATAAATTATACCTTATAGGATAGAAATATGGCGACGATAGTTGAAGGAATCGGTTTAACAAAACGTTTTGGTGTCGGTGATGCCGCTGTTACTGCAATTGATTCTGTCGATATCCGACTTGAGGAACGTGAGTTGGTGATGATTATGGGTGACAGCGGGTGTGGTAAGACTACTTTGATTAGCCTACTGGGATGTATTTTAACGCCAGATGCAGGTGAAATACATATTGACGGAAATGAAATTGATCCTGTAAATCAAGACTTAAGTGCCATCCGTAAAGACAAAATTGGTTTTGTTTTTCAAATGTTTCATTTATTGCCTTATCTTACAGCACTTGAGAATGTTATGGTTGCCATGGATATTTCAAAAGCAAAGGAAGTAGAAGCAGAAAAACGGGCAATAGAACTGCTGACACGCGTGGGTTTAAGTGAACGTCTACATCATCGACCGGCACAGATGTCCGGTGGAGAAAAACAACGCGTCTCTTTTGCCAGAGCACTCGCAAACCGACCAAAAATCATCTTCGCAGATGAACCCACCGCAAACTTAGACAGCCGTCAAAGTGATAACTTGATGGACCTCATTCAAGAACTACGTCAAGAACATCAAACCACAATTGCGATTGTAACACACCATGAAGGGTTAAGAGAAAACGCAGACCGTATTATTCATTTGAAAGATGGGAGAATTATCTCTTCATGAATCCATCAAAAACGTTTTTTCTTTACAGAAAATGTATCATTATTATAATAACTTTCTCTTTTGCCTATGTCCCCACACTATTTGCACAAAACACTTTAACGCCAATGGCAGAGAAAGACTTCACCACAGGTGGCTTTTATGGGGGTGGTTTAACATTCATCAACGGTAATGCCTATGTACGTATTCAACTACAACCTGAAATTCCCATAGGAAAAGTCGGTTTAGGTTTTGACCTTGTTTTGCTTTACAACCCTTATGCAGAAAGTGCTGAAGACCAATTCCTTGCTGAAGATGGAGAGGTATGGGACAGTGCAAGCACATGGTTAAGGTTGATACGGTATATTAGTTATGGTGATCTCTATGATCCGTTCTACTTCCGACTTGGTGAATTTGACTATCTAACAATCGGACACGGATCAATCATGTCTGGCTATTCAAATCATGATCGTCGTGGATTGCATCTTAACCTTAGAAAAGCTGATAACAGGTATGGTGTTGAAACGATGATGAATGACCTTGGAAACCCAACGATTTTTGGTGGACGCGGGTTTTACAGACCATTCCAACGACCCGAAAACAATAACCTACTGACACGAACTGAATTTGGGGCAACCTATATCACTGATGTTGATCCAAATTATCCCAATGGAGATTTACACACTTTCAATGCAGTCGGTGTGGATGTTGGATTGCCGATAATTGAACAAAGTGCGTTTCGTATGGATATATATAACGATTATGCTGTCCAGACCCCACCTTTCAACCCGCATGAATCTATGGAGTCTGATGATACTTCGGTTTTAGAATCAGATCGTGGCTCATATATAGGAGATACGCGAAATGAAGAGTTAACTTGGGGAAATGCTACAGGTATCGGTTTGGCATCTACCAAAGCAATTTTCAAATTTGAGTATCGCGTCTTTAGTAATGGCTACATACCCTCTATATATGATTATACTTATGAAACGGGAATACCAATTTTCTGGGGATACGAGACGAGTAGTGGTGCAAGACGCGGTTTTTTCACACAACTTATCATACAACCCTTACCCGAACTCCAACTCTTAGGTGCTTATGAACAATACGATAATAACACCTCTAAAATCTATTTAGGGATTTCTGAATCTGGGTTAGTCCCGCATCTCACTATTCGTGGCTTCTATACAAAACGGAATATTGGGGAGGATGGTGACACTGGCTTCTTTGCTGATCTCATCGACTTGGATGAAAAATCTGCTCTCAACATGCAAATCAGTTACGTAGTTATTCCACCGGTTCAAACAATCTTTGTTCACGAGTACCGATTTAGACGCGTTCAGACAGACGATGGAGATTCAAAATTTGAACCTATACATACCACCTCCATCATGCTTGGAGTCACAACAGAGTTTTAGTTTCTTATGGAACAAACTGATACAACAGATGTCGCTGGTTTTACAACCCAACGTTCTGATATAAAAGATTTATCAAAGTGGATTTTTGAGATTAGTGCTGTCTTTTTCGTAGGTTTCTACATCTATAGTGCAGGTTTCGGCACTGCATCGGAACAGTATCATCTCGGATTATATCTTCTATTCACATTTGTCCTGATCGCGCTCCTCTACAAATTCCGTCAAGGTTCACCTGCCACGCGTCCATCTGCACTTGATTTAGTGTTAGCTGGTCTAAGTGTATGTGCTATAGGTTATTGGATTGTTGATTACGCAAATATCGCAGATAGAGCAGGTGCATACACAAATTTAGATATTGTAATGGGAGCGATTGGACTCATTGTTAGTTTTGAGATGAGTCGTCGTACTGTCGGTTGGGGTTTGTCTATCATAGCCGCTGTTGGTATACTATACGCCCTTTTTGGACGCTACATGCCAGAAGTGGTACAAAACCCAGGCTTTTCGTTTAGACGTATTATTGAACACTGCTTTTTTAATCAAGATGGCATTTTCGGTATTATGGCAAACGTAATGGCGACCTATGTCATTCTTTTTATCTTCTTCGGAGCGTTTTTGGAAAAATCTGGTGTAGGTCAGTTCTTCATTGACCTACCGATGTCACTAACAGGAAAGTCAATCGGTGGTGCTGCCAAGGTATCGGTTGTTACCTCTGGGTTTTTCGGTTCAGTCGCTGGAAGTGCGATTGCTAACACAGTTACCACAGGTGCGTTTACAATTCCATTGATGAAACGTACTGGGTTTCGTCCTCACATCGCAGGTGCTGTCGAAGCATCCGCATCAGTTGGTGGACAATTCCTACCGCCTGTGATGGGTGCAGGTGCATTCCTGATTGCAGAAAGGACAGGAGCACCGTATAGTAAAATCGCCCTCATATCAATCGTGCCTGCTGTCCTCTACTTTCTGTCAGTATGGGTAATGGTTCATTTTGAAGCAAAAAAACAGGGGATTGAACCGATACCTCCATCAGAAATACCAAAATTCACAACACTCCTTAAAACAGGTTGGTATTATCTACTTCCGTTGATATCGCTGATTGCCTCTTTAATGGCAGGATACTCTGCATTCAAAGCAGCTTTTTTCTCAATCCTTGTCACGATTGTAGTCAGTTACTTCCGCAAGGAAACTCGGTTGACACCGACACGGATCTGGGAAGCGATGGTTACTGGTGCTAAGAACTCCCTCGCTATAGGTGGTGCGGTCGGCACAATCGGAATCATTATCGGTGTTATTAATCTTACTGACTTAGGCACAAAATTCCCTGATTTGGTGTTATCTGTTGCTGGTAGTAATCGCGCTATAGCAGTATTACTACTTGCTGCGGCTTCACTTGTTTTGGGTATGGGAATTCCTGTAACTGCTGCCTATTTGATTACATCACAATTAGCAGTGCCAATTCTAACGAGTCCTGAAATGGGCATTTCAATCATCGCTTCCCACCTTATTATCTTTTGGCTTAGTCAAGATTCTAACATCACACCACCAGTTGCGTTGGGTGCTTATGCTGGTGCTGCCATTGCCCGCGCCGACCCGTGGAAAACAGGATGGGCATGCTTTAAGTTTGCTAAGCTGTTGTACATTATGCCACTCCTGTTTGCTTATACACATATCCTGTTTTCAGGTACACATTTACAAAATATCTTGTCTGTGGTAACAGCATTAATAGGTACCATCCTTTTTTCTGTGATGACGATTGGCTACTTTATGAGAAAAACGCGTTGGTATGAAACAATTTTGCTTGGGATTGCAGCTCTTCTTGCTTTTACGCATCATATTTGGACGTTCACTATTGGAATGGTAATTCTGGGTGTGGTATTTATTCTACAAAAAAGGGAGGAATTGTAATTTCGCTTTCACGGAGTTTCTGCAATCTCTTGAAGTCTATCTAAAATGTCGTTCGCTGCACGTTGAGAAACCTCTTTATTATATGTTTTTACTGCAATTTCCGCCCTATAAAAATTTCCCTGATAGTATCGAACGAAGATAAAAAACATCCAAAAGGCGGCATCTGCGTAATGTTGATCCAACACTGCATCAACTGCTACATACCCAAGCAAACTGTTTAGAACGAGGGCATTTAACCCACTACGCCAGTCTTTTGTGTAAAACTGACCTGCACCCGGAATTATTGTAGATAACATCTTTGCTGTGTTGGTGGACTTTTGTGGAAGATTTGCAGCCTTGTTAAAAAGTATGTCAAGTTTATCGTCATCCGTATACTCTTGTAAGACTTCACGCGCTTCTTCCCATTGAAACTGGTATATATACGCTACTGCTCGTAACAATAGGACGCGTTGTGTAAATATTCCATTTGGGTCTCGTAACATTAATTTTATCAATTCCAATTGTGCGAGGTCATATTGCTTTGATGAAATCAGTGTTACAGCCAGGTTTATCTGGTATTCGGATTTTTCATCATCAGTTGTGGCGTGTAGAATAGAATTTCTCATTGCCATAATAGCTTCTTGCCACAACCCTTGTGTCCGATATGCCAGTCCAATGTTGTAGTATGTTTTTGCTACACGTTTATCATCTGGATGAAAGAAGATAAAACGTTTATATTCAGTTATTGCAGCATCATAATTACCCATTTTCGAGAGATGGTCTCCAAGTGCAAAGAGATCTTGTCCTGCAATTGATGTTGTATTGAAGAAATGTGGGAAAATTATGACCAATGAGAGTAAGATAATCAGTTTTTTTTTCATATTTTATCAATTGACTTGAAGGTTCAATGTGTTGTAAACTAATTTTAAATTTAGCATAGTTTGTGCTTTTGTGCAATCCTGTTTTGTACCAATATATATTATATGCAAAGAGAGTGAATTTACACTCTTGTTATCCTGCTTACTGTAAGCAGAAATACTTTAACATTTATTCCATATCCCAACCCAGATCCTCAAATAGTTCTTCCAAAGTTCCTTCCTTGCAATCGTGGACTATTTTATGGAAAGGAATACCGTTTTCTTTTGCATCTATATGTGCATTGAGTATGCAAAGGTTATATTCTGTCGGTTGTAAAACATACGATGCTCTTAGATATGAAATATATTGATCTTTTTCAGCGTCTGTAGTAACAGGAAAACCGCCAAATCTCAGCTTGACTTCGCCTTCAACTACTACATACACCGATGGGATATCTCCATGCTGATCTATAAGTCGTTGTGTGTATATTTTTCTATAAATATCAGGATCGTCCGTGTTTTCGAGTATATCACTCTCTTCTTGAATTCTTATTGTTTTATTCAATGCACTTAGATTTGATGGATTAGGCCATAATATATACATTGCTTTTAGGGATAAAATATTATCTTCAGATGATATTTCATACGGCTTACCCTCACTCAATATCCATAATCTATAAGCTTGCGAGTGTATGTGAACTGCAGGCGTATCTCCATATCTTTGCAACATCATGGCATAATAGTATGTAGCCTGTAATTCTAAATTAGGTTCATTATACCAGTTATGAGGATATCGAAGGTTGAGAAGTTTTTGAATTTGATCAGCATCAGGTTTGTAAAACAATGTGCTGGTTTCATGCCAGTCCTCAGGTATTTGTACAGTTTCAATATATCCAGCGGGTCTTGCATCTTCTTCTACCTCTCCGCATCCTATAACTGCGATGAATGATACCAATATACATACAATATAATATTTCATATTTACACCTCAATGTGAGTGATCGTCTAAATGAATATGTGATTGGTGTTCTTCACTATATTTCGATTGAATTAAATGATTCAATGCTTCCTGCGTTCTTTCGTCAGGCATTATATAATTTTGTGTTTCCAGATATTGTTTTTCTTCGTCTAATTTTAGTTCAACATCATTTTTTATCTTATATTCTGATTTCGACAACAGTTTCGACTTGATCAATATCTCCAAACTGTTTAATTAATTGTGCATGATAATATGTAAAATATAACTCAATATCCTCAGTTTGATGCCAATGATTTGAAGGTTCACATTGTTGAAAATATCATACAATTTAGCATAATATGTTCTCAAAGCAATCTTGTTTTGTTTCAAATGTTCTATTCTATAAATTGATATGATTGTCTGAATATGCTAAAATACACCATTAGATTCATCTACTATAGGAGGACAATACGATGGACAAATTGGAAAGAGACACTCACACTAATGGTAAAATGCATGTCGGCGTGCAGGGTGTCGGGACATCAACAAAGGAATTGGAATTCCTTGTTCGTCATGGTGTTACACACATGGATGCTTCTGTCAAAAGCACCCAACCAGATATTCTGATGAAACATAAGGATGAAGCAGCGGCAGCTGGAGTCAGTCTTGAAATGATTCACATCGGGATATCGAGAAGCATTACTCTTGCACAGGATCCACAACGAGATAAGGATATTGATGGGGTTTGTAAGACGATCGAAAATGCTGCAGAGGCAGGATTACGTGGGCTGAACTATAACTTCTGCATTCTGAATCATCAAAGGACAGAACGGACTAATGGACGTGGTGGTTCCAAATATAGCACTTTTGATTTCTCCAAATATGACAACGAGACGCTTTCCGATGCTGGTAATGTGAGTCGGGAAGAAGCATTTGACCGTATTGGTTACTTTCTTGAACGCGTTATTCCTGTTGCAGAGGAAAACGAGATACAGATGGCTTGTCACCCCAATGATCCACCTGCTCCAATTCTACGTGGTGTAGAACGTTGGAATTACCCGATTTTTGATGGTTTGAAACGGTATGCGGAGATTGTGGATAGTCCGTATAATGGTTTTAATTTTTGCTGTGGTGTTGTCTCAGAAGGGTTAGAAGACCCCGGTACAAAACTATACGAAATAGTTGAGTATTTTGGGAAACGGAAGAAGCTATTTAACATTCATTTTCGCAACATTCGGGGTGGATTACACAACTTTCAAGAGGTATGGCCCGATGAAGGTGACGTGGACATGTATAAGGTTGCACAAACATTGCGAGATGTGGATTACCCATATATGCTAATGCCAGACCACGCACCATCTCACCCAGATGATACTGCACCTGAAGGAGTTTCTGGACGTGTCCGACAGGCATGGGCATACCAATTTGGATATATCAATGCACTGATTCAGGCAGTTAATGCTGAAAATAAATAACCAAATATCCTATTGATGTCTAACAGAAAATGTGTTAGAATTCATAACACTATAATGTCTAATATGTCTGAATGTTAACAACTAATTTATCATTGGCAATACAACCAAGATAGTACAAATATATTGCGAGGGAAAAATGAATAATAATACATTTCGATTAAGTATAGTAAGTGTTAGTTTACTCGTCTTTGCTTTCGCATTAACATTACAAGTTCATGCGGAGATTGAACTTGGGAGTGCAATGGGGATTTGGCTGCTTAACGAGGGAGATGGTAATACTATCAACGATAGTTCCGGTAACGAAAATCATGGTGAACTACAAGGTGGCAAATGGGTTGATGGACCCAATGGTCCAGCTTTAAGTCTAAATGGCATAAATGATAGGGTAATTATCCCTGACTCTGATAGTTTATATGCGGCGGAAGAATGGACAATTACTGCGTGGGTATTTGTGAATAATGAAGAGAACGGATATGGACATATTGTTGGTAAGAGAGCTGCCGGTGGTGCAGTTGCCAATTATGCTTTCAGAACAAGTCCCGATGGTAAGCAGTGGGATGCATACTTTAGTCGCGGAGGTTGGAAAGGCATTTGGAGACAAGGAGCTGCAAAGAAAAATACTTGGGTATACATGACAGCAATCTATGATGGTATAGACACCATAAAAATCTATGAGAATGGTGAAGAAATAGGTTCAGGTGGCGGTCTTGGTGGACCTGCACCAAGGGACACAGAACAGGTTAATATAGGTGGTTGGACTAACAACACAACCGAAACACTTAATGGAATGCTGTATGATGTTGCTGTATTTAATGTTGCGATATCCGTAGATGATATCAAAGATTTGATGGATAATGGTATTGAAACATTACTGTCTGTGGAACCTTCCGACAAACTGGCGACCACGTGGGGTAGCATCAAATCTCGGTAAATATTCCGTTTTGGACTTACGCAATTTTCACCATTTTTTTAGTTATTATGACTAACTTGTTTTAGTTATCAGGAGGATTAATAGTATTCAGCGCGCTTACAAAACGCGCCTCCCACTGTTGCGTAGACTCAGATAATTTGTAATATGGAAGAACAGATAATCGAAGAAAATGACCACCAGACTCAGAATATCAATAAGGCGCAGGAGTTAAACGGTCTCGCGTGTAATCTAATTGATGAAGGAGATCTGGATACTGCACAAGAACATTTAATTGAAGTTATTCGTCTTGCGTCCAATTTGGCTGCACCTCACACCAATTTGGACGTTTGCATTGTTGGAAAGGTGAAATAAAAAGACAATTATGACTTCTTAATGGAGATTTATATGGCAAAATTACCGAATATATTACTCATACTTGCGGATGATCATGGTTATGGTGATATATCCGCGCATAACGGACCTTCCATTCAAACACCGAACATTGATAGAATTGCAGCAGAGGGTACACGTTTCACGCAGTTTTATGCGAATTGCTCTGTCTGTTCACCGAGTCGGGCATCTCTATTGACGGGACGTTACCCTGATAGAGTTGGGGTGCCTGGTGTGATTCGCACCCATGCACAGAACAACTGGGGATATTTTCGTCAGGATGCAATCACGATGCCTACTATGCTGAAACAGAAAGACTACCGAACGGCCATCATTGGAAAATGGCATTTGGGACTTGAAGATGAGAATCACCCATGCAAACGAGGATTCGACCATTTTCACGGGTTTCTTGGGGATATGATGGATGACTACTACACACACCTTAGACACAATAATAACTATATGCGGCATGACTTAGAAACAATTGATCCGAGAGGACACGCAACAGATCTCTTTTCGGATTGGAGTGTTGACTTTGTTCGGACTCATGCACATACATCGCATCCGTTCTTCCTTTATCTCGCTTACAACGCACCCCATACACCGATCCAACCTCCTGATGATTGGATTGAACGAGTGATGGAACGTGAACCTGATATATCCCCACAACGCGCAAAATATGTTGCCCTTGTTGAGCATATGGATGCGGGAATTGGACGCGTGCTTGATGCCCTTGAGGAAACTGATCAGTTGTCAAACACACTTGTCATCTATTCGTCAGACAATGGCGGACAAATAGGGGTTGGTGCACACAACGGACCGCTACGCGGACAGAAAGGTGAGATGTATGAAGGTGGTATTAGAGTGCCTACCTGCGCGATGTGGCAAGGAAACATACCAAAAGGACATGTAACTGATCAGGTTGGTATGCTCATGGATTTATATCCAACTGTGTGTGAAGTAGCGGATGTCCCTGTTAACCACGAAATTGAAGGACGTTCAATATTGAAAACACTTCAAGGTGAAAATCAGGACTTCTCAGACCGCCTTCTTTATTGGATACGACGAGAGGGTGGACCGCAGTTCCGTGGACAATGCCAACATGCGATACGTCGTGGTGATATAAAGTTACTACACAATAGACCTTTTGAACCATTGGAATTATATGATCTGTCCAGTGACCCTTTGGAGACGACTGATAATTCACAAACAAACGGGCAGTTGTATAGAGAGATGGGTCAGCTTTTTCAGGAAGAAAAACAGAAGGCTGGTAGTGTTCCTTGGCAGAAAAGGTAATACACTATACCGCATTTTATTTGCTATCTTTTCGGTTGTTTGATGTCTCAAATAATTGGCATATCACTATAGTTGACCTGCCACCTAATCCATTGTATAATCGGAAGAGAGTTGATTTTACTATCCTCCCTCCTAAGAGAATACCGTTGTTGTAAGGAGAATTCTATATTAGGGTATGCAAATGAATGAAAATGGTAATACGAGACCAAACACTGATTTAGATACATATATGGAAGAGAACAGTGACACCTCAGAATCTGAAAAGGAAAAGGAATTGACCGTTGACTCAAGTGAACAACCAATTGAACTTACAGATATAACACAGAGTTTAGTTGCATTACAAGAACTGTTCGATAAGCAGATTGCTCGGAACCAGAATCAGACTGAAATGTTTGACAAATTATATGCTGAAATGAAGGACTATAAAGAGAGTTTTTTGCTTGAAGTACTTCACAAACCGATTATCCATAACTTGATCCAACTATACGACAGTTTTGTGGCACTTGAATCGCAATTTGATGAGATGTGCAATGGAAATAATGAGAACATGACTGATGCGTTAAAGCAATACAGAAAGAATTTGGAGAACTTTAGGTATAACCTTGAAGAGGTATTATACCGTATGGATGTAGTACCATATACAGACTCATCACGGACACTTGACAGGCAATTGCACAAGACACGTAAAGTAATACCTTCTGACGATCCAGAACAGGATCGAAAGATTGCTGAAGTACATAAAATTGGGTTTAACTGGCGAGATAAAGTGTTCCGACCAGAGGAGGTTACTATATTCCGATATAATCCACCTACACAAGAATCTGATAACATTTTGGGTGAACCTGTTTCTGATGAGAAAGGGGGTAATACGGATGGGTAAAGTCGTTGGGATTGACCTTGGTACTACATTTTCTGTAATTGCACATGTCAACGAACACGGTCAACCGGAGATTATTCCAAACCTTGAGAGCGAACGTATTACACCATCTGTCGTAATGTTTGAGGATACCCTTGTTACTGTCGGTAAGATTGCTAAGCAGAACGCCAGAGCAGTGCCTGAACAAATTGTGGAGTTTATCAAACGTGAGATGGGTAAATCCAAAACGGACTTCTATCGTACATTTGATGGAAAGGACTATTCACCCGAGGAACTTTCCGCAGTAATTCTTACAAAACTCAAGCAAGATGCAGAGACATATCTGGGTGAAGAGATAACAGATGCAGTTATCACTGTCCCTGCATATTTCCACGATGCAGAACGTGAAGCAACGCGCAACGCTGGGAAAATAGCAGGGTTAAACGTTCTACAGGTGCTAAACGAACCAACGGCTGCAGCTCTTGCCTACGGTATTGATCAATTGGGAACTAATCAGAATGTGTTTGTATTTGACCTCGGTGGTGGAACGTTTGATGTGACTCTCATGAGGGTTTCAGAATCAGAAATACAGATGCTTGCAACCAATGGAGATCACAGACTCGGCGGTAAAGATTGGGATGACAAAATCATCACTTATGTCGCTGAAATGTTTGAGATAGAACACGGTGAAAATCCGTTGGAAGACCTTCACACCTACCAGGATCTTCAATTAGATGCTATTACTGCAAAGGAATCTTTGTCGTTAAGGCAACGAGCACTTATCGTTTGTGGGTATAACGGAAAAACCACGCGTGTAGAATTGACTCGCGAGAAGTTTGAACAACTTACTGCTGATCTACTCGAAAGATGCCGTGTTTTGTGCAATATGGTGCTCTCAGAAGCAGATATAACTTGGGAAGCGATTGACAAGATTTTATTGGTGGGTGGATCAATTCGTATGCCTATGGTACAGGAGATGATAGCATCAATCAGTGGCAAAGAGATCAATCCGTATGAAGTCAATCCTGACGAAGTAGTTGCAATAGGAGCCGCAATTCAGGGTACATTGCGTCAGATTTCCGAAGGTAGTACAGAGGGAGTTGATATGCCTGATGCTGTCATAGATCGTTTTATCGGTCCAGATGGTGCTCCTAAGGTGACCGTTACTGATGGTGCGACCCATAATCTTGGACTTATCGTTCTCAATATGAACCGTCAGCATATTATCCATGTCATGATTCCGAAAATGACTGCTGTTCCATGTGAAATTGCGGATAAGTTCTTGACGGTGGATCACAATCAACCATCGGTGTTAATTGAAGTGGTACAAGGACTTGAACAGGATCAATGTAAAGACGATATTGATCTATTTGAAGAGTATAAATTGGGTGAATGTACCCTTAAGTTACCCCCTGGATTACCGCAAGGTTCACCTATTGAGGTTAACTATAAATACAACTTAGACCAAAATCTTGAGGTAACTGCAAAATCACTTTCTAACGATGGTGCTACTGCTGTCTACGACCTGTTTTCAATTATTGATAGACCTACTCTTGATGAAGAGGAAGTTGCCCAAGCTAAAACAGAACTACAAGACCTTACCGTTGAATAGATCTTTGTCTAATATAACCCAAATTGCTACCTACAAATTTTTAGACATGCGGATACTGTTTTAATGAAAAAAGGGCATTATTCTCGATAATGTTGTAGCGTAAACTGTTAGTTTGCGTCTATTTTGACACAATCTAACAGATTGTGCTACATTATGTAGCAACTTGAGTAATATAGTAAGTACAATTCTTTCTGGCAAACCATTGAATTTCGCATCTTTATCCTTCCTAAATAATAACAATGGAATATATCTATGTCCAAACGTGAGGAATTTATTGCAATTATCAATGCACTCAGAACTGCATCTACATCAATAACTGATGAACAACGCAAAGGACTTCTACGGTTAGGTGTTCAGCAACATAGTCTGACTGTTGAGGAAGCATCTGAGATCCTTAATTCATCTGGATTGGTGATAGGTAAACAGATAGATTTATTTGATGTCTTGGGTATCTCAATTTCAGATGTACATAATTCAGATGAGTCTACTTTTGCAAGCCGTATTGATGCTGTCCACAAAAAACTGTATAGTGCATCTTTGACAGCGGGTGGTCGTCCCCGGTCAGATGGTAGGACAGAGGAGCAGTGGCGAATACTCTTGAATCAAGCACGGGATACACTCATAGACTCGCAAAAACGACAATCCTACTTGTCAACATTACAGCATAAGAAACGTTTCACAGTCAATGAGACTTCACCCCCAAGTCTTGACAATATGGTGCTGATACCCGCAGGTGAATTTGAAATGGGAAGTAATGATGAGGAATCATTCGGTGATGAACACCCGATACACAATGTTTTTCTTGATGCGTTCTATATAGATCAATTTCCAGTAACGAACGCACAGTATAAGGAGTTTATAGATGAAAATCCGCAGTGGAGTATTCACGATATTCCAAAAAAATACTGTGATGTTGACTACTTAAAACATTGGCAAGGAAGTACCTATAGGAAAACAGAAGTAGATCATCCTGTTATCAATGTAAGTTGGTATGCAGCAATGGCTTATGCACAATGGTGTGGCAAACGTTTACCTACTGAAGCAGAATGGGAAAAGGCTGCACGAGGAGGAGTCAACGGTAATAAATATCCGTGGGGTAATGTTGCTGATTCTACGAAAGCAAACTATGATTGGAACGTAGGTGGAACATCAACTGTAGGGGAGTACCCACCAAATGGATATGATTTATACGACATGTGTGGAAATGTCTGGGAGTGGTGTCTTGATGCGTATCATGAAAGTATTGCGATGAGTTCGTTTCCACGAAATCCAATTTCAGGTGCAAACTCCATTGATTGGATTTTCCACCATTATTTAGATGTTGAATCAAACAGAGTTTTACGAGGTGGTTCTTGGCGTATTCCTGCCTCGTTAATACGAATAGCAAATCGTAATGCAGAATCGCCATCGTTTTCACTCAACGTGATAGGTTTCCGTTGTGTCTGTGCAGTGTCGTCTCTAAACTTAGAACCGTCATCTGGAATCCAATCTGAATCTTCCAATGATTAAATGAGAAACTGATGTTAAAACGAGATGAATATATCACCTTAATCAACGAATTAAAATTGATTTCTCCAACGATATCGGATGAACAACGCAAAGGACTACTTCGAAGAGGCGTACAACAGTATGGACTCTCTGTTGAAGAAGCGACTGACATTCTAAATGTATCAGGATTGTCTATCGGTGAAAAAGTAGATTATTATGATGTATTAGGTTTATCAATCTTAGACATTGAAAACCGAAGTGAATCGGAAATTGTCACCCTTGTTGAGACAGCACACAAAAAACTATATAGAGCATCATTGGCTGCTGGTGGTCGTCCACGGTCAGATGGTAGGACAGAAGAGCAGTGGCGGATACTATTGAATCAAGCGAGAGATATGCTTACGAACCCAAAGATGCAGGAAAAACACATCAGGCAACTTAGGACTGAGACCACTGAAAAATCTTATCCTAATGTTCTTCTTGATACAAGTAATGCAATTCCCAAATCCAACATCATAAAAGAAGATACCATTCTCTCAGAACATAAAGGAGCAGTTAATTCAGTAGCATTTTCGCCAGATGGTACAACCGTAGTCAGTAGTAGTTCAGATAACAATGTAATTGTATGGGATGTTTTGCGTGGAAAACAAAAATATATATTCATTGCACATAAAGACGTGGTAACCTCAGTTATCTTCTCCCCTGATGGTAAAACAAATGTAAGCGGAAGTCACGATGGAACTGTTCATTTGTGGGATTCTGAATCAGGTGAGCTTAAAGATACTTTATTGGGTCATAAAGATTCAGTTAGTTCAGTTGCGTATTCCCCCGATGGTAAAACAATCGCAAGTGCAAGTTACGATCAAACTGTCCGTTTGTGGGATTCTTTCACAGGAGAACTTATAACTATTCTCAAGGGACATAATAATTGGGTAAGTTCTGTTGCCTTTTCACCAGATGGTAAGACAATCGCTAGTAGTGGTTATGATAGGACTGTCTGTGTGTGGGATGCAGTGACATTCTACAATAAATTCATTTTGGATGGACATAAGAATAGTGTCAGTTCAGTGATTTATTCCCCTGATGGCAATACCATCGTTAGCACGAGTCTTTACGGTAATGTTCATTTGTGGGATTCTGCTACAGGTGAATCACAAAACTTTCTTTCGGATCATCTCTCATGGTTTAATGTTGTGGAATATTCACCTGATGGACTTACCCTCGCTTGTGGCAGCTACTATGGACTGGTGCGACTGTGGGATTTTGCTTCCGGGAAATTTAAATCTACACTCTCTGGACATAATTCTACGGTAAACTCGCTTGCATATTCCCCTGATGGCAATATACTTGCTACTTGTAGCACGGACAAGAATGTACGTTTGTGGAATCTAAATATCAGTCGAGAAACGTATTAATTCCACGTTGTATACTCACTTATGTATATCGTTGATTAGCATATATTCTGATTCTAAATAGGGATAAAGGTATGACAAAACGTGATGAATACATTGTAATCATCCGCACACTCAGTGATGCTTTCCAAACTATTTCTAACGAACAACGAATAGGTCAGTTAAGTCTTAAACGAGACTACATTCCTTGTGTCTGTATTCATAATTTCTGTTTCTTGGAGTGTTTATTATGTCTAAACGCGATGAGTTTGTTTTATTCATAAATAGACTAAAAGCGGTTTCATCAACAATCACTAACGAACAACGTAAAGGATTGTTACGTCAAGCGACTCAGGAGTATGAAATTTCTTCTGCTGATGCAGTCGAGATCATGATAGAATCGGGTTTGATGGTTGGTGAAATAGAAAACTATTTTGCAGTTTTTGGTCTTACATCCGATGAACTACATGAGTGGCAAGAGAATGTTGTCACAGCACATATAGATGCTAAACACAAAGAACTATATTCAACATCGCTTAGAGCGGGTGGACTCCCGCGTCCTGATGGTAAAACACAAGAACAGTGGAGAACATTACTCAATCAAGCAAGAGATGTCTTGATTGATCCACAGAAAAGACGAGAACATGCTGTAAAGATCCAAAACGGTGAATCAGATATCTTGTCTGAGTTCAGTAAATCCGATAACTATGAACTTGTTGAAGATGATGAAATTGCTATCACAGAACTAAGTCATCAGAATATTCCAAACGATATAGTTGTACCTGATGAAATGGTTTATATTCCTGCTGGACAATTTCAAATGGGGAGTAATGACATAGAATCAAATGATGACGAGAAACCTGTTCATACTGCTATTATTAATGCATTTCTGATGGACAAATATCCCGTGACAAATTCGGATTTTAAGGAATTCCTTATTGCTGATGCTGAGCGTATAAAACCGGAGTGGCTCAGTAGTGAAATTAACATAACTTATCACGATGGTGGCTACTTGAATCATTGGGATGGAAATATGTACCCGCACGGTAAACACGATCATCCAGTCACTGGTGTAAGTTGGTTTGCTGCGATGGCGTATGCACAATGGGTAGGTAAACGATTGCCTACTGAGGCAGAATGGGAAAAAGCTGCGCGCGGACAGTTGTTGGGAAAGAAATACCCGTGGGGTGATTCAATTAATGTAGACGATGCAAACTATTTTTACAATATTAGTGATACAATCTCAGTGGGACAATACCCTGCAAATGGATTCGGATTATATGATATGTGTGGACACATTTGGGAATGGTGTCTTGATGCTTATGATACAGATTTCTATAATAGACCCACCTCTCAAAATCCGTTTTCTGGTACGAATAGCTTAAAGTGGGTCGTAGATAACTTTAAAAGGGTAAAGACTTCACGAGTATTGCGTGGTGGACCTTGGGGTGTTGATTCTCAGGTTGCAAGAGTTTCACAACGATTTGCTGGAAGTCCTACTGATACACTACCCACATTCGGTTTTCGTTGTGTAATGGATGTAACTACATAATTCCTGTTCTTATATATTATACTTGTTGATTCTATACATAAAACAAATGTAGTGACATATTTAACATATAATGTTTCATTTGACGATCAATGGTATGAATGCCTTTTTGGCATTTGTCCAAAACAACGCCAAATGTGCGTTTGGCATTTGTCGGTTCGCTCTTACATAAAAAAGATTTCTAATCAACAACAATGGTTGAATCCGGAAATGGGATAATATTTTGTAGAATTGGTATAAGATAGGATATGTCTAAACGCGAAGAATATAGATCAGTTGTCATCACACTCAAGGAAACTTTACCGACTATTACTGCACAACAACACAGTCTCCTTCTCCAACAAGGAGTCCAGCAATTTGGTTTGTCCAAGGATGATGCCGAGGAAATTCTAAATGCGTCTGGAATTGTTATCGGAGAGAGTGTAGATTACTTAGATGTTTTAAAACTATCCATCGAAGAACTCCAAGATAAAAGTGATTCTGAAATATCCGTTCGTGTTAACGCAGCACATAGGAGAGCATACAGTGCTTCTTTACGGGCAGGTGGACAGCCGCGTCTGGACGGTAAGACCCAAGAACAGTGGAGGACGCTACTAAATAAAGCATGCGATACTCTTAAGAACCCACAAAAGCGACAAGAATACCTTGAATCATATCTTATCCAACATGGTTCATTTGTAAAACAAACTGACAATCTTTCACAATTCAAAACACAAGAGCAGCCCACCCCACAAACAACTTCAAGAACTTCACGAACAAGCTTAACTTCTATGTTCTCAAGTGATGATTCTGAACCTGAAGAACTAATAACAGGTACACCAAATGATATGGTTTTCATTCCTGCTGGAGAATTTCCAATGGGTAATCATGATGACAGTACTGATGTCAAAGACAATCCATTGCATATTGTCCATGTGGATTCATTTTTTATGGATAAGAATCTGGTGACCAATATCCAATACAAAGAATTTGTGGATGCTAACCCAGAGTGGCAAAAAGCATCGGATTGGTTCGATTGGCATAAAAAGTTGAAGACCTCAATACGAAAGAAGTTTCACGATGGTGATTACCTAAAAAATTGGCATGAGAATATCTATCCTGATGGGAAGGAACATCATCCTGTAACTTGGGTAAGTTGGTATGCGGCGATGGCTTATGCAGAGTGGATTGGTAAACGTTTGCCTACAGAAGCGGAATGGGAGAAAGCTGCACGAGGAGGATTGATGTGGCAGAAATATCCGTGGGGAAATACAATTGATACTACATACGCTAATTACCAGAGCAATATCGGAGACACCACCAAAGTAGGGGAATATCCTGCTAATGGTTTCGGTGTTTATGATATGTCAGGAAACGTGTGGGAATGGTGTATTGATGTATATGATGCAGATTATTATCTGGAATCCCCAAAACGAAATCCTATATCCGGTGCAAGTGCCCTTAAATCTGTAAGTGTTGATATGACGGATGCCCCAAAATACCGTGTATTGCGAGGAGGTTCTTGGCTTGACGCTCCTCAATTCCTATGTTCCGACTATCGTTATAAGAATGTTTCCACACGCACACTTTCCAGAATCGGTTTTCGTTGTGTAAAGTCAGTGAAAACCTAAATTACAATGTTACTTATTCTTGTTTTATGCACTATGCTATGGTAATATGTGGTAATTAGATTGAATTCTGATTAGAATGAACTTTCTTGTTGATGTAGTTCCATCAATACATATTTTCTGGTGTTTGAAGAATAAAATGAAAGTTGAATTTACTAACAATAGTCTCATTATCAAGTATCACCATATACCCGATGTCAAAACGCTAAGAATTTATGAATAACTATTTGTAACTTGACTTACCTAATCATCAAATAGAGAGAGGAACAATGACAGATATGAACAACGTTACTTTATGGTATAAACAACCCGCTAATGCTTGGACAGATGCACTACCCGTTGGGAATGGACGACTCGGTGCGATGGTGTTTGGTGGCGTGGAACGTGAGCGAATACAACTCAACGAAGATACACTTTGGGATGGCGGTCCACTTGACCGCAACAATCCAAAAGCATTGGAGGCACTTCCAAAAGTACAACAACTACTTTTTGAAGACAAAAACGAAGAAGCGACAAAGTTAGCTGGCGAAACAATGATGGGTATTCCACCACGAATAAAATCGTATCAGTCTTTGGGAGACGTCATCGTTGAGTTTCCACATGAAAATGATGTTGCAGAATATTACAGAGAACTTGATTTGGACACAGGGATTGCCAAAACTACCTATAGAATTGGTGATGTCGATTTCTGTAGGGAGGTATTCGCAACGGCAGTAGACCAACTCATTGTTATCAGGATTGAATCTGACCCGTCAGAGTATGTTTCTTTTGATGTGACGATGACACGTGAACAGGATGCAGACGTAAAGTCAATCTCAGACGATACACTCAGACTCAGTGGACAGTGCGGTGAAGATGGTATGCGATTTTCAGCTTATCTACAGGTTCAGGTTGACGGAGGAGAGATTGAGACCAATGGTGATCATATCTCTGTACAAAAAGCGAATGCTGTCACTCTTCTTCTGGCAGGGGCTACAAGTTACATAAATCAGAAAGATGCAAGCGGTAACCCTAACGAACTTTGTGAAAGTTATCTTGCGGGTGTAGCAAACAAGTCGTATGAGGAAATTCGATCGGAGCACATTGCTGAACATCAATCTTTATTCCGTCGTGTTGACATGTGCCTCGGTTCTTCTGATGCCGATAATTTACCGACGGATGAACGTTTGGATGCCGTGAAGGAAGGTGCCTCTGATCCAGGACTGGTTTCACTTTACTTTCAGTTTGGAAGGTATCTACTCATGGGAAGTTCGAGACCTGGATGTCTACCAGCGAATCTGCAAGGTATCTGGAACGAACACATGAACGCACCATGGAACAGTGATTTCCATACAAATATCAATCTCCAAATGAACTATTGGGTACCAGAAGTTTGTAACCTCGCTGAGTGTCATAAACCGTTATTTGATTTTATGGATACACTTGTTGAACCGGGTAATCAAACCGCGAAACGGCATTACGGTGCTGATGGGTGGGTAGTACACCATCTTACAGATGTGTGGGGATTTACTACTCCCGCAGATGGTATCTGGGGCATTTCACCTATAGGTTCTGCGTGGTTGTGTGAGCATGTTTGGGAACATTATCTTTTCGGTGGTGATGTAGAATTCTTGAAAAAACAGGCATATCCTTTGATGAAAGGTGCTGCACGATTTATGCTAGATTTCCTTGTTGAAGCACCAGAAGGTACACCTTTCGCAGGTATGTTGGTGACCAATCCTTCTCACTCTCCGGAAAACAGTTTCCTTAAACCCGATGGAAAAAGATCTCTATTCACATACGCAGCAACGATAGATTTGGAGATCGTACATGAACTCTTTACAAACTGCATCGCTTGTATAGATGTGCTCGGAGAGGATTCGGATTTGAGAGAAGAGTTGGTTTCTGCACTTGACCGACTTGCTCCACTTCAAATTAGTGAGAAAACAGGACGACTCCAAGAATGGATATTTGATTATGACGAACCGGAACCAGGTCATCGACACATGTCACACATGTATGGACTTCATCCGAGTTGTCAGATAACTTTACGCGGCACACCTGAATTGGCAGCAGCAGCAAGAAAGTCTTTAGAATATCGATTAGCACATGGGGGTGGACAAACTGGATGGAGTCGTGCGTGGTTGGTCAATTTCTTAGCTCGACTTGAGGATGCAGAGGAAGCATACAGTCACCTTCAGCAACTTCTTGCGAAGTGCACTCTGACAAACCTGTTTGATACACATCCTCCGTTCCAGATTGACGGTAATTTTGGTGGCACTGCTGGTATTGCTGAAATGTTGTTACAGAGCCATGCAGGGGAGATTCACACACTTCCTGCACTTCCAGATGCTTGGGACACAGGACACGTTAAGGGTCTACGAGCGCGAGGTGGATTTGAAGTTGATATAGAGTGGAAAGATGGTAAACTCTCGCAAGCACAATTGTTATCTACCCTTGGTAATGACTGTTGGTTCAGGACATCGGAACATGTTAATGTGACATGTGATGGAGAACGTATTAAGTTCTCTCAATCAAGACAGGTAGTTAACTTTCACACGGAAGCCGGAAAAAAATATGTGATTGTGCCTAAGTAGCAAGTAAATCTATTTTCTTGTAGGACTATTTTATGTAGAGAGAAGCGAAACCTATATCTGTTAATTTACCTTTATATTGTTCATCTGTATGTGCGATAAATTGTGACGTTTTGCACGTCACCTGTGACTTAAAGAATTCAGTCAGGATAAGGAATGTGACGCGAATTTCGCTTTTTTTTATTTACTCCTTTTTGGTCTTTTTCTTATCTTGACCTACCTTCACAATTTGTAAGACATGAAACTTAGAAAACTCATATACAGTCCCTTAGTCACAAAAACCAAGGACTACACGCTTGGTGAATTTGTGTTTATACCGCCTTCTAACGTATCTCAACTCGTGCCACAGATATAATCTTATATTCTAAACATACGTTAATTATATAGTATCTTTTTGTGGATGTCAAATTAAAAAGCGAAATGCCTTATTGGATATATATTGTGTTTTTGATTGGTATATTAAATTGTGTTTGTCTGAACCAGGATTTACCAAATCAAGAAATCAACGGTATGAACGCCTGTAGGCGTTCCCCCAAATCAACGCCAAATGCGCGTATGGCATTTGTCCAAATCAACGCCAAATGCGCGTATGGTATTCGTCGGGTATGAATGCCATTTAGGCATTCCCCGGGATTACAAGATTTTCAGGATAAGAAATCGCGACTGGGAAATCAACGGTATGAATGCCATTGGCAGAATACGCGTGTGGTATTCTGCATGATTCCCCGGGGTGCTCCTACAGAATATAAGATGTCGGACTTCGCTGTGCTCGCTCCGACCTACGAAGACTGGTTCAGACAATAAACGGTGAACCCATTAAACATCTATCCATTCCAATTCAAAGTCCTAACTTTAAGTAAACTTCAATAACAAAGAATTCTTAAAACTAAATAACTCTGCACAGACATAAATAAACTTGACAAAAGTGTGTATATTAGGTTAAACTTATATTTGAACTAACGTCTAACACAAAAACCGTTTCAAGAGGAACTTACGGTGAAGTTATCAGGTCATCCAAAACCCATTAACGCGGATCATGAATTTGGCTTGATTCCGATAGAGGAAAGTGTTATCATGCTAACCTAAGGCTTGCAGGTCAAATCCATATTACTGCTGTTAGTTCAGTGGTAAAGGCGAAGTCTGTACCTGACTCTATAGGTATAGGAAAATCGCTAACGGTGAACCGCGAAGAATCTCATAACCGAGAACGATCGCGTTTTTTATTTTATACGGGACATAGAAAATGACAGAAGCAATTGAAACTACCATTGAAGAGATTTTAACACCTTTACTTGAGGTTGAGGGTTATGAATTAGTAGCTGTGGAGACAGCAGGGAATAAAAAAAATAAGATACTCCGATTGTTAATACACAAACATGGAGGTATATCCGTAGCAGATTGCAAGGCATTAGATAAAGAGGTTAGACCAATTTTGGAAGTCCACCAAATTTTGGATGACTATAGACATTTGGAGATTGCATCACCAGGTCTTGACCGTCCTTTGACATCGGAAGGTGACTATAAACGGAATATTGGGAGTAACGTTCAAATTGTTACTATATCTAAGAACGGACAGAACCATGATTTACAAGGACAAGTGAAGAATGTCATTGACGGGTGTGTCGTTTTAGAACAAACATCGGGTAAAACTATACATATTGATATTTCGCAGATATATACAGGTTCTATTCAATTGGTATGGTAATCAGTTAATAGTTTCGAATTATAACTGAGTTATGCGTAGGAGAAATATGAGACAGAAAACAGAAGACAGAAGAGAAAGCTTACAGCAGTCAATTCGCCAAATGATGGGACACACCGATTTACCGGAGGATGTCTTTCTGAGTGCGATTGAGGATGCATTACGTGTTATCGCATCACGTCACTATGGACCTGAAGCTAAGGTATCAATAAACATTCAGTTAGACCGTGAGGTAATAACATGTCATGTGCCGAAAAAAGTTGTCAATATAATGCAGGATTACTCAACGGAAATTCCTATTGAGATAGCAAAAAATATCAAACCTGATGTAGAGATCGGTGATACACTTGAAGTCGAGATTAATCCCGAAGAATTTGGTCGAATACAGGCACAATTAGGACGACAAATATTACTCGGTAAACTTAGAGAAGCTGAACGGGAACTTATTTATAAAGAATTTGAAGGACGCGAGGGTGAGGTAGTTGTAGGTTACCTACAGAGATATACTGGACAGGATGCAATTATCGATCTTGAGCGGACAGACGTTTTAAGGACAGAAGCGTTGTTACCCGGAAGCCAAATACCTCCTCCCCATCGATATAATCGTGGAGACTCCATTCGGTGTCTGATTCTTGAGGTAAAGGATACGATGACAGGTGAACAACTTATTGTATCCAGAACCCATCCTGACCTGATTACAATGCTATGTGAACATGAAGTGCCAGAAGTGTATGAGGGACAAGTTCGCGTGATGGCAGTTGCTCGCGATCCTGGTTACCGGGCTAAAGTTGCTGTCTCTGCTACTGAAGATGGAATTGATGCAGTTGGAACATGTGTCGGGGTTAGAGGGGCACGGGTACAGACAATGGTCCGTGAACTAAAAAACGAGAAGATAGATTTTTTAGATTGGGACGAAGACCCACAAGTATTTATTACAAATGCTTTAAAACCAGCCAAAATTCGTAGAGTAGAACTCAACGAAAATGCTATGAGTGCAAATGTTATCGTCGCAGAAGATCAATTGTCCTTAGCAATTGGTAGGAGAGGACAGAATGCTCGACTTGCTGCAAAATTGACTGGGTGGAATATTGACATTAAAAGTGAAGCCGAAGCTCCAGTTTCATTGGATACCCTCTTTAAAGAAGATGATGAGATTGATGAAAATGTAGACGTGGAATCCGAAGATGTTGATACATCTATTGACGTTGAAGAAACTATATTAGAAACTGAGGATGACGTAAGCGATAGTGTTGATAATGATTCAACATCAGAAGATACTAATGTTTCAGAAACAGTTGACGAACCTGTATCTGAAGACGAAGAGAACTAAATTTCTCGTGAACACATCTGTTCGCGGGTATCACTGTTGGAAACTGGTCTAAAACACTTGTCTCCGCAGTCAACCGATGATAAGAGTTAAAGGTCCTATTCGCACCTGCATTGGGTGTCGTTGTAAATTTCCACAGAAAACGCTACGAAGGTTTGTGTGCATCAAAGGAGAGTCTTTGGTGATAGATAATGAGAAAATGCATCCTGGACGTGGTGCTTATGTCTGTCGATCACATTCATGCATAGAGGAAGCATTTAAGGCACCAAAACGGATTAACACATTGTTACGAGTGCAACTGCCGAAATCGGTCATCGTCGAGTTCAGGCAGAAACTTCTTGATAAGGAGATACACGCCGATGAAAAAGCGTAGACAGCAAAACGCTGAAGTCCAGCAAAAAACAACACAGAGCCAAAATATCAGAGTTTATGAATTGGCAAAACGACATGAAATGAGTAGTAAAGAACTTATCACAGTTCTTGAAGAATTAGGTGTCCCTATTAAAAACCACATGAGTAGTTTGGATCCAGAAATGATTTTGTTGGTTGAATCCGAATTGGATCCACCTGATGAAATTGCTACCGAAGAAGAAAAAGAATTAGAAAAAACAGAGGTAAAAGAAAAAATAGAAGAGGTCATAGAAGAAGAAATAGAAGTGGAAGAAACGGAAGTAGAAACACCATCAGAGACAACCATGCAGGTACAGGAAGGTACAACAGTTGGGTCTTTAGCATCACTACTCAATTTACAATCAACACAATTGATCATGCAGCTGATGAAGATGAAGGTAATAGCATCTATAAACCAAAGTTTAGATTACCAAACCTTGCTGATTTTAGGAGAGCATTTCGGATTTGATGTTGTAAAGGAAAAGACACTTGAAGAAACACTGTTGATTGACGAGGAAGATCCACCGGATTCATTGGTGCCGCGTGCCCCAGTTATCACAATCATGGGTCATGTTGACCACGGTAAAACATCATTATTAGATTCTATTCGTAAATCAAACGTCAGTGAATCTGAAGCAGGTAATATTACCCAACATATAGGTGCCTACCATGTGGAATTAGAAAACGGTAATATTGTATTTCTTGATACCCCTGGTCATGCTGCGTTTACTGCAATGCGAGCCCGTGGCGCACAAGCAACAGACATCGTAGTTTTAATTGTTGCTGCAGATGACGGGGTCATGCCACAGACTATTGAAGCAATAAACCACTCAAAAGCTGCAAAAGTTCCTATTGTTGTTGCCATAAATAAAATTGATGTCCAAGGTGCAAGAACAGATTATGTAAAACAGCAGCTGGTTGAAAACGACCTTGTACCAGAGGATTGGGGTGGACAAACAATCTGTGTTGAGGTGTCCGCAGTGGAAGGTACAGGAATAGAGTTGTTGTTAGAGATGCTTCTTTTGGAAGCAGCATTGCTGGAACTAAAGGCAAATCCGTCAAAACCTGCGCGAGGGATTGTCATCGAAGCACAAGTGGATAAAGGTCGTGGTGCCATTGCAACAGTGTTAGTTCAATCTGGCTCCTTAAAAGTTGGAGATACATTTGTCTCCGGACGATATTCTGGTAAAGTTAGAGCGATGATGAGCGATGACGGCAAACGAATCAAGTCCGCAGGTCCGTCTACACCAGTGGAAATCCTTGGATTCACGGGTGTGCCAGAGGCAGGCGATCAATTTTTTGCGGTTGACTCCGAAAAAGATGCCCGCACTATCAGTGAAGAACGACAAGACCAATACCGTATTTCTAAACTTGGCGCGCACAGTCATATTAGTCTTGATGACTTATTCCAACAAATCCAAGAAGGTGATATAAAGGATTTGAATGTAATTGTTAAAGGTGATGTACAAGGATCGGTTCAAGCAATATCGGAATCCCTTCTAAAATTAAGCACACCTGAAGTAAAAATCAATATAATACACGAAGCCACCGGTGGTATTACAGAGACTGACATCTTACTTGCATCAGCATCGGATGCCATCGTTGTCGGATTCAATGTATATCCTACTACAGAAGCTGTCAAAGCTACAGAAACAGAAGGGATAGATGTTCGTACTTATACTGTTATCTATGACATCATCTCAGATATCCGTTCAGCAATGGAAGGTCTGTTAGATCCTGAAGTACGTGAAGTTATTATTGGACGTGCCGAAGTCAGAGAAATCTTTAAAGTGCCACGCAGCGGATTAGTTGCTGGTAGTTATGTCAATTGGGGAAAAATCACATTTAACCAACCACTCCGAGTGTTACGGGATAATAGGATGATTTATGAAGGAAAGGTTGATTCACTCAGGCGTTTCAAAGACAATGTCAATGAAGTACAAGCCAATTATGAATGTGGAATAGGTATTGAGGAATTTGATGACATAAAGATTGGTGATGTTTTAGAATGTTACGTCCATGAACAGGTGGCAAGGACGTTGTAATTTACTTGTCTCAGATCATATTTTCATTATAATTTACAACTGAATCAGTATTTGCTGTGATATTCTTATTCATGCTTGAAATGTCTATAAAACGGTGTTGGTGGATTTACATTTCACACCACACTCAATTTTACTTTTCTTCGTATTTATGGTAAACATTGAAATTAAAGCACCACATTTCTGTAGGAGCGATCTCCGAATCGCGACAAAACTCACTGATAGTCGGGAATCGGAGTTCCCTCCTACAACTCAAAATGTCCTGTTAATTCTAAAGTTCACTATAATATAATCTTACAAGGGTTGTTAGGTATAGGTGAATCTCAATCCAAAGAACAACCCCATTAAATTCCTCTCAGATTGCAAGCGGAACTCATCGCAGTTGTTAAATATGAGAGATTTTGTGATTGATCCAGTCGCTGGTTCTTCTTATATTGAAAAGCAACTCAACTAAAAAATAGGATTTCATCGTTTGTGATCTTACTGGACAAATCAATATCAATTAACTGATTATGGCAATAAATGATGCACATTGGAGTTTGTAAAGTCAAATTATATTTGCCTGAGAGCCAGTCACTCAAAGAAAAACGTCGGATTATTAAGAGTTTAATCGCGCGTCTCAAAAACCGATTTAATGTTGCAGTCGCAGAAATTGAGGCACTTGATTTGCATCAATCTGCGGTTATTGGAGCAGTTTCTGTAGCAAATGAAGTTAAATTTGTAAATCAAATTCTGTCACAGTGTGTTAAATTCATTGAAGGGAATTCGTCGGTTGTTTTGGTTGACTATGAAACAGAATTCTTCTTTTAAATTGATAAAGAAAATAATTGTGATATAAAATACAATTGAGTATAATAGTTAGAAATTCCTCCAAATACAGAAAGTTCAACCACAATGAAAGATAATAGAAGACAAGATAGGGTGAGTGCACTTATCCAGAGAGAATTAAGTGAAGTAATCCAACGTGAAGTAAAAGACCCGCGTGTTGCATTCTGCACTGTTACCCATACTGAAGTATCACCAGATCTAAAATACGTAGATGTCAAGGTAAGTGTTATCGGTGGTGCTGAGCAGAAGGAAAATACACTCATAGGACTAAAAAGTGCTGCCGGATTTCTTAGACGTGAAATAAGCAGACGGTTGTCTCTTAGATATTCGCCGGAAATCCGTTTTATCTTGGATGATTCAGTTGACCATCTTATGAAAATTGATGGTCTTCTCAAAGAAATTGATAGTGAAGATGAAACAATTGAAAGTTCAGAACAAGATACAGGGTTGCCATGAATAACTTTGGCGACCTCCTGACTCTTTTTGAGCGATACCAGACATTTGCTATAGCAACTCACGTAAATCCGGATGGTGATGCAATTGGTTCCGAGTTAGCATTATACATATTTCTTAGGAAGTTAGGCAAATCTGTCCGTATTCTCAATACGGATCAAGTGCCGGAAAAATACCAGTTTCTGCCATATTGGGAAAACATAGAAAACGCGCAAGTTTCCACTGACTATTGTCCAGAGGTATTAGTTATTGTAGATGCAAGTTCTCGGGAACGGATCGGGAAGTTTCTCAGTAAGAACCTGATTCCGATACATGCAGTCGTCAACATTGACCATCATATTACCGCTAAGTCTTTTGGTGATTACAACATCATTCAAACAGAGGTATCGTCAACAGCAGAAATCATTTACCAGTTTATTAAGTCTACGGATATGTCAATTGATGCAGAAGAGGCATTGTGTTTATATACAGGACTCATGTTTGATACGGGGTGCTTTCGTTATAGTAATGCAACCCCTGAGACACATCGTATTGCAGCAGATTTAATTGAGATCGGTGATTTTGCGCCAGATGAAGTTTACTGTAGAGTCTATGAACATATACCACTTGGCAAAATACATTTGTTGGGAAAAGCATTGAGGACTTTAGAACTAACCTCTGATGGTAAGATTGCTTGGGTGGTGGTGACTCAGAAAATGTTAAACGATACAGATACAACGTTGGATGATGTGGAGGGGTTTGTCAATCAAATCCAAGCGATAGATAGTGTTGAAGTGGCAATCTGTATATGTGAACTGCAGGATGGAAACACCAAAGTCAGTCTCCGTAGTAAAGGTCGTGTTGATGTCGCTGCGCTTGCAGCGGAGTTCAATGGCGGTGGACATGAACGTGCCTCTGGATGTCGTATAAACCTTCAACCTACTTCAGCAATAAAAATGCTTGTAGAGAGTGCAGTACGCAGGATTAAAGAGATATGATAATATAGGAAGTTCTACAGGTTGAAGTAAATAGACATTTTTCTATCAAATTAATGGAATATGGTATAGATTTGGGTTGAAGTCTTCTAAACATGCTATGGGAACTTATCATACCAATGCTTGTTGTATTAAGTAATAGGCATAATCTATACTGCTGACTCGTGGAGTTATATTTTGCAAACCTATTATAGTTTGGAAACAATCCCTGAATCCAAACAAGACTCAGTGGTTACCTTCGGGGTATTTGACGGGTTACATATTGGTCACCATGATGTTCTTAAAAAAGTTCGTGAACGTGCTGATTCCGATAAGTTACTAAGTGTTCTCTTCGGGTTTTATCCGCACCCATTATCATATCTTGCCCCTGATAAATGTCCACCTGTTCTAATGTGTCTACCGAAACGAATAGAGATACTTGAACAAATTGGGTTTGATATTGCGATATTTGTTAAATTCAATGAAAAAATTGCTTCTATGTCTCCAAATGCTTTTGTAGGTGGCGTTCTGCAGGAGTTATGTCGTGCAAAGCATGTGGTTGTTGGTTATGCATGTCAATTTGGGAAAGATCGGACAGGTAATGCCCAGGTATTAGAATCTCTTGGACAAGAATCTGGGTTCGGAGTTACAATTGTGCCACCGACACAGTTAAATGGTCTACCCGTTCATAGTACCCGCATACGGCAAGCAATTGCAAGAGGAGACCTTGGGTTAGCATCGCAATTGCTGGGAAGGATCTACTCAATGAGTGGGACAATCGTCCAAGGTGATGGACGCGGCAGACAAATCGGTTTTCCTACTGCGAACATTGACCCGGGAGAACAGTTGTGTCCACCGAATGGTGTCTATGCAATCCGAGTGAAACTTGCTAATCAGTTGTTTGATGGGGTATTGAATATCGGTATCCGACCAACATTTAATGGAACAAAATTGCAAGTAGAAAGCCATCTGTTTGAATTCAACGATACAGTATACGGTGAAACTATTGAAATATATTTTATTGAAAAGATACGTAATGAAAGAACATTTTCAAATAAGCAAGCACTTGTTCAACAAATACATCGAGACATTGCTGTTGCTAATGAAATACTCACCCAGTAACTTTTGACTTCTATGATGATGTTTTATTCTCCATATTTCAACATCAAGCAAGATCAATTTTAGAATGTTAAATCCGATTTGCCACCCATAAAACCCCTCTTCGTATCACTTCCTGAAAGCTTGAATTTTCAAGTACTGCCATATCGTGTCCCAGAGCAAAATAGAAGACTCTACCCTCACCGTAGGTATGGTGGAATGCCATCACATGTGTTTCGTCTTTCGTATGGTCATACGCATGCATTAGATGGTGTGAGGATTCAGGATCGTGTTTCAGATAATAGAGTTCATCCTTTGCATCAAAATTACTTAACCCGTTAGTGATGGGATGGTCAGTGTCACTTATGCTAACGGTAAAGTCCATATACGGACTATGTCCGTTGAAGAATCCGTTTAACATGCCGTGATATGCTTCAGATTCTCGGAAAGAAGCGGCAGCAGTATGAAGTCCGAAGAACCCACCACCCGATTTGATATATTCAAGCAAACTTGTTTCTTGCGCTTGTGTAAGTTCACCGACATCTGTATAGAATAGCACAGTGTGATATGTATCAAGACCGTCCGCAAGCACATCATAATCACGCGAGAAATCGGCTTTGATGTTCTCTGTTTCATTTAGCATTTCGGTTATATACTTACCATTTCCGTCATGGTCGTGATACTTACCCTCTGTTCCAACAAAAATTAATGTATTCACTATAGCCATATCATCTCCTTCTAATTGTTTGGTGTAACGAGTACTTTCACAGACCCGTATTCATCACGTCCAGCTGCGACAGCAAATGCTTTAGATATATCACCCAGTTCGAACCGGTGGGTAACTAAAGGATTTGGATCAATTTTTCCAGCAGCGAGTAAATCAATTGCAATACGAAATTCGGTTTTTCCACCACGTCTGCCGTAACAGAATGACCAGATGATTGTAAGTTCTCGGCTTCGAGCAAACCGTTCGGAAAATGTGAGAGGTGCACCATGTCCGCCAACCATACAAACCCGACCACGTTTTGCTGCGATTTCGGTTGCACGTTCCAACGTATTTGCTTTACCCCCTACTGCTTCAAAGACGACATCAGCACCACGACCATCACTCCAATCCATTATGGCTGCAACCGAATCGGTCTTATCCACATTTATAGGAACAGCACCAACCGCTTCGTGTGCAATCTGTATCGGGGCATCCGGTTTACCTAAAACCGCAATAGAGGTTGCACCTGCTACATCTGCCACCTGCGCAATCGTCAATCCGACTGGTCCACTCCCAATAATAGCCACGCGGTCACCGGGAGAAACCATTGCTCTATTGACGGCATGGACAGCAACTGCATATACCTCTGCTAATGCACCACCTTCTACTGAAACACTATCAGGCAGTTCATAAGCATTTGATTTTGCAGCCACCATATATTCAGCAAAACCTCCGCCTGCATGACGCAAATTAGAACAGATATTGTAGTAGCCGTTGAGACATTCTGGACAATTGTTGCATGGACTGATGGGTTCAATTGCAACGCGTGCACCCGTTTTATGTTCAGATACATCCTTTCCTATGTCAACGATTTCTCCGGTTAATTCATGACCACCGATACGGGGTGATAACTGTTTCTCAGGTTGTCGGTGATACCCATGTAGGTCGCTTCCGCATATTCCCGCTGCTTCAACCTTGACGAGAACTTGTTCCGGTGCAGGTGTAGGGTCAGGCACCATTTCAACTCTGATGTCTTTTCCACCGTAAAACTGTGCTGCTTTCATTTAGTCCTCCATCATAGCAATAAATCTATATAAACCATAGCATAGGTAAATCATTACGTCAAATGTAAATCATACATTAAATGGATATAGATTATACAGCATGTTCAATTGACCAATGTCTATCTGTACTCTGAACTACAACAGCATTTGACAGATCCGTCTGTAACAACATCTGTTTAACTTCAGCGAGCGTGAAAGCAGCAAGGAAGGAATCGTAATAGAGTTTTTGTTGGTGGGGTGTATCATTAGCAGCATATTGATCTACAAATGCTTGTGCATCTGCTGGTGTATCAGGTCGGATAAGATCGCGGATTAAAACCGGAACATTGGGTTTGACAACTCTACCCATCTCTTGAAGTGCTGTCAATGCATCGTGTATATGATGAACGATACTGTTGGAAATGAGACCGTCAAAGGTGTTATCAGGATATGGTAGGGTTTTAGCATCCACATGTTCCAGTGTAATCCGATCAGTAAGACCAGCATCATGAATATGTCTTTTTGCTATCTTTAACATCTCTTGCGATAAGTCAATGGCTGTGATGTGGATATCTGGACAAAGTTGTGCAAGAATGATGGGAATTTGTGCGGGACCTGTGCCAACATCAAGAAAATGACCCTTGTTTGCTCCAAGAGTGATGACACGATCAACAAAAGCTTGGTCTACCTCACCGTGTCCCATAGCATCATAAGCTTCTGCAGCTTCTGCTGTATCCATCACTTCCTGTTCAACAATTCGCTCCATATTCACATTTCCTAATGAGTTTAGCAACAGTTGTAGTATTTTGTCGAATCTGGTCAGGATGGAATTGGGTATACATTCCAACCGCCATAGCATCAACTGGTTTGATATTATCAAGTGCAAACTGAAATGCTGCTGTAGGTTCGTTTCTTCCTGCGGCTAAAACTTTGATCGCAATTATTGGTAGTGGTACTGCTTGTATGACAGAGACAGCGGTATCACGGTCGTCTGGCAAGTACAATTCTCTATGTCGTGTATGATTATACAGAGCACATACAAAAAAGTCAACGTTATATCCTTCTGTGTAGCAATACTTGAGAATCTGCGGATCATGCGTTCCGATACCTACTGCACAACCGAGATCACGCACACCTGAAACAAAATCTATAAGCGAATTGAGTTTTCCTTCAGCATACAGTTCATCGGTAGTGCCTCCGTGATGATATATAGCAATGGGGTTATATCGTGCAATTATCTTTAGGTACTTATTCAGTTCGCTATATTCTGTCTGTTTTGGTGTCTGTGCAATCCACTGAATTGTTCCGCCTTCGTTCCAATATTCATTTAATGCACGCATGATATGCCTATCCGCACGTGCAAGCACAGTGTTGATACCGCTCTGTTCTGCTTGCGCGAGGTCATCCATAATCTGTCGTGTCGTATAGTAATCCTCCATAGTTTTTGATGCAGCAGGAGATTGGTGTGAGATACCACTATATGGATTACCACCGATGATTAGTCGTGTGATGTTGTGTGATGCTATAGATACTGTTGGTAGTTTCACAGGACCATTTCCTTGAGTTATACGGTCTACACTTATATATTATCTTTCAATCATTTTGTACTATTGACACTGCTAACATATAGACGTGGTTTTTTTCAACTGCTAAACTTGATGGTTGTTGAGATTGAATTGTGATAGCAGAAATAAATCGCTTGTTTTTATGGACATCAAGATCTAAAATAGAAAGAAAGCCTTTTGAATTTGCTACGTATAGAAAATTTTCGTAAATTTGAAAATCTGTGAGGATACCTAATAATTGATTTGGTTCATATTCGATCGTGTGTGTCCATTGGTCTTGTGAGACAAACTGAATTTTGTATCTATTATCATATAAAACATCTGTAGGTATTCCCTTTGGAAGTGTCTTTTTCCCTGTAAGGTATAGATGTGCAAGATAGTTAGCTTCTAAGTTGTAGTCTTCAATCCATTTCCAAGTAAAAGGAGTATACCGGTCTCGTCCTAAGACTATAGTAATATCGTCACATGGATACCTACGACTTGCAAACACAAGATGACCGTTAGAACTTCTCACTTTCGGATGGACGCAGTTGAACTCTAATAGATCGGTTGCATCTGTGACTAAAGACCAACTTGAGTCACTTGCAGTCCTATGCTTCAACACAATCTGTTTAACATCTTCCCCCATTGCTTTTACTCCGACTAAACCTGAAGGAAATTCTATTTCAACAGACTTAACTGGTATAAAGTTATCATTAGCCAAGTGATAGATGTGTATATAGTCATTAACATCCTTTACATATAAGTAAGAATCATGAATGTCAAATTTACTTATCTCATTTGAATGGTGTAGACTTGCCTGAGATTGAAGTGCAGGTTGAAGCGGATTAGAACAATCTACGAGATAGAATTTATTTTTACTTGCTACAATTACATGCTTGTCAGAAATATGTGCTTTACCAATTGCTTCAGGGAATGATATTGAAGTTTGATACGAAGGCTGTTGCGGGTTGGAGATATCTATGATGAGTAATTCTGTTTCAGTTGTTACATAAGCATATTTTCTTGAAAGAATAACATTATTATTCAAACCTGAACGAAATGGTAAATGAATTGAACTTGTGATTGAGGGATTCTTAACATCTGTAGTGTTTATTACAGTGAATATAGACTGCTGCGGTTTTTCAACTACGCCTACATTTTCATTCTGTTCTATTACACTCAAAACACAACCAGAATTAATTGTAATGGTGAATATTAATATAATAATAGCAAAACTCAAATTTTCAAATATTTTACACATAATATTGATCTCCTATGGTCTGAATCTCTGATGATTAATCAGCAATTATTGTGCCAATTTCAAAGTAGTAAATTACCCTGAAATATAGGCAAATCAAGGTGGGACATGCACATAAAGGGGCAATAAGGAAATTATATGTACATATTTGTGCAGGTGTGAATTAATATTGAATAAATGGGACTGCTTGTATGCAGTCCCGTGTAGGTTAATGAATTGCGATTGGGTTACCTGGAGAACCAGATGCACCTTTCAGGCGAAGTGGTGCGAAACAGAATGCAAATTCGTAGACTTTCGCAGAAGCCAATTCCTCGGTAATTATGTTTTCAAGATTGTAGATACCGTGTTTGACGATAAACAACTGATGTACTGGAAATGCGAGTGATTCATCGGGATTTGGAACTACTTCTATACCCCAATTATCACTACATACCATTACAATCTTTTGCTCTACGAGGTATTGTCCTGCTTCCATACCGATTCCCGGTTCGGTCTTGCTATAACGTTCATTATCAGTCATCCAGTATTTTCCCCAACCTGTGTGAATTACGATAACGTCTCCTGGTGTTATTTTCACTCCTTGTTTATCCAATGCTCCCTCTAAATCAGCGCGTGTAATTTCATAACTATCACCGAGGGTTTCAACACCTTTAAAACCTGCAACATCAATCAGCACCCCACGTGTTACGATAGGTCCTACATTCTCGACACCGAGTTCTTCCAAACCCTCGGCTTTAGCAAAATTGTGTCGGTTTAATCCGTTATAGAACATGTCCCCGATTCCAATATGACCAAGTCCGTCAAATTGCGTGCCGATTTGACCTATTTCTCCACTGAATATCTCCTCAAACCAAGTTGTTTTGTTATCACCGAGTGGACCAGACATTTCAGGAATACGTAAACTATAATGGCGCGTCCCGAAAACAGGGATTCCACTTTCAAAAACCCTTCCAAGTTGATAGACCTTACCAGTTTTGATTAAACTGGCAGCTTGTAACACTTTTTGCGGTGTTAGTCGGTTTGCAGCACCACGTCGGTCATCTGCCCCCCATTCTGAGGGGAACCATGTTTTTTGTTGTTTTGGGTTTTGCGGTGTAAGTATCTTTTTGACGATAGGTTTCCGCACTTTAGGCTTCGGAGGAGGCGGCGGCGGCAATAAATCCACTCCATGTCCCTGTGATAATCTTCCCGCGTTTATGAAATTATCATATAACAGATAATTCACTGATAGTATAGATAATCCCAAAATAACTATAAACAGCACGATGTATTTCGTTTTGATAAACATTGTTCCTCCAATTCAATTGTTAATTTGATCTAAATAAATCTCTAAAGATAGCACGTTGTAATTTAGTCTTTTTGACCTTTTCGGTGATACGGACAACTAATTCTGATTCAGTCGGAGGAGTTTCTGTTACACCTTTCAATTCAGTAGTGTCCGCAAGTGGTTTTCCATTGTTTTCATATACTAATGTTGCGACTTCTCCCGACTTCCAGTGTTTTGCGATTTTTCTGAGTTCTTTCAGCTTGCCAATACGAACTCCATTGAATCCAATTACTCGAACATTAGTTTGCAAAGCCAAACTACTCCTAACAACTTCGTTCACATAGTCCGAGGTCGGCAATTCCTCATTGGTTACGATTACATCTAAACCTGCTTTGTCAAAATATTCTACCAGTGGGAGTTGTTCTTTTCCTTCAATATATTTCTGAAAGAACGGTTCAAAATCCTTACCTGCAACTTTATTGATAGTGTTTATAATATCCCTTTGTGTATATTCTACATTGACATTATCAAATTGCTGATACATCAACTCCATGACGTGATTTAAACTTTTTCTGTTTTTCTTATGTTCTCTAATTTCATAATCCAAGGCAGCAGCAATGATATTACCACCCTGATAACTCAATCGTAAATCTCTTGCCTCACTAATTGAGAATTCATCTAATGCTGACAGATACACTTCACAAGCATTTTCCAATCGGTCCAAATATTCACTTTCAGTAAGATAACCAAGTTTCAATGAAGCAAGATTTGAATAATATTCTGTTACACCTTCTTGAAACCAATGTTCGTGACCACTAAATGGTTCCAATGCAGTCAGTCCATTCCAAACATGAAAAACTTCATGTCCGATGAATGGTGCCCACAAATGTTTGTCCATTTCATCTAAGTAGTTGTCCATTAGAATACTGACGCTTCTGGTAATACCGAGACCTTCTCCACCTTTTTGATCATCTGCTTGATTAGGATTTATAATGAATAACACTTTATCATCTGGACCATCATTAAATATGCTTGAATATGCACTCAGATAATTTTCGACAGTGTCATCAATTAGCTTCTCATAAGGACTAAGGTTACCTCCAATTGCCAGTGTTACATTCACCTTACCTGACTTTGCTATTTCCTCTTTATGTTGTCCAATGAGTAATAAGGAATTTATTAGTTCAGATTGATCTGTTACTGTGTAGTGATTATCCTTTGTTCCGATTCTTCTCCACGGTGTTGATGCATTCCATCCATCAGGAAGATTAAATGATACTTCAATATCTCTGTTTGTCCCACCCACCATAAATAACGCTTTTCCAATCCAAAACATTCTGTCATTCATTAGATTAGGTTCCAATGTTTGAAATCGGAATTCCTGTGGCAAACCCTGTTCTTCCCTACGATTTTCTCTAATTGTTTTTAGCCGTTGCGCATTTTCTAAGGAAACATCATAGGTTAATTTCAGTGGAGATATATATCCGCGCGGAAATTTAAATTTCCAACCTTCAGCACGTCCTGACCGATTAGATATTTGTCTCTTTGAATCTACTAAAGTGATAGTATGGCTTGGGATATAAGCATCATCTGTGCCTTGACGCAACTTAATTATTTTCCCATTTTTCTCAACAGGTGTAAATGTGCATTCGATCTTTGCTTCTGACGGTTTATCTTCAGAAACAGTGACAACATACCGTGCATGACTCAACGGTGTTTCAAAACCACTACCATGTTCAACGACCTTAACTTTCTCAGTCATTGGTGCAAAGTGATAGTCGTTATGCCATGTATACGTCCATGTTGTACCTATATTTAATGGGAAATACTCATTGCTTTTTTCTGGCACATTGTATTCAGTTAATTCTGCTTCAGTGACAATTCCGTTTGAATGTTCATATCGCATTTTCACAATACCGATACCTTTTGCGAACCAGAGATAACGGGTTCCGTTATATAATGCGATCCGTTGAAGTGTATCCTCGTTTGCGTTTTCGTCAGCAGTTGCTCCAGAGAACACAGATTTCAGTTTTAGACATTCTTGGTACTCGTTAGGTCCAATTTCAACCGATTCATTACCAACTAATGTTGACTGTATGCGGGAATTATTCATCCCTTCCTGTTCCCAAGTTGTTCCTATAGTTATAGGGAGTTGAAGAAGTTTTGCCCAGATGGCACTAAGATGATGAAAAAAGAGACTCGACGAACCTGAAACTGATTCACGACCTTTGTAACTACCTCCAATGCTTCCTCCACCCACAACTAATTCTGAGTACATTTGTGATTTGATTATCTCAAATGTATTCTCTCCCATCTGCTCTCCATTCTCAGAGGTGACTGTTGTTTTGAGAGGAATTCCTTCTCTTTTAGGATTCCTTTCCAGGACTGAAATTGTGTCAATAAGAATTTGATTGTAGTAATCGTTCTTCCATCTATATGTCCATGTTGTGTCGGGTGTTAATGGAACAAAAGCATTACTCTTTTCGGGTATATTGTAATCAATTAATTCCGCTTCTGTGACTATTCCGTTTGAATGCTCATATTGTATCTTCACAATGCCAACACCTTGTGCAAACCACAAATAGCGGGTACCATTTACCAACGCGCTTTCCAGTTCATTGCGATTATCAGGATCATTATTAATTACTACGGTTTTCTGTTTAAGACAATTTGGAAAGAGCCCACTGTCAGTTTTAACATTTTCATAACCAACGTGTGTAATCAGTGTTCGTACAGTTCCGCGATTACCGTATTCCTCTTTTGATTGTTCAATTCTTGACGGATCGTGAAAAAACTTTCCTGCAATATTGTAGAACAAGATATGCATTGAATAAGGTGTTTGTCTATCGTGTGTATATCTTGGAACTAATATTGATAAAAAGGCATCCGTTTGTTGTACCTTACCTATCGCACTTCCAACATGCTCATTGGTGCCTTTTCCAACTTCCGTACTGACATTTATTACTAAATCGCGTTTTATATTTTCTGCTGGTTCTTTTGTTTGATTACAAGAAAGAAGGAGTATTATTATGCTGCATAAGGTAAGTAGATTTCTCATTTATTTATCCTTTGAAATGTTATATTTTGTAATAGAAAGAGCAACTATATTTTTGAATAAACGTAAAAATCCTGAAATGGTTGACCAGATTGTCATTTCTTACAACCTTCATAATATACCATTTCTATTAATAATTGTCTCATTTGCGTTTATTAGGATAGGGTTATTTAGTTTTCAGTTTTTTCGGATATATTTTTCACAATTCAATATAATCTCTTGTAGGTCGGGTAGAGAGAAGCGAAACCTATATCTGTTAATTTACCCTACATTGTTTATCAGTATGTGCTAAATATTGTGACGTTTTGCACGTCACCTGTGACGTTAAGAATCCAGTCAGGATAAGGAATGTGACGCGAATTTCACTTTTTTTATTTTGCTTTTTTTTAGTCTTTTTTTATCTTGACCTACCTTGGATTTCTGATCGTGTCATCATTTTTGCGAAGGATTTGACGGCGAATTGTTTGTGTATGTCATTGAATTTCATGGGTTTATCTCCTTTGTAAAAGATACCAATCGGTGTTGTTTGGCGACATCTCTGGTATCTTTTTGGTGTTGTTGATATGAAGTGAGTGTATGACTGAGTATGTGGGTTGTTGAACTCAGTTTTTTTGCGGTTTTTTGGGGTAAAAAATAATTGTTTTTGGTATCTTTTTTGGCTATTTGTCGGGGGTCGCTTTGCTCGCTCCGACCTACACGGATTATCGCGACCAAGAGGTCGCTCCTACAGAATGTAAGATGAGATGTCGGAGGTCGCTTTTCAACAGAATGTAAGATGAGATGTCGGGGGTCGCTTTGCTCGCTCCAACCTACACGGATTATCGCGACCAGGAGGTCGCTCCTACAGAATGTAAGATGAGATGTCGGAGGTCGCTTTTCAACAGAATGTAAGATGAGATGTCGGGGGTCGCTTTGCTCGCTCCAACCTACGAAGAGATAAAGATGTCGGAGGTCGCTTTGCTCGCTCCGACCTACGAATACGGTTATGTTGGGTTTGTTGTTTTGTTTTTTCATAGTGGTAGTATTATAACACGTGGTTGGGTGGGTTGGAAGGGGAAGGTGGGGGTCGGAACAATATGTTTCATGTATGTTTCATGTATGTTTCGGTTTTTAGTTTATTTTTCAGTTTTTAGTTGTCAGAATTGCGGGATTGTCTGAATCACTGAAGGCACAGAGGACGCTGAAGACACTGAAGGAAGATGCACAATCTAACAGATTGTGCTACAAAAGATAAAGATGTCGGAGGTCGCTTTGCTCGCTCCGACCTACAATTACTATACACCTGTCGCCCCGCTGGGGCTTGTTATATGTGGATCAACGCTAACTATACACCTGTCGCCTCTCCGAGGCTATCGTAAATGTCTCCTAGCACCAGAGGTGCGGAAAGTGTATAGAACACGCATCTCATAAAGAAGCAAAGCACCAGAGGTGCGAAAGGTGTATAGCAAAATTCGGGTATCCAATACCTCTCAACAAAAGACATGATTTTATTTTACATCTGAATGCTGTTAGGAAATCGCTTACCGGACCTAATGAAAATTGAAATTACCGATTTAATAACTTAATCTTCATACAGTTTGCGCTACAAAAGTATATAGTTATTTGTTCCCAAAGAGATTATTAAAGATAGAACGTTGCAATCTTGTCGTTTTATCCATTTTTGCTATATTCACACTCACTTCTTGGTAGGTAGGAGGATTATCGGAAATACCTTTTAAAGTCACCATTTCAGTCCTGAATTCGTTTCCTTCACCATATTCCCTGTATGTAAGTTCCAAAACATCATCTGTATTCCATTCACTTGCTCTTTTGCATAGATCATGAGGAGATAATACAGGGAGTTCGTTAACATGACTTATTTCAACCATGTTTTCTCGTTCTAAGCTTTCCTTAATTACACTCACAACATATTCGTAAGTGGGAAATTTTTCATAAGAGGTTATTTCAAAATCTAAACCAGCGTGCCCAAAATATTCTTTCAACGGAAGTCGTTCTTTTCCCAAAACGTATTGTTTAAAAAATGGCTCAAAATCCTTACCTGAAACTTTATTGACACTTCTTGTGATATCCTCTTGTGTATACTGAATTTTTGTGTCAGGAAACTTACGATACATATCATGCAATACTTGATTAAAGTTCTTTTTATTTTTGGTGAGATGTCTAATTTGTATGTCCAATGAGGCTGCAACAAGGCTGCCTCCGTGATAAGCTAAACGACTATCCCGAAAATCGTCACCGATTGCAAATTCGTGAGATACCGATAAATAACTTTCACATGCATTTTCAAGTTTGTTCAGTAATTCCGTTTCAGACAGGTAACCCAGTTGTTTGGAAGTAATATCCGAATAGTAATTCGTTACACCTTCACTGAACCATTTTTCCTTTGAAGAAAAACGTTGAAGTGCGGTAAGACCGTTCCAGATATGAAAGACTTCATGTCCAAGAAACGGACCGTACTCGTTTTTTGTATCAGGATGGACAATATCATCCATTAAGATACTTACACTATGTCTCCGTCCGTGTCCTTCTTGTCGCGTTTGTCCTGCTGATTCATACGGATTTATAACAAAAGCAACACGATTCTGCGGTCCATCTTTGAAGACCTTTGAATATTCACTGAGGAACTTTTCAATAGTCTGCTGAATTTCATCTTTGGAGGATTTTAAATTGCCGCCAATACCGATTGCTACCTCTGTATTCCCAGATTTGGCTATAACTTCATCAAATTCACCAAAGAGTAAAAAGTTCTGGGTTAATTCTTCCTGATTGGCAACAGAGAATCTATATCCTGTGTCTCCGATGCGTTTCCAAGGTGTTAACACACTCCATCCCTCTGGAAGATTAAAAGCTACTTCAATATTCTCAGTTTTTCCACCAATAATAAAGAGAGCATCTGCTAACCATACCATACAATCCTCTCTAAAATAAGGTTGAGATCTTAAGTTAAATGCGTGTCCGTATCGTTCTGCCTCAAATACTCTGTAATAATCAGCGTATTTTTTTGATATTTCGTAGTCAAGTGTAATTTGTCCTTTTCTTGCATTTTTAAAGAACTTAATAGTCCAAGTAGGATATGGATATTTAACAAAATGTGGTGAACCAATGGAGTTGGGTTCTACAGTGATACCGCGCATAATCGGGTAATTCTTCGATTTATATTCATCATTCTGCGGGACAAATTTTCCATGTTGCGGTATATAGTTACTAGTACCCATAAGACGTAGTTTCATCTCTTCAAAATAACTTTCCTCTGGCGTTAGGGTGAAATTCACATGCATCTCGCCGGGAGCATTCGCGTCCTCAATTGTTAGGGTATACTTAGAATCCTTCAAAGACATTTCGGGACGGTCTTCTGTAGCACTAAGGACAACTTTTTCAATCATTGGTGTGGATTGATATTCATTCTGCCATTTGTAAGTCCATGTAGCCCCAACATTCAATGGAAAATAGTCTTTACTTTCTTCAGAAACATCGTATTCTATTAACTCGGATTCAGTTGTTATTCCATTAGAATGCTCGTAAAGTAGTTTAACAAGTCCAACACCTTTAGCAAACCACAAATATCTTGTGCCATTAATGAGAGCAACTCTATTCAGATTGTCTGGAGTTTTATTTGAGATTGCTGTTGCCCCTTGAAGAACAGTTTTTAACTTTAGACAATCCTTGAATGTTCCAAGCGTTATCTCTATCGTTTCATTCTCTTCAATCGTGCTTGTAACTTGTGAATTCCAATTACCTTCTTCAGTCCATGATTTCCCTACACTTAATGGATACTGAAATAGTTCGGGCCAATAGTTTTCAACTAAATCTGAGAACATACTATTGGGACCTTGCGGTGTTTCTCGTCCAGAATATGAATAACCTGACCCTACCAATTTCAATAATGGATGACTGTCAGGATAAAAGTAAAAATTTCCGTCCATCATCTTTTTTCCGTTTTCGGTAGTAGTGATGGTATTGAACCGCAGTCCTTTTTCACTCTGATTATTCGTTAATAGTTGTATTTTTTCGATCAAGGTTAGATTTTCAAAGTCATTTTTCCATTTATAGGTCCAAGACCTTCCTACATCTATAGGAAACAGTTCATTGTTCTTGACTGGGGTTTTACTGTCAATCAATTCTCCTTCTGTGATAATACCGTTTGAGTGTTCATACCGTAATTTCACTACGCCAACTCCTGGATAAAACCAGAGATACCGTGTTCCATTAATCAATGCGTTCCCTAATTCAGTCCGACTCTCCCAATTCGCATCTTTTATCACAGTCTTGTGTTTTAAGCATTTAGGAAATACCTTATCAGATACTTTTACATCTTCATAACCCTCAAGTGTTACCTGTTCCGTTCCACCGCGATATCCTCTCTGTTCCCATGTTTGACCAATAGTCAGTGTATCTTGGAATAGTTGTCCTTCAAAACTATCCAATATCGTCTGCATTGTTCTCGGTGTATCAATACTCGAACTAAAGTGTGATACGCTTAGTTTCAAGTATGAATTTGTTTTCTGGATTCTGCCATTTCCTTCCCCATAATTCTCACCAAATCCCGTGCCGTACTCTCTTCCTGTTGTGATGGTAAGGTTGCGTTCTACTTTCCCAGCAAGTACAGGTTTATCCGCAACCTCACCGTTAAAATTACAAGATGTTAGTATTAATATCACGCAGTAGATGGAGTATAAAGTTCTCATTTATGTTCCTCTTAACGTTAACGACTATATAGGTTGGAACATACTATGTCCTATGTTTTCACCTATTTAAAAGTCTTGTCCTAAACCGGATAATAATAATAACCGTCTTGAGTAAGGTCGATCCTGGTGAAATCAGTATTACCTGGACTGGAAAGAGACACCCAATTTAACACTCCGTTCAGGATGGTTGTCCATTTCTATATATGCTTCAACCGAATCTTCAAACGGAACCACTGGATCAACGATGTCTTCGCAGTCAAATCTACCTTCAGAGAGCCATTTCCAACAGGAATTTCTGATACGACCGAAATTCCAACGTGGGTGGTCTCGGTTAGGGTCGCTGTTTGCACGTGCAAATATTAGGTTTGGAATGTTGAAATGGGCAACTGCCCCGAGATCCAGTCCGCCTGTACATTCTTTTGCCCAACCTGCGACGACGACCGTTCCCTCATACGCAACACTACGAATTGCATCGTCAAGGGCGTTGTAGTTGGCACTTGTTTCAATTGCGACATCGAGTCCTAATCCACCTGTTGCTTCTTTCAGCACTTCACCAACATTGCATTCTGTGGGATCTAAGACAAGATCGGCACCAGTTTTTTCTGCGACAGCGCGTCGTCTCTCAATGGGGTCAACACAAGCGATGAATTCCGCTCCAGCAGCCTTCGCATATTGTTGTGTCACTAAACCGATTGCACCGAGACCGAATACAGCGATACGATCACCGACACGGACTTGACCATCTCGGATTGCGGATAACGCAAAGTGTGCGGGGTCATAACAGACTGCATCTTTCCATGTCATTTTATCTGTCATCTTTAGTACACCACCTGCTTTCCATGTATGGGTTTCCTTAAGGTGTCCGTGTCCAGCAACAAGTTCCCCAATTTCGCAGTTATCAACATTTTCACCCATTTCTATAATCTTGCCAACGCACATATTTCCGAGTCCTTGCGGAAATCCTGCACCTCGGAGACCATAATACATTGTCATTTCAGTTCCGCGTTTAGGTGCGCCAAATTCTATTTGGACTCGTACACAATCATTTGGAATAGGTCCATCTTCATATTCTCTTAAAACAGGTTGCCGTGGTGCAACTGCTACTAATTCTTTTGGCATTTTTTCTCCTTATCAGTTTAAAGTCACACGGAGTGTGTCTACTACTTTAATGTGGAATTCCTAATTTATGCATCCGTTTATGTATTGCTTCTCGTGCTTCTTGAAATGGACGTGAGAGGTATTCTATGTGATTGTCCTCTCCATGATGATGTGTCGTTGAACCCGGTTCATAATGACGTGCTGATTGCTGTATATAGGACAGTCCGCCTTCAATCAATGTTAGCATGTAGTTTGCTGTTTCTGGCTCAAACATCCACCATTCTTCTCCAACAGCGATGTATATTGGTGATGTATGTGCAATGATTCCGCGTCTCCAACCATCATGGTGTGGAATTGCTTGTGCATAGTTTGGACCTCCACACCGTGCAGCTATCCAAGAATGTTTATCTACTTTCAGATTTGTTTTGAGACTTAATTTGTGTGTGCCGTTGTTATCCTCAGTTGAGGCGACAACTTCGCCTGCCTGAACAATTTGCAGTGTATGAATGGGAAAAATAGAATCAGCGGATGCTTCAACTTCAACGGTACCGCCATTACCTGGTAAATTAATTGTACTCCCGATTGGTTGACCGTCTACAGTAAGTCGTATCATTGGTCCGCCACTGAGGAATGTATTGCCAGCACTCATATATTTGCACCAGTTGTCATAGTTGAATTCCTCGTTATCGGGAATGTGGACATACGTGCGATATACGCCAACAGGAACATCTGCGGTCATCTTATCTGTGCCACCGACAAGTGGTAATTTATAGCCACAATTGAGATAACGATAGTATTCAATATGTCCATACATTGCATTGGTAAGGTATTCAACAGCATCAACGCGTTCTGTGGCAATTAAGGTTGCTGGTTCGCAATTCGGGTTAGGGATGTGGGGAAGAACAACAGTTCCTCCTTGTGCATGACATGCATCTGCCCAATGTGAAAGTGTAACCTCCAAGTTACCACCCAGTTCTGCTTCACCTGGTCCATCGGAACACCATGGGGAAACTTGGTCTTTTAGACCGAGTAGTGTCAAATGTCCCAGCACATGTTGGCGATTCTCTTGTGTTGCATATACGATACTCTTTCCATCAGCAGAAACTGTGGGTCTACCGATAAATTCTTCTGTGTTTGTAAAAAGGTGACCCCATTGTGACAGTAGAAGGTTGACAACGCCAAGGTCTTCCCCTTGTGCTTCGGTATGTGCCCCTTGTGTTGAAAGGAAGTGGACGTGTGTGTCACCGCTAAAATAGCGTTCAGTGGTCATATTACACCACCGTTTGATTCGCAGTGTTAACTCACGTTGTCCGGGTTTAATATTCACGGTAGTCCGTAATGGCGTATATTCAAAACCGCGAGCAACATCAACAATAACATCTCCGCGTGGCAGCCATCCTTGGCAAGTGCCATCAATATAGGCATAACTTATCTGTCCCAACCGTACATCCCCACCGATATCAACATGCCATGTCCCCATATTTGAATTGACGTGTGCATGGTGTCCATGAGGAGCATACGGCACACCGTGTTGTGAACGGAAATGAATGCGACACGGTACAGGCTTATTCGTATCTTCGTCAATCACGGTAGTATGAACCCAGTTTCTACCGGTGTCAATGACTTCTACTTTAATACGGTCATTCGGTTGTATGTTACCTTTTTCTTGTAGTTCACCCCAGTTAACTTCCCCGAGTGTTTCACCTTGATTTGTGATTTCAACGGTTGCGGATGGTGTAGCAGATATTTCTGTGTATGCAGGACTGCTTTTGTTGTTTTGAGATTCTCCCCAGCCTTTGAAGTCGTCATTGATAAATGCATCGGATGGGTTTTCGGGTAAAGGATATGGATAGGTCGCTGTACCACGGTCAACGTTAATCTCCATGTCAAAAGGTTTGTCAGCGTCTTCTGCTTGTGGAAGTGTGATTTTAACCTCTCTGTTCGGTGTTCTCGGAATTGGGTTTTCGTCGAGATGACCGAGTGTGACTGCTGCAATGATAAACCGTCGTTCCTGTGGTTGTATTTCGATTGAAGTTACTTCAACACCAGGATTCGGATTATTCCATATCCATAGGTAATAGTTGCGCGGCACACACTGCCTGGCTTCTGTCTGTCGGTTTCCAGCGGCACCCCACGGACCTTGGTGACGTGCATGTAAACTTTCTTTGGTATCGGGTATTGCAATGAAAGTCTGTTGTCCCCATCCTTGCGGAACGCTGCCGATCTCAAAACGTTCACGAATCGGTGCGCTGACTGTCTGTCCGTCAGTGTAGTGGACAACATAGTTTGCAATGAGTTTGCCGATGGGTTCACCTTGATGGATGCGGGACTCAAGCAGACGATGTGCAATGATAATTCGTTTCGGAGAAGAATTGACTGGTATTTGGATAGGGTCTGTATGGATGCCTTCACCGAAACCTATGTAGCAATTTTCACCTTCGGAGATGTTGAAGGGGAGTCCGTGGAATGTTTGTTGACCGGTGTTAACTGTAACGTTCTCACCGATAATATCAGTTCCTACATTACACAGATTGGAAAGAGGGATTGGTTGATAGTCTTGCATCATTTGTCCTAAAAAATGTGTATAAAAGATTGTTTTACTTAGCCAATTATTGCTACGATGATTTGATTAGATGGAGCCTTTCAGCTAACCACAAGTTAACCAGAGTTTCAGGTAATATTCCCTGTTCAAGTGCTTGTTTTTCAATTTTCTCATAGATCTCTGGGGTAAGTGTTACACGACACTTACGCTGAATCCGCACTTCAAAATCGACTTCATGTGTTTCATCCCAGTGATCATCCAGGCTATGTGTATCCCAGTAGTCGGCTATCTCATCAAGAGTTCTTGCCTTAGATATACTGGAAATCTGTTCATCTTTATTTTTTTTCATACCTTCTTCTCTCCTTTTGATCCATATCGCGTGCACTCAGAATAAGTGCAAGATGATCCTGTTTTTGAATGAAGAATACAATTAAGTAACGACCTGCATCAGTTTGTCCAGCTGCGGAATATACATCCTCTCCCTTTCTAAATCCTGATTCAACAAACCGGAATTTCGGATGATTGAAGAATATTTCTTCTACTTCATTTTGTGTAACATGGTGCTTCACGTAAAGTTTTACTAATGTGTCGGGTAACCAGATGCAATCCTGAATATACATATCATACAACCAGATATAATGTGAATATATTATGATAACTTAGAGCGGGAAGTCTATTGCTTTGCCTTGTTCAGAGGACATATAGAACGCCTGCATCAATTCTGTTAGATTCCTTCCATCTTGGATAGTGATTGTCATTGGTTCATCACGGAGGATAGCATTTATCCACTGCTGCAATGGAGGCGGAGGTGCTGCAGGTGCATCTGCGATGTATTTTGCTTTTTCTTCGTCGGAGAGTTTGCGCGTCTGAAAATGCATCTCCCCGTGTCCTGCTGCATACGAGCCTTCTGTGCCGTAAATCTCAAGCATATTCGGTCCAGAGCGGTGTGTCCATGCAACATCAATCACACCGAGTGCCTTGTTAGCAAATTCTACGACAGAAACGCTGTTGTCATCAATCGGGAAGTTACCTGTGAAGTTGTTTATCTTTGCAATAGCACTTTTCGGTTCACCCATTAACCATCTTATTACATCCACGCGGTGACACCCTAAATCAAAAAGCGCACCACCACCTGCGCGTACAGGATCTGCAAACCATGCACTTGTGCCACTGAACCACGAATCAAGTGCAGCAGAGTGTGCAATTCGTCCTCTACCGAACGTGATGTCTCCAAGAAGTCCATCATCTATCGCCTTTTTCGCAAACAGAATCTCGGAATTGGCACGCGAAGGAAGCGAAATCATGAACTTTATATCTGCTTTTTCGACTGCTTCAATAATCGGGTCACATTCTTCAACAGTGATAGCGAGTGCTTTTTCTGTGAAGATATGTTTACCTGCTTCTGCAGCAGCGATAATTACCCGAGGATGATCGGATGTAACCGCATCCACGGAAACTGCGTCAACATCGTCGCGGCTTAACATTTCGTCGAGGTTTGTATAGAAAGGCACTTCGTATTGTTCTGCTGCTGCTTTTCCACCGTATTCCTCTTCATCCCAAACTGCGACGAGTTCAGTTTCTGGGTTTTCATGTATTTGTCGTGCATATCCACCTGCGTGAACATGTGCCATACTTATTTTTGCGACTCTAATCATTTAATTCTCCTTTAGGTTTATATTATTCTACTAACAGATGATCTTGTTGCTAAATGATTCCAACCACGTAGAACTAACTTCACGTTGGTATGTCTATTTTGATCTTCAATATGATCGTCACCTGCATGCATTTGTACTAAAACACTCTTTCTGGTTTTATTTGATCGGTTTGGCATTGAACCGTGTAGTGTGAAGTAACTGAAGAAAAGAACATCTCCGGGTTCAGCCTCCAATACGGTAGCTTTCTCTATTGGGTACCGTTTAGTGATTTCCTCGTTTTGCCCACCACCCATCATGCCGTCTGTGCGTCCGAGTTCTTTGTGCGATCCGGGATATACACGGACACAACCCATTTCATCTGTAGCTTCGGATACATAGATGATAGCAGCCATCATTGAGTCTTTGGCGGACGGGAAATACTGCCAATCCTGATGCATCGGAAACGGTGATCCTTTCTCAGGGGGTTTGCAAAATAGCTTGGAATGGTGAAGCATAATATCTGGACCAAGTATTTTCTCGGTGATGTCAAGGAACTTATCTTGTTGAAAAGCCTTTAGCCATACACCAGAAAAACTTTGTATATTATGTGTATGTATGATAACAGATTCCCCGCCATCAAGCGCATCCATTAGTCTACCACCCCAACGCGCGTTGATGTTCTCATCGCTTTTTACCAATTGGTCTACGACTCGGTCAAAGTCGTGTTCCATCAACTTCACCTCATCAGGTGAATAGATTCCTTTACCAAAATAGTATCCATTTTCATGAAAGAATTTACCGATGTCAACCATTACGATCTTGTAACCTCCAAATAGAGTTCTATCAGCCAATGCGAATGAATATCATCTGACATATCTTCTGCATGTTCTTGCTGCAGTTTTGTGTATGAATTGAAAACAACAAATGTTCCTTCGTTGAGTATACCGAGAAGATATGTATTTTGCATAGCTGTAGAACTATTATCACAGAGTTGTTGTACATCTTCAAGACGATTCGTTGCAATTACAATAGTTTTTCCCATTGACTTGAGTTCACTGAATAATTCTGCCATCTCAATTTGTCCACGAGGGTCAAGTGGTGCTAAGGGTTCATCAAGTAACCATAGTTGAGGTTCGTGAAGGAATGTTTTTGCAAATAGTATCCGTTGTCGTTCTCCTGTTGACAATACTCCCATTTTTATATCGCGTAGATGTTGTATGTCCATCAATTCAAGTACAGTATTGATTGAAGCAGAGCGATTTTGTTTGTCCAGTTTATATGCATCAGCAAAAAAATCAAGATAGTCAACAACAGATAACTCAGGATAACCCTCAAATCCAACAGGTATGTAACCGATTTGGGGACGTACGACCTTCAAGTTTGAAAAAGCATCTACACCTGAAATAGAGACAGTGCCTGATGTTGGTTCGACCAAGGTTGACAAGATGTTGAGCAGCAGTGTTTTTCCTACACCGTTTTTTCCGAGAAGGATAAGTGACTCGCCAGCTGCTACTTGAAAGGAAAGTTCTGTAAGAAATGGCTTCTTGTCAATGGATATACACAGATTTTGAACATCAAGCAATTACACTCTCCTATGATCTGATAGTCCATTTTACGTCAATTTCTATCGTCGAGTATTGAACAGTATTAACTCAGATCCACCTTAACGGGTTTGCCAAGATCTGCGGATTGCCATGCTGCTTCGGTCAATTGTATTACGCGCAATCCATTTTCAACACCAATCGGATTTTCTGTCCGTTCACCTCGGATAAGTTCAATGAAAGCAACATCCTTATTACCACCCTTTGGTAATTTAGATTCATCAACTGGATCGGGTTTGCCACCTTTTCCTTGTTGGTATAATTTCCCTGCGCGTAGAAATAGTGCACCTTCTTCCATCCAGATAGAGAAATCTTCCTGTACTCCACCGTGTGCATGTCCAACGATGCTGATATTGCAAAGTGCACCGGTATCAAATTTTATAGACATTGCTGTCAGGACATCTACCTCAATATCTAAATTATCTATCATCGCGAAAACAGTATCTGGACTTGCTTCCAATACCCATAAGAGAATATCAATGAGATGACTGCCGGAGTCATTGAGTTGACCACCTCCACCGAGAAACGGGTCTTGTCGCCATTTTCCTTGCTGATTCCTGTACCAATTCTGTGATTGATGTGCAGCGACAAAGTTAACCTTTCCAAGTTCTCCACTCTGGACAACTTTCCGACAGTATTGATATGTTGGACTCAAGTGTCTCTGATAACCGATCATCAGGTGTAAACCGGTTTCTTCAACCCTTGCCATAACCTGTTTTGCGTGGTCTACCGTACATACCATCGGTTTCTCAGTGTGCACATGACACCCTGCATCAAGGGCAGACATAATGTGATCAAAATGTAAACCGTGTGGTGAACTAATCACAACCGCATCCGGTTTTGCTGCAGCTAACATTTCATCGTGGTCAGTATAGGTAGGTACTGAATCGTCTAAACCGACAGTTTCTTTGAAAGCATTTAGTGCATTTTCACTTGGGTCAGCAAGAGCGAAAATTTCTACATCTTCAACCCCAGAAACACTTCGTCCGTGTCCGCGTGAGTTGCCACCACATCCAATGAATCCAAATCTTAATTTCTGTTTTGCCATCAATATTCCTCATTACGTTTTTGTTTTAAGTTACCACGACCTATCTCAAAATGCAAGCAATTAATTCTATCTGTATGATACAATAGAAATGTTACTTACAATTCGATAATATGTAAAAACTATGAACAGTATTGACCAAAATCTGACAAATTGGTTGGAATAAGTTGATTATTCAACTGATTCGTGTTGGCATATAATTTGCTCATAATATATATCAAGATGCTCTTAAAAAAATAAAGTCAATGCGAAGAATCTATAGGAGGCGTTTATAATGCATTCCGCATTATTATTTATTTTAATTGTCAGTTTGGGTTTGTTTGTGAGTTTGATACCAAGTGTGTCTGCTGATAATCATGGTGATAGTGATGAGGACATTGTAGAATTGCAGGAAGTGACAGTGACTGCAACACGTGTCGAGAAAGAACCATTCAAAACACCTAATTCTATCAGTGTGCTTGGTTTAAAAGAGATAGAAAGAACCACCGCGGAACACGCATCTAATATACTACGTGATACTGTTGGTGTTATCGCACAAGAGACGACAGTTGGACAAGGATCACCGATGTTGCGTAGTTTAACAGGGTACCAAACGGTGATTCAAGTCGACTGGGTACGCCTAAACAACTCAACATTTCGTTCTGGTCCGAATCAGTATACAGCAACTATAGCACCGGAAAACTTAGATCGTGCTGAGGTATTACTCGGATCAAGTTCAATGTTATACGGCAGTGGTGCATTAGGCGGTGTTGTTAGTTTCTTTACGAAACCTGTCCCAATCAATCCATCACAGGAGACGTGGGATATTCATCCACGAATACTTGCTCGTTACTCCACAGCAACACAGGAACGTCTTGGAAGATTAGAGCTAACTGGAAACAATGGGAAATTTGGATTCCATGTAGGTGGTGGTGTGCGTTACTATGGGGATATTAATCCTGGTATTGGATACGACCTACATTACAAAAACCGAAAATATGAAATAGTTGATGAAATTCCCAGTGATGCCAAACTATATGAATATGATGAAGTAAGTGAATTACCAAAAGATGATATACCAGAAAAATGGGTCATTGACAATGTGGGTCCATTGGGTTGGAATGCGTTTGATGCAAATGCTAAAATAGCGTATCAACTCAATGATTCAAGCACCGTCAACTTTGCATACCAGATGTGGCGACAACCGCAAACACCACGATATGATAAAATTGCACCTCAAGAATTTGCAGAGTTCTTTTTTGAACCACAAAATCGGGATCTTGTGTATGCAAACTTCCTTACTATTCCTGAGAATGCTAATTTAGATCTGTTCCGATTAACAGCATCTTTTCAACGACAGGAAGAGGGAAGAAACGAGGTGCAACGTGGAGCAACGAGTAGAAGACATCGTAATGATACGGTTAATACTGTGGGGTTGAGTGCACAAACAGTCAGTTCGTTACTGCCGAAACAACGTATAGTAGGTGGTGCTGAATTCTACATGGATATGTTGCAGAGTCAAACTGTCAGTACCGATGAGGTAGGGAAAGAAACTGTTAACGAAGATGTGGGACGTTTTATCAACGGTTCTCAGTTCTGGGATGCAAGTCTATATCTACAGGATGAAATAACCGTTCATGATCGAATTCAATTGACTCTTGGTGGACGGGGAACGTTTTACCAAACAAACGCAGATCTTTCTATCCGTGCTGATGACTTTGAGGAATTCAATGAATTGGACAGTAGTTTGACAGGAAGTGCTGGTGTAGTCGTTAGTGTAACAGATTTCTTAAACCTTGTAGGTAATGTCGGTACAGCGTTTCGTGCTCCATCATTGAATGATACAACAGCAGTGGAAGTTACTAATGAAGGTGTTACTGCTCCGAGTCCTGATCTTGATCCAGAAACTTCGTGGACAGTTGAGGGTGGCATTAAAGCAAACCATACACATTTTCGAGGTGCGTTGACAGTTTTTCATAGTCGTGTGAACGGCTTAGTCACACGGAGACCAGTACAAGAAGTTTATGCAGGTGGTGAAATTCCACAACTTCATCAGGAACTGATAAATGAATATGCGGATATTGATGTTCTCGTTTTTGATAACGTTGATGAAGCACAATTCCAAGGGATAGAGTTGGCTGGTTTAATACCAATTGATGCAGCATTGTCGTTATACGGAAATGCATCATTGCTACGTGGGGAAGTACTGCTGATTAACGGTGTAGAACCGGATCCTGACAAACCGTGGGAAGCGCGTACACGTAGAGAACCTCCATTGAATGGTGTGGTCGGAATCCAATGGGAACCGGTGTCTACACAGTATTGGGTATCTTTATTTGTTCGAGCAGCAGCAGAACAGAGACGATTGAACCGCAGCGATATCCGTGATCCACGAATACAAGGGAAAACACGGGATCCTGCTGCCGTTGAGTTTGATTCCAATGGTAATGCAGTTGATGCTGGCACACCGGGATGGTGGACACTCAACATTCGCGGTGGGGTTAATCTCTTTGATTATACTCGTCTGACACTAAATCTTGATAATTTACTTGATAGACGATATCGTCAACATGGGTCTGGTATAAATGCACCAGGTTTTAACGTTAGTTTAAGTTTGGACAATCGATTCTAAAAGCCGAATAATGTAGACGCGGTTCAGTCGTGTCTGCAATTACTGAACATGGAATTTACGCTTGATAAATTCTACGACGATTGGTGGCACCATTTCCAGCAATTTTTCTTCACTGATTGATCCCTGTCCCATCTCTACTACCTCCATTACAAGCGTAGAACTAATATGTGCATATTGTGTACTCGCCACCATAAAAAGCGTGTCTATTTCCGGTGCAATTTGCTGATTCATTCGTGCCATTTTGAATTCCCATTCAAAATCAGAAATCTCGCGTAAACCACGAATAATTGAACTTGCTCCACACATTTGTGCGTATTGCACCACCAACCCGGCAGACCCATCAATAGTTGCTTTTGGATAAGGCTTGATGACCTCTTCAAGCATTTGTACACGTTCTTCAATAGTGAATCGTTCCTGTTTGGCTGGGTTCACTGCGATAACAACCACGAGTTCATCAAAAACGTCAAGTTTACATACACGATCAATCAAGTCCACATGTCCGAGTGTAATCGGGTCGAAACTCGCTGGAAAGATTGCAGTTCTTTTGGACATCTGTTCTCCTTTCTTGTAGGTGCTACGGTTGTTTTTCTGGTTCTACAGTTTTATCTCTTATTGTAAATTTTCGTGATGCGATGTTCCCATGCATGTCAATCATCCTTAGTTCAAGACTTTTTACTTCAGAATTTGATAATAGATATTCAACAGAAGCAGTCTTTTTGCCATTTATTGCATGACATCCCTCAAACTTGTTGAGCATACTATGATATTTAGGATCTACAGGAGAAAACATCTGCACTTGATGGATGTCATCTTCATCAGCAACTGTAAATCGCAAAAGTCGCGAGTCTGAATCATCCGCTTTGGATACATTCATATCAATCTCTGGTCGATTATCAAAGAAGGGTTGATTGGGATTAAAGAAACGACTTCTGTCTAACCATTCTGCCTCACACTTGGACAAATTTACCAATCCTTTTCCCCATGGCATTAACCTGTTAAAACGGGCAAATAAGCTTTTAGACTTGTTCGGACCACGATTAAAATTTGGATATTTCCAATCAAATGCTGCAAACGCAAGTTTGAGTTCGTGTGCAATATCCCTCGAATCAATTTTTCTCTTTTTAGTATACACATAATGAAGTGATCCATGATTTGTTCCTGCCAATGCTTCAGCATGGACATTGTCTTGAAGGTTATTATTACCAATACTGGTATACCAAAATGTCTTGTTTCGTCCAAAATGAGGTAATTTATAATTCGGTTTAGGGAAAGTTGTATTTTTATCAAGTATAACTATCCAGATTTCGTTTGATAAGTCATAATCAATTCTATCATTTTCTCTGAGAAGATATACCTTTAATTTACCATTTTCATCAGTTTCAAAACTAAATGTCTTTCTCCCAAAACCATGTTTTTCCAATTCATTCGCGTAGAAATCTTGAACCTTTCTTATTGATTCATCAAGTTTTGTTGTAATATCAGGTGGTGGTTCTTCATCTTTCGGCAAGCAATAAATAATCCGCACAACATCGGCAGGAGTTGTGGTTAAATCTAAGTGCTTGTGATTGAGTTTCCAAACCCTGACCTTACCATCTCTACCCCCAGTTGCGAGTAAGTTCCCATCATTTGAAAACGAAACATCTTTTGCTGCTGTTTGTAATGATGTAATTGGTGCTCCATCCTCAGTTGACCAGATTTCTACACCTCTTCCATAAAATAACCAGTCATTTGTACCCACACATATCTTTTCATCAGGAGAGAACACCAGATTTTCAATATTTCCTCGCTGCACACTACCATGGAGTTTCCAATTCGGTAATTCCCACATGGAATAACCTTTTGCCCCGCTACTTACCCATGTCTTATCATTATTATCTTTGAAAAGCACTGGTCCTCCAGCTGCCAGAAATTTGTTGTTTGGAGAAAACTTGAGAAAATTCATCTCATAATAAGATGTTTTTAAGGTTCGGACTAATTGTTTGGTATTTAAATCCCATACGTTGATAGTTCCGCGGGCATATCCTGCAGCGATCAATTTTCCATCTGATGAAATACCAACTGCACATGCCCTACCTTTTGCTTTATGTGCCTCATCAAATGGAAATGTAGCTGCTTCAGTAATATGTTTTGGATTCCTAATATCCCAGAGTTTCACTACATTATTATTTGTTGCAAGGAAGTGTCCATCTGGTGTAAAGGTGAATCCTCCGTAAGAAGTCTTAAGGGTATTGATTTTCTCACCTGAATCAACATCCCACAATATGAGATTCCAAGCAGCACAGACAAGTAGTTTTCCTGTAGGTGAGAAACCTATTGATGGATACTTGTCAGGATGATTTAGAGTTACAGCCGGTTTATTCGTAATATTTCTGTTCCACATTTTGATTGTGCCATTTTCATCAACAAATGCAATTAGGGACGGATCTACAGGTGAAAATGCCACAGAATAAATCTCAGTATTCTGATGGAATTCATCAATAAGTTTAGGTTTTTCAGGAAGTGGCGCGAATGTTTGTGGAAGCAATTCATGTTGCTGTGGTCGTGTGATGAAATAAACCACTACACCGACAACCGCTATTGCCAATATTGTTGATAAAAGTATGTTTCTTTTATTTATCATCGATTTCACTCACATCCCATACACGAACTATACCACCAAAACCAGAACTACCTGCAAGCATGCTGCCATCAGGTGAAAATGTCATATCCGATGCTCCACCTAAGATACCTCCTGCTTTCAAAATGGTGTGTGGAGTAAGCGTTTCCAAAGACATGAAAATAACTTCCCCAGGATCTGAAATTGCCAGAGTTTTTCCATCAGGTGAAAACGCCAGATCAGAGAAGTTACCCTCAGTTGCCGAGTGGTAGATCTGTCCTTCTGGTAAACTCCAGATTATATATTCATAACTTTTACCATGCATTCTAGTACCGATATATCTTCCGTCAGGAGATATCTTCACATTTTGGATAAATCCTATTCGAGTGTTCTCCAATAATACTGTACGTTTCTTTTGTTGGACATCCCATAAAGACAAACTGTTTTGATCTAATGCGACAATCCAATTCCCATTTAGTGAAAACTCAATATCTCTCAAGTGTAAATGGCTATCAGAAGGAACAGATAATGTCTTGATAAATTTCTCCTGTTCTAAGTCCCAAATTCTAATGTCCCCGTTCTCGTAACCAATAGCAAGCCATTTGCCGTTTGGTGAGAAGTCTGTACATTTAAAGGAATTATGATACTTTATATGCTGAATTTCTTTAATCACTTTAGCTAAAACGATTTCATCGGGATTCCGAATGTCCCACAACTCTAAACGTTGTGAATAGAGATTCGCAAGGTAGTCCGCACTTGGAGAAATTGCAGCATCCCATAGAAATTTTTCCTGAGGTAAAATAATTCTTTCCCAAGATGATGTATTACACAATATCATCTTTCTGTGTAAGCCTTTACATAAGAGCAATTGTCCGTTGTTTAGATATTCCAATGAGATGAGATCTTCTTCGTTGTCTTGTATGATTTTTATAGGGGTTATCGGGTTATTCTTGTTCCAGATTTTTATGTTCTTATCATCACCTACACTTGCAATTATATTTGAATTAGCTGGAGAAAATTCAATGTCCTCAATCATTGAACCATGATTAAACTCCGCAATCGGAGTGATGGGTCTCATCCGTTCTATGATTGTTTTCTGATTCTCATTCCATTGATGCCAAGTTGAAAATCCTAAGATTACGACACCAACAAAAAGGATTATCAACCAGATTGAGAGATTCTTAATTTTCATTTAACTCACTCACATTCCATAGCCACGGTAGACCATCATAACCAGAAGCAAGGAAGTTACCGTTCGGGGAAATAGCTGCTGTATTTGAGTAAAACTCCATAGAATATATTATCTTATACCATTTCTAATAAATAAAGTGCCATTTGCTGAGGACTACTTGTAGGAGCGACCTCCTGGTCGCGACCGGCAAATCAACGGTATGAATGCCATTTAGGCATTCACCGGGTCGATCCTACAGAAGAAAGATTTCCAATCAATAACAATGGTTGAATCCAGTAATGGGACAATAAATATTAGAATTGGTATAAGATTAGGAAACAGGTGATCTATGCAGATAGATCTAATAAGTGATATATTTGTAATATGCCATATATATTTCAAACCCTAACCGCCAGTAACACTCCGTACAAGTTTGGTGATGGAACTCTCATTTTCATCTGTAAGGTTCAATTCTCTATAAACCATATTACCATATATATCTATGACCTGAACTCTGAGTTGATTCTCAGAATAATCTGGTAACTTAAACTCAACGGTGGCATTCGGTTTTAAATTGATTTTCACATAATCATGCAGCACATAGTCTTTCCCTTTTTGCTTTCTTTCCCAATCTATTTTGTTTATGTCTGGATTTATATTCAATTCGTATCCAGGTGGTGGAAATTCATTGGTGGGTTTTACAAACAACCTTACCTGATGAATGCCATCGGCATCTTTTACATGCAATCTTACTACATTAGGTAACGGTGCTTGTTTTACAATTGATGAATGCGAATTATATGACGTTTGATTCGGATTGAAATATCGACTCTTATCTAACCATTCTGCACTGCTTTTTGATAGCCGTTTTTGACTTCTACCGTAGGACATGAGATAAGATGCGTCACGAAAATCATTGTCTAATCCAAGAGTGTGTCCCAGTTCCCTTGCTACTAATTCTGTTGAATATCCGTTACGACTTACGGTCATAATAACTTCACCACCTCGCAGTCCCATTAAGTCTTGCGTGTAGTCTATCGTATAGGGATTCGGACTTGCGCTAACAATTCCGCTTGATTTTTTGTTTAATGTTTTACTAATGTCGGCAATAATTAGGTGGATGTTCTTTGACGAATCAAAAAACTGGTCTACTTCTTTTGTTACCTTTTTGGTTGTCTTAATAAAGTAGTAATCATCAGTTGTTCGTCCCTCAAATAAGTATACTTTGGCAGTACCATCACTATTTTTTTCAAATGAAAATGTTCTTCTACCGAATCCGTGTCGTTCCATTTCGTCAGCAAAATATTTTCGTACATCTTGTATCATTAGATTTAATTTTTCTGGAATATCTGGTCGAGGGGCACGATCACTTGGTAAAAAATAGATCAGTTTAACAACATCCGAAGATGAAATGTGTTCTGTAAGATTATTCTGTGAGACATTCCAAATCCGTATAATTCCATCATTTCCTGCTCCTGCAACATAGGCACTATCAGAAGATATGTCAACACAATTCACCCACCGTGAATTTGTTTCTATTGAAAGGATTCGTGCTCCATCAGCTGCCCAAATTGTTATTTCATTATACCCCGCAGCCACAAGCAAGTTAGCATCCGATGAAAATACAAGATCATTGACATGTCCCGTTATGATTTCAGTGGTGACTTTCCAATCAGGAGGAGAATGCAGTTGTATGTTTTTATCGTTCTTGGCGATGGCAAGAACAGGATTAGTCGCATCTGGTACAAACTCAAGAGCTTCAACCCATTTAGGCTTCTCATCACTCACGTTAAAGTTTGTGATTTTGTTCGCTTCATTACCATTGAGTTCCCAGATATCAACGTCCCCACTCACCCTATTTGCAGCTGATAGATATTTGCCATCAGCAGAAAATCCCATATTCTCAACAATGCCCTTTGTGTGCAGTTTGAGTCCTTTTATCGGTCTTGATGGGGTATCAATATTCCACAACTGCACTCCACCGATCGTACCTATTGCTAACCTTTTTCCATTGGGAGAAAAAATCGCTTCTCTTGACGATATTCCATCAGAAACGATATATTGTTTTTTCTCTACACTCCACAAACTTGTACCGTTCCTTAAACTACAAATTGCAAGTAACTTTCCGTCAGGAGAAATTGATAAAGAATCTCCTGTGAGTATTGCCACTGGTTCACTTGGGTAGTTGGTATCCCATAACTTAATGCTTTTGTCCCTACCTCTACTCACGATCAACGAAGGATCTATAGGTGAAAAATACACAGAATCGATAGGACTACCGTGCTCAATCACTGTGATTAGATTGGGTTTTTTGGGGATTTCAGCGAATTTCTGGCGAATTTCGTCAGGTATTTCAATACTGCGAGGAGTTGTCTGGGGAAGGGTTACACTTGGAGTGGATAGATCGTCTGTTACAACACGAGACCTTAATTTCAGAAAAAAGACAAAACCTACTGACAGGGTTATCCCTATAACAAGTATAGCGATGAATCTTTTGAACGTCATAAATACTCACCTCTGTTTTTTCATGCATAATGACTTTCATAGACATAATGTAAATTTATAATTCCATACTTTCAATCAGATAAATAATATTGTACCACATTATAATGCATTATGTGAGGGTAATTTCTAATGATATACCAAATATCGATCAACATACATCTTGTCTCTAACTCAGTAAACAGTGAACTTAATTTGTGTTATTCAACAGCAACAATTGCTATTTTCCATCGGTCAGCTTGTGGATAAAGTGTTTCAGGTTCCATAACAAATGTTCGTCTTGCCTCAACAGCCAAAACACTCCCTTTCACAGAGTGAACTGTCTGAAGTGTTTGCATTCCAACCGTTGGAACGTCTATACGGAAATCGTGTGTATCAGATGCTGCTTTTGCAACAACAATTCCTTTACCACCGAGTTCTCCGCCTCTTTCAATCGTGGTATCTGTTCCTTCAATGGCTTCAATTGCAATTATAATTTCGTTTTTTACGACGACAGTCTGACCAATATCTAAGTCTGCTATTCTACGTGCAATCTCTATGCCAATATTAATATCTTTCCACTGGGATGAATTCGGTTGTCGTTTTGTGAGGACACCGGGTTCCGGTAATAGATGTGTAAGAAAATGGTCCTGTCTCAGTATAGAAAGTCCAGCAGATTGAAAGTGTTCCAGTACTGCTGAAACAAGTGCAGATGGCTTTCTGCTACGATTGCGTGCCAAAATCTTTAATGCTGTCGCATCAAATTGTAATGGACGTAACAGGATACTCGGCTCTATTTTACCAATAATGACAAGGTCGCATACGTTTAAATCAAGAAGTTTTTGTGTAATTTTCTGAATCTGTCCAACACCATACGGATAGATTTCACACGATAACGTAGAAAATCGTTGTTCATCTTCTTTTGTAATTGGTATGATAACTGGTTCTCTACCTTGATCAACAGCACTTTTGGCAACGAGTACTGGCAGTTCTCCCGCTCCAGCGATTATGCCGAGTTTTTCCACGTTATTAGTTCCATTTTTTATTTATAGGAGAACTGTTTTGGCAATCGGTTATGTATGTCGAATAGCATCAATGGGACTGAGTTTTGCTGCTTGACTTGCAGGATAATATCCGAAAAAGATACCTACTGCTGTGCCTGCTGCTACTGAGACCAGAACTGATTTAAACGTAATCACAGACGGCCACGCGAGCATACCTTTCATAAATGTCTCTACAGCCCATGAAAAACCTTGACCGACTACCGCTCCTAATGCAATACCTAACAAACTACCAAAGAGACACAATAAGATAGATTCAGTTAAGAACTGAAACCGAATGTGGTAGTTTTTTGCACCTACTGCTTTTCGCAATCCAATCTCAGGTATCCGTTCTGTTACCGATACAAGCATAATATTAAGGATACCGATTCCACCAACAATCAGGGAAACTGAAGCGATGATTACCAATACCATCTCAATGATAAAAATAGTCTTTTTTGCACTTTCAATGCCTTTCTTTGCCTGCCATGTTCTGAAAAAGGTGTCATCACCATCATGGTTACGTCTTATTACGGTTTGTACCTCTTTCACCGCTTGCTCCACCACAAGTGGACTTTTTGCACGAACCATAATATGTCCGACGTTATCGTGTCCCCAAAACCTTGTTTGAGCAGTTGTAATAGGAATAAAGATCATATTGTCATCGCTTTTTCCAGCTTCTAAACCTGGACCGCGGCTATCCATTATTCCGACAACAGTAAAACGTTTGTTATTAATAGAAACTTCTTTCCCTACTGGGTCCATTCCTTTGAACTGCTCTTTCCAAACCGTTGATCCAATAACACATATCTTATTCCACAAATCCATGTCTGTATCAGCAAGGAATCTACCAACTTGAGTATGCCATTGACGGACAGCTTGATATTCAACTGTCGTTGCACGCATGTAGGTTGGTTTGTGTTTACCTTCAACTTCAAAGTTGATATAATAACTTCCTTCCACTGTTGCAACTTCAACGGAAGGACACTTTTCTAAAACGTCGCGTAGATCCTCCATATTGAGATAATGGGGACTATTGTTGCGCTGCCACCGGTGATTACGACGTATCTTTCCAGGACGGTAGACACCAAACATACTCGGACCGCCAATCTTTTCAAATTCTGACATCACAAGTTTTTCTGCACCAGCACCTAAGGACATCATGGCAATTACACCAGCAATGCCGATGGTAATTCCTAACAATGTCAGGATTGTTCGGAGTTTGCTTGCACGGAGTGCAGAAAATGCTGTGATAAGGTTTTCAAGTATTCTCATGCTTATCTCATATCGGTTTGAACCAAATAATATTTAATCAACAGTATACTATAGAAACGACGTGTTACGCAAGTTTTCTTGGTGGTATGCAGGGTTATTTAGTTTTCGGTTTTTTCGGATATATTTTTCCCAATTCAATATAATTTCTTGTAGGTCGGATAGAGAGAAGCGAAATCTATATCTGTTAATTTAGCGTTACATTGTTCATCAGTATGTGCTAAAAATTGTGACGTTTTGCACGTCACTGTGACGTTTTGCATCCAGTCAGGATAAGGAATGTGACGCGAATTTCGCTTTTTTTTTCGGGCTCCTTTTTGTTCTTTTTTTATCTTGACCTACCTTCACAATTTGTAAGACATGAAACTTAGAAAACCCATATACAGTCACTTAGGCACAAAAACCAAGCATTACACACTTGGTGAATTTGTGTTTATACCTCATTCTAACGTATCTCAACTCGTGCCACAGATATAATCCTATATTCTAAACATACGTTAATTATATACTATCTTTTTGTGTGTGTCAAATTAAAAAGTGAAATGTTCTATTGGATATATATTGGTATTTTATTCGTATATTAGATTGTATTTGTCTGAACCAAGATTTACAGGATTGCTTCGTATATAAGACCAATCCTGAAAATCCTGGTTCAGATTAATAATACACAATTTTGAATGGAAACTATTCACCCGGGTAGAGTCTACCGAAATATGTTGAGTATCCCTCTGGACCGGGATATCCATCAAAGAAAGAAACACCGGTTGGAAATTCAGCCTCACCACCACTTCGTAACCACATCATCAAAGCAGGATCAATACCGCGCTGTCCAATCTCCTCAACTGCAGCAGCATGTAGTTTTGCCACGACATCTTGATGTTGATCTTGAACATATTCTATTGAACCGAGTTTAATCAGTTTAGAGTTTTCCGGTTTTGCTGATACCTCTATGTTCCAATCTTGGTCAAAGGCTGTAAAGAGGGTGCCTTTTGTTCTTTTACCTGCTTGTGTCCAATTCTGGATGCTGCCACCTGATAGTGCAATCTCTCTTTCACCAGATTTCCCTTCACGGGCAGGAGTTAAAAAGTCATGTCCTTCAAGTCCATCCGGACGGTCTACACCAAGAATATTCAATATTGTTGGGTAGAAATCTTGGGGTTGGACAATAACGTTACTACGTCCTGTATCCCCTTCAGGTAAACGGACAAAGAGAGGAACGTGTCCCTCCTGTTCACGAACTGGTTGTCCTTTTCCAAAAGAACCACGGTCACCGACATTCGTACCGTGGTCACCTGTAAGAATAACTGCGGTATTTTTATCAAGTCCTGTGGATTCAAGCGCGTCCACAAACTCACCGAAACAGTGATCCATCCATGTTAATTTAGCAGCATATTGATCTTTAATATGTTGCCTCGCCGCATCAGAGAGGGTTTGTTTGTTTCTACCGCCAAGACTGCGAGGGTCAATATTGCCATCATAACCGGGACGTTTGTCATATTTTTTCATAAATTCCGGCGGAGCATCCCACGGTTCGTGCGGATCAAAGCAGTCAACCCAAAGGAAGAAATTTTCTCTTTTTGCGTTATCTTTAAGGAATTGTGCTGCAGTGTTGAAGAGTTTCGCACAGTTCCAATCTTCAAGACTTTTGCGATTTCTGTTGGCACGCGCATAACTTCGCAGCATATTTGATTTAAATGCACCATCGTCAAGACAATCAAATAGTGGTTCTTTAACCCAATTGTCTGGCATTGGTACGGTATCCATAATCCAGTCGCGGTCTACTTCAGCACCTCGAATAAAAGTCCATGCATGAAAGGGCCAATCAAAGTTATGTCCACCGTTTACAAGGTGAGGTGTGTCGTGAAGAAGCTGCGTAGCGTAACCCTGTTGTGCAAGTGTTCGTGGTAATGTCTGTCTTTCATGTCTAAGTGGTTTCCAAGCATGGAAGGGGGCACCATATTGTCCCGTAATAACATCTGTGCGATAGGGTATTGTTGGGAAACTTGCACAAAAAGCACGATCAAATGCCCAAGCTTTTGATGCAAATCTGTCAATGTTTGGTGTTTCTATCCAGTCATTTCCGTTTGCACCGATATAGTCATAACGTAAAGTATCAATAACGATAAATGCTACATTCATATATGATCTCCATTTGTAATGGCACAATGTTGTACCTATAAATTACCATTTTGGAATTGCACCGAGCAGCAACTTTTGCTGTGGTGTTCCTTCTTCACGTAGTCGTGTGACGCGTGGTCCATCAAAAGGTTCGCGAGATTTCATCCAAGCATTCTGATAACACATAAGACAAACGCGACGTCGTTCTGATGAGGTGTTTGCTGCACCACGATGCCATGTCCATCCATCAAACATAACCGCTTGCCCTGGAGAAACTAAAACGCGTTTTTCATCGGGGAGTTGAACTGGGGATGGTGGTGGACGAAATGGTGCTCTATGACTACCGGGTTGGATTACTGTGGGTCCAGTTTCATCTGTAATTTCATCCAGATAGTATCCACAGTTGATTTGTGCAGGCAGACTACCGTATGGTGTACCGAATTGATCAACGGGCCAAGGACCATCTCTATGCCAGTTTTGGTCTTGGGTACCTGGTTCAGTAATACGTGCAGTTGCACTGTGTAATTGAACACATGTGCCTAAAATCGCTTCCATCCGTTTCATCACAGGAGGATTGTCAAGCAGAAATGCAAACCTATCATCCTCTTCAAGCAATTCACCAATGAATTGACTCTTATTGTGACGCTCATAACTATCATCAAGTGCTTCACGCAACGACTCAATTTGCTCTGGTGTTGCAGCTTCATTGACAATAAGGTATCCCCATTTCAAGAAAAAGTTCACTTCTGCTTGTAATTCGTGATCAAGTTCCACATTCAAATGTGGAGGAACTACCGGTCCTTCAGCCATCGACTAATTCTCCTTTATAGCAGCACGGTCAGCAGCAGCCCACTGTTCCCATCGTTCCTCATCGGAATGTAGAAAACCTGAGTTACATCGTGGTTGCAACTGTTCATCTACACCGAGAAGTCTCATCAATTGGTGGTTGTTTGCTTCCCTTGCATCAGTAAGCAATTTCTGAGTGTGTGGTCCTGTATGATGATCAGTGTGTTTTAGCCAAGTTAGGTTATAGTAGATACTGAAAAAGTAACGTAGCTGCCCAGACGTATTTGGTGTGCCTGAATGGGCAAGACCGTTATGTGTAACGACTACATCTCCAGCCTTCATGTGTATAATAGTTTCGTCAGGATGCGGTATTCCCCGGTCAGCATCGTCAATCGTCAATGGTGTTCGGTGTGAACCAACAATCACACGGAGAGGACCAAATTCATCGGTAAGGTCTTGAAGATATGATATTGCATTGACAGCATTCGGACGGTGATAAGCATCGGTAAATGGCACATGTGCCCACCGATCACGATGCCATCCTGATACCCTGCCTTCAGCCTTTTCAGGTTCTATTGATGGAAATGCTGCAAGAGTGAGATTGTCTAACTGTACAAATGGTCCCATAACTTTTTCTATAAATTCAAGAATTGTCGGATTAGAGACAGCAGACCACATCAGTTCTGGTGTTAATTCCAAGGTATTGCCAAACCATGTTTGACCATTGTGAGCAGCAGAGAGTTCCTTGTGTTTTTCTCTCCACAGTTGCATCTGCGGTTCGTCAAAAACTTTCTCAAAAATAGTGAAACCATCAGTCTTATAGGCTTCGAGTCGTTGTTCTATTGTAGGCATTGTTACGTTCCTAATTTATGCATAAACCGTATAGTAAGTGTCATACAACTATAGGATTATGATTGTTAGCAGGATATACTACTCATCAATACTATTTAATATTTTTCCAGCAAGATGCATTGTCTTTACTGCCTCATCAAGATTTGCTGCTGGAAGTGAAACAGGTGTATCAGATTTTATACAATCAAGAAAATATCGGTTCTGATCAACGGTACCATTACTTCCTGGGTCAGTGAGTTTATGTTGCGTGCCATCACAATATACAGTGCCATGAGAGACTCCTTCAAGATATGCCGAGATGTTTTTCCCGTGAAGCTCGTATCTTTCGAGACGTGCATCTGTGGTATAGTTTGCGATGAGTTGAGCGACACAACCGTTTTCAAAGAGTATTAAGGCAGCATGAACATCCTTGTACTTTGATATAGTCCGTTTCGTGATACTGTGTACTTCCTTAACATCAGACTCAGCAATTGCACGAAGTGTATCTAAAGCATGGATAGGGGTTTCCAAAAACATGTTATCCATTAGATGTTCTGGAAATTTACCAGATTGTGCCAAACGAGTGATGCTCTTATGGAACTCACCGACAAGTTGGGTGACATTTCCACGGGATTTTACCATATGTTTTGCTTGCAGAATAATTGGATGGAATCGTCGGTTCCATCCGACCATTGCTTTCGCACCAGTTTTCTTAGCAGTATCACGCAAATTAATTGTTTCTTCAACACTCATTCCAGGAGGCTTTTCGAGAAGCGTATTAATACCTCGTTCTAAACACGGTAGTGCAGCTTCACCGTTTAGATGTGCTGGAGTGGCAACGAAAATCGCATCAAGTGGTTCATTATCAAGCAACGATTCAATCCTCTCATAACGTTTTGAGACATTGAATGCATCACCAGTATTGTTTCGTGCACTTTCAACCGGATCACAAACTGCCACAAGATCGACATCCTCAAATTTTGTGAGGATTTGCATGTGTCCGCGTCCTCGGCTCCCACAACCTATAACCGCAACACTAAGATCTGCCATAATTGTCTCCGTTAATGTCTAATGTGTGGTGCTTCCATGACTTCGCGCTGTTCTGCAGACATATCATTGATATAATCGGGATATTCAATGCGATGTGCTCCAGCACTATATGCTTGAAATCCGGGACTGAATTTATAGAGTAATGCGCGTCTTTGGTGTGCTGCCTTCCATGGGAGTGTGCCGTGAGTTAGTGTTTCTGTGAAGATAACAGCATCACCTGCTTTTACATTGATCTCATGCACCAGATTTTGGTGTTTTTCGTAACGTTTCATGTTACTTGGACAGGGTAGGTTTGCTTTGTGGCTACCGGGAATAAGAGCGAGACCACCATCCCCAGGACCTTCATCTGCCAGCATATATTCTACAACGGTGAGTCCTGTGTAGATGCGTCCATATTTAAAGAAATATGCTTCTGAGAAATTGGGTCGTTCAATCCCGCCACCGTGTAATGTACCACCTTCTGTGCCATTTTCCATAGCGATTAAGCCGGGTCCGTGATCAAGTCTATACTTTTGACCTAAAATTTCCTCTAAATGCGGTTTTATGTTTGGATGTATCAACAATGCGCGGAAAGGCTCACACCAAGGTTTTTCCCATGCCAACATCCCACCCATATCCATCCGATGTGCAGTTCCAGCCAATGCTTCTGAACCACCCGCCAATGAGTTCTCGCGTTCTCTCAGATTTTCTATGTGGTGGTTAATTGCCGCATTACACTGTTCCACTTCTTTGGTAGAGAGTGCATTTTCAACGATGATATAACCCGTCAGATCAAATAGATATTTTTGTTCTTCGTTCATTTGTGTTTTCTCCGAGGTAGATATTGATACAATATTGTAAAAACATCGTAGACGTGTTTCTAAATGCGACGAGTAACGGTATATTATTCATCCCCAATATCTGCTATGGGTATATGATGCTATGTATATTAGCAATCCAAAAATTGTGTGTCAAGAAAAATTGGATGTGTAGGATTTTTCGCACAACGCAATACCGAATAAATTAAACGAATTTTGAAAAATACAAAATGGAAAACGTGATGAAAAACATAAAGAATTTGCTGTCAAATGCTTTACGAAATTCACATGGCACACATAGGTCGGAGCGAGTGATGCAATTTACGAGACTGAAACCTATAATCCATAGGTCTGATATTATATAAATTGTAAATTAAATACGGAAAATTTCACCTAACTTTCCGCCGAGAACACGACCAGCTCCAAGTAGACATGCAATTAGTATTAGCATCCCGATAACACCAAGTGCACTTGCAATGTACTGTCCTTCTCCAAGTCGTTGTGACAGCACCCAAATTCCTTTTGTTATGGGATAATATTTTTCTTGTTGTGCCAAAATAAGGCTTTCACTTACCTCAAGCATGGAAAAGGAAAAAACCAAAATTGCACCTGCAAGGATGTTCGCAAAAACCAATGGTAAAGTTATTTTGTATAGTGTTCTAAGTGGTGTAGCTCCCATGTTTTGTGATGCTTCTTCGTAAGTAATGCTGGTTTGCTGGAAGCCCGCGTATATAGAACGTAACATATAAGGCAATCGTCGTACAGCATAACCGGTAATTAATAGAAATGTAGGGTTATGTCTGGGATCAATCATTTCAATTACGCCTTCTGGTAGATTCCGTAGAATAGGTGATGTATCTGAAAAACTACCCATATAACCAAAGGCAATAGCAACCCCAGGTAATGCTAATGGCAGCATTGCAACTGCATCCAACAGGTTCTGAAATGGAAGCCGTTTCCGTGTCAGGAGGTATGCAATCGCAACACCCAATAATAGTGCTAACAAAGTGCTGAAAATACTATATTTTAGACTATTGAGAATACTTGGTAAGGTAACAGAATGTGTGAATACCTCTCTATAGTGTTCAAATGTATAAGATTGTGGAAGCACGGTCATATTCCATTTGCCTACATCAGGTGTCAGAGAAACCAAAATAACACTGATGTGCGGTAGCAAAGCAATAAATGTCAATCCACCAATAAACAGGTATATGATAGTTCGCATCATTAAATTAGCATCAGTTTCTCGGGTGGTTACATGTCCACGTCCAAGCATCTCATAATGCTTAGTGCCAGTCCACTTCTTAGAGGCATAGAATGCAAAAGCCGTCAACACTATTACAAGAACTACAAGTGCGTATCCCATTGGATTTAGGTTAGCATTACTTACAAGGCGGAAGATTTCAACTGCAATTACTTCGTTATAATTGAAGATGAGAGGGGTTCCAAGGTCTGTGAATGCCCAAATAAAAACGAGAATTGCACCAGCGAAGTACCCTGGCATCATCAACGGCAACGTTATACTGCGGAATATTTGGAAACGAGATGCACCAAGATTCTCAGCCGCCTCCTCCAGACTCGGGTCTACATTCGATAAGGCAGCGACGATATTTAGATACATTATCGGATATAGGTGTAATGTTGACAATAGGACAACACCCCAAAATCCACCTTCAAACCAATCAATCGTCGCATTGAGATCCATCAAACCAAGTTTCACGAGGAACATGTTTATACTACCGTATTGTCCGAAGAACTTTTGCATCCCGATCGCACCTACAAAAGGTGGCATGATCATTGGAATTAGGATGATAGAACGGAGAATATTACGACCCGGATACCTAAACCGCGTAAGAAAATAGGCAAGCGGTAAACTTATGATACTTGTCATTAGTGTGACAACTACACCGATATTGAAACTATTGATAACCAATTCCCTCTTGTTGGGATCCGTTATCATCAGTTTAAAATATGTTAGGTCAAATCTATTGTTAATCCAAAATGATTCTTTAAAGACATATAGCAGTGGATAAATTAGGAATAATACAAAGAATAAGGTTGTCAGACTGAGGATAAGTGTAACAGATGGGGTTAGATCATATTTTCTCTTTAATTTCTCAATTATGGAAAGGTTATTTAGTAAGTGATTAGTTTCCTCTTGACGATTGAACATACTTTCTCCAAATATAGAGTAACAATATATAGTGAATAATGCCTTTTAAATTATACCTTGAATTACATTGAATTGCACCTATTTTGATTATTTTCCCAAAGAATATTGCCATGATTGATTGTTGACATGTTTCAATTTTGACACACATGTTCCCTATTAGTCCGTTGTATGTTTAACTAATTTCATCATTAATTTAATGCTCTATACCACAGGTACTATAGTTTGGACAGTTTTAGACTTTTTGTTGAGTTCTCAAGGATTATCTATTTATTTGCGAATTTTCTTAAGGATCGAAACTCATAAAAAAGAATGTTTGATACATAGCTGAGCAGCCCCAGCAGGGTGGAATATGTATAGAACATGAAATCCCCCAGACACAAAGCCCCAGCGGGGTGACAGGTGAAAAAACAAAACTAGTTAGGATACATAGTGGTTCATTGAACCAGTTTCAGAGAACTATTAAAATTGTTCAAACTATAGTCAGTTACAATACAAATAATACTTACAATATCAATACTTAATCCATAAACTATGCCATCAATATTAGATAAACAGATATAGTGAATACTTGTATTATATCTTGTGGCATCAATATTGCTCTATTAACTTTACAACTTGATTTGAAACCAGAAAAAAGTTTATCCGTTTTGTATTGCAACACTTTTGTAACATTTTACTATGATAGCTAAGAGTGTCAGTTATAGAAACAAACTTTGAGTTTGTAATTGTGTGTCACTAAAAGATATGAATGAGAATAATAAATACTTTTTCAACTGATGAAATACAGACCTTTTACTTAGTTACTATATGTGATGTATTTATATATGTACATTACAAAAATAGGTTTGTGGGAGACATATTATATGTTTAACGTAATTCTGCTAGGTGGTATTGGCTCCATAATGGGAGTTGGTGCAGGATACTTAATCCTGAATGCAGTTTTTGCGGGAGTTCAACATATCGCCAAGCCAAACCTCGATTCAATAAAAACAAAAAAGTAGTATAATATACTTGATGAATTTATTTATCATAGAATATTGAACTTCTGATGTAGGAACCCAGATATGCCAGAATATGTGGAGAGAATGGAAATAGCGATATGCAGTATCAAAACCTCCACTCTTGGCATGTCACAACAAAAGAAGCACGACAACTTCAGGATAAGTTACGCAATAAGTTAATTCAGAAAGATCAGTTTACGGAAATTAGGACAATAGCTGGTGTTGATGTAGGACACAGAAACGACATCGCTCTTGCATCTGTGGTAGTCCTAAACTATCCCGATTTACAAATAGTAGATGGGGTAGTTGCTGAAAGTCGTGTGAATTTCCCGTATATACCGGGATACCTATCCTTTCGCGAAATACCACCGCTTCTGGTGGCTTTCGCGCGCCTTCAAACTGAACCTGATTTAATAATAGTAGATGGACAAGGAATTGCACATCCAAGACGGTTTGGACTTGCGTGTCACCTTGGATTGATTTTAGATGTACCGACGATAGGCTGTGCTAAGTCTCGTCTATGTGGAGAATATATTGAACCTGACATAGAAAAAGGTTCATTCTCGCACATATTAGATAAGGACGAGATCATTGGTGTTGCACTTCGTACACGCACAAACGTTAACGTAGTCTATGTCTCTATCGGACACCGAATTTCACTGGATTCGGCTCGTATAATAACAATGTCATGTTGTCCAAAATACCGCTTACCCGAAACAACCCGTTACGCACACAAAGCCGCATCGGGTGAAATTCCTGAAAAGGTAATATATGTAAAGGAGGATGGATAAGTTCCTATTACTAATCTAATGGATGACAAAATACAAGGACTAATATAAACTTATCACTATGTGATTCGTCAAAACAATCTAACATTTAATTCTAAACCGATAGATAATAAAAGTGAACAAGAAAATCCCGCTACATTGGTCTTTTGACTACAATCAAGGTGCTCAAAAACCTGACTATGCACAGGAATTGATAAAATTACTTCAGTGGTATGAGGCACCAGTTACTTCAGATGATGTAGATGAAGTTTCCACTCAACATAAAAGGCATGTATATCAGATTTTACCAAATTACTGGAGAGGATATAACAGAAAGAACAATCAGGATGAATTAGTCAGTATTGGAGAAGTAGTAGTTGACCGTGAACTGGAAAACGGTGATATTTGGGAATATAATGTTCACTACAGAAATGAAACTAACGGTGAGAATATAAAATTCCACTTTAGCTGTCGTGATGAGATTTATCGTCCACTGCACGAAGATTGGCATGTGGACGTTCATAACAGTTGCATTGATTCATATTCCAAATTATCTTGGGATGGAGATTTTACATCAGATTCTGAAATTCAACTTCGCATCCATAATACTAAAATTAATGCTGGAAAGGTCGAGAATAATCTACCAATTACGTGCAATTGGACACTCTTTGATGTGTTTCCTGCTCTCATAAATGAAAATAAAAAGATAGAAGAATACGTTGACATTGCTATACTTGATGACCTTGAACAACTCAGACCAAAATGTAGAATCGGATATCTTGATACAATAGAATACCCGATACCGCTTGAGGGTTATTTTCTATACGGTACAGGTTTATTACCATCATATTGGTGGGTTGATGCATACGGAAACACGGTTATTGTTTCTTCTGTCTTTGAGACATTGGTGTTAAAAGAGATAACGGTGGATACCGCATGAACAAACGTCCCAATATTCTCTTTATCAACACAGATCAGCATTCTTGGGATGCTATTTCTGCTTATGGAAATCCGTATCTACATACACCGAATATTGATTTACTTCATCAAAACGGTATATCATTCAGCAAATCGTACTGTACTGATCCGGTATGTGCAGCTGCCAGATCCAGTTGGGCAACAGGTTTATATACTTCTGAAACAGGAGTGCCATTCAACGGCGGACAGTTACATACAGAAATAACTGATATTGGACAAGTTCTTAGGTCTGGTGAATATAAGGTCTTCCATTGCGGTAAATGGCATGTGCCGGGTCGAGATGTACGCGAAAGTTTTGATGTGCTTTATTACGGTAAAGACCATATCGGTGCTGGTGGTGCAGCATATTACGATTCTGCATCTACACATGCAGTCATAGATTTTCTCACAAGTTATGATGAAAGTGAACCGTTTTATTTACAAATTGGATATATCGATCCACATGACGTGTGTGAGTATTTACATAACCATGAGGAGAAAAGAATGCCCAATCCAATAGAACAAGGCATACTCTCGGAAGATGAATTACCGCCTCTACCGGAAAACTTCAACTATGATGAAAGAGAAACGGTACTTCATCGAGTATGTAGACGTGTTGATGATGCCCTGATACATTCACGTATATTAAAGGCAGTTCAGGATTGGGACGACTTACATTGGAGATACTTTAGGTGGAACTACTATAGGTTTATTGAAAAAGTCGATGCTGAAATTGGAAGAATTCTATCGGTATTGCAGCAAACCTATCTCTGTGATAACACGTTGGTTATCTTTAGTGCAGACCACGGAGAGGCGTGTGGAAGTCATCAAATGTTTCAGAAATTTGCACTTTACGAAGAGAGTGTACGTGTTCCGTTCATCGTTTCATGTTTAGGAGATGGAATTACTGTTGAGAAAGATCAATTTGATGACACACATTTTGTCTCAGGGGTTGACCTTTTACCTACTGTCTGTGATTATGCCAGAGTGGATATACCTGAAGGATGTCAAGGAAGGAGTCTACGTCCATTGGCAGAGGGAGCAGATATTTCTTGGCGCGAATTTGCCTTCATTGAAAGCAATTATTGGGGACGTGCAATTGTCACTGACGAATATAAATTCATAACGGAATATATTCCAAAAGTGACAGAGGATTTTATACCACCCGGTCCAGATAATGAACAACTTGGACTAATCCAGTTGTTTGATAGACAGAACGTTCCAGGAGAAACTGTAAATCTTGCCTATGAACCAAGATATCAGGACGTCATAAAGGAAAATAGAAAACAACTCCTTGATCAAGAAAGTAAACTTAACAGACAACAGATTGTAAATCATAACCCGCAAAGAGTTATAACAAATTGGGGTAAACGTGTGCGGGAATATTGGGAAAATGGTAAATAGAATACACCATATACATTCATAACATAATCAGGATAAGAAAGATGAATATATTTTCAAAACGTATAAATCGGCTTCCACCATACATGTTCGGCAAACTCAAACAGTTGACGTATGAACGACGGCAACAAGGAATAGATATCATTGATTTGGGGATGGGAAATCCAAATCAACCGACTCCCCAACCGATTATTGATAAATTAACAGAGGCTGCACAAGAACTCCGTAATCACCGTTATTCTGCCTCTCGTGGAATATATAATTTTCGGAGAGAAATAAGTTGGCACTATGAGAGAAAATTCGGTGTAGACATTGACCCGAACGAAGAGGCAATTTCTGTTATAGGCACAAAAGAGGGACTTGGACATCTCGCTTTAGCTTTAATAGATGAGGGTGACTTGGCATTGGTGCCTAATCCAACGTTCCCTATCCATATGTATAGTGTTGTCCTTGCAGGTGGAAGTGTTGTTAGCATCCCACTATCTGAAGAAAATGATTTTGTTCCCTCACTTACTGAGATTACACGGGATATCTGGCCAAGACCTAAAGTGTTGATATTGAGTTTTCCACACAATCCGACCGGTGCTGTCGTGGAATTAGATTTCTTTGAGGAAGTAGTCGCTTTTGCTAAACAACAGGAAATGATTGTTATCCACGATTTGGCTTATGCTGACATTGTTTTCGATGGATTTAAGGCACCGAGTTTCTTACAGGCAAAAGGTGCAAAGGATGTTGGTGTAGAATTCATATCACTCTCTAAATCATATAATATGGCAGGTTGGCGATGCGGTTTTGCCGCAGGAAATCGTGACATTATTGAGGCACTCGCACGGATAAAAGGTTATTACGATTATGGAATTTTCGCTCCAATACAGGTGGCAGCAATAATGGCACTACGGACACCTGAGGATGTCGTTACCGAGAACGCTGATATTTATTGTAAACGACGTGATGTGCTTGTTGAAGGGTTAAACCGTATGGGATGGAAAGTGTCAAAACCGAAAGCATCAATGTTTGTCTGGGCACCGATCCCCGAAGCATGGCAGCATCTTAACTCTCTGGACTTTGCAATGAAATTACTGAATGAGGCAGAAGTATGTGTCTCACCGGGTGCTGGGTTTGGACACAACGGTGAGGGTTATATCCGTATTGCCCTCGTGGAAAATGAGGATAGGATTCGACAAGCATTACGCCAAATTCGCAGGGCATTGTTTGGATAACGATTAATCTATATGTATACAAATTATACATATCAGTCTGGATATGTATAGAAAATGCGAAAAAGTATACGTGTCCAGATAGATATGTATACTTTGTATATATATCAACACCTATATATATATCATAATCAAAAACAGTACAAGTCTGATTATCTATAGATGACAATAATGTCTAAATTCAATCCTAATATTCCATGGAACGATCTTCCTGAACTTCCACCCACAGTGAACCTTGAATCTCCTGACATACTTAAATCATGCATCTCTGCAATGTCAGAACTTTATAGAGCAAATGCATTGGTAAAGATACTGCCAAACGAAGAGATACTGATAAACACATTACCGCTTCAGGAGGCACGTCGAAGTTCTGAAATTGAAAACATTGTCACTACCAGTGATGACTTATACCGGGCAATGGCATCAGACAAAAACCGAATTGACACCAATATCAAGGAAGTCCTACGGTACCGCGAGGCGTTATGGGAAGGTATTGAAAATATAAGAGGAGGTTCAAGTCTCAACATACAACTCTTTCAGCAGATTTGCTCCCGTATCCTTGATGAAAAAATGAAAGTGCGTAACGACACGGTAATAATTGAAGACCGGGCAACACAACAACTTATATACAGACCTCCAACTGGATATGGTAATCTTATCAGATTGTTAACTAATCTTGAGCGATTCATCAGTGACAAGACTGATGGTTTACAACCACTTGTCAAAATGGCAGTGATGCACTATCAGTTTGAAGCAATACATCCTTTCATGGATGGTAATGGACGGACAGGACGGTTACTAAACATACTCTATTTAGTACAGCAAGGACTACTTGATGTGCCGATACTTTATATCAGTCGTTTCTTTATCCAAAATCGGAAGGAATATTATCGTTACCTTCGTGAAGTCACGGAGAACGGAAGTTGGCAGCAATGGATTCAATATATCTTGGCAGCAGTGGAACAGACCTCAAAAGACACTGCAAAGAAAATAGAGTCAATTAATCAACTTATCAACGACTTTATGAAAAAAGACAGTGGTAGAACGAAAGCCTTTGAACGTGAAGGGTTTGTTGATCTACTTTTCAAGTGGCCTTACTGCAAAATCAGCATTGTTGAGAGTGAGTTGGTGTGTAGTCGCATTACAGCTACAAAGTACTTGAATGAAGTCGCAGCACTTGGACTGCTTAAGCGAGTGAAAATGGGAAGAGAGTATTACTACATTAATAGAGAACTTGTGGCATTATTATCAGAGTGAACCTCAAGTGAAAATTTGGAACCGACTGGAACTATATGTCATAGCATATATACAAATTATACATATCAGTCTGGATATGTATAGAAAATGCGAAAAAGTATACATGTTCGATCTAAGACTATAAGAAATTACTTTAGAAATATGCACTATAAAGGCTAATTCTATTCCAATCCCCACTGTTTCTTTGCTTCTTCAAAAGATATCTTCTGACCGCCAGTGTGTGATATGGGGTTTTTCCCCACCCATCGCTCATCAATCGGATGTTCAGCAGGTTGAAACCTTATGTCACAACTGATACGCCACCGATCCGATAGGTTCTTTGTAGATGTGTGCATGGTGTGCATGGTGAAGACGATAATATCACCCATCTCAAAATCAGAAGTCTGCCATTCACCCCCGTATTTTTCACTGATTTCCATAGGATCGCGTCCGAAATGTCCTGGGGTGCCGTCCTTATCTACATCTGTTTTTCCATAAGTATTACGGACTGGTGCAAAACTATCCAATTTGTGTGAACCGACAAGTACAGTAAGTGTTCCCATTGTTGCAGGTACGTCTCCAAATGGTATCCAGCAAGTATGCAACTGCTTGGATCCTCTACCCATATAGACAAAATCAAAATGTGGTCCTGACCAACCATCCGGTCGCACGAAACGAAGCCATTTGTAATCAAACGTACGTGTATCCCCACCGAAGAAGTTACGGAAGAATTTAAAAAGTTCATCTCCTTCCAAAACTGATAAAACATCTGGATGATGTGTGACATCAGGTGCACCCATTGTGCGTCCCGGACTACCTGTCCCTGCAATTGCCTCCATCATATCAGTTCCCGGTTTAAATACCTCATCTTTTCCGTTTCCTTCAGCATATTCAAGAATAGCGCGTCGAGCAGCAATTACTTTGTCTTTATCAATTAAGCCACGAGCAAGCAGATATCCATCTTCTGCTATCTGTTGATGCAATCCTTCTGCTGAATCAAGCACTTCATTGCAATCCCGCAGCACACCGAGGTGTGGACCAGGAAATGAAACTTCATGATCTCCAACAAATACGGTTTTAGCCATTATATCCTCCGAAGATTATTGTATTATATTCTATAGACTGTAATAGCTTTGCTATTTCCGATTCTTTGATGACATATAATTTGGAATTTGTATTTTAACAGAAGTCAGTAATTAGTGCAATAGGATAACAAATATAAATTCCATTGACATGATAATGGTCGTATAATAGAATTTTATATAAAAACTGTAGGGATAAATGCAATGGAACACTATTTACAGATTCAGAAGCCAGAACTTGACTACACCTATGAGTTTGAAACCAACCAACTATCTGAAATGTCAGAATGTGTGGATGCACACGGTTTTGCAATTATCAAAGATGTTCTGCCAAATAATATAGTAGACAGTTTGAAACAAGCTGTCTTTGATGGCACGGATCCAAATAGAGAATTGGGACGAGGACAGAGTCGAACAAGACATGCTTGGATTGAATCTGGTGCAGGTGCCTGGAACTTATTGGAATATGAACCCTTCATGAAAATCCACCGACATCTTATTGGTAGTGATGATTTGACTGTACATAGATCTGCAGCAATCATTCGTATGCCTGGGTCACATCCGGTTGCATGGCATACAGATTGGTGCGGGTTTTCTCAGGATACACCGAGAAATTCTGGTGACGTGCTTAATAGAGGTATGTGGCCATCTGGAAAATGGTTTTACATCACTGGTTCGCGTCCTGAACACGGTGGTTTATGTGTGATAGAAGGTTCACATGTTGAAAACTGGCAGGGACCAGAAGGTTTCAACCTGACTGCAGATAAGCGGTCATTTTACAAAGTAGGTGAAGAAGAAAAAGCTTATGCGGACTTTGATGTTCCCGGTTGTGTGCCACTATTTACTAATCCTGGTGATATGATTGTTTTTGCACATCGCACTTATCATGGTGCTTTTCCAAACCAGACTGATGAGATTCGGTTGTCGTGTGCCATCGGTTTCCGCAAGAGGGATCATCACATAGATATTCCGTGGGAGATTCCAGAGGTAGGGAAGCAGTTCTTAGCAGACTTACCCCCGCACCTTCACAAATATACGCATGGATATACCAGTATTGATACATCATGGCGGGGATAGTATGTTATTGTGTTAGATATGCAGATAGTCTGCGATGTGTTTCAACTGGAGCACCGTTTTTCAGCCAAGGAATTGGTTGTTCTTCCAATGTTCGTTCAGGATTTACCCAAATTATTATCCGTATCTCACCAACCTGTTGTGAAGCATTTGCAAATAGATTTCGCACAGTTTGATCAAGTGAAATGACTATCTTGTCTGTTTCCAGTGCTGCTTGAAGAAGGTGAAAATCCTTTTGCATCATTTCAACTTCATCAGGGTCGTTTGTTGCGGTTGTAATTTTATCAAGGAGTGTGTCATTTTCTGACGGATTAATGTCTTCTATTCTCCTACGTGCATACATTGACACCTTCCATTCATGAGCAAAACCAGATCGATGCCTTTTCCATTCAGCATTGATTTCCTTTGTCACCACTACGCGATAATTGTAGGATCTTACTGCCTTTAGGAATTCGCGACAACTAACTGCGCGCGGATCGGTTGCTTTTTCACTACCAGATGATTGGACAACATCAGTGTCAATCACTAACCGTTTTCTACCTCTTGTTCTCACGAAGTCTCCTTGTTTCCAAATTTTACGTTATCAACGGCATCAAGAAAACGGCTCTGTGCATTGAGACTGACATCATCAAAATCTACTGACCACTCTCCATAAGTTCCTGCTTCATCTAAATCTACACTATCAATTTCAGTAATACCATCTTTATTCCGTGAAAACCAGTGCAGCTTGACCAAATCTGGGGAGAGTTTTCCTTCTGCAACCAGCGTTTGAAGTCCTAAAAGCAGTAGTGAACTGTGTGTTTCTGCAACAACACGCACACCCCGTTTCGCTGCATCTGCTAATACTTGTGCTAATTTAACTTGTGCATTAGGATGTAGGTGTAGCTCTGGCTGCTCAATATAAACCAACTGTCCCGGTTCTGCAGCAATCAGTGCTACTACAACGGGAAGAACCTGTGAAACACCTAACCCTACATCAGTAATGTTGACCATATCTGGATTCTCATTTCTGTCATGTGGAAGTCGACCAACTTGCACCTCAATACCAACATCACCGATTTTTTCCGTAGCAACTTTTCCAGTCATCTCAAGAGTATGTAGTGCATTTGTAACCGAATTTATACGTTCATCCTCCGTTTCTTGCCATTCATGAATAACACTTGCTGCATAATCTTCGAACCTTCCTGGGTAACGAGTACCTGTGCTTGACTGTACGTAGATGTGTTCTGGTGTGTCGCGTAATCCAGGAAGATGGATGGTTCCAAGCACATCTGACTCAGGGTCACTAATGAGTTTTACAGTAGTATCTAAGTTTAAGGATTTGGAATCATCTTGAAATGCTAAACGCAAAAAACACCGTGAACGTTTTACACCATTAATACTCGCAATCCTGAAAATCATATATTGCTCGGTCAGTGTTTTGATCGTTTCAGGTGGCATATCAGGAAATAAGGTAAGATGTTCAGGAAACACCGATGAGTCATCTCCTGTTTTACCTTCACTTGTCATTTCAACAATCTCAATTCCGTCAGTCCCTTTTCTGAAAGTAGTTTCCACTAAATGAGGAAAGTTTGATATACTTGTGCCAATCCCAATTTTAAAACGGTCTGTACTTTTCTTGTAGCTTAACTTGGACAAAAATTGCGATGTATCAGTAAATTGTACGTTGGGTCCATCAATCAACAAAGGTCCAGGATCATACGGTGCCTCCAATGTTTGCTTCAACATCAACAGCGGTTGCATTATGCTAGATTTCCCAGAACTATTGGCACCAGCAAGAATCGTTAGCGGACGAATTTCAATTGAGCATTCTTCAGCTATTGATTTGAATCCCTTAACCGCTATCTTAGTGATGCCAGAGATATTCTTTTCCTTCATGTCAGTCTAACTCCTTCTGAACTGAGAAAGCTTTAATCATTCAGGAGGCTGCACAACACCATAAGGCAACCGTTCACCTTTCAAACCTGCAAACAAATTCTCCATTGCCATTGTTGCCATTTTCATGCGCGTTTGAATTGTTGCACTACCCAGATGTGGAGCAATGATTAAGTTATCTAAATCAAGAAGTGGATGGTCTGTGTTAATGGGTTCTGGTTCAGTTACATCAAGTGCAGCACCTGCAATCTGTCCATCCTTGAGTGCATTATACAGCGCATCGTGATCTACAACAGGACCTCTTGCAATATTGATAAGGATTGCGGTCGATTTCATCAAATCAAATTCTGCTTTGCCAATCATGCGTGTCGTCTCATCTGTCAAGGGGACGTGAAGCGTCACAAAATCGGAAACATTCAGCAGATGGTCCAGTTCCGTATATTCAATTCCAAGTTCCTCTTCCCAATCATGTCTTCGGTTGCGTTTGTAATATAGAACTTTCATGTCAAATGCCAAAGCACGTTTTGCAACAGCATAGCCTATGCGTCCCATCCCTACAATCCCAATGGTTGAATGATGCACATCATATCCCCATAGGATGTTCGGATCATAGTAATGCCACTGCTTTTCAACTTGGACGTGATTATGTGCAGGAACTACATTTCGAGCAGATGCGAGTAGAAGTGCCCATGTCATATCAGCAGTCGTATCACTCAGTACACCTGGAGTATGTCCAAGTGCAATACCGCGTTCTCTGGCTGCGTCTTCATCCACATGGTCATACCCAACACCAACGACAGAAACAACCTTAAGGTTTGGAGAGGTATCAAACATCTCAGCAGTGACAGGTTCATGTCCGTAAGTCATCAATCCGTCAAGCGGAGGAATCTTTTCTGCGATTGGTGGGAGAATAGCACTGGTGTGCCACATGTCAACATCACATTCATCTTGAATTTGAACGAGAACAGAATCAGGAATTGGACGTGTGATAAAGATTTTTGGAGATGCCATGAATTACCTCACAGGATAGGTATAATTGATGTTGGGTTATTCAGATGTCTGACCGAATAGTAAGAGCGAAATACAACCCTAATTTCTCCTATAAAAAATGCGAATTGGTGTGCCATGAAAACCGAATTCACTTCGGAGATTGTTTACCAAGTATGCAGTATATGGAGGGCGTATTCTATGAGTATTCCGACCAAAAATGAGAAAAGTTGGAGGTTGTGTTTCCACTTGTGTGATATATTTGAGTGCTGGTCGTGTGCCTCGGACGCGTGGTGGTGGATGAGTTGTTCGTAATTCCAAGAGTAGATCATTTAGTTGAGGTGTTGGAATACGGGTGCAATACTCACGGTATACTTCGAGTGAAACATCAAGAATTTTTGACACACGTTGTCCCGTTAATGCTGAGACAAATATTTTTGGAACATAATCAAGTTGTGGAACCTGTGCTGTTATTTGGTCCATAAATTCAGCATGGGTAGTATTCTCCTTCTCAATGAGATCCCATTTATTTAGAACCAACACAGATGCCTTGCCGTTGCGTGCGATAAAACTTGCTATTGTCTTGTCTTGTTGTGCAACTTCCTGTGTGACATCTAAAATTAACGCTGCGATGTCACTTTGACGAATACTTTGGATAGCACTCCGTACAGTTGCAGTTTCTAATTCGTCTTTAATAGAGGATTTTCGCCGCATTCCAGCGGTGTCAACAAGTTCAAAAAGTATATTTTGATATTCAAATCGGATATTGACAGCATCCCGAGTTGTACCGGGACGGTTGTCAACAATCATTCTTTCTTCACCGAGAAGCGAATTCAGAAGTGAGGATTTACCTACATTTGGACGACCGACAATAGATATTTTTATTGGTGCTGCAGTATCTTCCGACGTGTCTTTTACCTCAGGAAGTCTATCTGTGATTTGGTCAAGTAGCAGACTAATACCTAAGTTTTGTACGCAGGAAATTAAAACAGGTTCAGCCAAACCAAGTGTATAAAATTCTGCAGTATCCATCTCAAGACTAACACTATCAGCCTTATTCGCAACCAAAATGATTGGTTTCCCCGATGAACGGAGTTTGTCCGCAACAATAAGATCGTGTGGCATAATACCGTCACGGACATCAACGACAAACAGTATAAGCGTCGCCTCAGCTAAAGCTTCGTCTACTTGTAGTTGTACGTTATCAATGAGCGGATCTTCTGGGTCAACATCCATCCCTCCAGTATCCACAATCGTAAATGGTGTATCAACCCATTTTACATTAGCATAGTTTCGGTCACGTGTTACACCGGGTGTATCATTGACCACAGCGAACTTTTTAGGTTGTTCCCCATTTGGTCTTGCATCGGCTGTAATGCGATTGAACAGGGATGATTTCCCCACATTAGGTCTGCCGACAATGGCAACGATTGGAAGTAGTTCAGACATTAGGTTTGCTCCTGTACTGCGATAGAGTCTTCATCATTTTCTGCAGCTTGGGATACAGTAATAATAGATTTTATCACAACGATTATTGGTATAGCGAGTAACACTCCCCAGAATCCGAGGATAGATGCACCGACTATGACAGCAAACATTATCAGTAAAGGGTCAATATCGACTGCATTACTCATAATATTCGGTGAAATGAGTGAATTGTCAATGGTTTGAATTCCCAAGATCGCACCAAGAACAAACACACATCGGATAAGGAAGTTCAAAGGATCTGTGAATTCACCAGCAACGAGTCCCATTAACATCGCGATATATGCAAATCCACCACCAATGAAGGGACCGAATGTAGGAATAGCATTGCAGAGTCCCGCTAAAATGCCAACAAGAAGCGCGAAGGGTACCCCAACAATGTGATATACGATACAGGAGAGAATAGAAATGATGACAATAACTGTAAATTGTCCTTTGAGAAACTGGTGCATGTTCCTATCAATTTCGCGTAGGTATGCCATTGTTGTTTCACGATGCCTTTCTGGCACCAAGTTCAGGAAACTACGTGTATATTTGTCAAATCCTTGACTTGCATAAACAAAAACGATAAAAGCAAGAGAAACTGTTGCGATGAAACCACCAAACTGAAATGCAATTGATCCTGCTAAACCAGATAACCAACTAACAAAAGCACCACCACTTGCCGTCCAACCCGGTATTTTCTCTGTCAAATATTCCTGAAACTGTTTAACAAATGGGTCATCAATATATCTTATTAACCCTTCCTTCTTAAATATAAACGGATTCCATGTGGTTGTTCCTTTAACTCGCTGATGGATAATACTTTCATCTCCAGCATACAATCCAGATTTTGCTGAAACCAACTGAGTGATAGATTGGGGAAGACGACTTGAACCTGTTGAAGGCTTCCAAGCTCCTGTTTCTATCGGTGATTTTATAAAACTCCCATTTGATGTCCCTACATAAAGTTCGGTTCCACCTCTACTTGTACTTTTATCCGTAATGACCAAAACATTAATGTCCGTAAAATGATCATCTATGGAATCAAGTTCTGTCCATTCCTCAATAGAATTCAAACGTCTACTATGAACTTGAGGACCTATTCCATTCTGATTAGTACCATCATTTGAATTAGTCTCTTCGCCATCTTCCTCGAGACTGTCAAGTAAACCACCAACGTGTTGTTTGGGTTTCACTTCATTACTTTCAGGTTCATTTAATTTACTCGCAACATATATATACCTATTAATACGGTTATGAATAACACTATCTTTAGGATTGTCCTCAAATCTTTCAATTGTATTGATACTATATATCGACCTTTCTCCAGATTCATCCATTTTTATTTCAGTCCATGTTTCACCAAGTTCTGATCCACCCAGATCTGTACTTTCAAAGAGACCTTTTGTTGTTCCCACATATATCAAATGTTGATCCCAAGAAGGTGCGTTTATTGCTGTAATTGATTGGTTGTCAACAAAATTAGTGTTTATTTTTTTCCATTCAAAATCTTTAGGAAGTTCAACTTGATATTTTCCAGTTTTATCATCTTTTTTCATAACTGGCTTATTACAATTATATAATCCATCTTCTGTCACTGCAAAGATGTAATTTTTACCAACGGAAATGTGTCTAATTCTCTTTCCAAGAAGTTTACCATTTGTAATTCCCCTCCTATTCATTTTATCTCCGTCTTGTTCCGCTTTCGTATCTTCTTGCAAATAGTATAATCCGTGATCAGTAGCAAGGTAGAATAGCTCTTTTTCCCCAGAAATGTCGACAGTAAAATCAACAAATATATCTCCTACAAAAAAGGGAAGTACTGATTCGTGGAAGAATTTCTGCAAACCCTCTGCCATCTGTCCTACTTGCCTACCAACCCCAATGCTCGTTACAACAAGCAAACCACTACAAAAAAGAACAATGAATACTGTTGCAATCGCTCGTTGATAATATTTCTTGAAAGGGAGAGCACGCCACAGAAAACGGAATAGATAGGCAAAACCGAAACCGAGGATAAAAGGCATAAAGACACCTAACATCCTAACAAACAACCATAGACCGATCATTATAACCTCAAGGTGAACGACAAATTTTATGCCGACCCATCGGTATATACGGATGAGCAAAATAATCAGAGCAATCGGTACAAGCGGATGCAATAATAGTATCTGATTATAATCTACATCGGTTCGTCCGCTATTGTAGTAGGCAAATGCAATCCAGAGTGCAGCAAGAGCGACACTTATAATTGCAAGTGCAGACTCACCGGAAAGTCCTGAGTGTCGTTGAGTGGTTTCGTCTTTGGTGTTCATACGATTATGTAACGATGTTATCTTCCATGTAGATGCGTTTTGAAATTTTATATTTCAAAATACATGCTACAAGGAAGATTGAATTAGTACTTAGAATTGAAGATTTAAAATAGACTTAATTAAGTTGCCGCGACTTCAGCAGAATCAACATTTTCATAAGTTTCAATGATACCTGCACCAACGCTATCACCCCAAACGTTGACAGTTGTGCGGAATCTATCAAGAAGCCAGTCAATTGAGAGTATCAACGCAACACCTTCAATCGGCAGACCAACAGCTTTTAACACGATAACCATCGTAACGAGACCTGCTTCAGGTATTCCAGCAGCCCCTATTGCAGCGAGTGTAGCAGTCAAAACGATAATGAGTTGTTCTGCAGGACCCATCGTAATACCATACACTTGGGCAATGAACATTACAGCGACCGCTTCATAAAGTGCAGTACCGTCCATGTTTATGGTTGCCCCTAACGGCAACACGAAACTGGCTGTACGGTTAGAGATTCCATTCTGTTCTTCAACATTTTCCATAGTTAACGGCAGTGTAGCACTTGAACTGGCAGTAGAGAAAGCATTTAGCAAAGCTGTCCCCATTCCCTGGGCATATCCAATCGGATTCCGTTTCCCTAAGAAGAATAGTAATGTTGGTAGTACAACGAAACCGTGGAAACCGAGAGCAATTATTACTGTCATGCTGTATTTGCCTACAGCTGCTAATTCTGGTAAGAATTCAGCAAAACCTCCTGCCTCACCTATTCTTCCGGCAATTAACCCAAAAATACCGACTGGTGCAAGGATCATGATCCAGTTTACAATCTGCATCACAGCTTCATTAAAGGCGTTAAAGATAGCGATTGCAGGTTTGCCTACCTCACCGATTACTGACAAAGCACCACCAATCAGGAGAGAGAAAAAGATTAGCGGTAGGATATCCATATTTGCCATCGCCATAAAGATATTTGATGGAATCATGCCCTGTTTACCAGTTTCACTATTTCCAAGGAAAACTTCCAGGATGGTCTGTCCCATCGTACGATCTTCTTTCCCTTTGACCTCGGAAACTTTGGGTAACGCAATTTCAATACCAGCCCCCGATTCTTCTACTTTAAGATCGGTAAATTGGTTTTCTGCGATCATCAAAGTCTTACCACTCTCAGTTATGATGTAATCAATTTCCCCAGACAGGTCTTGCCAATTTGCTACAGTCACTTGATTGTCTTTAATAGATTTGATTTCACCTACCAAATTTTGGTCAGCAAGTGTGATGATAAATTTGTTAGAATAATCTTCTTTAATTTGTTCCTCTGGCAATGTTACAGTCAGATTATTCTCACCACTCAATGTATAAGAAAGGTCAGGATATTTATCTCCCTCTTTTGATAGTTCAATCCCTTTTCCTGGAGCGATGATATTGACAAGTATCATTCCGATGATAACAGAGATAGCAGTCGTTGCCATATAATACAATACGGTGCGTCCACCTATGGAACCGAGGTTGCGGATATCTCCAAGGTTCGTAATACCAACAACCATAGAGAAAATCACAAGAGGTACTACTACCATCTTCAGTAAGGTCAAGAATATGTCACCTAATACTTCGGTATGTTTAGCATACTCAGGGGCAAAACCCCCCACAAGGGCACCCACAATTATCGCAATGACTATCCCAATGAGAAGTCCAAAGTTACTTTCTGAATTTCCGTTTTGACTCATAATTTGTTTCCTTTAGCAGATGGTATTTAACCAAATGTATAGTTATTTCTATACTCATTCATCAACATCAACACGAATTGACAACTCATCCAATTGTTCCTCTGATACATTAGATGGTGCATGTGTAAGTAGACACATTCCCTGCTGAGATTTTGGAAACGCGATTACCTCTCGAATGTTTTCTTCATTCCGCATCAACATCACAATTCGATCAAGTCCCGGAGCAATTCCAGCATGTGGTGGTGTGCCATATTCCAATGCATCGATGAAGTATCCAAATCTACTTTTTACCTCTTCAGGTTTGATTTTTAGAATATCGAATATCTTCTGTTGTATATCCCATTGATGTATTCTGACACTCCCACTACAGATTTCCGATCCATTGCACACCAGATCGTAATGTTGACTTTGTACCTTTCCTGGATCAGAATCTAAGAATGGTAAGGTCTCTTGATTTGCACCTGTAAATAGATGATGGAATGGTTCGTAACGATTGTTCTCCTCGTTCCAATCAAACAAAGGATAATCCACAATCCACAGGAAGTTATACTGCTTTTCATCAATCAAGTTCAGTTTTCGTCCAAGATGTAGGCGTAGATTACCAAGTGCATCCGCAACGACCTTCGGACGATCCGCAACAAAGAACATAATGTCCCCAGACTTCGCACCCGTTCTTTCTTGTGCTGTTTCGAGTTGTTCTGGTTTGAAAAACTTGACGATACCCGATGAAAAACCATCGGATGTAATTTTAACCCACGCTAATCCTTTGGCACGGTAAGTTGCAACAAATTTTGTCAAATCATCAATATCTTTTCTTGAGAAATCTGCACCACCCGGAACAGTGATACCTTTCACCTGTCCACCTGATGAAAGTGCACGTGTGAACACCTGAAAATCGCAGTCTGACATAACATCAGAAAGGTCAGTTAATTCCATACCAAATCGTGTATCTGGTTTATCATTTCCAAACCGCGCCATAGATTCATGGTATGGGAGACGTAGGAATGGTGTTTCAATAGGAATGTTACCTGCTTCCTCAAATATTCGCTTCATCAGACCTTCGGTGACTTCAAGCACATCATCAACACCTGCAAAAGACATCTCTATATCAAGTTGTGTGAACTCAAGTTGCCTGTCAGCGCGGGTATCTTCATCGCGAAAACAACGAGCAATCTGAAAATAACGGTCAACACCGCTCATCATCAGTATCTGCTTAAACTGTTGCGGAGATTGTGGTAACGCATAAAACTTACCAGGATTTAGACGACTCGGCACAAGAACATCACGAGCACCTTCAGGTGTACTATTCATCAAGATTGGAGTCTCAATTTCAAGAAACCCATTTTCATTCATATAGTTACGTGCCGCAAGGGCAGCTTTATGTCGCATCTCAAGCGTTTTCTGCATCTCAGGTCGACGCAAATCAACGAACCTATATCGCATACGGATATCTTCTGCTACCTCAATATCGTCTTCAACAGGAAATGGCGGTGTTTTGGCTGAATTGAGAATGTTCAAAGAATTAACTGCTACTTCAATCTCACCTGTGTCAAGTTCAGGATTCACTGTGCCTTGATATATATTTAGACCATCCTGTTCACTCAAAATATCATACGTGCGATTATTCTCTACATCGGTGAGAAGCCATCGTTTGTCATCCTCGCGAACACTCACGTTTGTTTCATCTGATAGTCTGTATTTTTCATCTAAATCTGAAAACAGTGAACGGAATTCGGATGACAACGATGTGTTGTTAGCAAGTTCTTTCTGAAATGATGCATCTGCTTTGAATAGCAATTCACCTGGGGCACGTTCACGGACAGTACCGCTAACGTTTAGGACAAACTCACTTCTAACCGAATCGGCAAGTACGTGTGCCTTCTCGTCAATCTGCGGATCAAAGACGACTTGTGTAATTCCTGTTCTATCACGTAAATCAACGAAAATGACACCACCATGATCACGACGCCGTCTGACCCAACCGTTGAGTTGTGCAGTTGTACCTGCGTTGCTTAGGCGTAAGTCGCCACAATAGTGAGTTCGTTTTAAAGAAGGTGCTTGAGACATAATAATTTAGGTTTTCCCTCCTATTTTTTTATCTGATTTAGCTCATTTTGTATTTCTTCTCTGTAACTGAGTAAATTACTTGGATTTGCTGAATGAGGTATTTCATCATCTAATATGTTTATAGCATTGGTATAATGTTCAAGAAGTTTATTGGGTTGATTTTCAGCATTGTATACCTTTCCAAGCACATGATGTGAACGCCAGGAGTTATTATCTGTATCTAAACCCTTTTGTGCATATCTTTTTGCTTCATCAACATTTTCCAATGTCAAATGTAGGTCTGCCATAGTCGCGAAAATTAGAGCAGGCAAGTCAGGATCTAACTGTTCAAGTCGCTCATAGGTTCGCAGTGCTTCTCTGTATAGACTTTGACGTTGGTATATTGGTCCAAGGATGACAAAAACATCTATCCTACTTGGATCGCGCTGAAGTAATTTCTCAAGTTCTGTAGAAGCCTTTGCAAGTTCTTTTGCTGCCAATGCATTATTACCTCTTCTCTCATACTCTCTTGCAATCCCTTCATATACTACTGCCAACTGTAGGTATCCTTGGATATTATCAGGGTTTTGTTGCAAAGCAAGTTGTACTTGCTGTTCTATACTGCGTAATTGCTCCAAATCATCCTCGCGGATAATTCCACTAATAACTCCATAATTATAACGAACAGTTTCATCTTCAGGATTAATTCTTATTGCATCGGTCATTAATACACTTGCTGTTTCAAGTCGGTTTTTAAAGTTGGTAACCTTACCCATCGAAAGTTCGGTCTGAGCATTCGCATACTCAATCTGACCAAGAATCAACTTTTGTGTAGCATTAAAGTAAGTATCAATCCTTTCCTGTACAGCTTTTCTTTCATCAAATGTTGCACCATAGTTTTTGAGAAAAGGTGGTCTAATACGCTGCCGATATTTTTTCATACCTTCAATATTAACAGCAGTAGAACTCGTTAAGTCTTCACCTTTGAAAAATTCTAACCTTGGTCGGTTGTCCGTGTGAATTGGACCATCACCTGCATATTCTCGTACTGCCTTCGGACCCATCATAAATGAGTCCAATAGGGATAAACCATCAAGATCATCTGCAGCGAGTCCTTCACGGATACTCGGTTTTTTACTCCGTGCAATAAAGTCTTTGTAGTTGATTGTCAGTGGATCGAGAGTGCCAATTAGTATCACAAAATCAGGTGTATATTTATACCATAACGTGGTTTCCGGAAAAACAGATATAAAAGTACGAACAATCATCTTATAGTGTGATTCTGGCAAACGATGCAACGGTACCCACTGACACATCACGCCATCCTCAGTCAAGATTCTTCTGCACAACTTATAGAAGTCTTCCGTATATATATTCGAACTTCCTGCACTTACAAGTGGGTGAATAATACCCGTTGAAATCATATCATACTTCTTCTCTGTCATTAAAATATGGTTGCGTCCATCATTGACTGTATAATTAAATAAACGATTATCGAACACGTTACCATTGATATGTGTGAAATGTTGTTGTGCAGCGGAAATCACACCTTTTGACAATTCAATCGCATCAACCTGTACACCGTGCTGTGTAATGGAATATGAGGTAAGACCCATACCAAAACCGACAACCAGCGCGCGTTCCGGATTCGGATGTAATAACAAAGGAAGATGTGCAATGACGCGGTGAGAAGGAGAATCCCATCGTGATGCGTCTGCAGCTTGGTTCGCATCTACATATAGACGATAGACACCTTCATCGTCTTTCAAGGTTGTTACCGTCGCATCTACCTCCTCTTCGTAATCAACAACTTCATCTCCTGGACGTTGTGTTTTGTAAATAGTGCTATTGAGGAATATAGGTTTACTTAATGCAAGTAATACAACAATTGCTAATCCTACATTAATAATTGGTATTCCTATACCTATACCTTGTAACAATCCTTTTGTCCCACTACCTGCTGAAGTCAACTTATCGGTGCCATTTGATGTATTCCATCCCCTCAATATAAGCATACACCCTATACCTGTATTTAAGGCAACTGTCAACACAATGCTTGGACGGATATTCAAGAGTGGTATCAGAACAAATCCTGCACAGAATGCACCTAATATACTCCCAAAAGTATTAACGGCATACACATTACCAATACTTCTTCCGAGTTGTTGTTCGTTTCCTGTATATATTTTAGTCACCAGAGGAAAACTCGCACCCATCAGAAAGGTTGGAACACTCATAACAAGAAAACAAGAGAAAAATGTCCAGAATCTACTTGCACCAAAAGTAGATTGGAGTGCATGTGTCATCCCATACAACTGCTCAAATGCAGGCATTAGGATAAGTGCGAATAAACCTATTCCGAGTTGCACTATACCGAAGGTGATTACTGGCTGTTTTATACGATCAACCCATCGAGAAATGACCATACTACCTAAGGCTATTCCAAAAAGGAAAGCAGCAAGCATAGTGGCAAATGCATAAGTCGTACTGCCAAGAAAAAATACGAGAATACGTGTCCACAACACCTCATACGCCAAAGCACAGAAACCGGATATACCTATTGCCCATAATACGAAGTGACGTTCTCGTATGCTAACCTCTTCATATACAAGTAGAGGAGGTTGTGTCTGCTGTTCATTCGATTCTGTTTTCTCCTGTTCAATCTCGGTTTCATCTTCATCTGATTCTAATACATCTGCGTATCTTGCTAAGACCCATGCAACTAACGCAACACCAAGGTTTATCGCAATTGCTACACGGAGTGACCATTGAATCCCCATCGCTTGTATCAAGAAAAATCCTGCTGCAACTGTTCCAACAACAGCACCAAACGTATTCAACGCATATAATATTCCGATGTTAGTACCAAGTTGTTCTAACCTCTTGACAAAAAACCGTGTCAATACGGGTAACGTCCCTCCCATCAATGTTGACGGAATAAGTAAAATTCCAAACGTTAGTATAAAGCGGAAAAGAGAAAGAAGATAGAATTCAGATGTAATGTGACGGGAGATGAGGACATAGAGGGCTGTGAGGACGCTTAGTAAAAGGGGCCAAATGATACAAAATCCACCGATTCCTACTTCAAGGAGTGCATAGAGTTTCAACGGAGACATATTACTCTCATCAATCTTCCTACCGAAATAGAAACTTCCAAGCGCGAGTCCTGCCATGAATGCTGTCAAGACTGTACTTGTCGCAAACACAGTACTACCAAATACAAGCGTTAGTTGCCGCATCCATATCACTTCATAGATGAGCGCACTTGCACCGGATAATATAAAGATGAGCCAAACGATGGGTTTTATATGTCGCATTTTATCAATCCCCATTACTTCGCATAGACGTATAATAACAGTGATTTATGCACCATCCTAAATTAACAACAAAAGTTTTATTACAAACATTCACGAATTATCATCATAATATGTTATTTCTTCCGCCAAAAATCCTTTTCAACAAATGTTCCTGCATCTAATAACGTCGTTAAAATTTCTCCATCCCAAGTGTAGGTTGGTTTGGAGATTAAATCTGATTCTTCATTGTCTATCAACATTATACCTTCATCTGGTCGAATTTCAAATGTTCCTGATACGGATATAGCAATATCGTTGACCACAAGGTTCTGGACAAGTCTTTGATCTGAGGAAATTGTCATTGTACCAGTGGCTGTAGGAGGTTCAAGAACTTGTTTTTCCTGTCCAACAAATGTTACTTCTGCACGGAATAGGTCGTATGTTCCAACCAATTCCTCATATAGTATATCTAATTCACTTTTTGTTTCTAATTCATTGTCATCATCTCCACCACAACCTATGATTAAACTACTCAGTATTACTGCAAAGACGATGCTAAAGAAAAAAATGTGTTTATTTGTCATATTTAAATACCGACCCTTGTGTGTGTCAATTTCAACCAAGGTTATGGTGAAACTATAAGTAATTGGTGTTAGTGCCTAAAGATAATTGGTGTACTTTATTATATTGTAACCCAAGTTGCTACCTTCAAGGTTTTAACTTATAGAGGCAATTTATAATTGAGAATTGTTTATTAATTATGATACATAAGTGGCAACTTAGGTTATTTTAAGTCATATACTATAATACGTCAGTAAACCCAATAATTCAAGTAGAATCTTCTAACTGCTGCTCCAATCGCACAATATGACGATATGCAGTAGAAAAGATCATGTCAAGGGTTGCAATATCCCGTTCTTCGAGTGGCGCGCGTGAAAAAACACGTCGCAATGATTTCAGATATGTCTCCCAATCCTGATTATATGGAACCACACCAACCTTATCTAACAAACGTATCACTCGCTCATAAAATTCCTCTAAAGTATTGACATCAGCATAGTCAATCTCAACCGGAGAATGTTCAGCTAAACTTGCAACAAATACCTCATACGCGAAGATTTGCACCGCTTGGGCTAAATTTAGGGACGGATTCTTTGTAGCCATTGGAACACTTGCAATCAACTGACATAGACTCAACTGATCAGTAGATAAACCGAAGTCTTCGCGTCCAAAGAGCAGTCCCACAGACTGATCTTGTGACACGGATGCGATTGTGTTTGCTGCTTCACGAGCAGTAACAGGAGAGGGTAAACGTGCATCTCGTCTACGATGTGTTGTGCCAACAAGGTATTTTATATCAACAAGTGCGTCTTTTAATTCAGGGACAACATGGCAATTATTCAGAACATCTCTCGCACCATGTGCCATACGAAAGGCAGCATCCTCGTTTTGATAGGGAACCGGATTAACAAGGAAAAGTTGTGACAATCCCATTCCTTTCACAACTCTTGCAACTGACCCGATGTTACCGGGTTCACGAGGTTCAAAGAGGATTATCCTTATGTTTGAAAGATTTACTGGGGTAGAGACTGAGATTGCTCGGAAACTTTCTGCAGCTTGATTTGGTGTTTTTTTAGATTCAGTTGACATTATACTATAAAGGTAATTGAAAAATAGCCAAATGTCAAGTGAATTGTTAAATCCAGTCTTATAATCGGTGTCATTTTGCAACAAAGATAGTATAGACAGCAGGACGACAACACCACAATTAAATTACAAGATATTTTATCATTAACTGCATGACAGCACCAGAAATGAGTGGTACAGTAAAGTTGTCATCAATCCTTAGAGGAAGTAGTTCAACAACCGTCGCAACAAATGCACCAGTTAAACCTATAATTGGATTTAACCAGAAGAGTGCTATCACAACACAAGTTAGAAAACATGCACCACTCCCTTCAAGACTCTTTTTACCGATAAGCTTTATCCGTCCCCACCGAGTTCCAACCAACGCAGCAGCTGAATCACCTAAAATCATAAAGAAAATACAGACGATTGCTACGTTCTTCTCAAAAAAAAGAATACATAACAAGGCACTGAAGATGAAATAGGTCGCACCAGTAATTGCACCTTTCTGTTCATGACTACGGAGAAGTGGTCTAAGAACACTATAAAAGACTTCTCGAAAGGGTTGATATAACCATTTTAAGAATTCCACAACGAAGGCAATAACTGCGAATCCTCCTACGATGGTTAACATGGATCCTTTATCCATAAAGTTGTAAACAATCGGGATTATTAATCCTGAGATGTGAGTGCTTTTTCGTAGTAATTCTGTAAACATGAATCTCCTGTTTATATTTTTACGATGTACTTATCTGTAAATCAATCTTGGAAGGTTAAGAATGTAGGAAAAGATTAATTGCAGGATTTTATTGAATATGAACTTTACATTCATTTGCCAAAAAAATATCACAATTTTGTTTCATTCTCAAGTTAAAATTCTTCTACCATTGGAAGTTGCTTTGAGAAAACAGGAATTATCTTAAACAACGTTTTGAAAAGAGGAAACATGAAAGGTCTTTGCACCAGGTTGGTGTTTGTATTAAGTTTTGTAATTATCTTGTCAGTAGATATAGCTGCACAAGATACACAACAACTTATAAAATTTACGGGTGTCGTCATGGATAGCGACACTGATGCACCACTCACAGATGTTACAATAAAAGTTATTGAAACAGATACAAAGGTAAAGACTGATGAAACAGGTGCTTTTTCTATCGAGTTACCTGTTGGAACTTATACTCTGCAGGTGTCCGCCCCATTCTATAACACTACTGTACTTTCAGATATTGAAGTTAACGTCGAAGGTTTATCAGAACCGTTACAAGTAACACTTGAACCACAAGTTGTTAAATTAGACCCAATTAATATGAAGGTGCGATTAAGTCAATCTGGCGAACGCGGTCTTCTTGAAAAACGGATGCGTAGTTCACGAATTGAGGACAGCATCAGTACTGAAGAGATCAGTCGTTTGCCCGATTCCTCAGCCGCACAAGCAATTAGACGAGTAACTGGAGTCAGTATTGTAGGTGGAAAATATGTTTTTGTTCGTGGGTTAGGTGAACGTTATAGTAATACACTTCTCAACAATGTTGAGATTCCGAGTCCGGAACCGAATCGTCGAGTTGTTCCGATGGATATTTTTCCAGCAAGTCTACTTGCAAGTCTACAAACAGTCAAAACATTTTCTCCTGACCAACCGGGAGGTTTTGCGGGTGGATCAGTGCAGGTATTCACAAAAGACTTCCCTGAAGCATTGACGATGTCGCTTTCCTTATCAACAGGTTTCAATGCACAGGCTACAGGTGCTGACGGATTAACCTACCCTGGTGGAAATCTTGACTTTTTAGGTTTTGATGATGGATCAAGAAAGTTACCTGAGCTTATTGAAGAAAAGGCTGATGAAGTTCCGATACGGGAACAGGGACGTTTTACCACAACTGGATTCACACAGGATGAGATTCAAGAGTTTGGTCGTTCTTTTTCAAATGTGTGGTCTCCTGAACGCCATTCAGTACCAGCAAATCAAGGCTATAAATTCAGTTTAGGTAATAGTAATACAATCTTAGGTAAACAATTTGGTTACTTGGGTGTAGTTTCCTACGGTAATAGTCACAGTTATAACACACAGGAACGTAGAGATTTCAGAATCGGATTAAATGAGACACTTTCACCAGTTACTGATTACGTTATCGAACAGAGCGGTCATGAGGTAGATTGGGGAAGTGTGATAAGTGCGAGTCTACGATTTTCACCGGAACATCTACTCAGCATACGAACCCTTGCAACCCATACTGCAGAAGATCAAACCAGAACTTGGGAAGGTGACAATGCTGATAGAAATACGATATATCGCAGTGCACGCCTACGATTCGTTGAAAGACAACTCTTTTCTGGACAATTAGCTGGCACACACGGATTCAACTTTGGTGAACCAGAGTTGAAGAACGGGACAATAGAAGAATATTCCGAGTCTGTTGAACAGGTAATTGATAAAGCAGCGGAAATGGGAAAACAAACAGATCAATCCGATCTGTCAATGGAATGGCGTCTCACATATTCCCGCGCAGCACGCAATGAACCTGATACACGTGAAACAATATATGAAGATGACAGGGAAGGGAATTACATTTTCCGAGATTCTTCACAAAGTGGTAGTAGATTCTTCTTTAACCTCGAAGATCATGATTACAACGCACGGACTGATTGGACTATACCAGTGAGAATAACTGGATTCATCAAATTCGGTGGACTCGTCCGAGATAGATCTCGTGCCTTTGAGGTGCGGAGATTCAGATTCCAGCCATCAGATAATGTTGACGCTGTTGTTGACCTATCCTCTCCCCCTGAAGTACTATTTCAAACTGACAACATAGCACCACGCGTCTTTGAGTTACGTGAATCTACAAGACGATCAGATAATTACAATGCTGACCATCGCGTTTACTCAGGATATATGATGCTTGATATACCACTCAGTAGAAAATGGCAGGTTATGACAGGTCTTCGTTGGGAATATTCTGACCAAGTTCTCACCGCTTTTGATCCGTTCTCCACCGTTGTATTGGAAGACCATAAAGCAAATTTGAATACCTCAGATGGACTTCCAGGATTAAATCTTACTTATCGGTTAACAGAAAGAATGAACTTGCGTCTTGCTGCATCACGGACGGTTACACGTCCTGACCTCAGAGAACTTGCACCCTTTGAGTTCACAGATTTTGTTGGCGGTAGAACAATTCTTGGAAACACGCAATTAGAACGGACATTAATTGACAACTATGACTTCCGTTGGGAAGTATTTCCAGATACAACTGGAGGTGGTGTAGTTGCCATAAGTGCGTTCTATAAAAGATTCCACAAACCAATTGAACAGATTATTGAACCAAATGCAGAAGTACGTATAACCTATGCAAACGCTGAAGCTGCGCATAATTACGGATTGGAACTGGAAGCACGACAGAATTTAGGTGTGATCACATCAATGTTAAAAGCCTTTTCGATTAATACAAATGCCGCGTTTATTACCTCCAGAGTTGAACTACCCGATGATGTTGGTATTCAAACATCCACAGAACGACCCTTACAAGGACAGTGTCCATATATCATCAATGTATCAGTAGGATATGAAGAACCCAACTGGGATATTGCGAGTTCTGTTGCATACAATATATATGGTCGAAGACTCTCTGATGTAGGTAACCACGGGGCACCCGATGTATATGAACAACCGCGTGGGGAGTTAGATATCAGTTTTAGTCGAACAGTAGCAGACGCGTATAAATTGAGTGTCTCTGCTAAAAACCTTCTTGACCGTCCTGTTGAATTCAAACAGGGTGGTGCCACATCTGTAAAATATAAAATCGGAAGATCGTTCTCGTTCGGAATTAGTTACAACCTATAAATATATATTCAGTACACATGTATATTACTGAATTTACAGTTCAAATTGGATGTCCAAAAAGGATAGGATCTATGATCCTATAAAAAGTCATAACATAGTCAGTTTTTTGTGACAATTGTTGAGTAATTTTAAAGCAATTGAAACTTACAACAGCGACCTAATATATACATCAGATTCACAGGTCGCAAACAGAATTATCCACTCAATAACGAAGTGGGATTAACATATTAAAGGAGTTTAGATAAACTAATGTCAAATTTTATGTCAACCCTTGGACCCGTTTGGAGAAAAGGTAATTATAGATGGTTATATCAATTAATTGTCATATTCACAGTCAGTTTATCTCTGTTTATTGTCGGATGTGGTGAAGATGATGAAACAGAACCAGAAGAAGTGGTTGTTGAGGAAACCATAACCGTTGATGGACGTGAAGTGGTTATCCTGTCTGGAGACATCTTGGAAGATAGAACACTGTCTGCGGACTACGATTATCTGTTGCGTGATGCCGTGTTTGTCAAAGATGGTGTAACACTCACTATTCAACCGGGTGTAACGCTTTATGGTGAAAATGCAACAAATGGCACACTTGTCGTTGCACAAGGTGGAAAGCTTATGGCTGACGGCACTGCAGATGCACCTATTGTAATGACAAGTGATGCTGCTATCGGTTCACGTGCGCGTGGACAATGGGGTGGATTGATCATCAATGGAAGAGCACCGACTAACCAAGGTATTACTTTCGGTGAAGGAGACACTGGGGCATACGGCGGTAATGATCCAACTGACAACAGTGGAGTTCTACGATATGTGCGGGTCGAATACGCTGGAATTGAATTTAGTCCAGACAACGAATTGAACGGTATTGCTTTCCAAGGTGTCGGATCAGGCACGGTCGTTGAACATATCCAAGTACACATGAATCAAGATGATGGTATTGAAATGTTTGGTGGCACAGTCAATCTAAAATACGCATTGGTAACTGGTGCACGCGACGATTCATTTGATTGGACTGATGGATGGATAGGAAAAGGTCAATTCTGGGTCGCCCAGCAATATGGGGACGACGCTGATAACGGTTTTGAAAATGATAACAGCAGCAAGAACAATGAAGCAACACCACGGTCCGCACCAACTATTTTCAATGTAACACTTGTTGGGGATCCATCCGGTCCTGAAAGCGATAGCGGTTTGTTGATTCGTGAAGGTGCAGCTGGTATGTATGCAAATTTCATCGTTGTCGGGTTTAACGCAGTTGGTCTTGATATCAACAATGAATCCTCACACAAACAAGCTGACGATGGCAATTTAATTGTGAAAAACAGCATCTTCTTCTCCAACGGGGATCAGAACTTCGGTGATGAAAAAGATGATGACGGTTTTGACGAAGCGGCTTGGGCAATAGGTCTTGGAAATAAGGAAAATGACCCGAATCTCGTAGCACCATTTAATAAGGATAATCCGAATTTTGCATCGGGGGCAGGTGCCGCTTCTGTTACGCCAGCTACGCCTCCTTCAGACGGTTTCTTTGATGCTGTCAATTTTATTGGTGGTGTAAGTGCAACCAACGATTGGACAAAAGGTTGGACAACAAGTGCACGCAACTAACTATCGTTTGACCTTCTCTGCTCGGTGCCCCCTCTCTTACGTTGCGACTGCAGTGATACTGTTTAGCATCTGTTCGATAGGGTGTGAGCAACGAGTATGGGAAAACAGTCTCGACTCGCCAGACCAAATCGGTCTGGCAGTCGTTGACGCTTTAAATCGGAAAGATATTGAAAAGTTAAATGAACTGCGTATCCAACGAGAAGAGTATCTTTCTTGGATATATCCTGCTTTCCCAAAGAGCAATTTTAAACCTGATTTCTCGTGGTCAAATCTGAATAAAAATTGTAATGTCGGCATGAAAAGGTGGATTGATCGATTGGGAGGGGTCAACCTTAGTTATGTTAGTATAAGATTTGACGGACCTACAGAATCTTACAACGGATTCCATATTTTACGTGGTACCGTTTTGACATTAAAGAATTCCGTAGGTGAAAAACGTGATTTGAAAATTTTGGGTTCTGTAGTCTTAAAAAACAATCGTTACAAATTGCTCAGTTATGATGATGGTTAATAGAAACATTAAGATTAAATGAAATTTGATTAATTCACTGTTGTGTCTTTGGTATGAGATTCATACCAAACACTGAAATCCATAATTTGGCATGAAATTACCTCATGCCTTTACCTAATTTCAGGGAGGACTAAACTGAATGAGTTACGCACTCTCTAATTACGCTTCAGGAAAACATAGGAGAAAACGTCTAAGAAAAAAGATGGCAATGGCTGATAACACGGGAGCAAAGGCACCAAACGTTGCAAAAAGGATGGCATCTGAAAATGTATCCGATGTATCTATCACCGTTGCTGATGCACAACGAGAAAATCGTCAAGCATCAAACAGGTGGAAAGCAAAAGCCAAAAAGTTGGCATTCGGTTTCGCAATTGGACTTCACGCGGCTGTTCTAATTGTCGTTGCAGTTTGGTTTGTAAAAAAGACAGTATTACAGATGAATGAAGATAAGATGCAGAGTGTCATTGTAGAAAAACCACCGCAACAAACAAAACGCACCACTGCACCACGAACAACGCAAAAAACAGTAAAACCAAAAGCTGTTGAAGTACTCGTCCCGAAAGGTAACACAATTGCTCCAAAAACAAATATAAACCTGGGTCCCGCAGATTTCACAATGCCAGTGTCCGACCTACCCGCTGATGATTCTATGCAACTGGCAACTTTAGGTGCTGGTGCCACAATAATGGAACAAAACCGACAGGTAAAAATTGTTTCCACTGTGCCGAAATTTGAAATGCCAAAATTTTCATCAACAGGGTTAACATCCAAAATGGATATGGGGACAAGTTTAGTTTCTATGGATTTTGGTGCTACTGAAGATCTTGGTTTGTCAGCTGCAGACTTTGGTGATACAAAGCAGTCTTTCTCAGAATTTCTGAGACAAGTCCGTGAACAGATTAAAGAAGTTCAACGTTTCCCACCAAATGTTAGAAATTTGGATGATGGTTCTACTACCACAATACGCTTTACTCTTCTTAAAGATGGAACAATTCTGGATCCTAAAGTTTCAGCTTCATCTGGATCACGTGTCTTAGATAATGCTGCACTTGCAGCTGTTCAAAATGCTGAACCCTATCCTCCGTTTCCCGATGGACAATCAGGGAATAGCATTCGACTTGAACTTCCAGTTGTCTTTGAATTGATTAATTAATCTCGGAATTAATACATAAATAATAAATTAAGGGTGGCATTGCCACCCTTAATTTTCTTACGCATTCAGTATTTTCGAACTGCAACATATAATACCATTTCTAATAAATAAAGTGCCATTTGCTGAGGACTACTTGTAGGATCGACCCGGTGAATGCCTAAATGGCATTCATACCGTTGATTTACTGGTCGCGACCGGGAGGTCGCTCCTACAGAAGAAAGATTTCCAATCAATAACAATGGTTGAATCCAGTAATGGGACAATAAATATTAGAATTGGTATAATATAAAAAGTGGACAAATTTGGGTAAAATACCGTAAAATAATCTGATCTTTATACGATCTAATATTTCTTGAAATTGTATATTGGAATTCCTATAGCGAATGAACAGATGCTGTCACAACTGATCAGTAATATGGACTTAATAAATTTGTAGTCGTTTTCTGTTGATTTTTTGTTGACACGGCTTAAAAACGTTGTTATGATTAAACCTATAGTATGGGGTAGGTGTTATTTGAACCCAGAAATACCGCTTGATAAACCAGCGTATTCGTTGTCAAATTACCCTCCATTTTATATTCTAACTACTAATGGCAGATAGAAAATTATAAGACGCAGGATGGATTCGTACCCGTCAATACTTAGCTGCAGGCTAAACGTGTTTAACCTCTTCACCACTGTCTTATATTCAAATCTCGTATGCCATAACAGATTTGAATATGCAACCTCCTCAGTAGCATATAATGTTCTATCCACTTGAACTATGAGGACTTACAATATTCTTTCACAAACATCACAATATTTGTATAAGAAAATAAGAACCATGGAGGCACCAAATTGATGTTAATTCAAAAGATTATCAAAGTATCTATCATTGCCTTACTGGCATTTGTCGTCGTTTCTTTATCCGGTTTATACATCTACAGTTTGTCTCAGCATGAAAAACTGAATACTCCTGAAAAAGTTTATAGAGATACAACTGAAACTGAAATGGAAATTGTGCAAGAAAATATTAAATCTATGATACGCGAACAACAGGAAAGACGAAATCAACAGAATTTTTCAGCACAGCATGCTACTGTTACCGATGATAATATGCCAACACGGAACGAAACTAAATCTGATAAATTTGAGTATACTGCACAAACACCTGTAGAATTAAACCAAATGACAGATATACCCAATATGGATATGGAAAAACTAAACAAGAATGAATCGGTAAAAATTATCAAAGCGGACGGTGATGTAAAATCTCCTACATTTGAAGAACTGATAAGCACAGGTGCTATACCTAATTTCCCAGGTCTTAATGGAACAATATCAATAAGTGGAACTACATTCAATGCTAATTCACCCCAAGAATTACAAAAGTTGATTTCTCAACTTGAAAACAGCGATAATCCGAATCATAGATCTATTGCAAACTCACTAAAGACCTCAGATATACCTGCAGCGGCAAGTGTTACAATAACTGTTTCAGATTAATTTATTCCTAAGATATTAACTGAGGAACATTGGTTGTTTCTCAGAAGATTCATAAGTGTATTGTATTCTATTTGACCTACAGGCCCCTACGAAACATCAATACATTAGCTTCTCTTCTTTCGCTTTTTCATCATTGACAAATGCCAATAGTATTAACCCAACAACAAAAAATACCATCAATGAAATAATGGCAAGCCTTGCTGTACCAGTAATCTGTTTAATAATTCCGAAAGTAAAAGGACCCCAGATAGCAGAAAACTTACTAAAAACAGAATAAAATCCATAAAACTCAGCACTTGCACTTTCCGGAATCATGGCTCCATAGAATGATCGACTAAGTGCCTGAGTCCCACCAAGCACTATACCAACGATCATACCTAAGACAAAGAATTCCATAGCTGAATGGATAAAGTAACCATAAATCACAACCCCACTCCATAAAACTAATGAAATCATCACTGCACGTCTCGCACCTATATGTTTGGCAATTCTGCTAAATATCAATGCTCCCGCTATTGCAACTACTTGAACAAGTAAAAGCGTAACCATAAGGTGGGTCGTACCAAGTTCCAATTCCTCCTTACCATATATAGCTGCCATACTTGTAACGGTGTGGGCACCATCATTGTAAATCATATATGCGATCACAAAGATAGTGAGTTGTTTGAAATTTTTTACTTTTTGGGCTGTATTGATCGTTCGATTAATCCCAATGGATAAGTATGCAAACAATTTTGGAGTGTTATGATATTTTTCTGGCAGCGGTGTATCTGTTTTAATCTCCTTAAGATACTTCACTGTAAATAATGTCCAACCTGCCCACCATATACCTGTCATTCCCATACCTATACGCACTGCTAAATCTTCCCTAATCCCAATTGACTCATGCATCGCTACCAACACAAGGGCAATTCCAAATTGAATAGAACCCCCAACATATCCATACGCATATCCTTTGGCAGAAACAGAATCAATCTTATCTTCTGTAGCAATATGTGGCAAAAAAGCATCGTAGAAGACATTTGCACCAATAAAGCAAACTTGTGTGCAAATATATAGTACAACTGCATACCAAACGTCACCAGGTCGGCTAAAAAAGAGTAAAGTTGCAAACATACTTCCAAAATAAGCAAAACTAATAAGAAATCTTTTTTTAGCTGAAGAGAAATCTGCTATAGATCCAAGCACAGGAGCAAAAAGGAAAACAATCAAGGCAGCAAACCCTAACATAAAACCCCACATTGCTGTCGCGCTAACTGTCATTCCAAATAGGGCAATACCGTTATCACCAACAATACCTTCTTTAAAATAAATAGGTAGCAATGCAGCACTTACAGTCGTTATATATGCTGAATTTGCCAAATCATACATACACCAACCGAAGATCGATTTTTTATCGTTTTTCATAGATTTCCTATTGGCAACTGTGGATGTCAGTTACATTATAGATTTACTTACATTGACTATGCAAAAAAATAGGACATTAGGAACGAAAGATATCCACCCTCCTAATGCCCTAAACTTACAAGTCTTAGACAAGGTCAAAGCGATCCAGATTCATAACCTTGTTCCATGCAGCAACGAAGTCACGTACAAATTTATCTTGAGAATCATCACATGCATAGACCTCTGCGATGGCTCGAAGTTGTGAGTTTGAACCACATACGAGATCAACACGGGTTCCCATCCATTTGATCTCACCTGTTGAACGATCGCGTCCCTCAAAGATGTAATCACTATCCTTGGATGCCTGCCATTCGGTATTCATATCAAGAAGATTCACGAAGTAATCTGTAGACAATGTCCCAGGACGATCAGTGAAAATACCGAAACCAGATTCACAGACGTTGGCATCCAGTACACGCATACCTCCGAGCAGAACAGTCATCTCAGGTGCGGTTAACGTCAACATCTGTGCTCGATCCACCAGAAGCTCTTCTGCGGTTCTTTGGTGTCCGTTAGCAAAGTAGTTGCGAAAACCATCTGCTGTCGGTTCAAGTACAGCAAATGATTCCACATCGGTTTGTTCCTGAACCGCGTCAGTACGCCCTGGAGAGAAGGGAACATCTACTTCAATACCAGCATTCTTCGCCGCTGCTTCCACAGCAGCACAACCTGCAAGAACAATCAGGTCAGCGAGAGATACCTTCTTCCCGTCAGACCGAGATGCATTAAACTCCTTTTGTATCTCTTCCAGTGTCTGAAGTATTTTAGCCAGTTCCGACGGTTTGTTGACTTCCCAATCTTTTTGCGGAGCAAGACGTATGCGAGCACCGTTGGCTCCACCGCGCTTGTCAGTGCCACGGAATGTTACCGCAGATGCCCAAGCAGTTGAGACCAATTGTGATGTTGACAAACCTGAATCAAGAATCTGCGTTTTGAGAGCAGCGATGTCCTTTGCGTCAATCAATTCATGATCAACATCTGGAACAGGATCTTGCCACAACTGTGGTTCAGCAGGCACTAACGAACCGAGACAACGTGTCCGAGGTCCCATGTCACGGTGTGTCAACTTATACCAAGCTCTGGAAAACGCATCTGCAAACGCATCTGGGTTCTCATAGAAACGCTTGGATATTGTTGCATAGATCGGATCCGCCTTCAGTGAAAGGTCAGTCGTAAGCATCATAGGTGCATGTTTCTTTGATGGATCGTGAGCATCTGGAACGGTGTCCTGAGCCGATTCATCTTTGGGAGTCCACTGCCACGCACCACCAGGTCCTTTTATTAGTTCCCAATCGTAGTTAAATAGATTGTAGAAGAAACTATTGTCCCATTTAGTCGGAGTAGCTGTCCATGCACCTTCTAATCCACTGGTAATTGTATGGACACCTTTTCCACTTCCATAAGTATTCTTCCAGCCGAGTCCTTGTTCTTCAAGTGCTGCACCTTCAGGTTCAGGTCCTACGTACTCGTCCGCATCAGCAGCCCCGTGTGTTTTACCAAAGGTATGTCCACCAGCGATAAGGGCAACCGTCTCCTCATCGTTCATTGCCATACGTCGGAACGTTTCCCTAATATCAATAGCTGCAGCAACAGGATCCGGGTTACCGTTCGGTCCCTGCGGGTTAACATAGATAAGACCCATCTGAACTGCACCGAGAGGATTTTCCAGATCTCTGTCACCAGAGTAACGCTCGTCACCCAGCCAAGTTGTTTCTTTTCCCCAATAGATATCTTCTTCCGGTTCCCAAACATCTTCTCGTCCACCTGCAAACCCTATCATCTTAAGACCCATAGACTCAAGAGCACAGTTTCCAGCGAATATCATCAGATCTGCCCACGAAAGCTTCCTGCCATACTTCTGTTTGATTGGCCAAAGCAGCCGTCGTGCCTTATCAAGACTCGCGTTATCGGGCCAACTGTTTAACGGTGCAAAACGCATCGTTCCCGATGCTGCCCCGCCGCGTCCATCACCTATTCGGTATGTCCCGGCACTGTGCCATGCCATCCGAATAAAAAGAGGTCCATAATGACCATAGTCAGCAGGCCACCAATCCTGTGATGTTGTCATCAACTCAAACATATCCTGCTTCAGGACATCCAAATCAAGTGTCTTGAACTCTTCTGCATAATTGAAATCCTCACCCATAGGATTTGATTCGGGCGGATTCTGATTTAACATCTTCAAGTTCAACTGATTTGGCCACCACTGTTGATTGGCTATAGTTCCTGCTGCCTGAGAGTGGTGCATCACTGGACATTTACTTTCGTTACTCATATTTCCTCCAATCGTGTTCAATATTTGTCCAACTAAATTATGACATACTCTAATATACACATATATTCAATATTAATCTAAAGATGTCAATTTATAGGGAAATAAAATAATATTAATTTTCTCCTAAGATGACTATTGATGTCACTTTCTCCTACTCCTAACACAGTTCTGAGTATTATAAATGGGAGACTAACATCTTATACCTTAACTATATTATACATCAACATTGAAAAGAATGAAAATAAAAAATTGGTGTGTAAATACACTGACACTAATCAGGTAAATAATTATGTTGAAAGGTTTTATTAGTTCGATAGATCCAAACAACAAAAATATATGAACGCTTAAATCTTTCCAAATATTAATAGATAAACATCAAAACAATATATATCCAATAAGAAATTCTATTTTTTTATTTGACATACACATATAGATAGTATATAATTAACATGTGTTTAGAATGCAAGCCTATATCGGCAACGCGAGTTTAGATACTCTAAGAGGTGGTGTGGTTCCCTGATGAAGCGACAACACGGGGACACATACTTTACAACCACAACCGTCGCTCGAAAACTCGATGATGAGCCGTGGGCAGTCTCCTTGGATACGCGACGCCAAACGGAGATGGAACAACATCAACACGGAAATAGATCGCGTAAATTCTCATAGAGTCGTAGGGAGTTATTCAATTGACCAATGACATCAATGAAAACTCAAATATGTCTCGGATGTCTATTTCTTAATTTCTGCTTGGTATCTTACAGTTTGTTATATGATGGGATCTACAAAATGTAAGGTATAAAAGAAATAACTGATGAAAACATAATATGTTTCAAAATAAAACACTTACAATCGGGCACAAGATGCTACACCCTTTTGGTCGGGGGTAAAAGATTGTGAGAAGGAAATCAGAAACATACCTACAAGATAATGTCGTTTAAAATCTCATAGAGTCGTGGGTTTTCTGATATACACAGCATATCAGAAACAACGAAATCCCACGCACTCAGCTGTGAATTATCCAGACTGTAAAGCTGGGACTCGTGAAGCTATATATAGGCTTTGCATTCCACGTTTTCTGAGTTTCTTGCTGCCATGTGCAATTAATTGAGGGTGGTTCATAATTGTTTTGAAACAACACATCAGAATGCGATATATTTCACAATCCTATTACAGAAGACTCAGTAGAACGTTATACCAATTCTAATATTTATTGTCCCATTACTGGATTCAACTATTATTACTAATTGGAAATCTTTCTTCTGTAGGAGCGACCTCCCGGTCGCGACCAGTAAATCAACGGTATGAATGCCATTTAGGCATTCCCCGGGTCGCTCCTACAAGTAGTCCTCAGCAAATGGCACTTTATTTATTAGAATTGGTAGTAGAACGTTATTTATGTCCCATCCTGAATTAATTTGAGTGAATGGAAGAAACGAAACAAAAAAAGCGGCAAAAAAAAAGCAAAAATCGCGTCACTTTCCTTGTCCAGACTGGATTCTAAACGTCACAGTGACGTGCAAAAAAGTCACATTTTCAGGACTTACGTAACTCTGCTTTTTATCATCAGGACACGCGTAGGTCGGAGCGAGCGTAGCGACCTCCGACATATAAACCACAATGATATCATACATGTCGGAGGTCGCTACGCTCGCTCCGACCTACAGTTATTTATTATTCAGAGGCACTGATGGCATAGAATTTGATCTTGAATTGACAGCTATAAATCTCGCTATCGCAAGCAAGCCTTGACCTACAATACCAAGCTAAGACATTCACTTTTGTAAGAAAATGTGTCCGAAATATTGAAAACTAAATAATCCTGCTAATAACTAAATAGTCCTGATTAATAAACCAAATTATAGTATAATCCTAACAGATTAAGTATAATATCAATAATCTATATGATGTTGATAAAATATCTATCTGCAGGAGAAACGCTATGAAAATAATTGAAGTAAAAACCTATATGATTGATGTACCCCCTCCACATTGGGGTGGTCGACATTGGATCTTTGTCAAACTAATAACCGATGAAGGGATTGAAGGAATAGGTGAATGTACCTATCATACACGACTAAACCATGTCGTTATAGAACTTATCAAGGATTGGGGAGAAAGGTTTCTCATAGGTGCTGATCCATTTCGTATTGAAAAGATCTGGTCTACGTTATATGAAGGACCCTGCGTTCGGCACTCAGGACCGCTTGTAACTCCCGCTATGAGTGCAATAGAAATGGCATGTTGGGATATCGTCGGTAAAGCAGTTAACCAACCTATTTACAATCTATTAGGCGGCATGTTTCACGAAAAATTACGAGCATATACTTATTTATTACATTGGAGACATGGAGATTCTCCTGAAAAAACAGGTGAACTCGCGCTTTCCTATGTTGAAAAAGGGTTTACCGCGGTAAAATTCGACCCTGTGAGTGCACACACTTCAGATAGATTAGAGACGCTTGCCTATGCCGAAAGTGTCATTCGTGGAATACGTGATGCTGTCGGAGATAAATGCGATATTCTCATCGGTACACATGGACAATTCAATACAAATAGTGCTATCCGGTTCGCCAAACGTGTAGAACAATACGACCCCCTCTGGTTTGAAGAACCTATACCACCCGAAAATGTAAAGGAGATGGCACGAGTCGCACAAGCCACAAGTATACCTATTGCAACTGGAGAACGTCTACTTACTAAATATGAGTTCGCTGACCTACTCGAACAGCAGGCTGCATCTATCCTACAAATGGACCTAACCATCACAGGTGGAATCCTTGAAGCAAAGAAAATTGCTTCTATGGGTGAGGCACATTACGCGCAAATCGCACCACATCTTTACGGAGGTCCTATTGGCGGCGCAGCGAATATACAATTAGATGTTTGTAGTCCGAACTTCCTTATTCAGGAAGGTATACACATGTGGGATGGGTTCCATTCAGATATACTCAAGGAACCTATACAGTGGGAAAACGGGTACATCATTCCACCGACAAAACCTGGACTCGGAATTGAACTAAACGAAGAAGTATTGAAAAAACACACAATTGAACTTTAAAACCTATAAATCCTCTTGTAGACGTAGTAAAAAACTGTGTCTATAGTATTACTGTAGAAGGAAGACATGTCAACCGCAGAGACACCAACGGGTACACTTGATGAACTGCCCGAATCTATTGAAAACACTTTAAATACTCTTGACATCAAATTTAATCATATAAGATTCGCTGTCAAAAGTGATGTTATTTCAGCAGGAACATTCGGTGAAGAATGGTTCATATTAACTGATGCTGCAATATTTACCGTAACAGGTGTGGGTGATGTCATTCACTATATTCCTTATGAAACTGTTTTTGGTATTCGTGCAGAAATGGTAGTCGATGCCGGTCTACTTGTACTGGAAACACATGAAGGCACGGTAGACTTAATCAGATATTCAAACGGTTGTGCTGCGAAATTCGGTTTTGTTGCCAGATTCTTAGGAGATGAAATTGCATTCCGAGACGGTGAACGAGATGAGGAACCAATTTGGGACTATAAGGTTGAAGAGCATTCCTGTAAAACTTGTGGATTGCCACTTGCTGACGAATATTCTCCATGTCCATCTTGCACGAAAAAGCACAGAGTAATGTTACGTATTTTAACGTATATGCAACCATACAAAGGTAGGACATTACTCTTTATACTATTTGTCATCGCCAGCACTTTGATTTCTCTCATTCCACCCTATTTCATACGAATCCTTGTTGACGATATTTTGCTACTAAACATTGCCGACAACCCAACAACTGATGGAGGAACAACATGGTTAGGGGATACCTTCCGCTCAATACAACCCGTAGCATTAGCATTATCTATAGCGGTAGGGGCATTGCTAACGACACATATAATTAGCACATTGCTTATGATCCTACATTCACGATTGACCGCATGGTTGACTCTCCGAATCGCAGCGAATATACGGGAACACGTTTACGAGCATCTACATAATCTCTCTATCAGATTCTTTGATAAACGCACAACAGGAACCGTCATTTCCCATATTACCGAGGATAGTGAAAGGTTGCAAGACTTCCTGTTAGAAGGGTTGTCCTTTATTGGTAGGGATGTATTTCTGCTGTTCGGTATAGGTATCATGCTATTTTTGATGAATTGGCAATTGGCATTTTTCGTCTTAATCCCAATTCCAATTATTATTATCGGTGGTGGTTGGTTTTGGAGGAAGGTGCGAAGCCTATGGCACCGAGCATGGCGACGACGTTCAAAACTATTTGATGTTGTCAACGATTCAGTTTCGGGTATCCGAGTGGTTCGCGCGTTTGGAAGACAAAATAGTGAGGTATCTCGGTTTGGAGAAGCAAACATTGATGCACGAGATTTTGAAACCAAAGCTGAGATGGTTTGGGCAACCTACTATCCACCACTCATGTTTGCTGTCAATTTTGGTTCTCTCATAGTCTGGTATGTCGGTGGATTTAATATTCTCGGTGGGTCAATGACATTTGGACTTTTGATTATGTTTAACACATATCTTACAATGTTTTATGGACCATTAAGGTATATCAGTCCACTTATCAATTGGGCTTCAAGGTCTATGACTGCAGCAGAACGACTATTTGAAGTGATAGATTCACAACCAGAACAGTACGATGATGGAAACCTAATTGCATTGCCAAATATCATCGGAGAAGTAAAGTTTCACAACATGACATTCGGTTATGATTCGCACAAACCAGTGCTAAAGGATATCAATCTTCATGTGAAACCCGGAGAGATGATCGGACTCGTCGGACACTCAGGTGCTGGAAAATCTACACTCATCAATCTTATATGTCGATTCTATTCGCCAGATTCAGGACGTTTAGAGATTGATGGAGAAGATATAAAACAGATAAACCTCAAAGATCTACGTAGACAAATTGGGGTAGTCCTACAAGAACCGTATCTATTCAGTGGAACAATTGCAGAAAACATCGCTTATGCAAATCCTGACTCATCAATGGAGGAAATAATCACTGCAGCAAAAGCAGCAAACGCACATGACTTTATCCTGAAATTCCCTGATGGTTATGATGCAGAAGTAGGAGAAAGAGGCGGAAGTCTTTCTGGGGGTGAACGTCAGCGGATTTCAATCGCACGCGCAATATTACATAACCCGCGTATTTTGATCCTTGACGAAGCCACCTCATCAGTGGATGTAGAAACAGAAAAGCAAATACAACAGGCTATTGACAGGTTGGTGAAAAACCGAACTACTTTTGCAATTGCACATAGACTTTCTACGCTCAGAAATGCCGACAGATTATTTGTAATTGAAAAAGGTAGAGGTGTTGAATGTGGATCACACGAAGAACTAATGGAGAAAAAAGGAATCTACTATAAACTCGTAGAGACACAACGTGATGCAGCCAATGTTCGCGCTGAAGCTCAAATTGTGGAAAGGTAATCATGCAAAATAATAATGAACAAAAGGTTCCTTCTGGTAGTCTATCAGCAAATACAGAATCACCTGAACAAAGTAATTATATTCACCGTTATTTGGATGCATCACAACTTACATTCACACGCAGTCCTGTAGGGACTGCACAGCTTGAAATCCACAATGAAGTATGCCATATCCGCGTGATAGTTCGTAGACTTATGCCACTTAGTAATCCTGATCAATACATCTCACTTGCAGCCAATGAAGACACTGAAATCGGTATACTAAAAGACCCATCTGAACTCACACCTGAAAACCGAAAAATACTATTTGAAGAATTAGATAAACGATACTTCACACCAACAATAAAAAAGATATATCGGGTGAAAGAACAATTTGGGATACATGAGTGGGAAGTAAAAACGGAGCGCGGTCGTGTAAAGTTCATGGTGCGAGGATTGAATCAAAATATTAAGCAGATCCCACCAGCACGACTATTTGTAACAGACGTAAAGGGAAACCGTTACGACATACCTGATTATCGGGAGTTGGATGCAAAGAGTTTTCATCAAATTCAGCGGCATCTATAAAATATCAATGAAATATAAACGTCTCCACGCAGTAATATTATCTGTTGTAATTCATCTCATCATCGTTACGACAATCGGAATGCTTTTTACAGAACATTACTGGAAATCAGATGAAGATGCTTTAGATGTTAGGTTTGTCAAAACAAGAACAACAAGGGATGCTGCAACACGGAAACATAGAACAATGTCCGTCCATACGATGGAACAAACTGGCAATCCTTTACAAGGTCAAATCTCCTCAATAAATAAACTACCAAATACTAATACTATAGTCAATAGTCCATCACCTGTAGTTAAATATGACTCTGATATACTAAATCCAGATGATGTCGCTGTCCGTAATCTCAAAGTTGAAACTGATAAACGTGATAAAATAACAAATCGAAGTTCTTCCATAGTCGTGCCGATTGTTCCCTCAACAACATCCAAAATAAAATCTCCAGCAGTTGATATAAGACCAAAATCAAACAAACCTACCAATACAAGCTTTTCTGAACTACTTGAAACGACATTACCAGATGGTAACCTTAAGGATAACATTAACACTACACTTCAAAATCCTGTGATGCTTCCTCAAGGAAAACTGGGAGCAATTTTGGAAGGCACTGCTGATAATATACGTGGTCATATCAGGATTATTCGATTGAAACATTCTCTATCTGATTGGTGGCAAGATCCTACCGCTATACCATCACTTATGAAATGGATGGATAAAAACACTACAATCCGTGTTGATATGGGTTATGCAGGAGGTGCGTTACCGTTGACAGATCCGAGGATTTTAGACGCACCACTCATTGTTATGACGGGACATGACAGAGATATTACAGCAGGACGTGGTCTTGCAAGAGATGGACCACTGCAAAGCAGATTCACTCCCGAAGAACATGCTGCACTACGGAAGTATATCGTTAATGAAGGTGGTATGCTCTTTTTTGATGACTGTGGTTTTCACGGACTCTTTGCACATACTGTCGCTGAGGAATTGCAGCAGATTTTTCCTGAGTATCCTCTGGAAATCCTACCACATGATCATGAAATCTATAATATACATTACTACTTAGGGAAACCACCAACTGGAGGAGACGTGTTCTGGGGAAACGAAAACAACGCGCAACCTACACAGTTCAAACATCAGAAAGGGATTATTATTGATAATCGATTAGCAGTTGTATTCAATCGTAAAGACTATTTGTGTGCAATGGAAACTGCTGAAATCGAAAGCCGCACTATGTTACGCTTACGACGTTCTCCGGACGTATATAGGTTTATGGCGAATATGTTAATTTATGCATTAAAATATGGAGGGAATACAGATAGAACTGGATTTGTGGAGTAGACTGCAATAGGAAGTCTAACAAACTATTTTTTTATCTCAATACAACACATCATTAAAAGATTAAATCATATATACCAATTGCAGGTATCAACAGGACCAAGACGATTTCAATTGAATAAAAAATAGTAAAGGTAAATGAGAAAATAACTGAATTCCAACTACTTTTTGGTTTATCCTTATGTATACCTACATACATATTCAAGTCGGTATCGTTTTGTTGTCTGATTGCATCGTAATGGTGGCAAAACAGTCGCTCCTGCTGAAGAAAATACGCATCTATCATCCAAAATCCGATAATCAAAAGTATTTGCACAGTAGATACTATTATGAAAATAAACCCAATTGTTGATATAATAGTAAGAAAATAAAAGAGAAGTACTTCAGTTGAAATTACGAATACCACACTCAGTCCCTTCACCAGAAAACTATAGAGTCCGTGACGGTTGATATTCGCTTGAATCATTTGTAAATGTGCTATAACTTTTTCAGTTCCATTCATCGGTTTCACCTTTATTTATTATTTATTCCATATAAACTTTACTGAAGTTATTAAAGCAAGTATAACAGACGAGATAATAATAATCAAGAATGAAGTATGATACGGGTGTGAACTGACTTTATACTTTAGATGCTGTTTCCTATTGTAGGTATGTTAATACAAAATCTTTACACACCCTTAATGCAGATATGGTATAATCTAAATGTAATTATCCAACTAAACTATATCATACTCACATTAGCAATACACATAAGGTAGAACATGAACATAACGATCATTGGAACGGGATACGTTGGATTGACGACTGCTGTTGTACTGTCTTACCTCAACCACAATGTTTCCGCTGTGGATATAGATGAACACAAACTGAGTCAATTGCACGAAGGAAGAAGTCCTATTCACGAACCCGGTATTCAAACGCTTCTTGATGAAGTATGTCATACTATCCGTTTCACACCAAGCGTTGCTGAAGTTGTTCCAGATGCAGAACTTATCATGATTGCTGTTGGTACTCCACCGAAGAAGAATGGAGAGGCAGATACCCGTCACGTTGAGGAAGCTGCAAGAGAAGTCGCAGAAGTGTGTCATCCAGAAAGACATTATACACTTGTTATCAAATCAACTGTTCCCATTGGCACAAATAGACGGGTTGCACATGTAGTCAACAAAGTTTTTGAAGAGCGCGGAATCCAAGGTAATATATCAATTGCCTCTAATCCCGAGTTCTTGCAAGAAGGTTTAGCACTGCAAGGTGCATTCTATCCTGATAGAATCGTAGTCGGTGCAAACAACGATGATGCCTTTGAAGTACTACGACGTCTATATCAACCGATTTTGGAACAGACATTTGACCCACCAACTTTTTTACCACGTCCAGCAGCATACCACTTACCTCCAATGATGACAACAGATCCGAACAGTGCAGAGATGATAAAATATGCTGCAAACACATTCTTAGCACTAAAGATTAGTTTTATCAATGAAATTGCAGGACTTTGTGAAGATGTAGGTGCAGATGTAACAGAAGTTGCCCGCGGTATAGGTCTTGACTCGCGTATCGGACACCGTTTCCTCCGCGCTGGTCTCGGTTGGGGTGGAAGTTGCTACCCGAAAGATACCGCAGCGTTATTAGGTGTTGCAGCACAAGCGGGATACGAAATGCCTATTACTGCAGCAGCCCGTACAGTCAACTTTGAACAGCGAAAACGGATTGTTGAGAAATTACGAAAGGTATTGAATACATACAAAGGCAAAACTATCGGAATACTCGGACTTGCCTTTAAGCCAAATACCGATGACATACGAGAAGCTCCTGCCCTTGACATCATTCACCAACTTGTAGCTGAAGGTGCAAATGTCCGTGCACACGACCCAATTGCAATTCCCAATGCACAGCAGGTTTTGAGTGACATCACTGTTGAATATATTGAAGATGTCTACATGGTTTCTCACAATGCAGATGCACTTATCCTTGTCACCGAATGGGAACCATATCATCGACTGGAATTACGCAAACTCGCTAAACACATGAAAACACCAATCCTCGTTGATGGTCGTAACGTATTTTCGCCAAAAGACGCTATGACTGCCGGTTTCCACTACATAGGCGTTGGCAGATAATCCATTTTTTTATCTATGGATAGTTACAATCAACCCAAACCATTCGATCCAAATTGGCATCGGTATTATCCAGATATACCATTTCCACCTTACCGTCATATACCTGGTGTTACACCTCATCCAATTCGTGATCCGAACGGACACAGTTACGGTATTGAAGAAGAGCATGACATAACACCACCTCCACCTGAGATGTGGAGACAGAATGAAGCATATTTATACGGTGTTGACCTTTACAACTTCTCATATTGGTGGGAAGCACATGAAGCATGGGAGGGGTTGTGGCATCAAGCAGAAGATACATACCGATTGTTTCTACAAGGGTTAATTCAGGTGTCAGCATCTCTAATCAAATACCACATGCGAATGCTGCGACCCTTACGGACTCTCTCTACTGCTGGACGCGATAAATTACGTCAAGTTGTCGTGGAAAGTGGTGATGTGAATGGTAATTATATGGGTTTAAATCTGCCAAGATTTTTGGAAACTGCAGATGCATTCTTTTCACCGTTCTTCTCAGATCCTATTTCTGAGGAAACCTACCACCAGATAACAGTTCCACCCCTCATCAAGTTAATAGATTAGTTTCTCCAAAACTAAGAACTATGTTCATTCACAAATTCAGACTGTCTAATTTGTGAACAGAGCTGTCCATTTTTTGAACAGAAAAACCAATTAATTGTATCAAGACAAGGTATATGTACATTGTATTAAATGGCACGAAAATTGCGAATCCTAAGTGTTACAAATATTGTGTCTCATTGAAGTTCATAGCGGATAAAAGGAATCTTTTTTATGATGAGTAAGCTTTATTGTTAGTCTTCATTTAATACTATTATACGAAAAGGAGAATTATTGTGTCAAAAAATGTAGTTATATTTTTACTCTTACTTACGGTTTTTGTATGCGGATGTGGTAAAAGTTTTGATGAATATGCTATTGAATTAGGTCTTGCATTTGATAGTCCAGATACAGGTAACAGACCTATACCTTCCTTCAAAACTGATGTATCACCCATTCTCACGAATAATTGTGCCCTTACTGGATGCCATGTAGCTAACGGACCGGATGACGTTGATCTGAGAACTTATGAAACTCTTCAGATGGGAGGAGAACACGGTCCAATAGTTCTCGTAGGAAATGCCAAAGAAAGTGAACTTGTAGAGGAAATTGTCAAACGCAAAATGCCGCCTGATGGTCCATATCTGGATGCCGACCAAATTCAACTAATTATTGATTGGATCAATGCAGGTGCAAAGGATAACTAAACTATTCGGGATGTCTACAGACTATATTTTAATTGGTATGTGTAAGATGTAAATTCGACACCATAGTATATCTATATCTCTGTAGATCTTTTTTCAAACAACTATAGTAAGGTAACTAAAATGGTGATAAATATAAAGAAGTGGTACCTGTTGACATTAGGATTATTATTGTTTGTTTTTACTGGATGCGATTCTCCACCAGTTGATGAAATATTACAAGATATTAATCCAACTGAAGATTTACAACCTACAGATACACAAGTGCCACCTGTTGAGATAACCAACGCCCAATCTTCTTTTGAACAGAACCTACTACCTATTCTCACAGCAGACTGTGCGTTTGCGGGGTGCCATGTCGCTGGCGGACCGAAAAACATTGACTTAAGCACATATCAAGCTTTCATCAGAGGCGGGGATACAGGTGCTGTATTCATTCCGGGTGATTCTCAAGGAAGTTCTATCATCGATGAAATCGTTTCAGGTAGGATGCCCCTCGGCGGTACTAAGTATAGCGATGAAAAAATACAAATATTTACTGATTGGATTGATAATCAAGCGGAAACCGTTGTTACCCCTGTTGATGAATCCACTCAACCAGAAACACCTTTGCCTGCTGATGGGATAGTATCTTTTGATCAACACCTTCTACCTATTCTCACAGCAAAGTGTGCGTATGCTGGATGCCACGATGCTAATGGACCCGACGGCATTGATTTGAGAACATATCAGACATTTTTAAGCGGTGACGACGATGGCGAGGCAATTTTCGAACCCGGAAATGCCAGAAGTAGTGATATTATTGAAGAAATCGTGTCGGGAAGAATGCCACCGGATGGTCCTCCGTTGTCCGCTGTACAAATTAAACTGTTCACAGATTGGGTAAATCAACAAGATCCAGCAGATTTTCCGAACCTTCGTTATGACGATGATGATGACCATGATGACGACGATGACGATGACGACGATGATGATGACGATGACGACGATGACGACGACGACGATAATGACTAAACAATCGTCAGAATATCAATTTAGAATTCTCTTATGAATATTGTATTTCTATTTTCAGATGAACATACAGGAACAGTAATGGGAAACAGTGGGCATCCAACTGTCCGCACACCACATCTCGATCATCTTTCCGATCAATGCTACACTTATGATAACGCATATTGTAACTATCCTATTTGTACACCATCACGTCTGTCTATGCTTACCGGGCAGTATCCACATCAGGTTGATGCATGGGATTTAGGAGCGATTTTGGATAGAAAGCATAAAACTTGGGGTGATTATCTTAATGAGGCGGGATATGAGACGGTGTTATGTGGACGAACGCATTTCAATGGGAAGGATAGGCTTCTCGGTTTTTCTGATCGATTGTTAGATGATCTACCTCGGTGGCGCAACACAAGTGGGAGACCACCACGACGAACACCAGACGACCGTCGAGGTTCCAATTCCCACGTCTCTGAGTGCGGTCCGGGTGATCATGAACATACCAAATATGATCAAGAAGTCGCTGATTTAGCTATAGACTTCCTGCAAACAAAGGCAGCTTCTTCAAGCAAAAAACCTTTCCTATTATACTGCGGATTTATGCACCCACACTTTCCACTGATTCCTCCACCTGAGTTTTATGCATTGTATGAGCCAGACTCTCTTGAATTACCAGATACATGGAACGAACCGCTTGAATCTCAACACCCGATAATTCAGCATCACCGTTGGGCATGGCGGAACGATATTCCTCCACCTGAGGATACCGTCCGTTGTGCATTAGCATCCTACTATGCACTCGTCTCATGTCTTGATGCTCAGATTGGACGAATCTTAAATGCTATTGATTCTTCGGAATTAGGTGAAAACACTGTCGTTATTTATACAAGTGATCACGGTGAAATGGCTGGTAGTCATGGTATATGGCAAAAGCAGTGTTTCTATGAATCTGCAGTAAAAGTGCCCTTGATGCTACGTATGCCTTCCTATGAGAATAAACGAATAACGCAGAATGTCTCATTGGTTGATGTCCTACCAACCTTATTAGAGATTGCTGACATGGATAAACCTTCTGATTTACCGGGAGAAAGTCTGTTAAAAGTTGTCAGAAATCCATACGATACACCACGCGCTGTTATCTCAGAATACCATGACAGAGGCATGCTTAACGCAGGTTATATGCTTAGACAGGGGGATTACAAACTGTGTTATTATGTTGGTAGCCGACCGCAGCTATTCAATATAGCCATTGATCCGCTGGAAAACAGTGATTTGGCATTAAATCCTGAATATACTGCAGTACGAAATGATATGGAAACTGCCTTACGTGCGATTATCGATCCAGAACGAATAGATATATTGGCAAAAGAAAACCAACAGATACGCAGGTCGTAAGGTAAGGAAAACTAACTTTTACACTTCACCATCAAAATATTCAAGACTCGGATCTTTGCGGTATATTTTCTGCAGAACATAAGGTAGGACCTTATTGGAGTCGGGATATTCGCTGACATCATGTGGAGTATAAGTCCCGAGTATCAACAATGTAGTAGGATTATCACCTTCATTGATGAACTTATGTGTACCGGCTGGACCTGGCGGAAAGGCAATAAAATCACCTTTTCTTACTTCAATGTCACCCCGAGGTGTTTTGAGTGTGCAAGTGCCCTCCATCACATAACACATCTCCTCACCAAAATGGTGAAGGTGCATTGGGAAAGTCGTACTCCCCGTTGGCAATCGGTAGACACAATATCCTATATTTTTGGCACCGATTAACGGATCAATGTCTTTATATTCAAAATTGTAAGTGGTAGGACCTTTCCGTTGTACCCATTCCATATCATCAATGTTGATACGATTGATATATATGTCGTCACGTGCCTGCAGACATTCCACTAATTCTTGTCGTCCCTCTTTAAAAAGCGAATGTCCATCTCCAACAAGTACAGTGTTAAACTGCAATGCTAATACCTTCCGAAGTTGCATGGCTGCTTTTAGTGGGGCTTCCAATTTATCATCTGCAAGGAGTGTTAAACGTCCCATAGGTTCACCTGCGACAATGTCTCCAAACAGAATGGCTTTTTGGTGCGTAAAAAAGAGTGCTATTTCTCCAGGACTTTTTCCAAACGGTAGATGTATTGCACGTAATCCGGGTACAATAGTCTCTCCATCACTAATTTTTCGCGAAGGTTTAATTTCAAGTAGATCAGCATCTGCTTCATGCACAATCACTTCCGCACCAGTCCATTCTTGGAAGGCAGCGGCTTCTCGTTCATGGTCACGATTTGTAATAACAATCCACTTTGCTCCACCGAGTTGTTCTAATTGTGCACGGTCTGAGTCGCACATTTCAACTGGATCAATCACTATATTTCCATCTGTCCTGACCCATAGATGTGCGTTAAAATCTATCTGACGTGCTTCACTAAATACTGACCAACTATATAAATTTTCATGAATCAATCTTTTCATTTATTATCCTTTGATACAAATCCATATACCTCTATTTCTTGAATAAAAGGTTTTCCTAATCCTTTATGTCTTACGATTAAGTCGTGCCGAGAAGATAGTAAGGGTGTTCGTCGTTTATCCTCTGTAGTTCCACTTACATAGATACGTATTGCTTGTGTAACAAAACTTCTTCGCATCTGAATCACATTGCTACGGTTATTTTTTATCTGTAGAATTGCGGGCCAACGCTGATCTCCTTCAATTTTCTTAAAGACTGTTGCATCTGTAATATTAGTGCCTTTGAGGACAATCTTATGAATGGTTTTCCGTGTAGGTAGTCTCAGATGAATCCATCCTTCTTTGGCGTATCCAACTGTTTTGATGTCTCCATCAATCATTTCTGGTGCAGTGCAGGTTACACCTTCTGCGGTAGAAAGGTTTTCCCATTCCTGCGGCTCAATTATCATTTGGAGTGCTTTTGATTGGCATCCAGAAACAATGACGCACATGCAAATAAATTTGAGAACACGAAGATATTGTGGCATAGTTTTCACTCCGTTTCAGTCATCAACTACAAGTCAGTGTTTAATAACTATGATATGAAATAATAGAATAACATTATACCATATATTCTCTTTTCTGAGGATATTGCGGAATTGTACTCGGAGATATTTGTAATTGTTATAGAATTCCTTTACAGTTTTATCCGTTGGTCCAAACCAATGTAGCGACCTCCGACATGACACAACATCAAAACTTCTTGACAATTCACATATTACTATGTATAATTGGGGAAATAAATATCAATCAAAAATCCATTACATAATCAATCCATGAATCGAATTGACAAGAAATTTCAAGAACTACGTCAGCAAGGTGTTTGTGCATTTATGCCTTATGTCTGTGCTGGAGACCCAACCCCGGAACTTACACCCGAACTCTTTCTTACCCTTGAAGAAGCAGGGGCAGACCTTATTGAATTTGGTGTCCCTTTCTCCGACCCAATAGCCGACGGTCCTACCATTCAACGCGCAAGCCAACGCGCGCTTGAACACCGTATCACCTTGATACAGATTCTTGACATCGTGAAAAAACTTCGTCAACATACAGAAATCCCAATCGCGCTGATGAGTTACTATAACCCGATCTTTCGAATGGGAGAAGAAACATTTTGTAAAGCAGCACAGGAAGTAGGTGTTGATGGATTGATTGTCCCTGACTTACCGCCTGAGGAAGCACAACCACTTCTCAAAGTTGCCTCTGAGTGTAACCTTGCTACTATTTTTCTCGTCGCACCGACAAGTTCACCTGAACGGATGCAATTGGTTGCTTCCGTTAGTACTGGGTTTATCTATTGTGTAGCAGTAACGGGAGTAACAGGAGCGCGGAAAACGTTGTCGGATGAAGTTGCACCGATGATTGAAGAATTGCGTAAACATACTGACAAACCTATATGTGTAGGTTTCGGTATATCAACACCTGATCAAGCAAACCAAGTCGCTCAGGTTGCTGACGGTGCGATTGTAGCGAGTGCAATCATCAATGTCGCAGAAAAATACATGGACGACAAAGACAAAATGCTTTCAGCTGTCAAGCAGTTTGGATCAGAATTGGCAAATGGTACAAAGACAGATAAAGTCTAAAAAATTAATGGGAACTCAGTAAAATAACCCAAGTTGCTACCTACAAGATTTTAAACAGACTAAAGCAACTTGGGTTATTATAAATGTAACGTTTCTATTTCTCGTTATGAATCGATATCGGATATAGACTCTATTGACACCTAAAACTTGAAACTAACTTATGCTGCAGTTTCTTCATTTGCGCGTTTGACAAGAGCATTCATGTAAGCGATGGTATACGCAGTACCAACACGGTGGTCACCTGCCATGCTTGGAATATGATCAGGAATCATTACACCATTGAAGTCTACCTCACGGAGTGCTTTTGCCACGTGATACATATCTTGGTAGCCGTTGTCAACGAAGGTCTCTACAAAATGTGGTAGTGGTTGATCAACATTCCGGAAATGAACTTTGAAGATCTTATTCCGTTCTCCAAAGTAGCGGATAGACTCAATGACATCTTTTCCCATTAAATCTCCACCTTCAAGCCAACAGCCTACACAGAAACACATGCCAACATTTGGACTGTCTGCGATTTCAAGTGCACGTTTGTAACCATCAAAACTGCTAAAGATACACCTTGGGATTCCAGCAAGGTCTACTGCTGGAGGATCGTCAGGATGGATACCGATCATCACTCCTGCTTCCTCAGCCACAGGTGCAGCCTGTTTAATGAAGTAGGTATAATTATCCCATATCTCTTCTTCACTATATTCGCGACCGTGCGAGAGCGGCATCGGGTATTTATTACCACCCCAATGTCCCTCTGTTGCAGTCTTAAGATTGAAAGCACGCGCGCTTGCACCACCACGGGTCGTTTCACGTTCCGTGCTCCAGATACCATTACCCATGTGTGCATAGGTCGTATATGGGATTCCCGCTCTCCCCAGATCTCGGATGTATTGTTTATACTGTTCGACCTTCGCATCACGATTTTCTAAGTTAAGCACAATCCCATCTTGATTGTGAACATCACTGTTGCCAAAGCCATAAATCTTCAATCCAGCGTTCTCAAAAATCTCACGACGGCTCATGAAGTAGTCGTAGTTAGCGTTTGCCCCATTTGTCCAGAGAACAACATAGTCGACATCCATCTGTTTAGCAAACTGAAGATCTGCTTCGCTGGGTTCTGGGGACATCTGTGCAGTAACTTTCATACCGGGTGCTATATTATCCAGTGGATTATTGTTTGCCATTATATGCCTCCATCTACTTAATGTTAATGTTGGGTTGGGTAACTCCATTGCACAAATTGAATGTAAATTTACTCGTCATCCAATGCTGCTTCTTTGTGTTTGTATAGTTCAGCAGTCAATTCCTTGACAACATCAGCATATTCAGGATCATCGTAGACGCTACACATCTCATTCGGATCTTTTTCAAGATCAAAAAGTTCCCATTCGGGTTCTGTCGGTTGGTCAACAGATCCAGATGTTCCAAGTGGTTCTCCGTAATAATAGATGAGCTTGTAGCGATGTGTCCTTATACCGTAATGTGCGGGAACATGGTGATGTGAGAGGTGCATCCAGTATCGGTAGTACATTGATTCTCGCCAATCATCCGGTGTTTCACCTTCAAATATTGGACGCAAACTTGTCCCTTGCATATCATCGGGAATCGGCAATCCTGCGTAATCAAGCCATGTCTCAGCAAAGTCAATATTCAGTGCCATCGCATGTGTAGAACTTCCCGCACCGATTGCTTTAGGATAACGGACAATAAACGGCATGCGTAAGGATTCCTCATACATAAAACGCTTATCATACCAGCCGTGGTCGCCTAAGAAAAAGCCTTGGTCAGAGGTATAAATCACCATTGTATCATCTGCGACACCATCTTCATCGAGATAGTCAAGCATTCTTCCAACATTGTTATCAATTGAAGCCACACATCTCAGATATTCCTTTATGTACCTTTGATATTGCCAGTTTGCCAACTCTTCATCGGACAAGTCTTCTGGAGGAGGTCCGAATTTTTCTATTTTCAGATCTCGTTCGTTCATATGTCCGAAGACACGCATCTTTGCATTTTTTGCAGCATTCGACCGATTTGCATAGTCGTCAAAGAAGTTATCGGGCATAGGAACATCTTCGTCCGCATACATGTGATGGAGTTTTTCGTCTGAATCCCATGGACGATGTGGAGCTTTGTGATGACACATTAGGAAAAAAGGTTTGTCTCTATCCCTATTCTGTAGCCAATCCAGCGAAAAATCTGTGATGACATCAGTTGTATAACCTTCGTGTTGTGTCCGACCACTTTCTTCAATCATTACCGGATCATGATATGCTCCCTGACCGGGAAGGACGTTCCAGTAGTCAAATCCAGTTGGGTCAGCATTGCCACCGTGTCCAAGATGCCATTTTCCTACCATAGCTGTCTGGTATCCGTCTGACTGAAGCATTTTGGCAACATTCCGTTTTCGACCATCAAGCGGATCGCCTAATGTCTTTACACCGTTTAGGTGGCTATGTAATCCAGTTAATATATTTGCACGGCTCGGTGTGCAGATAGAGTTAACACAGAAACAGTTTTGGAAAATCATACCATCATTGGCAATTCGGTCAAGATGTGGTGTTTGGTTGATACGACTCCCATAGCAGCTCATTGCATGCGATGCATGGTCGTCAGACATAATAAAAAGTATATTCGGTCTACTCAATTGTGTCTCCTTTGATTTATATAAGTTATAGAAATGCAGATATTGATGGTTGGTTTCAATTCACGGTATAAACGCATAATACATATAATTGCTTTTCAAGTCAATCATTTTATCAAAGTAAACCTTCTATGTTATACAAAAACACACCAGACAGAAATGTCTGATGCGTTATATGATAGTTGTGTCTATTGCTTATATTCTAATACACTTCCAACATTGGTGGAGTTTGTATAAATTCGGATTCCTTATCGGCATCTTGATAATGTTGGTCATACCAATCTACCCAAGACTGTCGTTGGTTATTCTTACCTTTTTGGTTGCCTCTTACCTCTTGATATATAGAGATGAATGCCAGTGAGATAACGAGTAAAATCTGGATATGATCAGGAAGTACTTCTAAGGCAATTATATTAGTGATACCGTAGACAAAAACAAAACCGATTAGCCAACAGAATAAATGTATCAGATATTTCTGTGGTTTTCGTGCGATAGCTAAACAAGTCTTTTTCGCAGCAAACAGATATGTATCTGACTCTGTTTCTTCTGTAGTAGGTAAGGTTACATCAGATTCTAATTCTTGAGTAACTTGCTGCTGTGTATACCATGAATTCCATACTTGTTGTTCAGAATCCATTCCCGTTAGGTTACCTTTTGCTTCTCTATAACTGATGATAATAGTAAAGAGTGCAGCAGGTATTGAACAAAATTGAAATGTAACCGATGCAATCAGACTGATGGGTGGAAAATAGGTTAGACCTCCATAGATTCCAGATAAAGTGAAGATTATAATTAAACCTACAATATTCCAAACAAGAAATTGAATTATCATCTGTTTTGGTTTTCTTAACATTAAGATTACTGGGTCGGTATATTTCTTATAATAGGATTCCGATACAACTTCTGTTGTTGATGGTGGATCCTCGATGTTCTTACCATTTTCTAATATATCTTTTTGGCGGTTATACCAGTTCGTCCAAACTTGATGTTCAGCAATACAACCTTTATTATATCCTCGCGTTTGCCGATAACATGATATCAGTGCAAGAATAGCAGACGGTATCAGAAATTGGGGTAAAAACTTTATGAAAAGCAGTAAAGAATCACTAATTCCTTTATCAATTTGCATAATAATACTAATGAATGCTAAAACAACTACCCAGTAACCGAAATGTAGAATGAGATTCATCGGGAAAAATAACATAGATTGAGTTGTGTCTTTACTCAATTCAGGAATGGATGCATTCCGTCCACTGTCAATCATCAGAGATGTTTCAGAAGTATCGCTCTGTTCAATCAATTCCTTTTGTCTATAAAACCACTTCATCCATACTTCTCTTTGTTTTCCTATCCCTTTTATACTACCTGCTGCCTCAAGAAAACCTATGAACAGAGCAGGAACGATGGCAAACAAAAATCCAATATGTGAAAAATCGTGTGCAATTTCTTCAACCATATGTGATAGTGCAGTACAGTACTTCCATAAGGACCAAGGCAAATTTTTCGTAGATTCTCTTACTTCATCTGAGGCATCTGACAAGGTTCCATGTATAAAAGGATCATCTGCAATTGTTGTTAAAGCCGAAAACAGAATCCAACAAAAAAGAAAATATAAAAATATGGGTGTCGGGTTTTTAAACATGAAGAATAAAGTTTGTCTGATTTTCATGACATTTCTCCTAAAAAAGTTGTTGTGCATTTACGCTGCATTTAATCAACCGTGATTAACTTCCACCAAAGACGGTATTTCTGTTCCTGTTGTATTTTCATTGTGATACCATTCAGTCCAGACTTTTCTTTCTTTCGTTATCCCTATATGGTAGCCTTTAGTCTCTTGGTAGTATGAGACGATAGCAAGAGATAAAACAATTACAAACTGGGTCAAATCGCTACACCACTCAATAACACGAAACCAATCAGTTGTCCCAAAGAAAACTATAAATGCAATGATCCAACCTGAGAGATGTATAATAAGTGTTATCGGATTACACAGTATAATAGATACTGTTTTCTTCACTGTCTGTAGGTAGGAATCATCAAGTTCTTCATACAATGTGGGTTGGTTTTTCGGCACAGTTTCGTTTATCATTGCGATTTTTTGCTGTTGACACCAGCGTACCCAAACCAGCTTCTCTCTATCTCTACCCTTTATAATTCCTCTTGCTTTTCGATAACAGATGAGAAATGTTACTATCATCCCAGGGATAACAAAACTACCAATCAATCTCGTATATGTCGGATTTATCGAATAACCAAATGTAGGAAGCGATAGTAAAGCAAATATACCACACCAAAGTGCAAACTGAATGCCAAAATGAGTCGAGTCAGAATAAATCAATCTGAATGAAATCTGTATTTTCTTTAAATAGAAATCCCATCGAACCATTACTGATGCAGGAGGATTACTAACAGATTCTCCTTTCTCAATGTTATCAATTTGCCTATCATACCATTTCATCCATACTTGTCTCTCTGTTGCAATACCTTTAAAATACCCTCGTCCTTCTCGGAAACTTGAAACAAGTGCAAAGAATATACAGTGCTTTTCATCTTGTAAAATTGATTTGACAAAATTGTTCGATGCTACAACGATTCCTTCATCAAGTGAGAAGAAAAAGATAAACATAGCAAGAACATACACCCATACAACAAAATGTAGAACTAACAACAACGGGTTACGCAGCATGTATAATAAAGTCTTAAGTGTAGTTCTTAAATAGGACTCACTTGTTTTATTCTCTGCTATGCGGTCTATTTCAAACTCATCTCCACTCTTTATTTCATTTAGATGAGTTTCATAGAATTCCATCCACACTTTACGTTCTTTTTCTATTCCTCTTTGGCTGCCCACTGCTTCTCGATAAGTTATTGCTATAACAAATGGTATAAAAAATAACCATGCAATATATGAAAAGTCTTTGACTGCTTCGTCTACGATTACTGAAAGTACGTCAACAAATTGCCAAACAGACCAAGGTAGATTATCAATAGCATCGTTTATATCCCTTGATAAGTATTCCCATGTATCGTATTTGAAAGGGTCATCCAAAATCGTGCCAATACTTGACCCAAGGATACAGAGAACAAGGAAATTAACAACAATTGATATTGGATTGTCTGCCAAATAAAGCAGTGATTTTGGTGCTTTCATGATATTTTCTGATTAATAGACTATATATGCATGACAAGGATAGCATCTCATCTGTTTATGTCAACTATTGTAATTATGTTGTCTATGAAATGAGAAATCTTCAGAAAAAGGAATTGGTTAGAAGAAATGTTTGGGGTGGTATGTATTTTAGGATAGAGGTAATAGTATGCCAGACATATTACCATCAACTAATGCATAGACTTCTTTTTGAAGGTTTGCAATCTCAATTTATTTGGCTTTAACTTCTTCCCATGCCCGACTGTATTGTTTTGTAAAATCACCTTGGTCAATCAACCATTCAAGCGATTCCATCACCTCTGCTGGTGGGTAGATGAAGTAGTGTTTTTGCAGGTCTTCTGGTAAGTGTTTCTTAGCATCTGGAACACATGTGCCATATTTGGTAAATTCTGTTATTTTTGCATTGACCTCTGGTCGTAGCAGGTAATTAATAAACTTTTCTGCGAGATCCTTGTGTGGGGCAGATTTTGGTATACAGACGGTATCAATAAATTGGCTTGAACCTTCTTTTGGGATAATATATCGGATGGTAGGACGCACTTCAGCAGCACGGAAGGCATCACCACTCCAGCAGTGTGCCATAACGACATCTCCTGCGATGAGAAGTTCTTCTGCTTCACTTTTGTACTGTTTTACAAGTGGTCTTTGTTCAATTAGTTTTTCTTTAGCGAGTTCAAGTTGTTCAGGTTCGGATGTATTCAGACTATACCCAAGTAGTTTCAGTGCAGCGCCGATTGTTTCACGTTGGTCATCAAGCATACTGAATTGATTTTTATAATTTTCATCCCAAAGCACTGACCAACTATTAGGAGCAGGATTTACTACAGATGAATCGAATGCTATACCTGCGGTGCCAAAGGTATATGGAACAGAATAGGTATTATTTGGATCAAAGTACTTCTTGAGAAAAAGTGGACTGATGTTTTGCATGTTTGGGATATTATCGCGATTCAATTCTGCTAACAGATTTTCCTTAATCATTATAGATACCATATAGTCTGATGGCATAATAATATCGTAACCAGTCGCACCTGCTTGTAGTTTAGCAAGTAGATCTTCATTGTTAGCATAAGTATCAACTATAACATTGACCCCGTATTCTGTTTCAAAACCTGATCGTATCTCATCACTAACATATCCAGACCAAGTAAAGACGTTCAGCTGCTCCTTTCCTCCATCACAACCAACAATTAGCATGACAATTAGTGCAATTCCTATAGTAATGAAAAACATTTGATAATTCTTTAAACCTAAACTATGCATAGAAAAATGTCGCATACTTCTCTCCATTTATTATCCTTCTATATAATGAAAGGGCGACTGCATTTCTGAAACGCATCGTCCATAAGACATAGGAATTCAAAATTGACAAGGTCTCCAATATATGCTAATTTGCTTATGTGGAGGATTATTCATCGGCTTTTTCAGTTGGTAGTCCAGCAGCTATCCAACCTCGAAAGCCACCTGTCAAAACTGAAACATTTTCATAACCCATATTTCTTAATGTATGTGCTGAAAGTGTCGCACGTGTTCCACCACCACAATAGGTAACAATATGCGTATTTTCATCTGTGACGGTTTCATCAATATCAAGTTCAATGTATCCACGCGGCAGAGAAACGGCATTCGGTAAATGTTCTTCGTCATAGTCAGGTTCGTCACGGACATCTAACAAGATAACAGAATCACCAGCTTCCGTGAGTTCGTCTGGTGAAATATGTCCGACATTGGCTTTTGCCTCAGCGAGAAGTTCTTGAAGTGTTTTTATTCGCATAATTATCCTCCACAAGTATTGAATCAAAATAGGATTTCAAATTATATAGTTCTGATTACTGACAAAACAATCATGTAGAATATAGCATATAGATGCGGATCCGTCAAACATATTCTGGCACAGAAACAGAAAGGAGACTAAATGGAATTGGTAAAAAAGTCCATAGATTCCGTAATAGAGAATGATCGGATTGGGAGTCCTGTGTTTTTACGGTGTGTACTACACATAGTAAATGAAACAATGAACTTGTTGCATCCTGCTGCTGAGATTGTATCACTCTCAAATGGTTGGATGCCATCTAAACCGAAATGTGTATATGCACAAGGGGATGCGGATGCAACTCAGATTACTGTCATGGTGCAATATGATGGTGGACAAATGTCGATGTTAAGTGTCAATCGGGTTGATTCAGAAACAGCGATTGATCTCATGTTGGTAGGCAATAAAGGAGTAATCTACCATGAAACACCGATAGGCAGGCATTATAAGAGTGGAACTCCACCTGAAATTACATTAACTGGAGAACTTACAGATGTGATAACTCAGGCACTTGCTACCGGTCAACCAATTTCTGTGGAGGGATAAAAATGCAAAAAAACGATAAATATGGCGTGTTGTTACTTGGGGGGCATCGCACACATCAGGAAAACTATGCACCCCTTTTTGCCAATGATCCGCGATGCAAACTCATTGCATTTTCTGATGAATTAGACGCACCATCAGAACGAATCACATTGGCTCAATCCCTTGCAAAATCCTTAAATTTACCTTACATCCCTGACCTTGATGATGCATTGGCACGTGATGATGTGCAGATTGTTAGCTTATGTACCGATGTAGAACGACGTGGACTTATCGGTGCAAAAAGTGCCGCAGCAGGAAAGCACGTATATCTTGATAAACCTATGGCTCTCAATGCTGAAGATGCTCAACTGATTGTGGATGCTGTTGCAAGAAACGGTGTGCGAACACAGATGTTTAGCAACATTCATAGTTCGTGGGCACGTACAGTGAAAAATGCATTAGATAGTGGATGTCTCGGTGAACTAAAGGCTATACACTGTGATGTGATGTTTGCAAAGGGGCATCCGGGGAGTGCACCTGTTGGAATTAAACGTAAACAGAGACCGACATTAGAACGGTATAGTTTTGTAGAAGCGAAACCCGAGATGTTTGACATCGGTGTTTATGCCGTGTCAATGGTGAATTGGCTAACTGGTAAGCGGGTTGAACGTGTATTTGGTGGAACAGGTAACTACTTCTTCAAAGAACATCACAGTTCCAATGTAGAAGATTTTGGTGCGTTGGTTCTGACATTAGATGATAGTGTTACAGCAACAATTGCTGCTGGTCGTTACGGTTGGCAGAGTCATGCACAAGGTGGTGTGCGGAAAGTACATCTCGTTGGCACGGATGCAACTTTGACCTTTGATGCTTCTTCAAACAGACTTGAGGTGTTCGCAGCAGAACCGTCATTCGAACCACCAACACCCCATCCGCTTGATCCGATGGGAATGTGGAGTAGCACACAATCTGAAATAAAGATGCAGCCAAAACAACATTGGATAGATGTTGGTAGTGGAAACGATGGACAACGAGAATTTAGTGCCTTTATTGATTGTATAGAAAATGGAGTAGAAAGTGAGATGAATGCTGAATTTGCTGCACATTCTGTGGAGATAATATGTGCTGGGTATCGTTCTGCTGCAAGTGGGGAGGTGATTGATCTCACACAGTAAGTGCAATTCTTGCTGCTAATACACAAAAATTGTTAGTTTATATTACAAATTTCATTATATCATCATACTGTCAGTACAATTTGACAAATTTTGCTAATTTGATTTGACTTTCAATAGAATAATAATTTATTATTAATATATAGTCGATTATTTAATAAATAATATTTATTAATTTTATTTCTTAACATGTAAATATATTGATAGTAGTAGATGTAATATTGAAAGGAGTCAAATATTGTGCGAGAGTTTGTGAATAGAATAACGATGTTTATCTGTACAACAGTGATATTGTTGTTATTTACAACAGGTGTAGTGATAGCTAATAGTGGAAGAGGTATTTTGCCACATTTCCACGATGATAGTACAACCCGTTCAGTAGCAGAAAATGTTGCAAAGAATACAAATGTTGGGAGTGCGGTTTCAGCACATAGTGTTGCTACTATAGACCGATATGTCCTTCGAGGAACAGATGCCTCATCCTTTTCAATTAATCAAAATAATGGTCAGTTGAAGACCAATATTGTTCTCGATTATGAAATGAAGACATCATATTCCGTAACGGTTGTTATTCAAGATGCAACCCTCAATCCGTTATCTGATAGCATCACTGGTCCAATATATAATTATACTGATAGAGATGAAATCTCGGTAACTATCAATGTCACGGATGTCAACTTACAGTTTTCAGATGGAGATAGCACAACACGTTCAATAGCTGAAAACACTGCTGCCAACACAAACATTGGTAGTCCTGTCGCAGCGAGCAATTTTAGTTCTAATCTTGATAGGTACGAAATTAGTGGCACAGATTCAAGTTCATTTGAAATTGATACGAGTTCAGGTCAGCTGAAAACTAAAGCTTCCCTAGACTACGAAGTCAAAAATTCCTATTCCGTAACTGTGCAGGTATACGCTGGAGAACAGACGAGTAGTGAGGATTCGATTAATGTGACAATCAATGTTACGAATTCCACAGATACTAGTTGTCCTTCGGGGTACACACTCTCTAATAACGACTGTCTACTGATTGTATTCGGTGTAGGGGTCGGTGAGGTAGATGCTCAAACATCTACCCGTGCTGTTGAGATATCGCAACTTGTGCAACTACTCTCTATGGATAAAGTTCTCTTCAACGAACTTTATAACGCTTCTAATGATACACATGATTGGTTGGAATTACGGAATATCAGTGATGTCAACGTAGACATGACGGGTTGGAAATTGACAGTATTTGCTGGCATAGGTAGAAAAGAGATTACCTTTTCAGAAGGCACTATGCTTCCAGCAGGTGAAGTGTTATTGCTTGTAAATACAGACCCAGATGACCCTGAAAGTTTATTATCAGATCCTGAGGATGGTTCAGTAAATTATATCATAGATGAAACCTTTGGTATACCTCCGACCGATTTCGCAATACTCCTGCAAAGTGCCAATAGTGGACTTGAGGACTGTGTCGGTAATTACTTTCCTAACCAAGCTGTAAAACCGGATACTGCACCACTTCTCACTTCTGATGTAGCATGGTATCGCGCCAAGCCTGCTGTTATCGGCTATCAAGCAGAAGCATGGGTTGCCAGCGGATACCGATCTGGTCTCGGTTATGATGAAGGCACACCAGAATCAATGAGCTTGGGAACTCCTGGTTACTCATTACGACAAATTGGTGATTTGAATGATGATGGCGTAATCAATATTCTGGATTTGGTGCTGGTGGCATCTAAGTTCGGTGATTTAAATGGTGGTGCTGCAGACCTGAACAGTGATGGCTTTGTCAATATCTTGGATCTGGTAATCGTTGCAACAAACTTCAGCAGTTCGTTAGGAGCTCCATCATCGCAGGGGCTCCATGCATCACAAGTTCAGCAATGGTTGAAACTCGCAAAGATGGAAATGCGGAATTTAGATCCACAGAAATGGTTGAACTTTACCAAGAAGGTATCCTCCCTTTCGAGTCATCCATCTGTCAATCAGTATGAGTTATCTTATGAACGAGGAATTCAAGTATTAGAACAACTCTTGACAACTTTGATTCCTAAATCCTCAGCATTGTTAGCAAATTATCCTAACCCGTTCAACCCTGAGACGTGGATACCCTATCGCTTATCGAAAGCAAGCGATGTACAAATTAATATCTATGATTCGCGTGGCAGTGTTGTACGTCAACTTGATCTGGGATTTCGGACTGAGGGTCTGTATCAATCTCGTAGCCATGCTGCGTATTGGGATGGTACAAACAATTTGGGTGAATCTGTTGCCAGTGGTATCTATTTCTACTCTATCACTGCAGGAGATTTCTCTGACACACGGAAGATGCTTATATTGAAGTAAGTGTATTTAGATCAAATTTCTTTCAAATAAACGGGCGGTGTATGGTTCCGCCCGTTTATATTTATTCATACGTAAAACTTATTCAGGTAATTACTATTCTTTCCTAACCATTCAATCATATTAAGTTAGATTGACCTATCAAGATAAAACATGAAAAAGTCACTGTTTTTCATATCAAGTCTATTCCTAATTTCAATAATCAACCAGAATATGAGCTTTGCACAATATGTATCACATTCCTATGTTCCAGAAGATGCAAAAGCGCGTTTAGGTAAAGGTAGGGTAAATGGAGTCACCTTTTCTCCAGACAATACTCGACTGATGGTATCCACCTCTATTGGAATTTGGAACTACATTATAGATACTGGAGAAGAACCGATTTTTCTCAAAGAATATACTGGTTTTATTACAAGTGCTGCATTTTCACCGGATGGAAGCATCCTGGCAAGTGCAAATGAAGATGGTACCGTCCGTTTGTGGGATGCGAAAACAGGTGAGCTTGTTGAGATACTTCTTGGACACACTAACCGGGTGACAGCTGTTGCGTATTCACCTAAGAAGGAAGTGATCACGAGCGGGAGCTGGGATAACACTGTAATCATATGGGATGCACGCACAAATCAACTCAAAACAAGACTAACTGGACACACACGTGGGATAACTTCTATTGCCTTTTCACCTGACGGTAGCCGACTTGTCAGTGGAAGTGAGGACAGTTCTGTGCGTGTGTGGGATATTGACACAGAAAAACCTGTTTTTACGCTTACAGAACACACCGGATGGGTTCATTCTGTGGCATTTTCACCCGATGGAAAGCAGTTTGCCAGTGGAAGTGGAGACAAGACAGTGCGTTTGTGGAATACGGAAACAGGAGATCCCATCGCAGAGCTTAAAGGACATACAGATGAAGTTACATCTGTCACATATTCCCCTGATAGTAAATGGGTAGTGAGCGGTAGTACAGACAAGACAGTACGGTTGTGGGATGCTGAAACAGGAGATCCCGTAACTATCCTCAAAGCGCATACAAAAGGTATCACTTCTGTCACATTCTCTGTTGATGGCACAATTTTTGCCAGCGGGAGTGAAGACGGTACGGTCCAGGTGTGGGATGTCAATACATGGCAACCTACTATTACATTGATGGGATATACCAGCAGCAAAATTTCTGTTGCGTATTCAAAAGATGGAGCTGTTCTTATAAATGGAAGTGAAGATGGTAAAATACACTTGTGGAATGTGGAAACAGGACAGCTTTTGAATAGATTTACCGCACACACCGACCGGGTTGCATCTATAATGTTTTCACCGGACGGTCGTACTATTGTCAGTAGTGGTGGTTATCGAGACAATAAAATCAGGCTGTGGGATGCGGAAACACAACAACTCAAAACTACACTTATGGGGGATAGTTTTGCAGTTTATAGTGTTGCGTTTTCACCGGATGGTAACACGTTTGCGAGTGGCGGAGAAGATAAAATGCTGCGTTTATGGGATGCTAAAACAGGACAACCTATAGCAGCGTTACCGGGACATACTTGGAGAATTCTAAGTGTTGCATATTCAGATGATGGCAAAACAATCGTAACTGGGAGCCGGGATAATACAGTGGGTTTGTGGGATGTAGCAACGAAACAACTTAAAGCCACGCTTAAAGGACATACGGATAGGGTTTTTAGTGTTGCGATTTCGCCTGATGGCAGCACGATTGCCAGTGGAAGTAGAGACGGTACAGTGCGTTTGTGGGATGCAAAGACAGCAAAACCTAAAGCTGAGTTAATTGGACATGCTTATAGTGTCCGATCAGTTGCGTTTTCACCGGACAGCAAGACAGTCGTAAGTTGTGGGGAAGATGGTATAGTACGATTGTGGGAAACCGAGACAGGATATGCTATTGGAAATTTTATTGGACATGCACATATAGTTCGTTCAGTTGCGTTTTCACCGGATGGTAGCACGCTTGCAAGTGCAAGTCAAGATGGAACTGTCATTTTATGGGATATAGCGAGATTACGAACACAAGTTCAACATTTACAACAAGCAATATCACAACTACAGCAAAAAAATAGAGAACAAACAAATATACGTTTAATATATTTCCGTCCAAATGGTCATTCCCCCCAACAAGGTATAAATGTACAGATAGATAGGGTAATGGAGAATGTACAATTATTCTATGCTCGTGAAATGAATAATAATGGCTTTGGTATAAAAACTTTCACACATGAAACTGATGAATTAGGTAATGTATTTGTACATCATGTGGTAGGAAAACATGATGAATCATATTATCGGGATCAAGCTTATATAAAGATAATTGAAGAAATCAATCCACATTTTGATATATCACAGAATATACTTGTTATCTTTCTGGAGATGAGTGGAAACATATTTGGTGTCAATGTTTGTGGTCTTGGTGGGATTCATCCCTCAGGTGGTGGTGTAGCGATGTTTTCTGCAGTAGATAATTGTTTCAGTTTTCGGATTGTTGCACACGAACTCGGACATGCTTTCGGTCTCTTACATGATTTCAGGGAACCTAATTTAATGTCTGCAAGCAGTGGATATCTACCCAAACTCACAGAATGCGCAGCTGAATTCTTGAGTGTACATCATGCCTTCAACTTTTCTCAAAACGAAGATACTACACCTACCGAGATTAGACGATTTCCTCCTCTTATGTCTGAATTTGATACTGTTCGCATGCGGTTTGAGGTAACCGATTCGGATGGATTACATCAAGCACAACTCATCACATCTTCAACTGCCGATGACCCATTAAAAGGTAATAAAGTGATAGGATGCAATAAACTAAATGGTGAAAATGAAACAGTTGAGTTTATTGTACCACATACATTCGTAACACCTGGCACAAGTATGGGACTTCAAATTGTTGATGTATTGGGAAATGTGGGACAGGATATATATAAAATTGAGGAAGAACCTATAAACCAACTTGATGTTAATGATGATGGTCTGATTAATATCTTGGATTTAGTAAAAGTTGCTTCAAATTTCGGTCAGAGGGAAACAGATAACCGTGCCGATGTAAATAGGGATGGTAATATAAATATATTAGACCTTGTTTTAGTGGCAAATGGATTTGACTAAATGCAAATGTCAGAATATGTAGTCATCTATTTTACCCACTTACCCCCATGACTTCAAGTTGCGCGATTTCCTTCATCCATGAATCACGAATTTCAGGTGAATAGTCGCCTGGGAGTAAAGACTTTCGTGTGCAGTTTAGGTATGCTTGCAAGGTTTGATAACGACGAATTGGACCGATATTTGGAAGTATTCTATCTGAAATAACCTCTATAATTTCGTCTACAGATAACTCACCATTACGGTTCTTGGCTGCTTCAAGGTCTGCACGGAGAGATGCAAAACTGGCTGCAGAATATCCATCAGTATGTGCCAGTAGAAGTTCAAATTCTCCCTCTGGGATATCTCCACTAAATACGTTTTTAAGTGTCCACTGTAGAAAGGTCTTTCGGTCTTCACCTGTTGGATCAAGGACAGGGATCACGATGTCGCCTACCCTACCCTCTCTTCGCAGGTCTGGTGATAGATTGTAGATACGTGCTGTCATCAGTAACCAAGTGATGTTACCACGCAATTGCGGATCAGACATCATTGCTTGTATCTTCCCCGTAAGTCTACGTTCCGTCGAATGCGCGTCCCTTCCAACATCACCGAACTGCGTATCTGCTTCATCCACAAAGATTAACACATTCACGAGAGCCATAAGCAACCGTCTGAGTCGTTCAAAAATAACATCTGTTTGTCCAAACCACATACTCCGGATATTCTTGAGAACTAACACAGGAATATCCAGTTCTCCCGCAAGTCCTTCAAAGATAAAAGTCTTCCCACTGCCGATGGGACCACATACACTCAATCCAGAAATAGAATCTTTTCCTGTTGAGGTGATACGTGGGATTATCTGTGTTCTTAAGAAATCAATGAGATTCTGATTACCAACAATATCATTTAAAGTGTGTGCTGGTTTCTTAAACTCAACGACATCTTCCCCTAACTGTGCTTGTATAAACTCAGATACTTTTTCAATCACAATATCAGGTTGCAGTTTTTCACCAGAATAACAAGCCGATACGAGGAGTTGTCGTAATGCTTGTAAGGATAATCCTGCTGTTAACACAGCAAGTTGGGACTGAGTACCCCAAAGGTTTAGTTCGTTTTTTGCTGGTTTTTGTGTTCTATTGAACCATGAAATAAAATGTCTTCGTGCTTCTACTGTGGGTGATGGAATTTCTACATCCAAGACTTGTGGTAAACGAGAGATCCGTGAGTTTACCAGACTTTTTGATTCAGCAATAAAGACCACTGTATCAGTCGCTTTCATGAAATCCGAATCTGATATCCAATCTTGGACAATACTAATCCTATGTCTATCTGATACATTCAAGGTTCGTATTTCACCTTCGGGTAGCAACATATCGGTTGCTTCAATTATTATGAGTAACTTTTCTTTGAGAAACTTATTTCCGTTAGGATTTGCAGATCGTGAGATTAGACAGAATTGACGGAGCAGTTCAAGTGCTAATGTAGGACTTCCAATTGCATCGTTGAGATATTGTTCAAATAAACTGTCAGAAGGTTCATCGGATTTGCCGGTTTTGGAATCAGGATCATCAAATTTGTCATCAAGTGCGAATATACTCGTTGTTTTTGCTTTTGATGGTTTGGTATCGCCTCTCCAAGTATTGAATGCATTTTTCACCTTCTCGCGGTCGTTTGCACGTAGGAAACGGAGTGGACCGTTCAATTCATAGACTATGAGAATAAAACCCGATATGTCCCAACTTCGCGTGAGGAAAGGAACGAGTGGAATATAATCCTCATCCTCATCATCTTCAACAAAAAATAGGTCGTGGATGTTACCGTGAAGAATGATGCTTCGCGAAGTTCCAGAATTAATTAGCATTCCCGCTTCTGTACGGAATTTATAGGTAGGGTCTTTAATAGCGATCGTTATACTCTCCGTTTTCACAAGTCAAATAACTTGAGCCAGTTTTGTCCATCGTGGAAGGAAACCTTCTGTGAGAAATTGGTCAAGATGCCAAATATTCCTTTGTGGATCAACTTCAAAAAATGTTCCCATTGCCAAAACAAGTGCGTCTTTAAAACTATAGTCGGTATCAATTTTTAAGAGTAATTGATATGTTTGAAGGAATGCAGTATGAATGCGGAGGAAGTTTAATGCAGCAAAACTGAATGCATTTAGTTTCAAGCAGTTATCTGTTGTTTTTTCCCAATACCATTCTGGTTGATAAAATCTATCAAGTCGTTGCTTACATATCTCCACAGCCTTTTCAAGAATATCATTTAATTCTTTGTGAACTAATTTCTTATCTGGAATGTTGAGTCTGTCACAGATTTGAGAATGTATCCTATCTTTTATCTCCTCAGAGTTAACCCAAGATTGGAATGCCTCTGAAGCGCGTTCAAAACAATTACGTAAATCCTCAAGTGTCAAATCAAGTTTGCTTGGGTAATCCTTTAGCAACGATGAACTTGGCATAAGATGTGCTTGTTCAGGATGTAGTTTTAAAAACTTATATTCAACGACATCCGCAAGCATTTCAGCAAGAATCGGTGTGAAGGATATAATGCACCTTTCATACAGTTCACCGTCTATAAATTCTGTTAGTTTTTCAGAATCGAGATGGATTTTCCCAGACGCTGTTTTAAGAAATGCATCACCAAATTCGCTTTGTTCACCTAAAGCAGAGGCTGATTCTGTCAAGGATAAGGGACGATTAAAGAGTGATAATTCTGTATATAGTTCCTCAAAATCAAGCAAACTCTCCTGCCACTGATGTCCCCATGTGTCGTGAATTAGGTACTTATCAATTTCTTCTAAAGGTAGGAAACCAACCATACGAGTAAGTGTTGTTGTTACCAATTCTACAGAAATTTTTGTGTCTTGTGCAATCTGTTCACGGAAGGTCAAATCAAGATTTTCAGCGTTGAAAGTGCCAAATACTGGAAAATGTGCAAAAGGTTCTACCTTCCAAATTTTGCGAAGAAATTTTTCATATCTTACTTTTCTATGATATTGATTCTTTTTCTCTACATTGGTATCTGTTGATATTTGCTGAGAATGTTTTTCAGCCCTGTTTTCTTTTATCTCAGAAGGTAAGCAGAAATAGAGGGCTGAACAGGTTTTAATAAGTTTGACTTCACCTACATTGAATGGAGCACCGGGGTATAGATGCTTAAAAAGTTGGAGAACATCAGCATCTAATTCTGGATTATCTGCTGTTAAATTATAGCGTGACTGCAAACTTAACATGATTTTATGTCGATGTTGAAGTGGGGCAGTCCGATCAGATAATTTCCTATTCAATTTATCTATCGTTTCATGTGACAATTGAAATAGCTTTATAAGTTTCGCCTTTATGTTTTCCCGTTCTGATATAGTTGATGGGGCATCCGGTGTAAAGAGGGTAAAGATCTTAGATCCAGCAGTATCAAGATTTTCAATTTCTGCATGGTTGACGATTTCAGGATACTGTTGAAGGGAAAGCCAAATTGCTTCAACAAACGATTGATCCAAGACGCTACATTTTGCATCAACAGAAATGTTTTCGGTAGATGATCCCAGCATTTTTTCAGTCTCAGCAATCAAATCATTATGGAGTTGATAGAAAGTAGTGGGTGTTTGTGTCTGTTTGGGAGAGTTCTTTTTATCCTTTTTTATTTTCTGCACTTGGATTTCAAAATGTTGTAAACTCTCCAAGATACCTTCCCAGCAGCTTGGTGTTTTATCCTGATGCCACGTATACACGTTCATACACCTCTTTTCATATTGGTAAAAGTATAACGCGGGTATCTATGCCTACGTCAATTTAAGCCTTTCAATAGGCAGAGTACCCGCGGATTAATAATCAGGTTAATAGTTATAAAGGCAATTCGGATTCACTCTTTGTTTCATCCGTGGTTTCTTCAGTTGGCGCGGGTGTATCCGTCTGTTGTGCACCGAAGATAAGCGAATCAAATTCATCAGTAGCAGAGGTGGACCGTGCAGCGGCAAGAAATTCTTCCTCTTCAGCGCGTGAATCCGTACCTGCAAGTTCTTGCGCCACCTTTGATCTTCCTTTTGCTTTTTCCCGAATTTCTCGCATACGAGATAATTCTGCAGAGGTGCCATCCATACTTATACCAGAGAGCATATCTGCAATATCTTCTTGTTCCTTGGCAGTAATTAGGTCTGCCACTGCTTCAGATTGTTCTGTCTTAATCTTGTCAAGATCTTTATGGAGACCCATAATCTGGAGTTTATGAGACTCAATGTCTCCTTGTGCCCGTTCTATATCTTCTTCAAGTTCTGCTACACGTGCATTTTTCTCTTCCAATGTGGAATGAAAATCGTTATATGATGTAACACAACGGACATAGTCAGGATTTTGTTTGATTTCTTCATCTGAAGTCCCTGCTTCTTGCAGAGAAGCAGCTGTGCTTTTCGCTTTTGCGATTGCCCCTGTCTTCATCTGTTCAAGCTTGTCAATTTCATTGGTAAGTTTCTTAAGGGAGCCTTTTTTCTGTTCAACAAGCGCGATAAGTTGACCAATCGCTGCTTTATAACGTTGGATATTCCCCTGCTTGTCTTTGATAATATCCTCATAAGCACCACGAACTGCTTCAGGGTTTTCCATAAGTTTATCAGCCTGCTCATGTGCACGACCAGTTAGTGTATACCAAATTGCTTTGAAAAAACGGGTAATTCCGTTTGCCATTGGATTTCCTCCTGTGTGAATTATAAAGTTTTATTCATCTCTTCCATTTAATTCTTATTATAAGAACAAACATTTTCAAACAAGTAACATTTTATATCTATGATTTTTGCAATGCTTTCTCCCGAATTTCTCGTATCCGTTCCAATTCTACTGAAACGTCTTCAATGTTGATTCCTGACAATATATTGTTGATTTCCTCTTGTTCACGGGCAGCAATGAAGTCTGCTACAGCTTTAGATTGTTCGGTTTTTACCATTTCCAAATCCCGATGTAGTGTAGCAATAGAATTCTTATGTTCTTCTAAATCATTATGCACACGATCAATCTCTTGTTGTAGTTTATCAATACGTTCGTTTTTCTCTTCAATGGTAGACTGAAAGTCGTTATATGAGGTGATACAACGTTTGTATTTCGGATGCTGCTCAATATCTTCATCTGCAATTCCAGTTTCACGCAGCTCGGTAGCAACTTTCTCAGACCTATCAATTGCGCCTTTCTTCATCTCCTCAAGCTTGTCTATATCTTCAGTAAGTCCCTTAAGGGAACCTTTTTTCTGGTGAACAAGTACTAGGAGTTGTCCCATCGCTTCTTTATAACGTTGGATATTCCCCTGCTTATCTCTGATAATGTCCTCATAAGCACCACGAACTGCTTCAGGGTAATCCATAAGTGATTCAGGTTGTTCAAAGTGTTTGATAGAATTATCGTTGTTGATTATGTCATCATCATTCTCATTCGCTACTACATCATTGTCTGTAAGTTGATCTCTTTGTTTAAGTGCCCTACCAACTTGCGTATACCACATTGCCTTGTATAAACGTGCAATTCCACTTCTCATTATTTTCCTCCTATTGGTATATCTATATCAAATTAGTTTTGTTCCTGTGGCGTGTTATCCATACTGATCTCAGAAAGTGTCTTCGCTAATTCTCTCTGTGTCCGTATATATTACATGTCCTCAGCTATCTCCGATTGCTCCTTCATAATATTATCCAAACTACGATGTAGTTTGGATATATGTAGTTTGTATGTTTCAATATCATCAGAGATGCTGTTTAACTCTTCCTTTCGTTTTATGACATTCGTATTATTTTTCTCAATAGTAGATTGTAGATCCATATATACGGTAACCCAATTACTGTATTCCGGATTCTGCTCAATCTCTTCTTCCGTTGTACCAGCTTTTTTTAGTTCATTTGAAACCTTTTCAGCATTTACTTCCGCATCAGTACTTTGCTTTTTTAATTTATCAATCTCGTCGGTGAGCTGTTTAATTGAATTCTTTTTCTGTTCAATAACCGGTAGAAGCAGTCCTATTGCTTTTTTATAGCATTGAATATGCGCTCGTTTAAAATTTATGATAACATCAAAAGAACTACGTACTTCATCAATGTCTTTCATTAGTTTCTGTTGGTCAGTCCTGGCAGTTAACTTATTCCAAATTGATTTTACAATGTGTGATTGTTTTTCAGACATCAGAATTTTCTCCCAATTGTAAGTCTTAACTTGGATGTTTTTTCATAATTAATTTACAAAAACCACGGTATGAAGCCTATTATAAATTTTCGTTCTTGGGTATGCCTTCCACTTTCATACCTGATAACATTATGTCAATTTCCTCTTGTTCGCGTTCCCTGATTAATTCAGCAACATATTCGGATTGTTCTTGTTTTATAATATCCAGATCATTTTGTGAATGAGTAAGTTGTTGAGTAATCGATTCAATATCTGTCTGTCTCTGTTCTATGTCCTTTTTGAGTTTATCCAAAAAAGTATATTTTTTATCCAATATAGATTGATAATTGTTAATAGCGGTAATGCATCGTAAGTAAGATGGATGTTGTTGGATCTCCTCGACTGATGTTCCAGCATTCTCCATTTCAGCAACTTTGTTATTTTGTACTGTGATTGCCCTTTCCTTCAACTTTTCAATGTTGTTGATGTCTTGAGTGAGTCCCTCAAGTGAATTTCTCTTAAGATCAATCAGGTTAGTCAACCACTCAACTCCTTTTTTATATCGGATGAGTTTGTCTTGTTTTTCGTTTATAATGTCTTCATAGATTGCATGAACTACCATAGGGTTTTGCATGAGTTCATCTGCTTTCTCGTGGGCGCGGAACGTTATAGTATACCAAAGTGCTTTTAGAAAACGAGTCATTGTTTGTAACATTGGAATATTACTCAGTCCGGAATTGAATATTTATTTCGCCCAATATAGACATAATAAGTAAAAATCTGTACCGCCATTACAGTACTTATCAAAAAGTGACAAGTTCAGCGTAGACTAAATGCTAATTTCAACTTTGGCATAACACTTGTAAAGACCTTGATTGCTTGTGGGTGCTGATAGTTTGTTGATAGTTCGTATTTGCTTTTTCCTCTACCTGAAGGAGACAGTGTATAAACACCGCAAACATATAAACCTATTGCAATAAACCCACCACATGCAATTACCCCATAACTGTATAATCCAGAAATTGCGATTATACCTAATGAGTTACTTCCACTGAATGCAACAATTCCCCATGCGAATACGCCACCGATTGCAATAACACCAATTGCCCCAACACCACCAATCGCAATAATACCTCCTGCAATGCCTCCACCAATAGCAATTGCACCAGTTGCTATAAATCCAGCGATAGCGATTTCTCCAGCAGCCATCATCCTATCTATGTTAACTGATGATTCGACATGATCATACCCTCTGTAAATTACTAAAACCATAAATATTCCCCACAGAACAGTGTAGAGAATACATCGTTTCAAGTAGTAAGATCGGAATACTTGTTTAAACTTTTCATTTGCAAAAGATTCTACCATCTTCGCACACTTTAAAATTGTAGATAATTCCAATTATTGGAGTTCTCTTTCTTCCGCGGACGTTGTATTTTGATGTGCATTCATCGTTTGTGCGTCTTCTACTGAATGACTCTTTTGGAGTATATCCTGTTCTGTTGTTTCGCGTATCTGTTCATCAACTTTCTTTGCAAATGCCAGACTTTCATCAAGTTCTGTGCGAAGCCGTGAGAGTTCAGTTTCATTACTTTCCGGACTAATTGTCAGTACTCGTGCATATAGGTGAGAAAGCTGAATAATAGTTTGTTGCACATCTGCTATCTGCTGTTCTCTGTGTTGTTTTAGTACTCTTCTGACAGTTGTTAGTTGTGAATCTCTTGATTTTTCATGCATCTTCAATGTGTCTTTTAAACATTCAACCGCTTGTGTAAATAGATCTGCGACTTTATCTGTAATTTCAGCACTAACTGTAATAGGAAGGGATGCCATCCAACCTGCACTTTGTACTTCCTCTTGAAAAGAAATGTGTAGGTTACGTAGTTCTTCCAGCATCTGTTCAGTTCTTTTATCTCCATCCTTCTGAAGTTGTTTGTGTAGTGCGTTTAGTTCCTCCTCCTGTTTTTGTTGTTCCTCGCGTAATATCTCTTCATGAACCTGTTTAGCAATGTCATCTGTGCCTGATGTCCACCTGGTTATTATTGCCCCAATAGGGAGACCAATACCTACAACTGCACTCGAAAATAGGTAAAGTATTTGTGGTTGTAAATTTAACACCCATGACACAAAAACACCAAGTACACCCGCAGCAAATGGGTAAATGGTGTACTGATTGTTAAAAAGATGAAATAAGTATTTCTGTCGAAACAATTTTCTATCAATCAACGTTTTCACCAAATCGCATACGTTAGCATTAATTGTGTGGAAAATTCCATACAGATATAAATGCTTGATGTTTATGTTGTTTCTAATTGAATTTATGAATAACTGTATATTATATTCTTGTTATATATTAACCTATCAGATAGAAATTTGTAAAGAATAAACAAGAAATTGGTTATCCTATAAATGTGTATTCAAAGTATAGCAGCATTCAATGGAAAAAGCAACATATATGTTTGTCAGGTCAGGTTTATTTCGTTTTAGGTTTTTGATGATATTTTATCACAAACGTTACTGTTTCTATTTGCTTTTTTGAGGTGTTCAATTATTATTGCCTCAACCTAGATTTGCAGTCTTCGTAGGTCGGAGTGAGCACAGCGAAGTCCGACATCTTTCTTATATTCTGTAGGAGCGACCCGGTGAATCATGCAGAATGCCAAACGCGCATTCTGCCAATGGCATTCATACCGTTGATTTCTTGATTTGCTAATCCTATAATCCCGGGGAATGCCAAAAGGCATTCATACCGTTGATTTGGTAAATCCTGGTTCAGACAATAACCCTCTACCTTCTGCGTCCTCTGCGTCCTCTGTGCCTTCAGTGATTCAGACAATCCCCCAATTCTGACATTCCCCTCTTCCTTCTGCGTCCTCTGCGTCCTCTGTGCCTTCAGCGATTCAGACAATCCCCCAATTCTGACAACTAAAAACTAAAAAATAAACTAAAAACCGAAACATACATGAAACATACATGAAACATATTGTTCCGACCCCCACCTTCCCCTTCCAACGCACCCAACCACGTGTTATAATACTACCACTATGAAAAACAAAAAACCGACACATCCAACATTATCAACAAAAACCGACACCCGTCACCCAAAAAACATCCACACAAAAATCGACCAGAACCCAGCACATAAAAAAGTTACCAAAATTATTTTTTTTCAACCACAAAAAACCGATGAAAACAACCCGAAAACCCAGACGGAAACTAACATTAGACCAATTCTACCAAAAGTTACCGTTATGTCAAAAAAAGTTACCATACGGTAACCTTTTAAGGAGGAATATTCCGACGAAATCCAATGACATACACAAACAATTCGCCGTCAAATCCTTCGCAAAAATGATGACACGATCAGAAATCCAAGGTAGGTCAAAAAAAGAAAAGAGCAAAAAGGAGCAAGAAAAAAAAAGCAAAATTCGCGTCACATTCCTTATCCTGACTGAATTCTTTACGTCATATGTGACGTGCAAAACGTCATAGATACATACCAAAAACTTTACATCTACTCTACATCGTATCATAATTGTAGACATAATAGGTATATGGTATAATGCAAACTGTAATCAACTTAATAAGAGAACAACTCTTGCCGATTAAACAGTTTAAAGAATAGACGAGTATATTATTCAGGAGGTATTTTTGGAATTTGACATTATTATAGAAGACGGGAACATCGTTGACGGTACAGGGAAACGTGACCCTTATGTTGCGGATATCGGTCTTGTAGGTGATAGAATAGTAGCAATTGATGAGCTTACTGATGCAGATACGTCACATAGAATAAATGCTGCTGGACAGATTGTGTGTCCTGGCTTCGTTGATGTTCACGTTCATTCTGAAATCTCTCTTCTGGGTGGACGCGACCAGTATGCAGCACTCATGCAAGGGGTTACAACTCATCTTGCAGCACCGGATGGCTTCGGATGGGCACCATTGTCACGTCAACTTGCTGAGGAACTTTGGCATTACACACAATTTGCTTACGGTGACGATAAAGTCTCGCTCAATTGGAAAACACCAGATGAATATCTTAGTATTTTTGAAGGACAAATTCCTGCGAACCTATACCCACAAGTACCGCATTGTGCTGTTCGATTAGGGGCATTGGGATGGGATGCACGTCCTGCTACCAGTGATGAACTGAAGGCAATGGAACGGACGACACGCGAATGGCTTGAAGCAGGAGCATGCTGTCTCTGTTTGGGTCTGGATTATCAACCCTCTGCAAATGCTGATTTGAATGAGTTAGTCTATCTGTCAAAGGTTGCTGCAAGTTATGATGCCATCTATGCTGCCCATATCCGATATCAACTCATTGGTCGTAAAGCTGCATGGGAAGAAACAATAGAAATCGCACAACGTGCTGAGATACCTGTGCATATCTCACATGAACGAGTTGATGAAGTATCGGCTGAAGTACTTGAACGTGTTGACCGTGAAGACATTGATCTTACATTTGAATCATACCTTTATCCTGCTGGAATGACACACCTCGCCATGATGTTACCAATGGAATATCAGACAGGTACACCTGATGAGATGTTAGCAAATTTAGAAAGATCTGAAGTGCGAGAAAAATCTCTTCCATATCTACGGGATAAGTTAGCGGAAGGCAACCAAATTGTAGGCTACAATAAATCTTCAAGATACATTGGTATGCTACTGTCAGATGTTGCAAAACAGGAAGGTAAATCAAATGAGGAATTTGCATACGATTTCATCACGGAAGAGAATGCGATTGAGACATTTGTCATGCCATGGAGCACACCTGCTAAAGAAAATGAACAAGTGTTGAACCAAACTGCGTGTCATCCTCGTATGATGATTGCAAGTGATGGTGTCTACAATATACCACATCCTCATCCACGAAGTTACGGATGCTTTGTGCAATACCTCGGGAAATTCGTCCGTGAACGGCAGTTGATTTCACTAAAAGATGCAGTGTATAAAATGAGTGGTTTTCCTGCAGAGCGATTCCGTCTTTCTGACCGTGGAAGAATTGCAACTGGTCTGGCAGCGGATATTGTTATTTTTGATCCAGACACCGTTGCAGACCGTTCAACATGGTTTGACCCAATTCAACCTCCAGTCGGTGTAAATTGGGTATTTGTCAATGGTGTACCGGTAATTAATGAGGGTGTCGTTAGTGGCAAACTTCCCGGTAAAGTTCTGCGTCACCAGAAGTAGATTGTATCTTAACATGGAGAATTCACTTTGGATAACTACGATTTGACGATAATCGGTGGTGGGAGTGCGGGACTTGTAGTGGCAGTTGCTGGTGCAAAACTTGGTAAGAAAACCGCGCTTGTAGAGAAACATCGTATCGGTGGAGATTGTCTGTGGACGGGTTGTGTGCCTTCAAAAGCATTACTCAAAGCTGCAAAAGTTGCAAAATACATTGACACTGCAGACAAATATGGGATAACAAATTCTAATGGAAACCCGGAATGGCAGAAGGTGATCGACTATGTCCGAAGCACACAACAAATCATTGAAGAGGAACACGACAATCCTGAACGTTTCCGAGAGATGGGTGTTGATGTGATCTTCGGTAATGGACATTTTGAAGCACGGGATACATTCGTTGTGGAGGACGCAGAAAGTGGAGAGACACGAAACCTGAAAAGTAAAAAATATGTAATAAGCACTGGTTCTCGACCACTTGCGCCGTCTGTTCCCGGATTAAAATCCTGTGATTATCTTGACAGTGAAAATGTATGGGATTTAGAGGAATTACCACAACGGCTGCTTGTTGTGGGGGCTGGACCGATTGGGATTGAATTGGGACAAGCGTTTCATCGGCTTGGTTCAGATGTAACAATTGCACAACGAAGTGGTCGTATATTAACAAAAGAGGATAATCATGTAGCAGAACGGATGCTACAATACCTTAGGTCTGAAGGGATTAAGATACGACTGAATACAAACATAGAAAAAATCGAAAAACAGAATGAAGGTACAAGGGTTACGTTTTCAAGTTTGCAATCCGCTTCCTCAGAACAAAACGATGAACAGATGTTTGATAATGTCTTGGTCGCAGCAGGACGTGCTCCGAATATTGAAGGTTTGGAATTAGAAAAAATTGGTGTGCATGTTAAAAAAAATGGTATAGTCGTAAATGACCAACTACAGACACATGTGAAACACATTTATGCTGCAGGAGATGTCATCGGACATTATCTTTTTACACATGTTGCAGCATTTCAAGCACAATTGCTGATTAGAAATTTCCTTTTACCTTTCTCAAAAAAGATAAACTATTCTGTTGTGCCTTGGACGACATTTTGCGATCCAGAGATTGCAAGATGTGGTTTGACGGAGTCTGAGGCACGCGAGAAATATGGGGATGTTGACGTGTTTACATTGGACCAGACAGATGTTGATAGAGCGGTTGCAGAGGGTGAAACACAAGGATTTACAAAGGTGATTGCTACGAAATGGAGAGGGAGGATATTAGGGGTACACATTGTCGGAGCTAATGCGGGAGAGGTTATCCATGAATATATATTGGCTATGCAGGAAGGGATTCCTTTACGGAAATTGGGCGGAATGATACATGTGTATCCGACTTATTCCACGAGTGTGTTACGTGTGGCAACTAAATGGTTATCGGAAGGAACATTGATTAAGACCTTGCGAAAGTTAATTGGGGCTGGATGAAACATAAATTAGATTCTGTTAAAAAGAAAAAGAGTCGGAAACCACAGTCAGTTGGTTAAAAAGTCTCAGGGATTCTAACCTAACGCAAACAAATTTGACTGATAAACTACGGTTTGCATGACGCAGTTCCGACTCACCTAAGGAGGCATATATCGTAATTAGCAATTTCTGTGCCAACAGAAACGTCTTTATTTTCGCAATTCGCAGAACAAATTGTCTATTTTTCCATCAATGCTGTTGAAAAATTAGTCAATCTTCTTTAGAATTGTATTACCATAACTCAAATTGCTACATAATGTAGCACAATCTGTTAGATTGTGTCAAAATAGATGCAAACGAACAGTTTACGCTACAATATTATCGAGAATAATGCCTTTTTTCATTAAAACAGTATCCGCATGTCTAATAATTTGTAGGTAGCAACTTGGGTTACCATATTAAATGTGTCAGTTTTATACGGATAGTTCCTGTCCAACAATTAATCTATATGCCTCTCGATATTTCTCACTGGTTTTTGTGATTACAGAGTCTGGCAATTCTGGTGCAGGCGGTTCTTTATTCCAGCCGATTTCAGTTAAATAATCACGTACGAACTGCTTATCAAAACTCTGTTGTGGCTTGCCGGGTTCATACAGATCCGCTGGCCAAAATCGAGAAGAGTCTGGTGTGAATACCTCATCTATAAGGATGATCTTTCCATCGCGTAATCCAAATTCAAATTTGGTGTCGCAAAGTATAATACCTGAGCTTTCAGCATGTTCACTTGCTGCTCTGAACAGAGAAAAACTAATGTCGATTAGTTGATCTGTTAGGTCTGTACCAACCTGAGACCGCATTTCATCAATAGAGATCGGTTCATCGTGTTCACCGTGTTCTGCTTTTGTTGTTGGGGTGAATAAAAGTTCAGGCAACTTATCAGATTCTCGTAAACCTTCAGGTAATTTCTGACCACAGATTTCACCAGTTTTCTGATACGATGACCAGCCAGAACCTGCCAGATAACCTCTAACAACACATTCAACATCAACCCGTTCAGCTTTACGAACAAGCATTGAACGTCCCTCAAGCAGTTCTGCATCTGCATGTAGTGCTTCTGGATAATCCTCAATTTCCGTTGAAATAACGTGATTTTCAACAACTGATTTTGTATAGTTAAACCAGAATTTAGACAATCCTGTAAGAACTTTGCCCTTATCTGGAATGCCATTTGGTAAAACAACATCGAATGCTGATAATCTATCCGTAGATATAATCAGAAATTCATCACCAAGGTCATACAGATCGCGAACTTTTCCGCTATGTGCGGGGGTTAGGTTAGTTAATTTTGTAGATGTTATAACGTTTTGAGACATATTATTCTCCTAAGTAAACAATATTAAATAATGAAATCACTCCTTCAACAAATTCTGGAGTACATTTACAGTTCTATTTTGTTCATCAATTACGAGTGCTTTGTCAATTTCTTGTTTAGCCTTTTGAATCTCACCGAGATAAAAATAACATGCTGCCTTCATCGCAAATAAGTCAGCTTCTGATTGATAATCATGGCGATAAAGATATTCTTGACCATCCGATTGTAACGCATTATCTATTGCCCTAATTGCAGCATTGAAATCAGATGAATCTTTGTTACGTAAGTACAGCACGTTTGCAAGACCGACCCAAGCATCGGTATTTGAAGAATCATAGCGAATGGCATTTTGGAACGCCTCTTGTATCAGTGGTATGGATAGAGAAAGGCTCAGATGACTCCAACCAACACCGTTATGTGCATCGGCATATTCTGGGTCGGTATTGATTGCACGTTCAAAACTGATTAGTGCTTGTGTGTAATCACCTAATCTGTAATGTTGCCAACCTTGTTGTGTATGGCTTGCAGCAGAAGAGAGTTCGGTTTCATAGTCACTTGTACAACCAATCAGTGTTATGAATGAAACAAGGAATATTATAGCTGAGGGAATTAAGTTTAATGTACGTGCCATAGACTACAACAACATCCTTTTTCTTCTATCTATTCCTTATCTATTCCGTTTTCAGAGTTGACAATAACGGACTTCGGAGGGCAACGACCACGGCAATACTATTTGCAATTATACCAAACCCAAATATCAATATCAAGGTAATCGTCAGTGATAACCAGGGAAATGAGGGAAGATGTCCTTGAGAACCGAGAATCGCAACGATACCCGCCAGAATCCCAATAAGCATACCGACAGAGAGTAGGAAACCACTTTCAAGGAACAACATATTAAACAGTAGCTTTCGTCTAAAACCGTATGCTCGTAAAGTCGCCAATTCTCTTCTTCGTTCTATGATATTACGAAATAAAACCATCGCTAAACCGAATGTACCAAGAAGAACGCCTAAACCACCGAGACTTTGAAATGTTGAGATGTATGTGTTTTCTACTTCACGAAAACTTGCCAATCTATCAGCTGCTGATGTAACGTCTAAACCGTAATCTTCTAAGGTCTTTTCAAGGACTTGTAGTGTATTATTTTGCAATTCAAGAGGGGTTTTTATTAGAAAATATTGATACCCGCTTTGACTTGGGAAATACTTTGTAAAGTCGGATTCAGATATAATTAATTGACTTTGAAAAAGACTATTACTTACCGTTTCAAGTTGAAGACTTAAGTCGTTTCCAAATTCATCTTGAATTAAAAAATCCTCTTTTGGATCATGATGTAGAATCCAACGTAGTGATTTATCATCACCAATTGCATGTATTCTATTCTCATGTCTTGAATCCTGTTGTAAGAAATGCCACGGATCTTCATAAAGCATTCTATCTGGTGCACCTAATATCTGTGGTTTTTCAGGTTTATAGAGATTAAGACAACTTACATCCTCTCCAGGCAGTACCCGAAACGGGTATATTTCTGATTCAGTTAACAACTGAGAACCTTCTTCGTCAAAACCGAGTTCAAGTCTTCCGTCCGGTGAATTTAGACTATGGTGTAGAGGAAGAGAAGACTCAGCAACAAATGCATATTCTGTTTCAGGAAGTGCATCATGTCGATTGACTCCTACTGCCACTATGATACAACATGCAAAACTCATGATTATCACAGAACTTTGGCTGTGCATCGGTTGCCAAGCTGCATTCTTAAGTCCAAATCTCAGACGACTAAACCGTTTCGGGACTCTTTGCGAACCTAACCATTTGTCAAAGACTAACCAACCTGTTCCCAGAATACCGAGTGCAGAACCTAACAATCTGAATATGGGGTGCTTGACTAACCCTTCAACTGCCTCGTATATATGAGAACCATCTAAAGAAAAAACCAATATTGTACCTATAATACCTACTATTGTGCCAATACCTAATCCCAATGCAAGTTCCCACCATACAATTTGATATTTGTTTTGTGTATTTCTTGGGTGAGATAATACTGATGGTCCGAGTCTGTCCGTAAGAAATGTACCAAACTTACTGCGAGAAAGAAAATAGATGATTGTAATTACAATTGCATAAAATACCAGAACATATAAAAGTCCAAACCAACCATCAGTAATTAGGTAATATCCAGCAAGTATACCAAAGATGGATCCAAGGAATAGGTTCACTGAACGATTTATAGAGGATTTTTCACTTTCAGTTTTTGATCTACGCGATACTTCATCAAAATCAGTTTCTCCTGAAAGAAGTACTGCGGTAGGTGCTTTACCAAGTCTTTTGACTACTCCACGTATAAAATACATTACAACTACAATTGTAGCAAGGATACCAATCATCAAACTCCAACCACTTATATGAAGATTAATGAACGGAGTTCCAATTGCTGGTAACCACCATGTTTTTAAACCGTATATCATGAGTTTGGCATATCCGATAGCAAGTAGACAACCGAAAAGACTTCCAATGGTTGCAATTAGGATTCCTTCTAATAGAAAACGTCGACGAATTTGTGCAATTTTGAATCCAACTGCTTGTAGTATCCCTATCTCTCGGGATCGTTGTGTAGCACCGATTGCAAAGATAGCACCAACGAGTGTTGCTGCAGCTAAAATAATAAAGATACTAAGACTACTAAATAGCATCCCAAAATCTGTAGAACCTTTAGAGGCATTAATCCCTTCTTCTTGTAGAGATAGGAATTGGAATCCGATCTGTTCTGGTTCAATTCTCTTGAGAAATTCAGTTTCAAAAAGTGATTGTGTTGCATCAATATCTAATCCAGGTGCTGCTCCCATCCTTAGAGAAGTAAGGTCACCAAACCGATTTTTCCATAACCGTTTACCCATATCTAAAGTAATAAATGCTTTTGGAGTAGCCTTATATTCATCCCAATATGTTTCGTCTTTGCTACGCACTTTACTATAATCAAATGGAAAAGGGGGTTCCCAATCGGATAGATTAGTTGTATCGTGGATACCCGGAAATGAGGGTATCAAGTCTGTGTCTGCAGCGATACCATCTATAGGAACAACGGCTTTTAATATAAAATATGCTGTCTCTGTGATGTACTCTTCTTCAGCATTGACACTGAAGTATGTCATCTTGATTTTATCGCCAATTTTTACACCAAGGTCATCTGCTGTCCATTTATTCAAGACGATTGGTAAAAGTAAAGGATTGATAGAAGAGAAACCTTTTAGTTTCCTGTTAACTTCTGCTAATGCCTTATCAATTTTAACCCTGATATTTCTATATTCAGTGGAATTGACTTTTTGACCTTCTACATAATGTATATCAGACTTCACATTTTGAATTCTTTGTACTTCTTTATTTATTTCTTTCCACTCTTCACCATCTTTCGATTCGCGTCGCTTGATTTCCTGTTGTTGTATTTGTTGATAAAGATTCTTTTCAACTTCAGAGGTAGATCTGTTTAATAGGTCTGAGAATTCACCCTTTTCAAATGGTAAAGCCAATACAGTTGAATATGGAACTTGCACTGATTTATTACTTGACTCCTCTTGCTGTGAGGCATCAACAGGTGATATGGAATTTGCAAGATATGTCAATGTTGGAAGTATCGGTATGTTGTTATCAGATGCGACATTGAGAGCTATCTCAGACAGTACTGGCTCCAGAAGGTACTGTTGACTTTGTAGATCGAAATGGTTTTCATTAGAAATTATGTTTAATCCAAGTCTTTCAATTGTCAGTTCAAGTTTATTTGACGAAAGCGGTTCTACATCTGCGGTAAACAGCGCATTTACCTTGTCAGGTTGACTTATTACTTTTCGTAATATTGGCAAAGATATGTAAACATTTAGAGGAAGACTTTGATGTGGTTGGATACTAAATCTGCCTGCGTTAGTTGTCGTAATAACATCACTGACAATCACACGAAGTCTTTGTATCACTTCGTCGGTGTCGCGTGTGCCGAGAAGAAATTCTGGATGAATCTCTGTTGCTTGTGGTAGATTAAGAAGAATCGCATCTCCTATCTCAACCTTCAATTCATTCTGGAGTGCTTGATTGATACCAATGTGTGCGAACGGTTGATTTTGTAATTTGTTGAATTCTGGAACATCTACCACATCCCAAAAATCAAAGAAGGAATTATCAATACCGTAGATATTGACCTTTGAAGCACGTGCTTCAGTTTCCGCTGCGACGACAGATCCATTCAACAGTATCGCTGGTACCGTATCCTGTGTATTTACTATCTCTGGTTGAAAAAAGTGATCGGCGATAAGTGCCTGCTGAATACCACCTAACCTTTCTGATGTAATGTTGCGTAGGCTTCCACGCATAGAATCCCCAACGATCAAGGCACCTGAAAGGACACCAGTTGCAACTGCAGTGCATAGTGCTACTATAAGATGAATTCGCCAATAGTGCTTCGCTGTCTTCAAAAAAGTACGCATAAATTCAATTCAAAGATAGGGGAATCAACATCAAACATCAACTATATTCTCTGTCTCTATGGAGCAAACTCCATCAGCAAGTCTAAGGTTATTCTGAAAACGTGATGCAAGTCCAAGATTATGTGTTACAACGATAAGGATGTTTTTTTCTATACTATGCATCTCAAATAGTAGGTCAGTGATATTTCCAGCCGTCGTAGCATCTAAATTACCTGTTGGTTCATCGCAGAGTAAGATGCTTGGACGGTTAATTAGTGCACGGGCAATTGCTACGCGTTGACGTTCTCCACCGGAAAGTTCTGCAGGACGATGCGACATTCGGTGTGTTAAACCCACACGTTTCAATAAATCTTGTGCCAATGAAGTAACATTATGATTTTGTTTGAATGCAAGGGTAGGAATGAGGACATTTTCAAGTACAGAGTATTGTGGTAATAGATGATGATCTTGAAATACAAAACCTATTACACTGTTCCGGTAACGTGCAAGTTCAGGTTCAGATAGTTGGAACGGATCGGTTCCGTTTATCTCAACCTTACCTTTAGTTGGTTCTTCTATAGTACCAATGATATGTAAGAGTGTGCTTTTTCCAGATCCAGAAGGACCTGTGATAGCAACTGAGTCTCCAGCATTAAAACTAAATGATATATTCCGCAAGACTTCAACATCACCGAAGTCTTTTGACAGATTTGATGTTTTAAGTTGATGTATTTTGTTAGATGATTCTTGCATCTTATCAGTGTAATTTCCAATCTATTTTTTGACAAATTAGACACAGATATTTTATCCTGTAAGTTTACGTATGTCAAGAGGAATACGCTTTATAGCAGGTTTATTTAGTTTTAAGGTTTTTGATCAGATTTTATCACAAACGTTACTGTTTCTATTTGCTTTTTTGAGGTGTTCAATCATTATTTGTCTCAACAAGGATTTACAGTCTTCGTAGGTCGGAGTGAGCACAGCAAAGTCCGACATCTTATATTCTGTAGGAGCGACCTCCGGGTCGCGATTTCTTATCCTGAAAATCTTGTAATCCTGGTTCAGACAATCACAATTTAATATTCCTATAAAATACCAACATATATCCAATAAAACATTTCACTTTTTAATTTGACACCCACAAAAAGATACTATATAATTAACATTTGTTTAGAATATAGGATTATATCTGTGGCACGAGTTGAGATACGTTAGAATGAGGTATAAACACAAATTCACCAAGTGTGTAGTACTCGGTTTTTGTGACTAAAGGACTGTATATGGGTTTTCTAAGTTTCATAGTATAGCTGTCAACTTAAGTTCTTCGTAGGTCGGAGTGAGCACAGCGAAGTCCGACATCTTACATTCTGTAGGAGCGACCCGGGGAATGCCTAATGGCATTCATACCGTTGATTTACCAGTCGCGACCAGGAAGTCGCTCCTACAAGAAGAAAATCGGACTTAGAAAGCCCTCCCACAAGGGAATATCCAGCAATTTTTCTTAGGTTGACACCTATGTGTTTTTAAGTTTCATGTCTTACAAATTGTGAAGGTAGGTCAAGAAAAAAAGAACAAAAAGGAGCCCGAAAAAAAAATCGAAATTCGCGTCACATTCCTTATGCTGACTGGATGAAAAACGTCACAGTGACGTGCAAAAAGTCACAATTTATAGCACATACGGACAAACAATGTAACGATAAATTAACAGGTATAGGTTCGCCTCTCTATATGGACTATAAGAGATTATATTGAATTGTGTAAATAAAACAAAAACCCACAACTAATTTCATTCGTGTATGATCTGTATTTTTTGACAGATTTTAGTTTACGTGATAGACTATGTTTTCAGTTATGATTTATTGAGAAGGGATTTGTATGGCTTACAAAGAACTTACAACAAAGAAACCTTTTGTTGTGAACAAAAATCTTGGAAGTGCTGTTGAAGTGGAACCAGAGGAACTAACAAGCACAAATGCTGAAGGTTTGCCAGTCGTTATACCAACACAGAAACAAAAGTACGACTTTGACCGTAAAGGATGGTTGTTAATTCCCAATATCTTATCTGAAGCAGAGATTGAGGAAATGCGTGATTTCTGCTATCAACTGAAAAATGAACCGGACAGCATCCCTGAACAAGAGCGGTGTGGCCTCGGTGGTCCCCTTCAAAAACTCGTAGATCATCCTACTGTTGTAGGTTTGTTGAATGAATTTTTAGCGTATCCACCCGCTGCAAGTGAAGATTGTTACGGGTTTCGTCTTGAAGAATCTGACATTATATTCGGAGCTGCACAGAGTGATAAGTATTCGCAATCATCAAATAACAAAGGTAATGGTCTATTTCGTCTACCCGGAGATTCCCATATTTATAGATGTGTTCCCGGACGTGGATGGAGTGGATTAACACGTGCTATATGGGAATTTTCTGAGGTAAATGTAGAGACAAATTGTTTTCGATTTATAACGGGTAGTCACAAATCTGCATATCCAGTCCCAAATGTTATTATTGATGATAATTCACCGATATGGGAAACTTACGAGTGTCTGCCAGGATCTCTTTTCCTGATTACTGAATCTATCACACAGATGAATTTACAAGATACACCTCAATCTGGTAAGAATAACAGAACGCGTATCTCAAATTTGTATAACACTGTTGCAAGTCGTTGGTCGAATTGGTTACCACATCCAAAATTAATAGAAGCGATGCAACCTAAACGACAGACGCTTTTTAGAGAAGTATATGCTGGAGGAAATGTTATTAACGGTGATTTTGGAAATCGCACGTCAGCTTATTCCATTGAAAAGTGACATTAATCTTGGAATCCATTGAGAAAAGAGACAACATTATGCAGACATATTCAAACGTTCTACTACCGACAGACACTTGTGAACTACCAACCCATAACGCAGATGGTATCGCTGTTCCTGAATTGACTGTTGAACAGAGATACGAATTTGATACTCACGGATGGTATCTGGTCCCAGAAGTATATTCGGGTACTGAATTAAATGAGATGCGGGAATTCGCAAATAGATTGCATCATGAACCTGAATCAATTCCGGAACATGAACGTAGCACTCTCGGTGGTCCACTCCAAAAACTAATTGATCATCCCTTAGTCGTTTCTCTACTCAATGAATTCACAGCACATCCATCCGTGTCAAGTTTGGATAGCTACGGATATACTGTCGAGAGTACAAGTCTATTCTACCGAACACCTGGGATGGGTGGATTTGGACCACACAACGGAAATGGGTTGCTCCGATTTCCAGGTGATGTACATTACTACAACGCTTTTCCCGGTAAAGGGTATAGTCCACACACACGGATTGTGTGGGAGTTGAATGAGGTGAAGAAAGGTCAAGGCGGAACGCTGTTAGTTACAGGAAGTCATAAATCTGTCTACACCGCCCCATCTGAAATACAGAATCCAGAATCTGATATTTGGAGCACTTACGGATGTCCACCCGGTTCTCTTCTATTTTTCACCGAAGCATTAACTCACAGTGCGAATCCTTGGTCAAATACTGACAATGACAGGTTAGCGATATTCAATCTTTATAGTCCAGTAGACAGTGGATATGCAAGAGTTTACAAACCACATTCTAAATTGCTTGACCAGATGCCACCGTTAAGACAAACACTGTTTCGTAGTAGATTTGTCGTGGATAGGCTCAATAATACAGAATAACGAAATCAGAGATATCAAGGAGATAGTTTTGGCAAAAACACAACCAAATGTTTTATGGATATACGGAGAAGACCTTTCACCAGATTTAGCATCTTACGGCACACCTGCAGTCGCAACACCAAATATTGATCGTCTTGCAGGAGAGGGAACACTCTTTTCGAATGCCTTTGTAACTTGTCCTGTCTGTTCACCAAGTCGTTCTGCACTTATTACTGGGACATATCAAACCCATTTTGATGCACATAACCATCGCAGTAATCGAGACAAACCTTTACGTTCAGACATGAAACTCATCACAGACAGTTTCCGTGAAGCGGGTTATTTCACCTGTAACAGTCCTGGACCTCCCTATAACCGTCGTGGAAAAACTGATTTCAACTTCCAACGTGAAAATCCTTTTGATGGAATAGATTGGACAGAACGTGATAAGGGACAACCATTTTATGCACAAATAAACATACCTGACACACATCGTGTCTTTAAACCGGATCCAGAACGTCCAATTAACCCAGATGATGTTGAGTTGCCAGCTTACTACCCTGACCATCCACTTACACGAAAGGATTGGGCGCTCTATTTAGAAAGTATTCAGATTTTGGATAAAAAGGTCGGTAAAATTCTCAATCGATTAGACGATGAAGGTCTCACAGAGAACACCATTGTCTTTTTTATTAGTGACCATGGACGTGCACATATTCGGTGCAAACAATTCCTCTACGATGGTGGTATTCGTGTACCACTGATCGTGCGTTATCCGGGAAATGTAGACGCGGGAGTCATTAGCGATGAACTGGTGAGTGGTATAGATTTTATGCCAACTTCACTGTCTCTCACTGGAATTAATATTCCACACTATGTGCAGGGACAAATCTTCCTCGGTTCGGAAGCAACATCACGAGATGCAATCTTCGCAGCGCGCGATAGATGCGATGGAACAGATGATCGCATTCGTTGCGTCCGTACAAAACAGTACAAACTTATCCGCAACTATCACCCTGAATTGCCTTACATGCAATTCAACGGTTATAAGAAATTGCAATATCCTTTATGGACATTAATCCGAATCTTATCCGAAAAAGGTGAACTGACTGAGGTACAACAGCATTTTCTACAACAGACTCGTCCTACTCAAGAACTATATGACCTACAAAATGACCCACATGAAGTGAATAATCTTGCGAATGACAATAGTTACAGTACCGTTCGAAGTAACCTTAACATCAAATTGGATGAATGGATTGCTGCGACAGGAGACATGGGAGAGACACCTGAATCCGATGAAATCAAGAGTTACTGGGATAAAAACATGGATGAAAGTTATAGAGATAAAATGGAGAGTCGAGGTATTTCACCGGATATCAGTGATGAAGATTATCTTGATTGGTGGGAAAACAAACTCCTGTAGAGAATGTGTAACTTTGCTGATACAGATAGGTCAAGAGCAGATTGCATATACAACTAACATATTTAACGGTAAAATGAATATACGGAGATACCCCATATTAGCCGAATAATTACCCATGCACCTCCTACAATGAATTCTCCAAGGATCAACCCTAAAAATAGTGGTAGAACACGATGGTAGAGACGTATTCCACCGAATCTTAGGATTAGATTCTTTGCAGTCCAGCTAATAAATACTGAAAACCATAACCACCCAAACGTCCACATACTACTTGCCACAGCATATCCTGTCGGGTGGAAAGGAAAAGCAGGGAACCGTGTACGTAACCACCACAATAAACCAGTAAACAGAAAACCTATTCCCATGAATGTTACTGCTGGGACGTTTGTTTCACTCGGATAATATAACCATGTCCTCAGTCTATTATACCCACCGTTACCCAATCCTGGATTTGCACCTATATCATAAGATACAACTAAATATGACCAAAACGATGCGAGAATACCGAATACAACAGCACACATCATGGCAATGACAATTTTCCATGCTTTCATGTTTGTAACTTCTGCAATCTTAAATCCTTCTAATGTATGTGGCATTGGGTGTGCGCGATAACCACGATTAAATGCATAAAATAACGACATCATCGTAAGACTTGGTGGCGGAATATGGCGTGACCCTATCGAATCCAATATGAACTGCCGCGGATTTGCAACAAACATCTCATGAGTGGGAGGACCGACTTCCGCTCGTACTCGTGTAATACCAATTGCAAGGAGATAATAAATAAGAAAATATAATGCGATCATCCAAACAACCATCCCACCATAACCTGAAAAAATGAATAGGAATAAGATCCCTGCTAACAGTCCTATTAACGGCAACCGATAGTCTGTTGAATCCCTCATCTCAGGAGTAGGATTTTGTGTTGAGGAGGAAATAGCACCTCTCATTCTAAATGTATTGATTAGGTTTCTAAACATAGAATAGAAGTGTTTTCGTCCACCATATAGAGCAAAACAAGCAATAGCAAGGTATGCCCCAACCCCTTGTGGTCCGTCATAAGGAAAACCCGGTAGTACTTGTAAACCCATTGCTCTCCCTAATATTCGTTCTCCTTTCCAAAATAGATAAAAAAACCAGAGAGAAAAGGACATTTCCAACGGCATTAAAAATGCAAGTCCAACACCGAAAGATAGTATATAAACCGGTGTCCAACCCATAGCATCCCAAGGTTTTTCATTAAAATAGATTCCCAAATCAGCTTTACGAACAGGTATCTCCGGAAATACAGGATAGAATGCATGTATGCCGTTAATTAAATCAATTCCACCTGCAATTGCAAAACCTGCCCATAGGAATTTATTCTTATAGAGTCGTCCGTCAGAATGTGTCATCTCTATTGGTAGTCGCACAATAGGATATGTCAATCTTTCACGTTCAATCCATTGCTTTCTAATGAGAAGATCAATACAAATCATAACCCATATTACAACGGATAAAAACAGAGTCCACCATAGAATCGGTTCCCACCATGCAGACATATATTTTTTTGTATAAAAGGTCGTATCCCCATCATAGAAATCTTGTAAAACAGATAGATCGCTTAGTGTCATCCAACTGGGTAGAAACCGCCAAAAGAGTTGCTGCCACTCATTTTCAGGTGTAGCAAACCAAAATCCGTTGGGTATTACTGGGACGACAGTTTGCATCATGTCGTGTCCTGCAATCGCAGAAGACAATGACAGCATGACAAAAATCGTAAGCAATTCTCCCTGCCGTAGCGCGAAACGTGGCATAATTAGTTTCAACAGAAAATTCAGAGATACTAATACCATCAGCGTTATTACAACATTGTAGATAAGTGACATTGTTGTTGGTAAAGTGCTCCAAAAACGGAGATGGTTTGCCATAATGAAATAGGTGTTAGGAGGGATAAGTATAATACCAATCAGGATTGCGCGAAATGTCACCCCTGGCTTATTGGACTGCTGTGATTGTATGTTTAGGTTTTGGAATATTGGTGTAGTTTTCATAGAATAATTTGCAGCGTGATACGGTTATATATCTAAGGATTCCTACATATAAATTCGAGTAATAAATAACAGGTAAGTCTATCGGTAATTTCTAATCAGAATTGGAAAAATGAAAAGAGATAATCCACCTAACAATATATTGTTCCAAATCCAAGACTGTGATGTGGGTGATTGAAGAATTGATAATAAAGCTGAGATTGGACTCAACATTTCAAACAGTGGTATTGCTGCAAATGGTGATATAGGTAGCAGCGGTAGAAAGGTAACAGAAAGTATTACCCCATAGCTGATTCCTATTGCGCGATTAGGAGGGTGCAATGAAGCGTGTGCTATTCCAATAATAGCGAAAAAAACGCTGCAAATAGTAAAAACCGTACCACATTTGACTAACTGTATTATCGTCAAACCACCAATGTACATTGATAAAGCAAATATTGGAATAGTTAAACAGATACCAAAGATTGTCCAAATAACAATAGCAGCTATTTTGCCACAAACGATTTTCCAATTTGCCAAAGGTGATAACATCAGTATTTCAATGTTAATGTATCTTCCATGCTCTTTATTCACTAACTTTGCTCCTTCCAAATACACTAATTCCACAGCATGTTTTGGAATGTGAAATAGTGATATGAAAATACATATAACTATTACAGTATACGTTTGTTTACCTACATCCTGTGGAATTCTGCTCTGATTAGTGTCAATTGCTTGTGCATAGAATTCTATAGTAGCAACCATAAAAAGAAACACAATTACAGCAATAACTATGAACTGAAATAGTAGGTATTTTCTTGTATTAGTAAATGAGCGAAGGTCTTTGAGGATAAGTGCAAACATTTTATACTTTCAATGTGAAATATTGTAAATAACGACACCCCAATAACATATTTATGATTTTATCAAGAAACTACATTCTTGTCCATTCATTGAATTTCATTGACGCGATCATTATTTGATGTTATTTTTAGTAACAATGTTGAGATGATTCCAAATATTATATAATCTGTAACCTAATGAAGGAGTGTTCTATGTCCAAACTCAATATAGCTTTAGTAGGTGCTGGCAGACGTGGTGGTGGTTCCCATCTACCTGTAATTGCAAAACTAAAAGATGTATACAATCTTGTTGCAATATGCGATATTGACGAAGAAACAGCAGTCCGTTATGCAAAACAGTTTGATGCCAATCCATACACCAATGTTCGTGATTTAGTAAAACAGGAAGAACTTGATGTTGTCGATATCACGGTTCCGGGAGTAGCACATCACGCTATAGCATGTTTTATGGCAGATGCAGGTATCCATATTTTGTGTGAAACCCCAATAGCAGTCACGCTTCCCACCGCGGACATGATGATTGAACGTGCAAAAGCGAATAATGTCAAACTTGAGGTAGCGGAAAATTATTATAGAGCACCTCGTGAGAGATTTTTGTCAAAAGTTATTGAAGCAGACATTATCGGAGATGTTGCGAGGATATACCGTATTTTCTACGAAGGTGGCTATCACGGCATGAGTATGCTCCGTCTACGCGCTGGTGGAGAACCAAAATCTGCTCTCGGTATAACTCAAACAAGTCCAGTCATACCAATAATTGATCGTATGAAACGGAATCATACAAGTGAAAGATGGAGTCTCGGTTTTATTGAATTTGATAATAACGCAACTGCATTGATGGTTTACTCCAATGTTATTCATGCACGTTCTCTTGGGAGAGGTCAAACTGGTATCTCACAAATTGATGGCAGCAAAGGCACAATTGTCGGAGAAGATATTTATGTAACACCTGCTGTAGACTTGCAATCGGGTGCGAAAGGTATCCCACACCGTGCCAAACGTACGACTATAGATGTTGATGGTGTGGATGTTATTGAAAAGATAGAACTGGAACTCCCTGAACAAACTGTAACGTGGGAAAATCCACTCAAGCATTATCCACTATCAGAGGGGCAAATTGCTGTAGCAGATGAACTTCTAAGCATAGCAAATGCCATACACAATGATACGGAACCAGAATACGGTGCTGTCCTTGCCAGACAAGATCAGGAGATGAACATAGCTATGAACGAATCTGGCAAACGTAGTCGGGAAACACTCCTTTTCCCACTGACGGACCTAACCGAAACAGAACGTAATACAAATGAAAGTTACCAAAAACAATATGGACATCACATTGAAGATGTTGTTACAGGGATTGATACCTTCTTCCCGCGTCGTTGACATAATAGCACTGTAATTGCACATATTCAACATAAAATACAACATGAATTTGGCTAAAATTGTTTGTCAATAATGCTTGTATATGATATACTATCTATTACATCGGTCTGCCACATCTTATCATAGGAGGATATAAGAACATGGGACCAGGTGGTATGGAGATATTTATAATTCTCGTGATTGCGTTGGTAGTATTTGGACCGCAAAAATTACCAGAGATGGGGCGATCATTAGGAAAAGCCATCCGTGAATTTAAAAGTGCTGGTGATGAAATCAAAGATGAAATAACAAAAGCCACAGATGAATTGGAAAATGATAATGATAATGATAATAAAAACGATCCACCCAAATCTGTGTAACTCCGTGAGAAAGCAATGAGATGAAATCTAATGATTTGGCAATGTCTTTCTGGGAGCATCTTGAAGAATTACGACGACGCATAATTAAATGTCTTATCGCTTTAGGTGTGTTTTCTGTCATTGGTTTCGCCTTTTCAAATACGATATTATATGTCCTTAAACTACCAATGCAGAGTCCAATTTCGAACATGGTTGTGAATGCAATTGAAGCAAGTGCTGGTAATGATGGTTCAACACTCGGTTTCCTGGCACTATCTCTGCGATCAGGCACATCAAATGTAGAAGCAGAACTGATTTTAACTGGTCCTTTTGAGGCTATAATGGCTTATCTGACTATCGGTATTACCGCTGGGGTGTTGGTTTCGCTACCGATCATCTTATATCAAATTTGGATGTTTGTATTTCCTGCATTGAATCAAAAGGAACAACGATTTGCGTTACCACTTTTCTTGACTATTATTTTTTTCTTTCTTCTCGGAGCAGTTTTTGCATATTTTATTGTAGTTCCAGTTGTGTTGCAATTCGCTGCTGGACTATTTCAAGAGTTGAATAATCTCTGGGATTTGAAACGATATCTCAAATTTGTAACAGGGTTAATTTTAGGGTTTGGTATTGCTTTTGAGTTGCCGATAGTAATGGCATTTCTTGCGCGTATTGGAATAATTGATTCACGCGGGTTTCGTGGAAAACAACGTGTTGCGTTGTTAGGTATCTGTGTATTATCTGCGTTGCTAACACCTGCAGACCCTGGTTCAATGCTACTGATGGCGATACCACTTTTTTTCCTATATCAAATCGGTATTTTCTTCGCATTCCTCGTAGAAAAGGAGGCTGAAACATAATGGCTAACGAATCTATGAGACAACAACTTAGCCTGCTCTATCAACTTCAGGAGCATGACAGAGAGTTGTTGTCCATCCATGAACGTTTTAATTCAATCCCTCACCAAATAAAACAGTTAGAAGCACATGTAACTAAATTCAAAACAGATATTACAGCAAAGTCTGATGAACTCGCTGAAGTTGAAAAATCTCTCCGATCAAAAAACGCCGATTTAGAAATGAACGAAGCGCAGCGTGAAAAGTATAAGAATGAACAGCGTGAAGTTACTTCAAATGATGCTTATATAGCTCTTGAAAACCAGATTGAATTCCTTGATAAGAAAGATGACGAAACTGAGGGTGAGATCTTAGAACTTATGGAAACGGTGGATCTATTGAAGGAGGAATTAGCGGACCTTGAAGCAGAGGTGGCTCGTGAGGATCAGAATAATAATAAGAAAACATCTGAATATCAGGAGGAACGAAAAAACTTAAAGGCACTTATTGATGAAAAAATGCAACAACGGACACAATACTTGCCGAAAATTGATAAGACACTCACTACACTCTATCATCGTTGGATTGAACGACGAAAAGGCGATTTTGTTGCTTTAGGAAAAAACGGGACTTGTGGTAGTTGCCGTCTCACGATTCAACCGCAAAACATGAAAGAAGCTCAAAAATATGATAAACTTGTGTATTGTACCAGTTGTAAGCGTGTCCTCTATGTAGAACCACCTACATCAGACATTCCTTATCCGTAGTGTAGCCAATTTTTATTTTCTCACGTTGATATTATCGGTGGAGCATTCATTATGCCTTTTATAAATATCAATGACCAACCTGAAATACAGGTGTTTGACGGTGTTACTATTAGAACTATCCATGGTGAAAAACTGATGTTATCGTATGTTCACCTGCAACCCAATAGTACAGTTGCTGAACATAGCCACCTGCATGAACAGATGGGGATGGTCCTGGAAGGTACATTTGAATTGACTATTAATGGAGAATCCCGTTTCCTAAAAAAAGGTGATACATACCTTATTCCTTCTCATGTAAAACACAGTGCGAAGGCATTCGATAAGCCAGCAATAGCACTTGACATATTTAGCCCACCCCGGGAAGATTATATATCTTGACAACAAATTTGTATCATACCATTCATGAGTTAACACAAACAAGTTTGGTCAAGGCAGGAATAAGTCTCCGTTCTGGAGGGGTTAGTACAAAACCCTACACGTCTTTAAACCTTGCATGGCACGTCGGAGACGAACATACAGCTGTATTCCAAAATCAACAACGCTTTTCAGATTCTACTGGAATCAATACACTAAAATATTGCAATCAAATCCACAGTGACACTGTTATTAATGCAGATAATATACAGTATTCCGGTTGGATAGTAGATAAACAAGATACATCTGAAAATACTGGAGATGCACTGATTTCATCTCGACAAGGTTCAACATTGGGGATATTTACTGCAGATTGTGTTCCAATCTTTATCTTAGATATAGCAACACCGGTTATTGGAATTGCACATGCAGGATGGCGTGGTACATACGCCAAAATTGCAGTCAAGACCGTATTACAAATGAAAACTACATTTGGAACCGAACCAGAGAATTGTCTTGTTCATTTAGGACCTTCTATTCAAAAGTGTTGCTATGAAGTAAGTCCTGAACTGTTGAAACAGTTTTCCGATCAGTTTGGAAGGGATGTCCACAATGGACAATGTTTATGTTTACAAACTGCTAATCTCTGTCAGTTAGTTGACGCTGGTGTGCCGTATAAATCAATTTCAATTTCTCCATTTTGCACTGCATGTAATACAGAAGATTTTTATTCATACCGTGCTGAAGGAGGACAAACAGGAAGGATGTTATCCTTTATTCATCTCATATAGAAATTCAAAATAATAGACATTATACAGGTTCACACTGTTATGGTATATATTCTAATCCAGATACCATTTCATAGTGAATCTAAATCACATATTGACACTCAAAGAAATTTGCATTGACACTCAAAAAATGGTATCATTAAGTGACAATGCAATCACTCGGTCACAGACCAAAGTGAGGTTTGGAATGCGTTCCTTTTTTGCATTGTTATCTGTCTTAACGTGTGTTCTTGGTCTCATAATGATTGTGCGAGGGTGTGACCATCCTAATAAATATCAAAAGGAATTATCTAAAGCAAATACCACAGCAGTTAGGGTTACACAAATATATGCTGAGGCTACACATATTGTTGTTGTTGGTATTGGCATTATATGTCTTGGAATATTGACAGCCTCAATCGGTAGACTAATATACACAGAGGAAATAAAAAACTATTATTCAAGCATCATTAAAATTTTTAAAAAGAATCCAAACGATTTAGATGAATGAATTGTGTATGGAGAATAGCAATTGAAACATATTGCTGATAACCTTGCCAGAGTTAAAGAACGAATTGACGCAGCAGCGAATCGTAGTGGACGGACAGCAGATAAAATTAAGCTTGTTGCTGTAACTAAAGGTCGTTCATTGGAAGAGATACAGACGCTACTTGCTGTTGGACAGACCTTGCTGGGTGAAAACCGTATACAAGAAGCAAAGCAAAAATACGATCAAATGCATTCTATCTTACAAACACCATTCGAAAAACATATTTGTGAATGGCATCTTGTAGGACATCTTCAAAGAAATAAAGTTAAGTCTGCATTAGAAATGTTCACATTAATACATTCTGTTGACAGTCTGAGACTTTTAATGGAAATAGCACACAGAGCAGAAATTAAAAAACAAACAGCAAATATTTTAATCCAAATAAATACAACCGGTGAGGAAAGTAAGTTCGGTTTAGAATCAGACAATGTGATCGATTTTATTGAAAAGTCTTTGTCATATCCACATGCACGCATTGTTGGATTAATGACGATGGGTAAGTTTAACACATCTGCAGATGAAAATCGTAGAGCATTTGCATTACTTAGATCTATATCAGAGACAATTAAAACCAAGAAGTTTCCCGGTATTACAATGCCATACTTATCAATGGGAATGACAAACGACTTTGAAATTGCAATTGAAGAAGGGGCAAACATTGTAAGAATTGGGAGAGCAATCTTTGCAGGTGCTAGTTAACTCAACATCTATTATTTTGGTTATGTTATAGAAATTGCAATCATATTAGTATTTGATTAGTCGTTACGTAGGATATGTTAGGAGTAACATAGTGATAGATAACATAAACTTGGGAGTGATAGGTGTTGGAAAAATGGGCGGAATCATTGTTAGGAGTATTGTTGACCGTCTGTTTCCTGCAAAACAGATCTGGGTTACAGATCTTGATAAGGATCTTGTAGCACGAACCTGTCAGGAAAGCAGTGTAAATTCTACTCCAGACATTGAAAGTCTAATTGGTAACTCTGATGTAATATTCTGTGCAGTTCCTCCAGTAGCAGTACCACATATTCTCCCACAGGTTGCTTCCTCATTATCATCACCACAATGGTTGATAAGCATAGCAGCAGGTGTAAAGACAGAATCACTTGAATCTTATTTTGATGATACACCTCCAATTGTTCGTGTAATGCCAAATATAGCAGCATCTGTACAAGCAGCAATTTCTGTGTTAACACCAGGTAGTACAGCAAATGAAAGTCATATTGCTATTGCACAGGAGATTTTTAATACATGCGGTACTACCTTAGTAATGGAAGAACGACATCTGAATGCAGTGACAGGTGTTAGTGGCAGTGGGCCTGCGTATGTTGCACTCTTTATTGAGGCATTGGCAGATGCAGGTGTACAAGTAGGTCTGCCTCGTCAGGAAGCACAAACACTGGCAATACATACCGTTTTGGGAGCAGCAACGATGTTGGCAGAATCACCGGAACATCCAGCGATTTTAAAAAACCGTGTAACGACACCGGGTGGCACAACAGCTGCTGGTCTTCATGCACTTGAGTGTGGTGGTATACGCGCTACAATCGCTGAAGCAATTATAGCTGCTACTGAACGCGCAAAACAACTGGATTCAATTAAATAGGCAAGGATAAATATGTTATGTCGTCACTTGCACAACTTCTTAGTTATTTGCTTGAAATTTACACACTGATTATTTTAGCAAACGTATTCCTTTCATGGATAGTTTTTAGCACACAGAATGAAACTATTCGTAGAATATATTATCTGACAGGTCAACTTGTAGACCCGGTGCTTCAACCAATTCGCAATGTGCTTCAACCGATGAGTCGTAATATAGGGATTGATTTTTCTCCGATTGTACTGATCTTCTTTATTATACTTCTCAATAGGATGTTAGCACCATAAATATTTTTATATCTGTTATTCAACAGTTATGCTTTACAAATAGTGAACATCTACCTAAAATGGCAGTCAATATATGAAACAGGCAAATTCGAAGGCAAAGAGTTCTACAAAACGAGTTAATACCAATAATTCTAAGAAAAAAGAACAGACATCTGCGCATAAAGAAAACATCATACAGAACTCACACGAAGAAAAAATACTCAATTTGTGGGAGAAGCGAAATGTTTATAAAGTTGATGAAAAGACGACTGAGTTGCCGACTTATGTGATACGTGAAATGCCGACTCCAGTACATAGACTCAGTATTGACTCGCTTCGCAGAAAAATCTATCAAGATATATTTCTAAAATACGAAATGTTGCATGGAAACACAGTTTCCTATTCACCACTTTGGGAGACATTTCCTTTTAGTATTGAATCGAGTGTTATAAAAGAAAACAAGGCAACTACCTCCGGTAATATCATTAATTTCCGTAAAAAGTGTAGGCAATTGTACAGCGACCATTTGAAATCTCAGCAACAGAAATTTAAAAACCTCGGTATATTTGCAGATTGGTCTTCATCAGACAAAACATTGGAAGCACGACACGAAACAAAATTATTTAGTTTTTTTGATAGACTAAGAGATTCTAATTATTTACGAGATGAACTAAAACTCAGTCATTGGTGTCCACAATGTGTTGCTCCATTGGAAATAGGAAAAACTGTTAATCCTATCTCTACTGATATTGATTATACTTTTGTAAAATTTCCATTCAACAATGGTTTTGAAGAATTTGGTAAAGATGTCTATTTCGCTGTTCGTTTTCCAGTGACAAATATATGGGAAATTGCAGGAACAATCGGATTAGGTATATATGAAAATACGAACTTTTATCTCACCGAATCTAAAGACCAGTATGTAATCTTTTCGGAACCACAATTGAAAAAATATGTTGATCCAAATGCAAAACGCAAGAAATATCCAGAACCGTTAGCAAAGTTAGATGCTAATCAACTAAGTAAGTATCTTGTTTCACACCCACTTTTTTCTTTATCCGAACTGCCATTTGTAACAATACCAACCGATATAATTGATACCATTACAGATTCTTCTGAAAGAAATGAATTAATTGATGGTATCATACCAATTAACCCAGCGCATCATTCACTTAGTTATAGTTTATATAATCGTTTACCTGATATACGTAACTCCTTAAATACAAAGCATCTAACTTCCACAACCATGACTCCTATCTTTGATGAAAATGGTAGATTTACTGAGGATGCAGAAACTCTATGTGGCTTAAATCTAATGAATGCTCTACAGTTTATAACTGATGAATTAGAAAGTCGCGGATTCATAATGACAGCAGGAAATAACAAAACTGAACAACTTCAATGTCAACATTGCCATGGTTTGTCGGTTTTACGTCCATATAGACATTGGACATTTGCAACAAATTCTGATGGTATTACAGATGAAATCTCAACTTCACCTGAGTACTGGGATCATTACCACGATTCAATACGTGAGGATATTCAAAATGAAATGCTACATGTATCTGATATGCAAATATCTTCGCAGAGACAATGGGGAATTCCTCTTCCCGTACTAAGATGTGATAATTGTAACAACCTTATTAATGACAAAAAAATACTTCGTGCTGTACGTGGTGCTATTCGACGGGGTTCAGAACATTGGTTCCGTTTAAGCGTTGAAGAACTATTACCAACAGATGCAGTATGTATGAATTGTCATTCAAAAGACTTTAGAAAAGAATCAACTTATATCGAAAGTAATTTTGCAAACTTATTACAAACACTTGACACCTCGGATTTCAAAAAGTCAACAATAGATACTGCGATTAATGTTTCATTTGCACCCAGAAACGCATTTTTGAAATGGTTAGGTGAATTGAGTGTGTTATCAATATCCCTTCAACTCAGTAGACCTTCTAAAGAAAGCCACCCTTTTAAACAGTTAAAACTACATGAAATTGAAGACGCAGTTTGGGAAGTTGAGGTGCAGGATTATATATTACAAAAATACCCTGCAGATGTTATAAGACTTATAGGAATATCTCCCGATTTATATCAAGTACAACTTGATAGAGACGGGGCACAACAACTTGAAAATTTAGTTGAAAAACATAATAAAAAATATACACAACTTAAAGAGATATTGTATAAAATTTACAAGTTGTTATCTGAAATCAAAACAAAAAAGAATGCCAATAAACAAAATATCTTCTCAATTAACCCGAAGAAACAGTTTTACGAAAAATTGCCTGAACAGGATTCTTATGCAATTGCTTTGACAAATCAACTTCTTAATAATTATGATGTAGCTTACGAGAAAAGAGATTTTTTCAATATGTGGCAACTACTTTATGAATTTTGTAAAACGGATCTTAACTATTATTTCGGAATATGTCAAACAGATGCCACAGAGTCAGCAATTATTACATTAACAGTCATATTCAAAATACTTATTCAACGTATTTCTCCTATTCTTCCCTACTTAGCAGAAGAGATATTTGCTGAAGAATTATCTTCGAAAAGAAGTATATTTGAAGAAAAGTGGACTTTCCTTCCACAAATTGCTATCCACAACGACACGAACAGCAAGCAGAATCGTTGAATACAATAAACTTATATAGGAATACATAGGTAGTGATTTTACCGATCCAATATATCAAGAATGCATTGCAATTAATTTTAGTTGCATGCCCAATTTTATTGCTTGATATCTACACGAAATGGCTTGTGCGAATGAACATTCCACAAGGACGTGGCTACTCAGTAATTCCAGGCTTTTTTAATATAAGGCATGATAGAAACACAGGTGCAGCATTTGGTATTTTATCTGATCAACGCACTCTATTAATTATTGTGACAATTGCAGCACTTATCTTTATTATTGTATATTCATTTAGATTCAAGCATAGTCGGTGGATGCAAATTTCTCTTGGGTTTTTACTTGGGGGTGCTGTTGGTAACTTTATAGACCGAATTTATTTGGGTTCAGTCGTTGATTTTCTACAGTTTGGTATAGAAAGTAAGCAACTATATTGGCCCACATTCAATGTAGCAGATATTTCTGTGTGTATCGGCGCAGGAATGCTCATTGTATTTCTCTTTCGCATACAACAGAGTAATGATTGACACAGCTGTTATTATATTATTTGCATTTCACTTGTTTCGTGTTCGTGCCATTGATTAAATATATACAGAACAAAAGAAGGTTGGTAGTTATGTTCAAGTATAAAAATAGTATGTTGGTTTTTACTATATTGATCTTTCTCATTGTTGCGTATAATGCGCAAGCACAAGAACAAGAAACACAACACGAAGAATATAGTGAAAGTGCTTTACGAAGGTTTGAGATAGTTACGTTAAGTTCACTACCCTTTACCGCAGTACATAGTTATTTAGGAGTACGTGGAGTTAGGATGATACAGACGAATAAAATTGCCCCTGAATTATCACCACAGAATTATCGTGTGATGGGGATATGTGCGGTTTCGTTTTCACTATTCATTGGTATTTGGGATTGGTTTCACACTCGCGATGTTGACAGGTCAGCACCCAGTGTGCCAGGACGTAAACCTCAATCACCTCCCGAGGAGGAAGTGCCTACTGATGGATTTTTTGCTCGTGTCAATAGTTATGGACCTTACGAAAATAGATATGCTGTATCAACATACATTGGACAACCTTTTCAATATGTAGCAAACACCCAACTGAATATGTGGCAAATCCATCAATCTGAAAGTTTAGTCATCCCACTATTTCTATTACGCTTCTAACTTCTCTGTTTGTTTTCATCAATAGATTTAATTAGGTAGACAACAAAATATGCGCGTTCTCTTCATGGGTACCAGTGAATTTGCAATTCCGGCTCTGATGCAACTAATTTCACATAACTTTGATATTATCGGAGTCGTTACACAACCTGATAGACCAAGTGGAAGAGGTAAAAAACTCAACCCTCCACCAATAAAAAAGTACGCATTAGAAAGTAATATACACGTCCTTCAACCCGATAAAGTCAGAAAACCTAAGTTTATCTCGAAGCTCAAACAACTTGCACCAGATGTGATAGTTGTTGCAGCTTTCGGGCAAATCTTACCTCAAACAGTTTTGGATATTCCTCCATGTGGGGTAATCAATATTCACCCTTCGTTGTTACCCAAATATAGAGGTGCAGCACCTATTCAATGGACATTAATTAACGGTGAAGTAGAGACAGGTGTATCATTAATGCTATTAGATGCTGGAGAAGACACAGGTGATATAATCTGTATGGAGCACATACCAATAAAACTTGACGACACGTTAGAAACATTAGATAAGAAGTTGGCAGATATAGGAGCAAAACTATTAGTTGATGTATTGCATAATCTAAAAAACGGACATCCACCACCTGCAACCCCTCAGGCGCATGAGTTGGCAACACATGCGCCACGTTTATCAAAGAATATAGGACACATAAAATGGAACGAATCGGCAGAAACTATACATAATCTCATTAGGGGAACAGCGGGTTGGCCAGGTGCATATACATATTTTAATGATGGTATACTTCTAAAGTTAATACATGCTCAACCACACGATGAAAAAAGTGTAAAAATAGACAACATTGAAATGAAGCAACCGGGAACATTAGGTATCACTTCAGACAGACAAATGTTCGTGAAAACCGGAGAAGGTGTCATCCAATTACTCAAAGTTCAACCTGCAACAAAGAAGGTAATGGCTGCAAACGATTTTGTCAATGGGTACCAATTGAAGACTGGAGATTGTTTTTCCAACTCGTGATTCATAGAAAATCTGATATGGGAATGCAAGCATCATGAATAAACTTAACAAGATATTATGGGGTATGGTCAAGACAGCAATCTATTGTATGATTGTAATGGGAATTGTTGGTGTGTTGACGGTTTTTGTTGTCCTCCCTCAATGGGTTAAGTCTACTGAGGTACTGGTTCCCAACATCGTGGGAAAACACTTTTTTCAAGCAATACAAGAACTAAACGAAGTGGGTTTGGAAGCAGAAAAGCCAATTCGTGCAGCAAGTAGTAACGAACAAAATGGAATTGTTATTGAACAAAACCCAGTAGCAAATACCAGCATCAAACCACACCAAACCGTTAGCATTACGGTTAGTATTGGGTCTGTGTTAATTACTGTCCCCTCAGTTATCGGAAAATCTGAGGATGCTGCCTATGAAACACTTAAATCTGCAGGTTTTCGTCCAAATTTAATTGCTCATGCACACTCCACAACATATATAAAGGATATGGTGATAGCTCAAAATCCCCCTGAAGGTAGTGAAAAACAACGCAACCATCCTGTGAACCTATTGGTGAGTATGGGAAGAAAGCCTGAATACATAAAACTTCCAGAACTAAAAAACCAACCTGTTAACGAAATTTTACCTGAACTTGAGGCAATCGGATTAAATGTAGAAATAAAAAATAGTCCACATCCAACAATAGAATCTGGTAGGATTACCAGACATGATCAACTTGTTCAAATCGGGGACTTAATCACACTTGAAGTTAGCGGGAAACGAGGAGAGACTGAGTATATAGGTAGGTGGTTAAAGCATAAGCATACAATAAGTGATAATGGAACAAAAACACGAAAAGTCAGAATCATGGTCATTGATAAATACCAAAATCGTGAAGTTGTTAACGGAGATTACGCACCTGGATCTGTGATTGACTTAGAACAGAGAAGGGTTAAGGTATTTGGTTCTACACAAGTGGTTGTGTTTGAAAATGGAAAACAGGTAGACGAACGATTTTATCAATAAACTTGAAGTATTATTGATATTGAAATTAATAAACTAATATAATGTGATGCCTACTATAAATAAATCTACAACTAAAATCGCACCATCTCTATTAGCCGCTGATTTCACTCGATTGGGTGAAGAGGTGGATCGTGTAATTGCAGCGGGTGCAGACATGCTCCATTTTGATATTATGGATGGAGAATTTGTCCCTAATTTCGGCATCAGTCCGTTATCAATCGCTGCACTTAGGGACAGGACAGAGATACCGTTTGATGTACACATTATGGTAACACACCCATTTAGGTATATTGATGCATTAGCTGATGTAGGATCAGATATGATTACATTCCATATTGAAAGTGATGATGAACCTTATGCTGTTATTTCAGCGATTAAAGCACATAACATTAAAGCAGGTATAGCATTTTCTCCAAAAACAAAATGTGATGAAGTCTTACCATTTCTTGCAGATATTGATCTTGTATTGCCAATGAGTGTTGAACCCGGTTTCGGAGGACAATCATTTATACCAGATACATTAAATAAAATTGAACAATTACATCAGTTCATTAATAAACTTGAAAATTCACCCGACATTTCTGTTGATGGCGGTGTCACACCTGAAATAGGTCCGATTGCAGCACAGAAAGGTGCAACTATACTTGTCGCAGGTACTGCAATTTTTCGAAGTGAACATCCAAAAGATGCCATCGATCAATTAAGGTCTATAGATACATCTATATAATCTAAGTTGCTACATAATGTAGCACAATCTGTTAGATTGTGTCTTTGGATACGCAAACGAACAGTTTGCGCTACGAATACTTGAGAAATATGGATTGTTACAAATTTACAACGGTGTTAGACTATCTAAAATCTTGTAGGTAGTAACTTGGGTTATATAATACAGAATAATAATCAATTGAATGATGCATTCATTTTATGCCCCGAATTCTGAATTCAATGAAGATTTTACAACGATTTCGAATTCGGAACATCATCATCTGCGAAATGTACTGCGTTTGCAAGTTGGTGATACAATTCGGATTATTGATGGTGAAGGAAGTGTTTATATAGCAGAAATCAGGAACATTAATGCGGAATCGACCAATGCAAGAATCCTGAATCACGAGTATATTACAAAAACTACGCCATCAATCACTCTCTTTCAAGGTATGCCAAAACATGAAAAAATGGAGTTGATTTTACAAAAAACGACAGAATTGGGTGTATCGTATATTGTTCCTATCATAACTGAACGATCATTACAGAAACCGAGTGAAAGCCGTTGTGAACGTTGGAATCGTATTGTACTATCAGCAACCAAGCAATGTGGTCGGGTATGGCAACCAGAGTTATCCAATATACTCAATTTTCAAGAATGTCTAAACACTATGCATAGTTATGCACTTAGACTAATCTTATGGGAGAAAGAAAAACAAAAACATATCAAATCGGTATTGAGAGAAACTCCGAAGGTTGACTCTATTGCCCTTGTTGTAGGACCTGAAGGAGGGTTCACCGAAAAGGAAATTGATGCGGCTATTGACAAAGGTTGTATCCCTGTAAGGGTTGGTACAAATATCTTGAGAACAGAAACTGCGGCTATTACAGGAATTGTAATCACTGTTTATGAATACGAATTGTAATTTCTACCAATATTATTATGAAAACAGCAAAACTCATTACGATGGGATGTAAGGTTAATCAATACGATACGCAATCCATGTCTGAGACACTTGAACGTAATGGATATGTGATTGTTGATGACACACGACCTGCAGATCTCTATCTAATCAATACGTGCACTGTAACTAATACTGCTGATCAAAAAGCAAGACAAGTCGTTCGGAAAGCCATCAGACAAAATCCAAATGCAGATATATTAGTTACAGGATGTTATGCCGAAAGTGATAGAAAAGCAATTGAAGAGATTCCTGGTGTAACACTTGTCTTTGGAAACCGAGAGAAAGCTGACATTCAGAACTATATCAACAAGCTACAAACAAAGACACACCTCCAAATCCAACCAGTTCAACATGATGCAATACGTGAACATGCACGTTTCAGTAGTGGGGTTAGCAGTTCAGGAAAACGTACACGCGCATTAATAAAAGTCCAAGACGGATGTAGTGCTTTTTGCACATACTGTATTATTCCTTATGTACGTGGTAGGATGACAAGTCGTCCGCTTTCAGATATTGTAAGTGAAGCACAACGCATTGCAGATAGCGGTATAAAAGAGATAGTGATTACAGGTGTGCATCTTGGTGCTTATGGACAAGACACTGGTAGAGATAAGGATATTGCAGATATATTAGAACGCATTCATGATATTGAAGGCATTGAACGGATTCGGTTCAGTTCAATAGAACCGATGTATTTTCCTGAAATACTTACAGAACGAATGTCCTCACTCCCGAAGTGTATGTCACATTTTCATATACCTATTCAATCTGGCTCTGATAAAGTGTTACAAGATATGCGTCGACGGTATTCTACATCACAGTATGCAGGTCTTGTTGATAACTTACGTAACCGATTTACTGATGATGTCGGTATTACTACCGATATTATGGTTGGTTTTCCGGGTGAGACCGATACTGAATTCAAAGATTCACTAAAGTTCGTGGAAAAAGTTGGATTCAGTCAATTGCATGTATTTCGCTACTCCCCACGTAAAGGCACACCAGCAGCTACATATCCCGATCAAGTTTCTTCTCACATCTCTTCATCACGCAGTCGAGAAATGATTAGTTTGGGTGAGAAATTAAGCGCATCCTTTCGTAAGCGGATGCTTGGAAAATGTAAAAACGTATTAGTTGAGGGAAGTAGAGAAGGCAAGGAGAATTTGCTTGCTGGATTTACGGATAACTATATCAGAGTGCTTATTGATGTTCCAGATACTGCAATAAATCAAATTCTACCTGTCAAACTTTCAACATCTGACAATGATTTTGTCTATGGAGAATGTGTGTAGTGAGTGTTTATTCTATTAATTAGTCCAATTATTTATGTAAAATATAATTTCCTTGGAGGAAACATGTTGACAAAACTAAAAAGCGTTCTCTTGTTTATACTCATGCTTTTTGTAGTATCTGGTTGCGAACGAATTACTGATACAGTAGTGCAGCCACCTGATATATCAGACTCTCAACCTCTTACAGTGATGACCTATAATGTGTATGTTGGGAGTAGTGCAGAACCACTTCTTACTGTAGAGAACCTGTTGGCGGTGCCAGGAGAAGTTGCTAAAATGTATAATAATGTTATCGCATCCGATTTTCCAAGCCGTGCAACAGCAATCGCTAAATCGATAAAAACATATCAACCACATGTTATCGGGCTACAGGAAATATCACTTGTACGTCGACAAAGTCCAGGTGACTTTATACCGGACAATCCCACTCTTGCTGAAGAGGTAGTTATGGATTACCTCCAAATATTAATTGATGCACTTCATTCAGAAGGACTTAACTACGAAGTCGCAGCACAAATTGAGAATATAGATATTGAAATGCCAATGTTGACTGAAAAAGGTCTTGATGATATTAGATTAACTGATTATGACGTGATATTGTCTCGTAGCGACGTAGAGATTTCAAATCCGATGAGCACTAACTACACAAATGCTCTTACAATTGAAATGCTTGGACTGGTAATACATAGAGGATACGCTGCTGTAGATGCTACTGTATCAGGAGTTACCTACCGTTTTGTAAATACACACTTAGAGGCATATACTGAGGTGATTAGAGTCGCACAAACACAGGAACTAATTGATATTCTTGCTGATGAAACATTACCAATTATATTAGTCGGAGATTTCAATACTCGCGCACCAAATGGAACGGGATATCAAAAGATACTTGCTGCGGGATATCATGACCTTTGGCAGATGGATTCTGAAGGTAGTGGCAATACATGTTGTCAAGACGGTGACCTGTTAAATGAGATAACCGATAACACTGGACGGATTGACCATATTTATGTCCGTAATTTTGGACATTCTATATCTGTTAAGACTCATACTGTAGGTGATAAATCCACAGATAGACTAAACTCAGGATTATGGCCGTCTGATCATGCAGGGGTTGTTGCAGAAATTACTTTTGAATAATAGAAGCAGTATGGTAATTAAATTAAGGTTGTGTAACACAGTTGAGTGATTATTCAGGTGTTGCCTCGATTATGTCATCCTGTGGTATGCCGTCAAGTATTTGACGAACTCCTACACTTTTTACAGGATTACGATTCATATCAAAACTTGAAATACTTGTTGCCCCTTCATAGTTCTTTATCTCAGCGATCGCATCCCGAATTGTCCACGGATCATCAGCTGATCCTACTGATTCTACTGCTATTTTTAGCAACTGTAATGCGTCATATCCTGTTGCAGCAATTCCATCAACAGAACCATATTTCGTCATGTATGCCTTATTAAATGATACCGCAGTCGGATCTAAGTTCGTGCAATAGTAACCGTCTACATGAGCATTATCATCTAATGTTGAAGAAATCAGAGGATCATCCCAACCATCGCTTCCGATAAAGGTAGATGTAATTCCCATGTCCCGTGCCTGTTTCATTATCCGTGGAACTGCCCCAGGAAAACTTGCAAGTAGGAGGACATCAGGATTTGCATCTTTAACTGCTGTGAGTTGGGTATCAAACATCATTACATCGTTCCCTGTATAGGTTTCCTCAACAACTACGTTTCCTCCAAGTTCTTCTAAACTTGTCTTAAATGATTGAACAAACCCCTCGGAATATACATCCTTATCTTGCCAAATCATCCCTGCTGTATTCTTTTCCAGCTGTTCTACGACAACTTTTGCTAATAGTTTTGCCTGCAGCACATTGGAACCTGCCACGAGAAACATTAAATCGTGGGGATCAGTCGCACCTACTGTTACCTCTGACCTTGTTGCACCTAAAAGCACAGGGACAGTGGTAATAGGTCCAACTTTTACTGCATGGCTTGAAAAGAGAGGTCCTAATATTGCTACCACCTCATCCTCTTGAATTAATGCTGTTGCATAATCAACAACCGTATCAGTTTCTTCCTCTTTATACACCAATTCAACTTGCATGCCAAGGATGCCCCCTGATGCATTAATTTCGGCTTGCGCAAGTTCCGCACCTTTTCCAAAACTGGTATAATTTGGATATGGATGAATCAACCCAACTTTGAGAGTTTCAGTCATTCCATCATCTGGAGAAACCACCATCCCTGTGTCAATAATCTTTTCACATCCAGTCAACGAAATAACTGAGAATGTGATTACTATAAAAATCGCTAACATGTATTTATTCATATTCAAATATCTCTCAGATTGATATACATTGTTAATTGTTTTTACGCACGAATCATCATAAAAAGATTTAAAATAATGCATTATTACTCAATATTGTAAAAGGTTACTAAATTATGTGTAGAATTGAATGTTCAAGGAATACTTCTGTGATCAATATGTAATCGCAGAAGTATCCCTAATCATTGTTCTATGACAGGTACAAAACCTGTGAGTTATTCACCACCACTGTTACGCAATAAATGTGCACCCAAAGCACCGTTCAATAATGGAAGGGTAGCGTCAAAGATAATCCATACTGTTGATCGGCTTTCGTCTCCAACTGCTGTAAAGGTTTTTGCATTTAGAATGCCGAACCAGTTCCAGAAAAAAATAATGGCTGCAAACATGAAACCGTAGAATAATGTGTTCGCTGCTATGAACTCTTGAATGCTTGAATTATCCCCGACTTTATTTATACGAATGTAACTGAATATCAACCCAAGTATTAACGAAATGGCAGAAATTGGATTGATAATACCCCATACGGAACTATGCGGATTATCGCTATTAGGATCGGAAGTGTGATATAAAGGTTCAATGACTGTGTGGATTGCAACTCCAGCTGCAATAAGAATGAGAATGACACCTATAGTTTTATTGAGGGATTGCATGGAATTTCTCCTTTCCTATATGGGTGTATAGAAGTATCTCATAATATGTCAGTTGTTTTTTCTTTATTCAATTAACAAACAAACTGACCGTTATAATATTTCAAGTTTTTCATAATAGACCTATAACACATGTTGGTAATGTCATTACAATAGACCAACAGATATGATTATAGAAAAAAGACAATTCAATGTCAAGATATAATATTTGGGTAACTGAAATAGGTTGGAATACAACCAAGAGATACGAATTGAAATAATGAATGATTCTGAGTACATTTTACTTGACAATGACAAAAATATATGAAATAATTATATAGGTTAAGGTTCGCACCATAAGCGTATCTGAACTATTGGTTTATAGGGGTATTATGTTCCATGTGAGATTGATGCTTAATATGTTTATTCAGTAGAATTAGATTATGTAGTAGTATAATAATTACAACTACTTGCTTTTATTTTAGATAATCAAGGAGATTTATGATGAATATTAGAACAATGACATTGTTGTTTTCCTTAGCAATCGTTGCTTTGGTTATAGGACTTACCGGTTGTGAAAAAGTTGTGACGATGATGCCTGAGGATGACACGCCTGCTGATGAAGTAGTTATTGGTGTTGCGGTAGCACTGACAGGCGATAATGCTGAGCCTTATGGATTACCAATGAAACGTGGTCTTGAATTGGCACAAGCAGAACTTAATGCTGCGGGAGCGAATATTATGTTTGAATTTGAAGACCCCCTGAGCACCCCTGAAGGTGCAGTCGCAGCTGTTCAAGCATTGGTAGACAAAGATGTTTCTGCTATCATTGGTATTGGCATCTCAACACATCTCAAACAGGCATTTCCGGTTGCACAAGCCGCTGGGGTGGTAGCATTTAGTCCAATCTCTTCCGCAGCTGGTTTGAGTGGTGAGATTGGGGATTATGTATTCCGCGCAGGAATCGCAACAAATATTCTGGTTCCAGGTGGTGTAATGAAGACCCATGCGGCTCTGAGTTATGAAAATGCAGCTCTAATTTATGATGAAGCTGATGCATACTCCACAAGCTTAAAAGAGGAACTTGAGAAAGCACTTGCAACAGCAAATGTTAACATTCTGACCGTAGAAACGTATAATACGGGTGAGACCGATTTTACTGAGAAATTAACCAAAATACAGAGCATGGCACCTGAGGCAGTTTTTGTTGCTTCTTTATCAACTGAGATGATTCAAATTCTGATGAAAGCAGGTGAACTTGGAATTCCTGATGCTTCACAGTTAATTGTCCCTGATTTGACAAATTTTGAAATCGGATTAGCAGGTGAAGCAGCTGAGAACGCAATTACTTTTGCAGGGTGGTCAAGTTTGACTGATACACCTGCAAACCAAGCATTTGTCCAGAGTTATATGGATGAACATGGATTTACACCAGGACCTTGGGCGGCACAGGCTTATGCAACCTTGAATATACTTGCTAACGCCATTATGAATGCGGGATCAACAGAATCAGCAGATATTCGAGATGCCTTGGCACAGACAAGTCATTTTACAACGATTTTAGGTCCTTTCTCATTTGACCCTAATGGAGAAGCGATCTATGAAAATATTGAAGCCATTGTCCAGCAAGTCAAAGAGGGAAAACTCGTAGACCTTCAGTAATTTCCATATAAGACAGACAATTTAATTTAGAAGCCATCATCAGAGATTATTGATGATGGCTTCTGTATTAGGTTAGTTTTAAATGTATAATGGTTTATTGATGTCTAAAAGAGAGATTATTTCCGTGTCTCAGGTATAACTTTAAGCTTCACCTGTTTCCCATCACGCACTACAACAACGTCAACAACTTCACCAATCTTGACTGCATCAAGTGCATAGGTAAAGTCATAGATATTTTCAATCTTTTTAGTGCCAAATTCAATGATAACATCACCACCCATCAAACCTGCTTTCTCTGCAGGACCGCCCGCGACAACACCAGAGAGTTTCATCCCTTCGTCTTCAGTAGTATAATCTGGAATAGTACCTAAATATACACGAAGTGTGCCACGACTTCCTTCCTCAGGTGCGTTGCGTTCAACCTTTACATATTCTGGTCGCGAGTCGGCACTGACTAAGTCTGACACAATCCCATAAGCAAGGTTAGAGATGCGTTCTAAACCAGCGTAGTTTAGTGTTTCAGGATCATCTGAGGGACGGTTATAGTTCTTGTGTAAACCGGTGAAAAAACTGAGGACAGGAACATTTTTAGGATAGAAGGCAGTCACATCCGTTGGCATATATGGATCTGAATTTAGTGCAAGATTAAACCCCAAAAGGACGTTCCGTTTTTCTATTAACTTCGTCCAAACAGGAGAAGAACCGATACCTTGCAGGACAAGTTTGTTATTGCGGAGACGACCTACCATATCAAAGTTGATGTAGGCAGCTACGTCCTCTAATGGAAGAACGGGTTCATTCACGAAATGAGTTGATCCGATAAGTCCGAGTTCTTCACCCGACCATAATGCAAATATAACTCCTCTTTTGAATATATCCGGTTGCTTTCGTTGTTCTTCACTAAATATTTCAGCTAATTTGAGAACAACAGCAGTTCCAGAAGCATTATCATCGGCTCCATTATGAATATGTGTTTTTTCTTCCCCTTTAGCAAGTGAACCAATTTCCCCATAACCGATATGGTCGTAGTGTGCACCAACGATGATATATTCACTGTCGTCAGTTTGTTGTGTTGGTGGAATTTTGGCAAGGACATTTTTATCAGTTTTCTTGATTTTTTCAATAGAGGCAGCAATCTTTATTTTGACATTGGGTAACGGAAATTCTCCTGCAAAGTGTGGATTCTCATCGTCAAGACCGGTTTGAACATCTTTCAAGTTCTTTCCAGCTTGAGCTAAAAGGATATTTGCAACAGTATCAGTGATAGAACCGGCGATAATACCAGAATCAGCACTACCACTGTCAAAATTTAGTGGGATAATTTTACCAGAATTAGGTGAATTTGGACCCGCTACGGTTAGGAAAGCAACTGCACCATTTTCCCGCGCCTGCACTGCCTTGTAACGAATCCCGGCATACCGAATCAATTGCTGTCTGCGGTCTGCCTTCACGGCTTCTGGAACGTAGCGAAGGGCAATAACAATCTTATCCTTCACATCTAAACCTGCGTAAGAATTATAACCTTCTGTCTCTTCACCTGGTGCAATTAACCCATAACCAATAAATACGACTTCACCCTCAACTTCTCCATTACTTGAGAATGAGAGAGGTAAAAAATCTTGTTCTACCTTGAATTCAAGCTGCTCTTCAGAACCCTCTATATTGCGTGTAAGAAGAAAGTGATTCTCATCTGGAATTAACTTACTCCCAGCATTGAATTCAAAAGTTTGAAAATAACTACCATCCTCTCCCGCTGGTTGTAGGTTGAGTTTGGTGAATTGTTCAACGATGTAATCTGCAGCGCGTTTTGAACCTTCCGAACCGGTCATTCTACCTTCAAATGCATCATCTGCCAAGATTTCTACGTGTTGCTGTATGGTGGTTTTCTGTCCATCTGTAAAATCTGTAAAGGATGAATCGGATTCGGGTGATTCCTCAAGAGATTCGGGTATCCTTGAGATATGACTCCTTGGAGACAACGATATGGCTTCAAGTGCGGCTTGATGATTCCAAGATGCAAGATAGAGTTGGGAAGCCTTTTGGTTGTTGCGTGCGGAAGTCCAACAAAGACGATTACCGTCGGGTGAAAAAACAGGAAGTCCGTCAAATCCATCAGTTGAGGTGACTTGAACAGGTTTATGTCTTCCCATTGCATCTACGAGGTATAACTCAAAATTTGAGTAACCGAGTTTATTTGAAGCAAAAATGACGTAAGCACCACTGGGGTGGAAATATGGTGCCCATGACATGCTGTCAAAATCTGTCAAACGCTGGATACCTGTTCCATCTATACGCATTGTATAAATGTCAGCTGTTGCCCCATCTTCTGAGAAATGCCGCCAAACGATGTGTTGTCCATCTGGGGTGAAAAAGGGTCCACCGTCATATCCGGGCATATCTGTTAGACGTTTCTGATTAGAACCGTCTGCATCCATGATATATATTTCACCGAAATAGGCTGGATCGACTTCAAGCTGTTTCAATTGCTTTGGAGATAGATCACTTTTAGGGTATGCATCTCGTAATGAGCAGAAGACAATGAGCTTACCATCAGGAGAATATGAACCTTCCGCATCATACCCGTGGGCATCTGTCAACTGTGTCAGGTTACTTCCATCACGGTTAGCTGAGAAGATATCCATCGCTTCATCGTAATCCCAACTATAACGACGTTCTTTTCCAGTTGCACGGAAATTAAGTTCTTTTTCTTGTTTGGCTTCAGCAAAGACATCATGGTGCGTAGAGGCATATAGCACTTCATTGCTACCGGGACGAAAGAAAGCACAGGTTGTTTTGCCAATACCTGGTGAAACACGATGTGTATCTCCTGATAGTAGGTTGAGGATATATATCTGAAAAAATGGATTATCTGACTCACGTTCACTTTGAAAAATCAGAGCGTTGCCATCTTCAGAGAAATATCCTTCTCCAGCACGTTTCCCATCATAAGTGAGTTGACGGATATTACTAAGAAATCCTTTCTCTCCAATAGACTTATTCTCAGTTTCATCCTCTGTGACCTGAGGTAATTCTGCATTACTTGTTAATGCAGCAATAATAAACATTATGCATAGCATGCTCAACCACTTGATGCGGTACATCTCAATTCCTCCAATATTTGCCCACCATAAATTAGAATCACCTATAAGTTCATAATTTTTTATATTATAGGTATTCAGCGGCTTTCTGTTTTAGAAAAGCAAGTCCATCCGTAGCAAGACTTTCAGCACTCGGTGCGATATCGCGCCAGATACATGTTGCTGCAGCGATCTCTTTAACGGCAGGTGTAAACGATTCGATGACAAGCCATCGATTATAGTTTACCTTTGCTAAAGCTCCAAATACACCATCCCAATCAACCAGTCCTGTGCCGGGTGTGCCTCTATCGTTTTCACAAGCATGCATGTGATGCAAGTAATCTCCAGTATTAATTATTGCATCTGCTTGGTTTTTCTCTTCAATGTTCATGTGGAAAGTATCCAAATGTACTTTGAAATAGGGACTATTAACTGATTGACACAGTTTAACAGCATCTTCTGCAATGTTGACAAAATATGTTTCAAATCTGTTAAGGGGTTCACTTGCGAGGGTAACACCATGTTTCCCAGCGAATTCTGCGACCTCTTGTAAGCCTTCAACGCACCATTGCCATTCCTGTTCATTTCTGCCACGTCCAACGAGTTTACCGACAGCACTATACATTGGACCAACCAGTGTATCTGCACCTAATTCTGCAATTACCTCAACGGTTCGTTTGAGATAGGATTTAGCATTATCACGAATCGCAGGATCTTCATCTATTGGATTTCTATCACCACCCATGATATTACATCCGATAGTTTCTAATCCGGTATCTTTCAACAATGCTTGTGTATACGGAATATCAACTGTTTCTGTGTCAAAGATTGGGATTTCAACACCGTCAAAACCCAGTTCAGCGACCTTTGGAATGAGGTCTGCAGTTTCTTTATCGAACTTGTCTGCCCAAAGTAATAAATTTACACCAAATTTTGGCATCTTCTGTTGTTCTCCTTCTGGTCATTATGTTGTTAGTTTAGAAAAACATAGAGTTCTCATATATGTATGTGTGAGTAAACGGATAAAGTCAGTTAACAGCACGCGGAGCATGCCTACTACTATCAAGACTATCAATCATTACCACTTTAGTGATATTACTATTACATAAATGATGTTCTTGGTATTTTGAATAATTTGTTGTATGTGTATATTGTATGTATTTTGCTTTTTTATGGGTATATCAGGTAAATGTATTGTACATCCAAATGCTGGCGTCTCTTTGATTGGTACAGGTTTCCCATTTAGAACAGCAACTATAGCATCTTTTAAGTAGTTATGTTTTACCCGTGTTACGTATCGATTATCATCTATCGGACCACGGTAACGCAATACTCCTGATTTATCAATGAGATGTGCTTGTGGAGTCATGGTTGCCCTTAGATGTCGCGCTAAACTTCCATCAATATCCTTTATAATTGGGAAAGAATATTCTGCTTTTTTTAGATATGATTTGACATCATCAATTGAGTCGTTTTCATTGGAATAGACACCGACTATAGTAACCTGTTTCTTAGAAAATTCGGTATGCATTCGTTTCAACCGCATTGCATAACGTTGTGCGACTGGACATTCTGCAGAAAGGAACACGAATACCACTGGACCTTTACTGACTAAATCAGTTAAACGGTGTTTGTTGTCACCAAGTGTAGTAAAGTTGATGTTGGATAACTTTGTGCCGATTGGCAGTTTATGTGATTGAAGCGATTTTTCCTGAATTACGCGATGTTTCAACGGAATGGTAAAGTCTGTTTCTGCGCACACAACTATCGGTAGAATTATGATGAGTAAGATTATTATACAATTGTGTTTCATTGTGTTGGCGATTCTCTATATGGTGATGGTTGCTAACATATAATAGTATATCTGTTTTATGTGTGATGGTCAATTGTTTTTAATTGTTGTGGAGTTATTCAATTGTAGGAACGATCTCCGAATTGTAACCCTAATTCTTCATGGTCAGGAATCGGATGCCGTTCTTACAGATGATAGTCGAGAATCGGGTGGCACTTCAGGGTTTTCAATTCATTTACGAAAAGTATCTACTTTTATATATAATTCATTAAAGACATATCTAAAGTAAATAATTCTTATATATAAATATATTATTTTTTCTTGACTTAAAAACTGAACATATATATAATCATATTTGTCTATATAATTTGAAATAATTCTTTAGTTTTAATATTACTAATGAAACTGTGAATATAAATACTTTTATTAAATAATCTTTACCATATATTCCGTTTTATATAAATTTTATACGCTGTAAATTAATCGGTATTATTATTATATAACCATATCCTTACATACATATATATTCTTTTACATACTATAGATACAAACACTATTTTTAAAGTTGTTAACATAGTTGACTAAATAAGTTAACCCAAGTATTCAATATAGTATTATATGTTATCCATTTATTTTCTGTACGATAATATTGTCGTATGGATAAAATCTTAGGGGAGAATTGGATCGTGAAAAGAATATACCTACCCTCAACGAAGTTAATATCCTTCGATTGAATGCGGTATTCACGTTTTTTGGACATATTCTTACGTGAATACCTATTTCCATTCAAATTATAAGTTGTAGTTATAGACAATCACTGTTTTAGTGAAATGCTTCGCTTATAATATCATCATATTCGGAAACATAAGTTCATATCTATTTGCTTGTATATTTACATATCATACCTGCACGGTATATGTAAGTATAGTGTTGCAGGAAATGCTATCAATATACAATATCCGATTGCATTAGCATTCCAAACGATATGTTCTATGATGTCCCCATTCTAACATAACTTACTACTTTTCGACTTATAGATCACTTTTGGCAAAGTGTCTATATACATTACTATACTTACATCTTGATACATTATTAAATTAGGCAATAACTAAATTGAAGGAGTAATATTTGATAAGAGATATTATGTTAGTCAGACTGCTTTTGATACTTATCATACTTATTGCATTGGTGGGATGTGGAAAATTCGAAAATCAATTCACCAGAGTTGTCTCATCTGAGGAAGTATATATCACACAGGTGTTTTGTACGACGCTGTTAGGAATCCCTATCTTCTGTGTAATTGATGAAGATCGAATAATCACAGTCGAAGTTGAGACAGTGGTGACAACGATAGTTGAAACTATCGTTGAAGTAGAAGTTATTGAGGAAGTGATTATTGAGAAAATTGTTACTGAAATTGAAATAGAATATGTCACTACAGAAACCAACATTGAAGAAATTGTCATTGAAGTTATAGAAATCGTGAAAGAACTTGTATCTGAAGACGAGATTAAGGATATACCACTGGAAGAAATAGTAGAAGAAGTTACAACGGATTTCATTGAATAATTCTGTCGAACTCATGAAGTGTAACTACCAAACTTCAGGAGAATAAATGATATACCGATATCTTATATTAATTACAATATTTTTTACAGCATCAGGATGTGGTCGTTTTGATACACAATACACATCAGTTGTCAATCCTGATGAAGTTAGTACTTTTACTGTTAGTTGTTATAATATACTGGGTGTTCCTTCATTGTGTATTGTAACAGAAGCAACTACAACGACAATCCGCATTGAGAATGTAGTCACAAGAATTGTAGAGCGGATAGTAAAAAAAGAGGTAATAACACAAGTTCCAATAGAAAAGATAGTAACACGAGTAGAAAAACAGTATGTAGAAACAGATCGCAATGTTGATATAGAAAAACTTGTTGAATTCATTTTAATTCGTATCAAAGAATATGTAAAACCCTCTGATATTATTGACATTCCAACTGAAGACATTGTTGATGAAACGACTGATTATATTACAAATCCTCCACCACCAAATGAGGATAAAGATTCAACGACAATGGGAGATGTGCGCGACGATGAATTGATACCTATTCCTCCTGTTGATGATAAAAAGGATACTACAGATCCAAACTCCGAAAATAATGGAACAAATGAGGGGAAAAATGATGGTGGTAACAATCCGGGAGGTAATACTGGAACTGATCCTGATGGTGGATTGAATAATGGTGGTAATGAAGATGGTTCTACTCCCGGAGGTAATACTGGAACTGATCCTGATGGTGGATTGAATAATGGTGGTAATGAAGATGGTTCTACTCCCGGAGGTAATACTGGAACTGATCCTGATGGTGGATTGAATAATGGTGGTAATGAAGATGGTTCTACTCCCGGAGGTAACACTGGAACTGATCCTGATGGTGGATTGAATAATGGTGGTAATGAAGATGGTTCTACTCCCGGAGGTAATACTGGAACTGATCCTGATGGTGGATTGAATAATGGTGGTAATGAAGATGATTCTACACCCGGAGGTAACACCGGAACTGATCCTGATGACACAAATAATGGTGATAATAATGAAGGTTCTACTCCGGGAGGTAATACGGGGAATGAACTTAATAGTGGCACAAATAATATAATAGGTGGGGGGGACCTAGACAATTGGACTCCACCTGAAGGTATCGACACTATAAAGCTTCGTGTGGCTATAGGACCAAAGAGAATGCAATTTGAACCACATATAGATCAGCCAGGAGTGAATATTGATATTTCATGTGATATTGATGGAACCACAGTTCATCCAAGTTTAGACAGTTACAGTGTATTTAGAGGGGACAGATGGAACTTATGGGGTGTCCAAGTCTGGTGTGTAGTCCCAAGAGATTTAGACGACTCTGCTACTACTATCCACGTTGATGTTAGCGATTTTAAACGTTGGTGTGGATTGACATCTGCAGATATAGATATTGAAAAGTTTAGACAGAATGATGATGGTTCAAGTAATGCCATTGGTGGCATGGCTGCCTTGATAGATTTGTCTCCAAATCCTGTGCCATTATGCAATATTGCGCCAACCTTTACAGAAGGTGATTCGACAACCCGTTCTGTTGCAGAGAACTTGTCATCTGGTGCAGCAGTAGGAGTTCCTGTATTAGCAACAGATCAAGATGATGATACACTTGAATACAGCATTTCAGGGACGGGTGCAGATTCATTTAGTATTAATAGTAGTTCAGGTCAGATAAGTACAAGCAAGAAACTTAACTATGAAGACCAAGACACTTATTCGGTAACAGTTACTGCTGATGATGACAACGGTGGAACAACCGATATAACGGTGAATATCAGTGTATCTGATGAGAATGATAAACCTGTTTTCACAGAAGGATTTTTTGTAGGACGTTCCGTAGCAGAGAATTTGGCTATAGGCGCGCTTATCGGAGATCCTGTATTGGCAACGGATGAAGACGGTGACACGCTTGAATACAGTATCACAAGTTCTAACACAGATATTTTCGGTGTTGATAGCAGTTCTGCACAACTTAGTACCAAAGTTATACTTAATCACGAGGAGCAATCGTCGTATACAGTAACCCTTTCTGTCACTGATAACAACGGTGGCACTAACGGAACTTTCGTTACAGTCAGTGTTACCGATGCAAATGATGCTCCTGTGTTCAGAGAGGGTAATACAGCTCTCCGTGCGATCATTGAGTCTGCGTCATCTGGCACTAATGTCGGTCATGCCGTGTCTGCTACTGATGAGGATGATGACACGCTTGAATACAGTATAAGCGGTACTGATGCAAGTTCATTCAGCCTCAATACCAGTACAGGACGGTTAAGCACAAACACTACTCTTGACTATGACACTCAATCGTCCTACTCAGTTACAGTCTCTGTCACTGACAATAACGGTGGTTCTGACGAAATATCGGTTGAAATTGATGTGCTTGAATTTTACGTAGAGAAACAAGAGTTCTTAGAAGTCTATTATGCGTTAAAATTGGACGGAAATCATTTGACGGTCCAGTGTTATACTATACGTGGTTACGGTTACGATGGTAGCGACCCAATTTATGTAGATAACTATTACAAGTTTGAAGATGGTTCTTCAGAACAAACCTCAACAGGATGGAGTTCAGTATTAGAAGAAGCTGCTATCTCCGATCACTTAGATGATTGGAAGGCAGATTATTCTGAAGACAATGGTTTCACACATGGATACATAAAAGCTTCAGTGCATGGTAGTACTCTTGAGGCAGCTACAAAGACTCTATATCAGACAATTTGCAGTGCTGCAGATGGCTTAGGGACATGGGATTCCACGTCCAGAGGTATCACATATCCCAGTATTGATGACAACACATCTGACAATATTCTTGACCTTGCCACATTATTTTCGTATCTTGATGATGATGATTGTGATCCGAACAACTAATGTGTTCGGAGGTAATATTGATATTGATATGCGCAACATTTCCGCGCATATCAATATTTACTTTTTCTTCAATAACTCAAACAGGCATACTGTTCTCAGGAAACAAATGCTTCGGTGCCAATGCTGTCAGCAACACACCGCGTGTAATCAGAAGCAACGTATATGCACACCATAGTCCATGGTTTCCATACGGTATCAACAGATATACTGCACCTAAAAAGATCAACATTGACACAATCATGGAATTTCGTAATACTTTGGATTCAGTCGCACCAAGATATATCCCATCCCATATATAAGCAGCTACGTTAACAACTGGTGCGGCAATTATCCATATTAGGTAAGGTTTTGTCTGTATAATGAGATTGTATTTATCTGTGAATAAATATAGTAGTTGTTCTCCGAATAGAACAAAAATCAACATTATCGCGCCACCAAACAGAAATGCCCACAGAAAAATCTGACGAATAGTATGCTTAAAATTATACATATCCTGTGCACCCTTGTATCTACCCACCATGCTCTCTGCAGCAAAAGCGAATCCATCAATCGCATACGACAGGAGATTGATATACTGTAGAAGAATAGTGTTAATGGCTAAGTAGGTATCACTCAATTCAGCTGATTTTGCTGTAAAATATGTAAAACTAAAGACCAGACAAAGTGTGCGAATGAATATGTCGTTACTAATAGCAAGAAATCGCTTGAGTTTAGAAAACGAAAGTATTTTTCGTATTTCCCATGTAGTAAGGATATGTTTGTAGCGAAAAAGGAAAAGCACTATTGCAAGAATAAGACCCACATACTGTGCAATAACTGTTGCTAAAGCAACACCTTCGACCTTCATACCCAAACCGATAACAAAAACCAAATTAAGCACGATATTTATTACATTGACGACTATAGTCAAAAACATAGGATATGTAGCATTTTGTAAACCGAGAAATACCCCATGGAAGGCGTGTAGGCATAGGGTCGCTGGGGCAGCGTATATGCGTATATGGAAATAAGTGCGAGCAAGTTGATCTACCTCTGAACTTGTCTTAATGAGTGCAAAACTTAGGTCTGCAAGTGTCCACTGTAGACATAATAACAGCAGACTCCCGATAACAGCAATAGACAAACTTCGCTGTAATAATAGACCGCATTCAGTAAGATTTTTATCACCGTATGCTTGTGCAGCCAATCCAGTTGTTGCCATTCGCAAAAATCCAAAGCCCCAATAGATAAAACTGAAGATTACTCCACCGATACCAACTGCACCGACAAAATGTACTGTTTCTAACCGTCCCATTAACGCTGTATCCACTGCCCCAAGTAAAGGAATTGAGAAGTTGCTTACAATGTTAGGTAATGCAAGTTTGACTATCTGTCTATTTATGTTGTCGGATTTCTGTCTGTAGTTTTCCATTGTGTTCTTGAGTATAACTGATATTATTTTGAAAATCAAATGATGTTCATGTGAACACAGGATTATCACATTTTTTTACATACGTGAAAGTCTTAGATTAGGACTGTAGGTCGGAGCGAGCATAGCGACCTCCGACAAGTATGCTTTTATCGGGTTCCCATATCGGAGGTCGCTATGCTCGCTCCGACCTACGCGTGTCATACTTTGCAGATGTATCATGGATTTATCTCCCAAACTATCTGACTTATAAAAAAATGTAAAACTTTAGAGTCAATCCTGACTATATTTATCATAAATAAGCCGTAAACCCAGCACTGATATAGGTTTATAGCTTTGTAATAAAATAATCAAAATTGTGATTGACTCTAAAAACTCTAAAGTATGACATTTTTTGAACCATTCAATTCATATATTTCTATAAGATGCGATTCATATATAGTATTTTATGGAGGTTCTTGTTGAGTTATATTTTACAAAGAAAACTATCCAATGATACAACAAACAATAATACGCTGTTTAACAGTGATTTGATTATCTTCTTAATTATTTTTTTGTAATTGTGATAGAAATTTGGTATACTATATTTCTAATGAAAGATTGGTGTTACGGATTTACTGCCAAACTTGCTGGATACTTCATTTCAAGACTACCACGTTCATTAGCATTGATTATAGGAGGATGGTTAGGAGTTGTCGGATTTTGGTTAATACATGAAGAGAGAAGGTTGGCATGTGAACACATAAGACAGAGTTTAGAAATCTCAGACCGACGTAGAATCAATGCAATAGCAAAGAAATGCTTTAAGAATTTAGGTAAAAATGTGGTTGAGTTCATGCAGTTTCGGTGTTTGTATCCGAAACAGATTGAAAAGTATGTCAGTTTTGAAGGTATTCAACATGTGCATGATGCCTTAGCCAAAGGAAAAGGAGCAATTATCCTCACCGGACATTTTGGGAATTGGGAACTATTAGCTGCAAGTATCAGCAATATTATTGCCCCCTTATTCCCAATTGTTAGAGAGTTGCGTTCTCCACGTCTCAATGCGTTGGTAAGCGGTTATAGAGAAAAGGCAGGATATTCTACTATTGATAGAGATACTGGGGTTAGACAAGCCTTGAGATGTCTCAAACGGAATGAACTCCTTGGAATTGTCGCTGATGTAGATACAACAGTGAACGGTGTCTTTGTTGATTTTTTTGGCAGACCTGCTTATACACCATACAGTCCGGTAGCTTTTGCACTAAAAACCGGTGCAGCTATATTACCATCTTTTATTATTCGCCAACCTGATGGCACACATCGGGCAATTATTGAACCACCGTTAAGGTTAAAACGGTGTGATGATAAAGAGAAAGAACTTGTTATCAATACACAGAATTTTACAAAAGTTATTGAATCCTACATCAGAAAATATCCTGAACAGTGGATTTGGATGCATAAACGATGGAAAACACATCCATAATCCAAAAAGTGTCTTGTTTAAGCAAACGTTTTTGAACCAAAAATACGCAATTGCATTCATCCTTGTATGTTTCACAGTCGTTTTGGGTTGTGATCGTGAAGAAGAGAGTCAATCAACACCACCTCCACCTTTACAGCAGCTACAGACTTTTACAACTCAGCATACAGAGGAAGGTGTTTTAAAATGGAAGTTGGTTGGTGAAACATCAGAATTGCGAGAAAGCAAAGCAATCGGTAACAGAGTGATAATACAGAACCCAAAGGTTCAAATATATGAAGAAGGAAAAGTATCCATCACCCTGACAAGTAAAACAGGACAACTTTTCAGCACTGGCATAAAGAAGAATAATGTGTACCTTAAAGGAGAGGTAGTCGGTGTCAACGAAAACGGATCTCTATACACAGAGGAACTTGAATGGCGAAGCAAAGAGGAGACGTTATATTCACCCTTAGAAGTCAAGGTAGTCCGTGGAGATTCCACATGGGTCGGAACAGAAATGGTCGCCAATCCTAACCTCGAAACAGTAAAGATGTCAAATAATAGATTTAGACTATATCCAAAAGACGAGGAAATAAATGAATAGAAAGAATTTCAAAGCAATTAAGATGAATATGTCATCAATACTACCCCAATTCATATCATACGGGATAGTTTTTATAGCAGTAGTTTTCTGTTTGACAACAATACCAGCCTGGACAGATGAAACATCTGAATCGGAAAAGAAGGATGCTGAAGTAGTCAAGGAAACGGAACAGTCCCCAGAAGAATCAAAAAAGGATGATAACAGTTCTACAAAAAATACGGACAAAACGAGTTCTAAAGGTGAAGAAGAACCTAAGAAACAGGATGATGTCGCGGTAATAGTAACAAAAGAGATAATTGAGGGCACTTCAGATGAAATGGAGAGGTTTGAAAAAGATGGAATTACAATCTTGATTGGGAATGCGAAAACCCAAAGGTACAACGAGAAGAAAGAAATGATTGGATTCCTCAATGCAGATAAAATCACGCTCAAGAGTGATCCTGATACAGGCGAAACAGTAGAAATTGTCGCTGAAGGTAATGTTGAAATACGAGATAATAAGATTTTTGCCACCTCTGACCACGCTAAGATGGATAACCTTACAAGTATCATTACATTGAAAGATAATGTTGTGGTATTACAAAAGGAGGATCGGCTTGAAACTAAACTCTTTACCTTTAATCGACTAACAGGGAAACAGACCGGTGTTGGTGGAGTAAAGTTTAAAGTTGCAGTTACACAAACGACTCCAATCAGTCCGCCAGAGAATGCTGAAGAAGACGGTGCTGATACCTCTGATAATACTGACGAAAAGAAAACATCTCCTGACACAGAAAAGGAAAATGAGACTAAGTCCAATAGTAAAGCTGACAATCCAGTTTCAGAAGAAAAATCCGATACACCAGAAACAGAAAAAAAGGAAGCTGAATCATCTGACGAAAGCAAATCGGAGGAAACGGAACCAACTGAATCAGAGGAAACTGAGTCAGCAGAGACTGAAGAGACTGAAGAAACTGAGCAGCCTGAATCAGATGCTGGAACTGAAACTCCGGAAGAAACCGAATAATTATTGGGATAGAAATGTTTACATGGTATTAGATTATCTTGAATCAAGTACTTTACCAATCCACCAGCAGCACAACAAATAGGAGAGCATAGGTAGCGTTAAAGTGGCAACAGAACTACAAGCACACAATCTTATAAAAAGGTATACACGGCGAGGTCCAATCGTCGTCAACGAAGTAAGTCTATCGGTTCAGCAGGGAGAAATCGTAGGTTTATTAGGACCGAACGGTGCAGGAAAATCAACTACATTCTATATGGTCGTCGGTTTAATCCGCCCAAATGCAGGACGGATAACTTATGGAGATAGAGATATAACGTTTTTACCGATGTATAAACGTGCCCGACTTGGTATAGGTTATCTTTCACAGGAGACATCTATTTTTCGTAAATTGACGGTAAAACAGAATATTGAGGCGATTTTAGAAGCGCGCGGAATGCCAAAGGATGAGCGAGAGGAACGTATAATTGAATTTACAGATGAACTTGGTATATCGAACCTGTTAGATAGGAAGGCGTATACACTTTCTGGTGGGGAATGTAGGCGTGCAGAAATTGCTCGTGCGCTTGCAGCACAACCAGATTTCATATTACTTGATGAACCACTTTCAGGAATTGACCCTATTGCCGTTGCTGACATAAAACAGCTTATCTTGCATTTACGAAGTCGAAATCTTGGAATTCTTATCACAGATCATAATGCTGTTGAAACCTTAAATATCGTTGATCGAGCGTATCTTATCGCAAATGGAAAAATAACTTTGGATGGTACACCAGATGAACTGCTTAGTAGCGAAGTTGCAAGAGACCTCTATTTCGGACATAACTTTCAATATGCCATACAGGAGAACAAACCTTAGTAAAACCAGTGTAGTTTTCTATTACACTTAAATCACGAAGAAGATGTTTGCAGGCACACATCAATCGTTCAAATAAGGAATATTGGAGTGCCGCGTGATGAAAATAACACCGAAACTTACCCAAACACAAACTCAACAGCAGAAAATCATCATGACCCCGAAGTTGCAACAAGCAATTAAGGTGCTTATGATGCCGCAACTTGAGTTAAAACAGTTTATTGAACAAGAATTAAATCAGAATCCGCTCTTAGAAATAGATGATGAGTATGATACGGCACTTTCTATTGAGGAATACGATCCAACTCCTGAATTGAATAAACCTGAGGAAAACATTGATCGCGAGGATACCTCTGTTGATATAGATTGGCAATCTGTGTTTGATGACATGCGTGTCCCTACTACAAATGTTAATGATCAATGGAATGATCGTGATGCTCCAGAACCAGATGTCGCTGAAGCCCTTTCTCTCCAGAATTATCTTTTACAACAACTGCAATTGGGACATTTTAGTGATATGGAACGGGAGATCGGGGAATTGATTATTGGAAATTTAAACGATGATGGTCAACTACAACTGCAACTATTTTCTTTACCTAATGAATACATTTTGGAGTTAGAAAGTGGAGACTTATCCGAAGAATTACAGCAAACGCTATCAAAAGAACTCAGCGATTTTAATAATAAAAAATCTTCAAAGAAAGTAGACTTAGAAAGGATTTTTGAGATAAAAGGGACAGATGACCCACCAAACACTAATCACGAGGAAAAAGAAAACAGAAGTTGGAAAATCATTGATACAACAGACGGAAAGACATATACAGTTAAACATGAAGGTTGTGAACTGAATCTTTATGAGCTTACCTTAGAAGATATTGCGTCTGAAGTTAATTGTTCAGTTGCTGATGTAGAAAATGTCCTACAGACTATACAAGAGACTTTTGAACCTACAGGTATTGCATATCGCGATTTAAAAGAAACTTTGAGTATACAGATTCGACATCATGAAATGCAACATTTTAAACAGAACGGACAGAATCCTTATGATAGTAGTGTTCCATTTCATCTGGCAAGAGAAATCGTTGAAAATCACTTACAAGATCTTTTAGAAAGTCGAATTACCTCTATTTCTCAAGCTCTTAATGTTGACAAAAGCATTATTCTCAAGGCATCACAATGGATCAGTACATTATCTCCGTATCCAGGAAGATACTTCTCTGATCCATCTGTCAAAGACTTGGTAAAGTCACCTGAGACAATTGAAGGCATTACGCCTGATGTGCAAATTGTAAATATTGATGATGAATATTATATTTTACCATTTGACAATTATATCCCACGTTTACGTATGAATCCTTACTACATAAATCTAATGCGGGAAGAAAATAATACTTTAGATTCTGAATCAAAAAAATGGATACAAAAGAAATATAACGATGCCACAGATTTACTCAGTAGTATTGCACAACGTGGACGTACAATTGAAAGAGTAACGGAAGCTATTTTCAAAATTCAATCCGATTTTCTGACAGAGGGACCTCAAAGCATTAAACCCTTGACATTAAAAACTATTGCTGATATGGCAGGTGTTCATGAATCAACTGTTAGTCGAGTAACAAGTAGCAAATATGTACAAACACCAATAGGCACTTATCCATTGAAGTTCTTTTTTAGCAATCAATTAGCAACGACTCATGGTGACTCGGTTTCATCAGAACATGTCAAAGCAGAAATAAAAGAACTGATTAGCAAGGAGAATCATAAAAAACCCCTAAGTGACCAAGCAATCAGTACATCATTGAAAAAAGAAGGGATTGTTATTGCAAGACGAACTGTTCAAAAATATCGTGAAGAACTTGGAATCCTATCTTCCAGACAACGAAAAAATCTTGATAGATGAATTTGATAACTCAATTAGAAAAGACAGTTTAATTTAACGGTATACATTTGAATTACAATTGATCTTATTTTTCTGGGGAGGGACATTATGAAAATTACTTATTCCGGACATCAACTTAAAATAACTGACGATCTACATGAATACATACTAAAACGTGCTGAAAAAATTGAATCTCGTTTCGGTGAGATGCAGGAATTCAATGTAATCCTTAAAGCAGAAAAGCATCGATTTGAGGCAGAGGTAAAAGTTAATGCACCCCGTATCTCCTTTTATGCAAAAAATGAGACACATGAACTTATGTCTGCTCTTGATGGAGCTGCTGAAAAAGTCATCAATCAGATTCGTCGTTACAAGGAACGGGTGAAGGATAAAAGACATAATGTGCCTCATCGTGAGGTGGTAGAACAGTTGAACCCAGACACCTCAGAGGTATCGACAGATATAGATATAACAGAAGAACCCACAATAGTCCCTGCTTCGGAAAAGTTTGCTTCAAAACCGCTGACTGTTAGTGAAGCTGCAACTGAACTTCATTCTTCCGGAGATTCACTATTGATGTTTTTAAACTCTGAAACTCGACAGGTGAATCTACTCTACCAATCTGATAATGGAGATTATGGTTGGGTAGAACCATTATTCATGTAACCTATTAATCTGGCATGTGCGGTATCTAACCGCGCATGCCAAAGTTAAATCAATGTAATTAAACAGGTTTCATTAGGTAAAAATATGACAAGTCTTCCAAAGATTTATTCCCCTCAGGAAATTGAGGGTAAATGGTACCAATTTTGGCAAGAAAATGCTTTTTTTCATGCTCAAGCTACCTCTGACAAGCCTTCCTATGCAATTGTAATCCCACCACCTAACATAACTGGTAGTCTACATATCGGTCATGCACTTGATAACACATTACAGGATTGTCTTATTCGCTGGAAACGCATGCAAGGTTACAATACGCTTTGGATGCCCGGAACTGATCATGCTGGTATTGTAACTGAACTGATTATGGAACGAAAGCTTGCGGATGAGGGTACTAGTAGGAATGAACTTGGTCGTGAAAAGTTTATTGAACGAATGTGGCAATGGAAAGAGGAATCCGCAGGTTATATTGTCTCACAACTTCAACAACTCGGATGTTCTTGTGATTGGGAACGGGAACGTTTCACACTTGATGAAGGATTGTCAAAAGCAGTTCGTACCGCATTTGTAAAACTTTACAATCAAGGTCTTATTTATCGTGACACATATATGGTTAATTGGTGTCCTCAGTGTAATACTGCTGTAAGTAACCTTGAGGTAGAACCTGTTGAAATCGATGGTCATTTCTACCATATACGCTATCCTGTTATAGGAACAGATGTAGTGCTTGAGATAGCAACCACACGACCTGAAACGATGTTAGGTGATACAGCAGTCGCAGTCCATCCTGACGATGAACGATACCAACATCTTATAGGTGAAAAAGTTCTCTTACCCCTATGTGATAGAGAGATTCCAATAATTACTGATGAATTCGTTGATACTGAATTTGGTACTGGCGCATTGAAAGTCACTCCTGCACACGATGTCAATGACTATGAAATCGGACTGAGACATAACCTTGAGCAAAGAACTATCTTCACTCCAGATGGTAATATGAATGAGGAAGCAGGCGAGAATTATGTCGGTTTATCTCGCTGGGAATGTCGGAAAAAGGTGATTGAAGATTTGGAGAACGAGAACTATCTTGTGAAGATTGTTCCTCATAGACATGCTGTTGGACATCACGATAGATGTAATACAATAGTTGAACCTGCAATATCCTTACAATGGTTTATGAATGTACGTCCTCTTGCACAACGCGCAATAGAAGCAACTAAAAAGGGTGAAGTAAATTTCATACCAGAACGCGAAACCAGTCGATTTTATCATTGGATGGAGAATATTGAACCGTGGCCAATTTCACGACAAAGATGGTGGGGACACCGACTACCAATATGGTATTGTAATTCTTGTGAAAAAGTAGCTGCAGCGATGGATACACCTGATCGGTGTGAATGTGGATCAACCGATTTTCATCAGGATGAAGATGTATTAGATACATGGTTCAGTTCAGGTTTATGGCCTTTCTCAACAATGGGATGGCCCCAAGAAACGCAGGAGTTGAAAACATTCTATCCTACATCTGTGTTAGTCACTGGGTGGGATATTCTCTTCTTTTGGGTGGCAAGGATGATTATGTTAGGACTTGGCTGTATGGATGAAATTCCATTCCGTACTGTCTATCTACACGGTCTTGTTGCTGATGAGAAGGGACAGAAAATGAGTAAATCGAAAGGAAATAGCATTGATCCGTTAGAATCAATAGAAACTTACGGGACAGATGCGTTCCGTTTTGCTCTTGCAAATGCAAGCACACCGAATCCCTATGTACCTTTACCAGAATCTCAAATTGAAGCAGGAAGAAGGTTTGCAAACAAGGTGTGGAATGCGGCTCGTTTCATCATGATGAATTTGGAGAAATATCCCAATCCTCCTACTGAAGATAGAAGTGAACATCAGGAACCGTTAGAAGTACAATGGATAAAAAGCCGTCTGAGTCATACAATACAAACAGCAACTGACGCGATGGAAAACTTCCGTTTCTACGAAGTAGCACAAACGCTATACGCGTTTCTCTGGCATGAGTTCTGTGATTGGTATTTGGAATTTGCTAAACAACGATTGACAAAAGATGAACCACAGGCGTTATGGGTTGCAGCAGATGTCTTAGAGCAGATGATGCGACTACTACACCCACTTATGCCATTTATAACTGAGGAGATTTGGCAGCAACTACCACACAGTTCAAATAATTCAGATAAAGTAAAAAATAAATCAGTTACCGTAGCTTCATGGCCAATTCCAGCATCTCATAATCCATCTGCAGAAGCAACGATGTCAGCTGTCATGGAAGTCATAGATAACATCAGGAGTATACGCGGAGAACTAAACGTGCCGATAGGAGCATCCGTGGAAGTCCACATTCAATCCCCAAATACTGAAGTTCGTAGGAATCTTGAAACATACCTTAAGCAGTATTTACCTGCCTTTACACGGGTAGATGGGATCTACATTGCAGAATCCTTACCAAAACCACCTAACTCTGCAGAAGCGGTTATTGGAGAACTTGCCATCTATATTCCACTTGCGGATGTGATTGATCTTCAGGTTGAACAAGCCAGACTAACAAAACGTCACCAGCAAGCAGTAAAAGATGTGGCGGCAGCACAGAAAACATTAGAAAATCCAAATTTTATTGAAAGAGCACCGGAAAACGTCGTTACTCAGAAACGTGAACTACTTGAAAGGTTGTTGATTGAACAAAAGAAGTTGGAACGTAGCCTTTCAATGCTCACTTCTTCCTAACAAAACTGTATACTACGCAGAACGATATAAGGATAAACATGGCAATTGAGAATAACAATCGATGTTTTGTTTGTGGTCAAGAAAACCCCTTTGGCTTTCAAGTCAAACCGATAGTCAGAGATGCAGGGGCAGAAGTTTATATAGAATGCACACCACCCGAACACATGCAAGGGTGGGCAAATATTCTACACGGTGGTATAATTAGTACACTGTTAGATGAGGCAATAACTCACATAGGAATTGGTACTTTTAATGGACCCGCTGTAACAGCACAACTTGAAGTCCGTTTTCGAAAGCCTGCACCGACAGGTGTAAAACTGCTTGTTAATGCAGAACGTATAAAAGTTTCACGAAGATTAGTAGAAGCAATAGCTGAAGTAAAACTCAGTGATAGCACTACCATAGCAACCGGTACAGGTAAGGTTATGCCGGTTGATGAAAGTTTTGCACCCACACCTTCAACACAATAACAGTGGATGCAGATGTGAATGCAAGAAATATATGAACAACGAAACTGATTTTTCTGAGTTGAATTCAGATCAACGTTCAGACTGGTTGACAGATGTTCTAATCATTGGTAGTGGAGCTGCAGGACTGCGCGCTGCACTTGCTGCAAGCGAAAGTGCCGATGTTACACTCATCACAAAAACAACATTAAAAGAAAGCAATACGTTATACGCGCAGGGTGGAATAGCGGTTGCAATGAATGTTGATGACACGGTTGCACTCCATGTAGAAGATACATGCAGTGCTGGATGTGGTTTGTGTGATGTCAGTGCGGTAGAAACTATGGTTTCGGAAGGTATCCCGCGTGTGACAGAATTGTTAGAATGGGGTGCAAATTTCGATTGGGAAGGTGCCCTTCCACGGTTTACACAAGAAGCTGCACATAGCCGAAAAAGAATAGTTCATAAAGGGGATGCAACTGGACGTGAGACAACGGACGTTCTTATCCAGCGTGTGTTAAATACTGAACGCATACGTGTTATTTCAGATGCTTTTGCAGTGGATCTACTAACAGATGAAACATCAGTTGATGATAAAAATGCTTGTTATGGTGTTTCCGCAATCGTAGACGGTAAAATAATACACATCTATGCCAAAGCGACAATTCTTGCTACTGGTGGACTTGGTCGACTCTATCCGTGTACATCAAATCCAGAAGTTGCAACCGGAGATGGTTTTGCAACTGCGTTGCGCGCAGGCTGTGAAATGATAGATATGGAGTTCGTTCAGTTTCATCCGACAACACTTTTCCTTGATGGAGCTCCAAATTTCCTTATTTCCGAAGCAGTAAGGGGAGAAGGTGGAAAACTTGTCAACATTCGTGGTGAACAATTTATGGATAAATACCACGAAAAAGGTGAACTTGCACCAAGAGATGTCGTCAGTCGTGCCATTCAAAATGAGATGTTGTTAACAGGTTTCCCGTGCGTCTATCTTGACATTACACATAAATCTTCTGACTTTATTCATGATCGATTTCCCACTATAACTGCTACGACCAAACATTATGGTTTGGATATAAGTATAGACCTTATTCCTGTTCGTCCGGGTGCCCATTTTATGATGGGAGGAATCCGCACTAACTCTGATACGGAAACCAACATACTCGGACTATTTGCGTGTGGTGAGGTTGCATGTACTGGCGTACATGGAGCGAACCGTTTGGCAAGTAATTCTCTATTAGAATGTCTCGTATTTGGAGTACGTGCAGGGAATAACGCTGCTGCCTTTGCAGCAACACAAACATCGCAATCCCCACCAATCACCCACCAATCTAATAGTAAGACAACAGATTCAGAAGCAACGAATATTACTTTGGATAAGGATACTTTACTTGCAATAAAGGATGCAATTTGCGATACACTCTGGGAGAACGTTGCTATTGAACGAGACTGTGAAGGTTTAGAAATAACCCTTGCCGATTTGGAAGCAATAGGGGATGAGATAGGTATTTGTCCATCTTCACCAACCACTGTACAAACAACTTGTGTGGAATTATGTGAGACAGTAAATATGTTGCATGTTGCGTGGATTATAACAAAAGCCGCTCTTGTTAGGACAGAAAGCCGCGGGGCACATTATCGGGCAGATTTCCCCGAAAAAGATGATACTGTTTGGCAACGACGTATCATCATTACAAAAGACCATGAACCGGAAATAGTTGAGTTAACGTGTAGCACAAACCCTTAGTATGTAATTCCTTCTATACTGTTGGAATGTCCTCTATACAACTAAAAGTTTATGCTAAACGACATGTCTATCAAATCCTAAGATTTTATCTATTTAACTTCCCAAGAATTGGAGTCTCGGGTTGTTTATTTTTTTCATCTAATGCGGAATTTACTGCGGGAATTTCAGTCTGTCCATATATCTCAATATAGTTGTCATAACTGTTGATGACTTTTTTAATATGTAACCGAGTTTCACGGATGGTGATTTTTTCAACGAATTCGTCTATGTCCTTGATTTTTTTCGATGCCAACCACCGACTCATACGTCCTGGACCGCCGTTATACGCACCAGAAACCAACATTGCATTACCATCAAACTTTGAGTTCAAATAGCCGATATATTTTGTTCCCATGCGGATATTAATCTCGGGGATTTTGAGCATTGATGTGCGGAATCGTTGGATATTGAGTTGTCTTGCAAGTTCTCTTCCTGTAGCAGGCATGATCTGCATTAGTCCAATTGCCCCCGCCCAACTTATTGCATCTGAACGGTATCTACTTTCCTCTAAAATCATTGCATAAATCAAAGCACTTTCTACCTTATATTGCTCGGAATACTTTTCAACATACTTTTCATAATGTAGTGGGTAAAGGAGTTTGCGTATTTTGGCTAATTCGTCAGTGGATTGATTTGCAAATGATGGACTTAAAAGTGCTCTGTCTACTACCTCGCGAGCTTTGTCAAATCTTTGTAGTTTTTCGTAGCATGTAGCCAAAGCATAATAACATTCTTTAGCAGCAGTTGGTGTTTTGTCAATGAAATGTGTTAACAGATAGACACCATCCTCATAAAGTCTTAGTTTCATCAATGTTGGTAAGTGTTCTGGACATGATTCATGCTGTATTAATTTATCATCAGGTACTGCTTTAGGTTCCAATTCGGAAGTAGTGATTTTAAGTATTGCCTTCGCTCTTGCACTGTAATACCAATAACGTGCCTTTGCTACCTCATCATATATTTCTTGTGCGAGTTCAGGTTTATTTTGCCGTTCTCGAATTTTTGCCATCCAGAAGTGTGCACCCATTGCATATCGATTTCCTGGAAAATTATCCTTTAAACCTTCGAAAGCCTTATAACTTTTTTCATACTGTTTTTCATCAAATCTCTGCCAACCAATTCGCCATGCTGCCCAATCAGCATACGGACTACCGGGTTCAACTTCTATCAATCGTGAATACGCATTTAACGCCAACTCCGTTTTATTCCGTTTATCATGTATTTGTGCGATATCGTAAAGTGCATTATCAACCATTTCACTCCATGGATATGCTTTCACGAAACTTTCGAGCCGATTTACTGCAGTTGTTAGACTTCCCTTACTCCTATAGCATTGTGCAATCTGATAATGTGCTCGCGTTAAGTAGTCGGTTTTGGATCCAAGTGTTACAACAGAATTGTAATTTTTGGTGGCGGTATTATACCACTTTCGACCTTGATTAGCGAGTCCCAGGTGGTAAAGTGCACGTCCCTTTAGTTTCTCATCCGAACTTTGGGTAAGTGGCGTAAATTCGTTGACTGCTGATTTCCAATTGCCTTGGTAATAATGAACTAAACCACAATTCATTTTGTCACCCACAGTTAACTTAAGAGACTTGTGATCGTTTGCAAGCATTTTCAATTTCCCAACAGCATCTTCTGCCACTTCATCAGATTGCTTATGACGAATCAGTTCTTGGTGTATGTGAAAAGCCTCCTTATAGTTTTCTAATCCTTCTTCACAACGTGCTAATCCGTATTTAGCTTTCCGTGCGTATGTTGGGTGGTCTAATATACTAGCTAAAATGGCTTTTGCATGTGTATATTGTTTTTCATTGAGGTGGAGTTCAGCTAAGTTCCATTTTGCTTCTGATTGATATACACTCTTCGGATAATTATTTACAAGTTGAGTATACCATTTTATTGCTTTCGGATCATTTTTCATTTCTTCGTAAAGCTTAGCAAGACGAAATGCTGCTGTGGCTGCAAGTGGATATTCTTTTGTTATAACCCTAACATAATTACCAACTGCTTTAGGACGATTCTTTAGTTTTTCATAGGTATAGCCGAGTGCATGGTGAATCTCAAGTTTGTCTGTTCTGGACATATCTGTGTGTAGCAAACTTTCTAATTTTGGAGCAGCACGTTTAAAGTCACCATTATCTATGAGCGCAAATGCACTCTCACGTATTGGGTTTCTATCTTCCTCGGCATAGATATTCATGCATATTATGCCGTGAATATTACCAAGTAATAATATAACTATAAGGTAATTCAGTATTTTTGAAGTTGGCGTTTTAGCAAAAAGACACATGTTTGTATTAAGCAGGATTAGAATCTGCTTTTCCTCCTAATAGGAAATCCTATAATATTGAAATGCTATTACTATATTTGTATTTAAAATGACATCGTAGATTTTCTTATTCTTCAAAATAATAATTATAACGTCAGATTATACGGAATGACAACAAAATTTTGTGTTACAAGAGAAATATCGGTAAGAGATTCCTTTAAAATGCTGTTTTATATTTCCTCGGTGAAGATTTTCTTAGGTGATAGTATTTGAAAGTAGGAGCATCATATCCTTACCTCATGAATTGTGACTTATGTCTCATGAAAATGTGACCTTTTGCAGCCACTGTGACGTTTTGCATCCAGTCAGGACAAGGAATGTGACGCGAATTTCGCTTTTTTTTTGGGGCACCTTTTTGGTTCTGTTTCAATCAACATATAAGTTTAAATTTAAGAACATACCTGTCGTCAGTGGAATCAACGCATTTTAAGATAATTGTTGATTCACTATTCACTAAGGATATACTTCTGAGTTTATAAAGTCTGGTTTCACACATCATTAGGATCCTCAATATCTCTTAGAGTATCTCGCCTCGTGTAGTTAATATTTTCTGAAATATAAACACGTGTTAATTATACATAAACTTTTTGTGTATGTCAAATAAAAAAATAGAATTTTATATTGGATATATATTGGTTACTATATTTAACGGATGATGGGTGTAAGAAATATCAGGTTTTGTTACATAAGTGAATAATGGTATTTGTTTATTGATGGATTTAGTTGTAAGATTATAAAAAAAATGATATACTTTCATCAGATATATTGATATAGAGGAGAAAACCATGGAAATTGTTGCACTTGGAAAAACGGGTTTAGATGTTTCACGACTCTCAATTGGTACTGGGTCAAATGGTTGGAATGGACGTTCAAATCAGACAGATTTAGGTTTTGAAGCTTTACGTGACCTACTATTATTTGCACACGAAAAGGGAGTTACATTTTGGGATTCTGCTGATCAGTACGGTAGCCATCCACATATCAAAGAGGCTCTCAAACATGTTCCCAGGAGTAGTGTAACTATAACAACGAAAACTGTTTCTCGAACTGCTGAAGAGGTAGAAGCAGATGTCAAGAGATTTCTCAAAGAGATCGATTCTGACTATGTTGATATTGTTTTACTTCACTGCTTAACACAATACGATTGGCCAAACCGATATCCGGATGCTATGGAAGCACTATCGCGTTGTAAAGAACAGGGATTAATTCGTGCCCATGGTGTATCTTGCCACGACTTCGGTGCATTTCAAACATCTGCCATGACCGATTGGGTTGAAGTTGTTTTGGCACGGATAAATCATGCTGGTGTACAAATGGACGCTTCACCCCCAGATGTTATCCGTACCCTGGAACAGATGGCGTTCTCAGGTAAAGGAATCTATGGAATGAAGGTCTTAGGTATGGGTAAATTGGCAAAAGATACAGAAAGCCAACGGGATGCAATTGAATTTGTGATGGGATTACCGTGTGTTCATGCGATGACTATTGGTATGACATCTCGTGCTGAAGTGAATGCAAATGTATCAGTTGTAAATGAATTATCGGGGAATGGTATATAATATATTTTTATTTTAGTAGCGCGAGATGTCCCTCCAATTATTATTGAGATGGACACTCGCGCTGTTTATTATAGAAAGAAGTGAATGCGAGTAATACGATGGACAAATATGAAATAGTTATCGGTTTAGAAATTCACGCAGAATTATGCACTGAGAGTAAGTTGTTTTGTAACTGTGCTTATACTTTCGGAGCATCCGCAAATGACTGTACATGTCCAATTTGCTTAGCTATGCCCGGAACACTACCAGTTATCAATAAACGTGCATTGGAATATGCAATCCGGGCGGGATTGGCTATGAATTGTGAAATTACTACATATAGTAAATTTGATCGGAAAAACTATTTCTATCCGGACCTTCCGAAAAACTATCAAATATCACAGTACGACCTGCCTTTATGTAAAAATGGTGAGGTAACATTTGACTTTAATGGAGAATTACGAACTGTTGCCCTTCGGAGGATACACCTTGAAGAAGATGCTGGAAAATCCATCCATGCTGAAGTCACTGGAGATCCCACCAGAAGTTTTATGGATTTCAATCGCGCGGGTGTGCCTTTAATGGAGATTGTAAGTGAACCCGATATTCACTCTCCTGAAGAAGCGATTGCCTATTGCCGTGCTGTCAAAGAGATATTAGAATACATTGAAGTTAGTGATTGCAATATGGAGGAAGGAAGTCTCCGTTGTGAACCGAATCTCTCTCTACGACCGAAAGGTAGCAAGGAATTGGGTACACGCACTGAGATAAAAAACAAAAACTCTTTTCAAGAATTATTGGATGCAATGCAATACGAGGTGAAACGACAGGCACGAATCCTTGATGCTGGCGGTGAAGTCGTCCAAGAAACACTACTGTTTGATGCGAGTACTGGCAAGACGGTTGCGATGCGAGGCAAAGAAGAAGCAGACGATTATCGCTATTTTCCAGAGCCAGACCTTGTTCATATTCAAATTGACGATGAATGGATTGAAGAAATTCAACCAACACTTCCTGAACTTCCCGCTGATCGACGCAATAGGTTCATTCAGGAATATAACATATCTCTTGAAAACGCTGAATTCCTTACTACTACACGACAGATAGCAGACTTTTTTGATGAAGCTGCACATCTTAGTAAAGAACCATCAATCTGTGCCAACTGGATAATGGGTGACCTAAGTCGCTTGCTCAATACAGTTGAGATTGAGATCCAGAATTCTAAAGTTACACCAGCACATCTAAGTGAACTCATTCAATTGATAAAAAACAACACTATCAGTGGAAAGATTGCCAAATCTGTACTTGATGATGCTTTTGATACAGGTAAGATGCCAAAACAGATTGTAGAAGAAAAAGGTTTGTCACAGATTACGGATACCTCCGAGATCGAGTCAATCGTTCTACAAGTAATTGAGGATAACCCTGGTCCTGCCCAGGATGTTCGTGATGGCACGAAAAAAGCAATCGGATTTCTGGTTGGTCAGGTAATGAAGGCTACACAAGGAAAGGCAAATCCTCAGCTGGTAAATCAGATTTTAGCACGTATATTAACAGCAGATTGATTGTAATAATCAACGAGTAAGAATCATTAAAGGGTTAATAATGAAACTATCAGAAAATCAAGAAGTTGTACAGAATCTTAAACAGATTCTAATTGATTATCCAGGGCTGAATTTTGATGCCGAGAGTTCAGCGCATGTTGATAATAAGTTAATTGTTAAGGTTACAACAGAAAATAAATACGATGTTAATACTGCAATCGATATTGCTAGAAAATTAATAATAGCAACAGGGGATCAGTACATAGCTCAATTTCTCTCAGAATTTAATGGGACATCTCAGGCGAATATGACAGGTTTTATTATATGTCAAGTAACATCACATAGAAATGTCAGAATAACCTATCCGGATAAAAGAACAGGAATATTGGAAGTAGATATAGTAGAAGGTCTGAAACCCTCACTTCAATTAAATGATCCACATCTGTTGCTTTATGCTAAAGATAATGTATTGGAAATTCAACTTAATATTTATGCTCCACCCAACTATCGCAAATTTATAAGATGTCATACTATAAGAATTAATGTAAACTATGACCAGAATTTAGAAAATACAAATTTCCTGAACGTTGAAGTCGATAAAATAGACAATGGCACCGATTAACAAGACTAAAAATGGAGTGTGATGGATGAAGTTAACAAGATATATGAATCTTTGTAAATATATAGATTTACTATCTTCTAAAACTTTGTTTTTACCACGCTATGACAATTTAGGGGATTCGTATGAAGGGTGCTTAGGTCATATTCCTACCGATATATTCATAAAAAAACAAACGGATTATATTAGTCGAATATCTACAAGACCGCTAAAACCGCTGACTATTGCTAAAGAATTTCTAGAAGTTTTTGAACCATTGCTCTACCATGAATTTTTGAGAGAATTCACTTTTGTGAGTTGTTGGCATCAGAGTGAAATAGAATCTATACCCATGTGGAAAATGTATGCAGATAAGGGTATAATGATAAAATCTGATTTGTGCTCATTGAAAAGCAGTTTAGGAATAAGTGCTGAGAGTTACCAACACTCCATTGTATTTCAAGAAAACCATGACATAGACCCATGTAATGGGTATGATATATTTTTTGAAACCGAAAAAGTAAAATATGTAACACGTGGAAGCTATATAGAACCTGTTGGTTCAGCTCGGTATTTTCATAAACAGCTTGAATATAGTTCCGAGAGAGAATTACGTGTAATTATGCAACTACACTTATCACCCGAACAAAGATTTAACCTACCACATGTTTTTGACAATATGGACATTTCTTCTTTCCATACAACAAAGATTAAGGATGTAATCCATCAAGTTTGGAACGATATTAAAATTACATATAAGAAACATGCATCTCTATTAGATGTAGGTTTTTCTGGATGTGGCGTGCGTTGTCCGGTGAATATTCAGTCTTTAATTAAGGAAGTCGTTGTAAGTCCAGAGAGTTCGGATTCTGAAATTAAAGAAATTGAATCCTTAAATCAAAAATTTGGTCTAGGAGTAGATGTTAAGAAATCAGAAATACAAATCGCACCATCTGTCACTAAATTTAGTGCCCGTTTATCTGATGAAGTGATAATAGAACTTGAATTTTAACTAAAGATATGGAAAAATTATCGTGCGACGAAAAGAATCTCCACTTTCTTCTAAAGCAACAGAAAACGTTACACACAGTGTTTTCTCTTCTAAACGGATAGTACAAACTCCTCCATTAGATTTACCTGAATTTCTGATACCAAATACAAGATTAAAGATGGATGGTCTGAAATTACTTTGTCATCTACCTGAGGAATCTATACCTGTTGCGTTTCTTGACCCGCAATATCGAGGTGTACTTGATAAAATGAAATATGGTAATGAGGGAAAGAGTAGAGAGAAACGTAGAAGTTCATTGATGCAAATGTCGGAAGAATTGATTGGCGAATTCATTCAGGGTATTGACAATGTGCTTATTCCGTCTGGACATCTATTTCTGTGGATGGACAAATTTCACCTTTGTCAAGGTTTCAAAACATGGTTTGAAGGTACACAGTTAGACATTGTAGATTTGATCGTTTGGAATAAGGACAGATTTGGAATGGGTTATAGATCGCGAAGAGTTTGCGAATATTGTGTTGTTCTGCAAAAGCATCCACGAAAGGCTAAAGGTGTATGGAAAATACACAACATTCGTGATGTTTGGCTTGAACGAACCAAGACAAAAGAACATCCTCATCAAAAACCTATCGGCTTACAAGGGGAACTCATTGCTGCCGTCAGTAATGAAGGGGACTATGTTATTGATCCAGCAGCGGGTTCTTTTTCTGTCATGGAAGCAGCACTCTCAAAGGGACGAAATTTTATTGGGTGCGATCTGGGTAAAATGGAGAAAACACGAATATAGAATCTCTGGTTGGATATGATTACTAATGTAATAAATCAAGCTATAACGCTTATGTGATTATTAGAGAATTAACAGAGGGTGGTTTATAAATAATGTTCTACCGCTTTCTGTTGCGTTGTTTCAAAAACAATTATGAACCACCCTCAATTAACTTCCTCAATGAGATGTCATTATTTACAACATGATCTTCAAGGTTTTGTGCTTCAAGAAGACAGTCAAACTAAAATTAATGCATGAACAATGGTCAAATTATTCTCTCATCTGTAACAAAAAGATTCGGTGATACAGTTGCTGTTGATAATGTATCACTGCAGATAGAGGGCGGTGAGTTTTTTTCTTTACTCGGACCAAGTGGGTGCGGTAAAACGACTACATTACGCATTATCGGTGGGTTTGTCCATCCCACTTCAGGTGATGTCTATATCAATAACGACCAGATGCAAGAAACACCACCTTATCGTCGTCCTGTCAACACTGTCTTTCAAAATTATGCTCTGTTTCCACATAAAAATGTCGCTCAGAACATTGCATTTGGATTACAGATGAAGAAACTTCCTAAATCGGAAATTGCGAATGCTGTAGAACGTTCACTTGATTTAATTAAGTTGTCTGGATACGGTGATCGGAAACCGAACGAACTTTCTGGTGGGGAAAGACAGCGCGTTGCGCTTGCGCGGGCATTAATCAATGAACCGTCAATCCTACTCTTAGACGAACCCCTTTCAGCACTTGACCAAAAACTTCGCAAACAGATGCAGTTGGAACTGAAGGCACTCCAACGAAAGGTCGGTATTACATTCGTTTATGTTACGCATGATCAGGGAGAAGCGTTGGCGTTGTCAGATCGGATAGCGGTGATGAACGAAGGGAGAATCCTACAGGTTGGGACACCATCAGAGATATATGATTTGCCCAAAAACCGTTTTGTAGCGGACTTCATCGGTACTTCTAACTTTATTGAGGGAACGCTGATTAGTACTGATGGAGATGTTGCTGAGGTAGGTTCAGATACCGAACCGTCATTTAAATTTGTCTGTAATTACAATGGTAATCTACAAGTAGGTACACCTGTTACAATTGCAGTGCGACCAGAACGAATTGAAATATCACAAGAACCGAATCCTGATATACCAAATTGTTTGCAAGGTTCAATTCAGGACGAGAGTTACCTCGGAACAACTGTTCAATATACAGTGCAAACCGATTATCCGTCGTCTATTATCGTTAATCAGCAATGGCGAAGCATTGATACCTTACCAAACATTATAAACGAACAGAGTAAAGGTGAGGACAAGACACTTCGGTATCAACAGGGAGATACGGTATACCTACAATGGTTACCTGAGAATGCGATCCTCTTAAGTACAGATACGGATTAGGCACGAATTGGTAAGTTGACCTTTCCATTATCGTTCTGTTGCGATGTTAAGAAACCGATAATGATTTGCACAACTTTGTGTCCTTCACTACCGGGTGATACCGGTTTTCCACCTTCTGCAACGAGTTTCACCGTCTCTTGTACACCTGCAGGAATGCCAACAACATCCCACGATGGTGCTTCAATTGACTCGGGTGAATCCCCTTGGTGAATTGTTGCTCCATTATCACTAATTAGAATATATCCGTTTGTCCCAACAATCTCCAATCTGAATCCGGATTGAGTAGTTTTAGGTCCGCCAGCATAGTAACCGCGCACACCGTTGGCAAAGTGGATATAACCGTGTGCAGATGGTTCAGTTGATGGATCGTGTCCACCATCCCCTTTATATTCGCTGTATTCTTCGTATCCATCTTCCAGTTCTGCAGAGACCCATTCGGGTGTTGAGTCAGCAAAATAACAGATTGCATCAACACAATGTGTGCCGTTACGAAACAACATTGCGCGTCCACCACTTAACGTGCCGATAACATATTGAACATCACCAATTCGACCACCACCAACGATTTCTTCTCTGGTGTATCGCCACAAAGGTTGCCATCTACGCGTATGGTCAATTGATAGAATTGTACCGTTTTTATCTGACGCTTCCAGCATTCTGTCGGCATCTGCAACGTTAGTTGCCATCGGTTTTTCGCAAAATATACCTTTGACACCTGCGTTTGCAGCATCTACGACAAGGTCTGCATGCCGATGGTCAGAAGTAGCGACCGTTACTACATCCAAATTTTCTTGTTCAAGCATCTCCTGATGATTGGTATATAGCGAGATGTTGTCCCAATTGTCCTGATATTTTGCTTTGAAAGCATCCAATGTGCTTTGGACGAAATCACATCCTGCGGCTAATTCCACATTCGGTAGACCCACTAATCCAGACGCGTGGATTGTCCCAATTCCACTACAACCTATCACTCCAACACGTAGTTTTGCCATGTTCTTGTCCTCCTCATTACCAAGTCAGATTCCATGAAGATTAACGTATCACCTCAGAAATGATTGTATGTTACAGTAGAATTGGTGTCAAGTATTTTTATGGAGACGATCTGATATATACCTATAATCGAAGGCACACGCATAAGTGTTGAACACGTATTAGGTTTATAGGCAAATGGTATGTCCAATGAAGGGGTTATTGCTGATTATCCAGATCTAAGTGAAGAGAGCATTCGGGTAGTTATTGGATATGCATCCGTCTACACTTCGCAACGAGATTGTTCTTGGTGCTCCACCTAACCCTTAAAACCCATCAGTATGCCAAAAGACATGGTGTGACCGGATGTCTTGTCTGATAGACTCTACTTGGTAATGCATGAGGTCTGGAAATACATCTATCCGTTTTTTCGCAAACTCTGATGGTAGGGCTGATGGTTGAATAACACGATACATCGTACTTCCATAAGAATCTATTGATGAAGATTTGAATCCATCAGCAATCGGCGCGGGATACTCTAAGATAAGGCTTTCCTCACCCATCTGTGTGATTATATCTGATAGCATAACTTCAAAAAGGTCTTTTGCTCCGTTCTCTGCGAACAATTCCTCTGACGCAACAAACTCCTTGACACCCAATTCTCCATCCCGTCTTCTAACGGATACATAACCATCAATGACACCGTCGCGTTCAGCAATCCAAGCCTGCGGAGATTCGGTTTTTACCCAATTTGTCCAATATGCAATGTCATCCCTAACGAAAGCACCGTTGAATTTGCGGGAATAGGAATCGTAGATTGAAGCGAGTTGTTTAACCTCACCTGTATCCTGAAAGTTGATTGGTCGAATATTCCACGTCTGTTGTTTTCTACCAACAACACTTTTCTTCGCATAGTAACGTGGAACACTTTCCCATCCTTCAATAGAATAGATTCGTTGGCTGCCGTGGAGCATAGAGATAGCAATTCCTCTGCTTTCCATGAACTGAATGGAATCTTTGAGAAGTTGTGTTGCGAGACCACGTTTACGATATTCCGGTCGTGTACTTACTTCCCCGATGCCACCAACGGAAACTGGTTCACCGTGGAAGTACATCTGTCGGATAAATACGCGCACAGTGCTGACAATTGTACCATCATCAACAGCAACACGTATTCCCTCAACATCACGCCACGGATCGTTATACCAATGATTGGAGAAATATTGACGATCTGCAGAAAAGACATGGCTGACGTGGTCTAACCATAACTCAAATTCATCAGGATAAAGTGCACGAATCTCCATAGCTGCATGACTCCATCAAAACTTAATCGTCAACTCACCGAGGAACTGACGTGCTTCATTTCGGCTACCAAATACCTCATAGAGATCACCAGAGACATCGTAAAACTTTCGGATAAAATTACGGCTTGTTTCAGAAGGATTGAGATCTGCATAGCGTAACCACAGATTTGTGCGTGACCATAAATCCCAATTGAGTTCAAGAACCGTTGAACTTGCATCACCTTCGTCTAATCTGCGTTGTTTATTTAGATCTTGGAAAAGTGCATCCTGTGTGAGATCAGATGTCCCGTCAACGCGACCTACGGATAGGTTTATTTCTTTATACCGATACGGATTTGGATTTATGATATACTTCAGATTTGCAGCAATAGCATTTTCTAATGCCTCTGTCTCAAAATCAAAACTATCCTCAATTTTTGCTGGAGTGGTATACCGCTCATCTTGTTCGGCATAGGTCAGTTCATCAAGTAAAGTTAGATGCCAACGTTCTGAAAGGCTATATGTCCATCCGAATAGATTCTTAAGTTCTAACTGGTTAAGCTTATCTTCTACATCGGTTGAGAAGTCGATATCTTCATAATCTTCACTATAATTGTTATTCAAATTTGCGACTCTGGTGCTGTAAAAACCGTTCATGTGAGAAGGCTTCACGGTAAATCCGGTGATAGAATATTTTGCTATGGTAAAATCACTTATATCTCGTAGGTATAGATATCCCGATGTATCAAGAGCAAGAAAAGTTAGGTCATGCTTCTCTTCACTCAGTTGATCTGTTTCATATATTATTCGTCCAATATACCTTCCGTTGTTATCGAATTTCTGAACGCGTGAGATGACGTTATGAAATAGTGTCAATCTGATATCTGCACGTTTTAGTTCTTCTGCAAGTTCTTTATCGTCTTCATCATATTCTTTATCGTCATAGTAGCGTAGATATTCTGCTTCTTCAAGCAGTCGTAAACGTCGGTTAAAATTAGCAGCATCAACTGTCGTGTTGGGATTATACGCAAAAGGTCCATATTGAGGTCGAGTTGCATTTGTTATTGTATCTGCAAGTTCTGCTTGGCTGGGTGTGCTTTCCGTTAGCTGCGTCAATGTTGGTGAAAGTGCAATTACTTCTGGTAATCCCCCGACTTTTCTTCGGAATTTGCTGGAATCCTTGACCAACACTTCACCTGTGGGTAGTGTCGTTATAGCCATTGGTTTTACAAACTCACCGTTGTTACGTCCTTTTTGACCAAAACTATTTACATGTTTTCCATCACGATTAAATTTAACTATTCGGTGATTCCCAGTATCCGCAATGAAAATGTTTCCACGAGCATCAATCGCGATGTCAGCAGCATCCTTATCAAATTCACCATCTCCCGCACCATACCTACCGAATGTCAGGACTTTTTCACCATCAACCCTGAATTTATGTATTCGTCCTCGTTTAGCATCCAAAACATATAATTGACCATCATCACTAACAGCGACACGTAGAGCGCGGTCGTGTCCAGTTGGTTGTATACCGAAAGCAGTTTTACCATTTTGATCAATTATTAACTTTGCAGGTAAAACTACACCTGGTTTTTCGTCAACAGGAGCGACAAAGTATGTGTGTAGCAACTCACCCTTTGGACTAAATTTGTGGACACACGGTGCGTACATATATATTTTGGGATCATTAGTTTCTGCCATGTGGTGTGCGGTTATATCTGCAACATAGATATTTCCTATGTTATCTACGGCAAGGTGTCCTGGTTTACGGAGGATGTTATCCGAGGATTCTGGGGCTTCGGGAATTTGGAATAGGAATTGTCCAGTTGGAGATAATTTCTGTATAAGACGATTATCTGTATCACTGACATAGATGTTTTTATTGAATGCAATGTGAATTTCTTTGCCAAATGCCCCTTGAGATGAACCTTTACCAGAAAACGTATGTTCCAGTTTAATGAAGTCTATAGCAGTTGCAGTCCTCAGATTTGCGCTTTGAAAAAGAAATGTTAATGTAAATAAGAGAAGTAAAAGGACATGATTTGATTTGGAGGGGGTCAATTTATTCATGAATAACCTTTGCTGTTTTTATATATAATATCAATTATATGTTGAGATGTCAAGTCTCAAATTTATGATGGGTGTGTAAAGTATTGGTAATTATAGTGGATTATAGAAATAATTCTACATTTCCTCTGTAGGAGCGATCTCCGAATCGCGACAGAACTTAGGAGCAGTCGGGAATCGGAGTTCCCTCCTACATCTCTATATGTCCCATTAATTCTAAAGTTCACCATAATATATTTGTTTAAGGAATTCGTCCTATATATGAAAACACCTATCTAACTTTGTAATTGAATATATCTGATAAAGATATTACACACCCAATTATAATTTGTTATACATGTATAATCTTATGGATACAGTAATTTATGGAGTGTGCCACCCAAAATCTCCGCTTTATCATCATCCGAGATAAAGGTGCAGTGTGTCCTAAATGCTTCAATTGAATGTTGATATGTCATAAAGTTGCGAACAACTGGATAGTCAGAACCCCAACAGAGACGAGAAGCACCAAAATGTTCATAGAGTGCACGGACAATCCTATGCGTATCCGTATAGGGGTATTCCCAAGAGACCTTTGAAACATAGGCGAATCCTGACATTTTCACGTAGATATTGGGTTCTTTTGCCGATGCGAGTACTTCTTCCAATTGTGGATATGGAGGTGCTTCATCAGCACGTGCACCTGCCATGTGATGACACAAAAATGGAATAGTAGGAAACTGTGCAGCCAGTTTTCGGAGTGGAACGTGTTGATGACTACCCATCGCTATGCTTGCAATCAGTTCAAGATCTGCGGTTGTCTGAAAGAACCGTTGTCCTTCATTTGAAAAAAACCAACTTCCGTCATCATCTCCTCTTAGGTAATGCGTGTAACCTTTAAGGTTATATGTTTCTGCAGCCGTCTTTAGTCTATCTGCAGCACCGTCTGTATGGTATGTATCTGTCCATGCACAATCAACATCAGCAAACTGAATAAGTCTATCTGGATATCGTTTGACACAATCGGCAGCATAGTCATTGTTGTCAGGATTTCTATCAATACGTGCACAGATAAGTACTGCCTTATCAACAATATGCAAATCCATTTCGTGGAGGAGTTGTTCAACTTTACCACGGCTTTCATCGTCTGGAACAGGTGGTTGGTAGGGCCAACGAGACCACGCATGTGTGTGAGAATCAATAATCATTGTAGTTTCCTTTGATTAAAAATGGGTTCTTAAGAATATAATTACGAAGTGTCTAATTCTTCTGAAGATAATCCAAGCATTAACTTTCCCAACTCACGTTGATTTATATTATCTGGTTTTACTATGCCAACAATTTTACCGTTATACATTACTGCAATCCTATCACACAAATAAAGAAGTTCATCAAGGTCAGATGAGACGAGTATAACCGATTTTCCTCGGTTGCGCGCTTGAATTAATCGTGTATGCACAAAATTCGCTGCATGAATGTCTAATCCACGTGTTGGATGTGCAGCAATAATGAGTAGAGGATCTCCAGATAATTCACGTGCAATTACAACTTTCTGCTGGTTTCCACCTGAGAGTGTTTTTATTGGATCCGCAATATCCCTAACGCGAATCTGGTACTTATCCAAGGCATTCATAGAGAATCGTTGTATGTTTTTAGATTTAAGTAGTACATTATGGGAGAACAATGTCTGTTGATGTTTTCCGATAATAAAGTTCTCATCAATACGATTATTTAGACTAACTCCGTGGCGATGTCTGTCTGCTGGAAGGTGTGCCATCTTTTTCTTACGTATTTCAGCAGATGATGCATTGGCTATTGATTCACCGTTTAATGTGATTTTTCCTGACTGAATTTTCCTTAAACCTGTCAACATTTCAACAAGTTCGGTTTGTCCATTTCCTTCCACACCAGCAATTCCAACTATTTCACCTGAAAAAACGTCAAGATTTATTCTATGAAGTAGTTTCTTGTCTGTGTCCGAACTAATCGTTACATCTTCAATGTTTAATATTGGATTTACATTTTCAATCTCTTTTCGATCAATTTCGCTTTGATGTATCTGTTCACCAAGAATATGTTCTGCTAATTGATTCGGATCTGTATCGACAATAGGACAGGTGGCAACGGTTTTCCCACGTCGCATCACTGTGACAGTATCCGCTATCGTCATAACTTCATCAAGTTTATGAGTAATTATGATAATACTCCTACCCTTTCTTTTGAGATTACGCATACATTCAAACAATCCCTCAATTTCTTGTGGAACAAGCACGGCAGTCGGTTCATCCATAATCAATATATCTGCACCGTGGTAGAGGACTTTAAGGATTTCTGTGTGTTGTTGTGTACCTATTGGTAGGGATTCTATAGGAATGTTCAAAGGAACATCAAAACCGAGTTGGTCAGCGAGTTCATTTATTTCATCTTCCGCTCTGTTCACATCGAGGAGTGTTCCTTGTTTTACTGTCTCTTTTCCTAAAAAGATATTCTGAAGTGCTGTAAAAGCGGGTATAAGCGTGAAGTGTTGCTGAATCATTCCCAAACCCAGTTTCATCGCTTTTCGTGGTGAAGAGATAGTCACAGGCTTTCCATTATAAAGTATATTACCTGAATCTGGTTGATAAAGTCCGTAAAGGATTTTCATCAATGTGGATTTACCAGCACCATTTTCACCAACAATAGCATGGATTTCACCTTGTTGTAGAATAAAGTCCACATTTTCGTTAGCACATACATGTCCAAAATTCTTATTGATTCCATGCATTTCAATAATCGGTGTCCGTGTCATTTTATTTTTCCGCTATAATTGCACGTGGGTGTGTAAAGTTTTTTGCATAAAAAAGGAATGAAAACACCATGCACAAGACTTCGGACATCATATTTGACTGTGAATTGTTTGTGTTTATCTTGTAATTTCATTAGATTTTTCTTCCATATAAAAAGGTTACCGTTTTGTGTCTAATTTCTGCATAACGGTAACTTTTGGTGTTTTTCACTGGTTTTAGTTCCTGTCTGGGTTTATGGGTTGTTTCCATCGGTTTTTTTGAATGTAAAAAAAAGAAAAACGGTAACCTTTGTCCTACTTGATTTTTGTCGGTTTTTTGGCTATTTTTTAATTGTCTAATATACTGTCGTAGGTCGCTTTGTTTGCTCCGACCGAGTGTGTAAAGTTTTGGCAGCTATGCTATACACCTGTCGCCCCGCTGGGACTTGTTATATGTGGATCAACGCTAACTATACACCTTTCGCCTCTCCGAGGATATCGTAAATGCCTCTCAGCACCAGAGGTGCGGAATGTGTATAGAACCCACGCATCTCATAAAGAAGCAAAGCACCAGCGGTGCGAAAGGTGTATCACAACATTCGGGTATCCAATACCTCTCAACCAAAGACATGATCTTATTTGACATCTGAATGCTGTTAGGAAATCGCTTACCGGACCTAATGAAAATTAAAATTACCGATTTAATAACCTAATCTTCATTTAGATTGTGTCCGAATAGACGCAAACTAACAGTTTGCGCTACAAAAAGAGACATTATATTAGAAATGGTATAATATTCTGTCGGAGGTCGCTTCGCTCGCTCCGACCTACGAATCGTGTTATTTTTCTCCGTTTAAAAAAGATACAGTTTTGTGCCTTTTTTTACATAACTGTATCTTTACTGTGTTGTGGTCTGGTTTTAGTTCCTGCCTGAGTTTATGGGTTGTTTTCGCCGGTTTACTGTGTAAAAAAACTTGAAAAACTGTATCTTTTGTTTTGGTTGGTTGTCGAAGGTCGCTTCTACAGAATGTAAGATGTCGGAGGTCGCTTCGCTCGCTCCGACCTACGAATGCGGTAATGTTGGATTTGTATGTGGTTGTGTTTTTCATAATGATAGTTATTATAACACATGATGTTGAGGGTTGGAAGAGGTTGTAGATTTTGGAACAATATATATCCAATATGTTTTATGTAGTTTTCAGTTTTCAGTTTTAGGAATTAGATCTTTTATGTAATTCTCGGAGAGAAGCATTTTCTATAGAGTGAAACAATCTCTTCTTGAGTTGCTTGTCGTGGGTTATTAGCTGGACTACCACTTGCAATTGCATCAGCTGCCATCTGTTCTATGACCTGTTCAAATTTCTCTTTATCAATTCCTATTTCTCCAAGCCGTGGCATCTGTATATCGGTTACAAGACGGTCAACTGCTGAAATTGCTAAATCTGCCTGCTTCATCGGAGATAACCCATCAATTGGCTCACCCATTGCGCGTGCAATATCAGCAAATCGTTGAGGAGTACCGACAACGCTAAACTCCATTACATCAAGAAGTAAAACGGAGTTTGATAAGCCATGGTGTATATGAAAATGTGCTCCTATTGGACGGGACATACCATGAACTAATGCCACTGACGAATTGCTGAACGCCATTCCCGCGATTGATGCACCAATCATCATGTCTGTTCGTGCGGAGATATTCTCACCATCTGCCCATGCTTGACGTAATGAGCCTGATATCAAATGAATTGCTTTCAATGCCAGTGCATCCGTAATCGGTTGTGCGCGTTTAGAAATGTATGCCTCTATTGCATGCGTCAATGCATCAACACCAACTGCTGCTGTCAGGTGGGGTGGTGTTGTGAGGGAAAGTAGCGGATCAACCAATGCAACTGATGCCAATAAACAAGGACTGCTTAACATCATTTTGACATTATGATCGGTATCGGTAATTACTGTGACTTTTGATACCTCACTTCCAGTTCCACCAGTTGTTGGTATGGCAATTAAGGGGGCACCTGGATTTGGGATTTTATCTACACCCATGTAATCTGCAAATTCACCAACATTTGTTAGTTTGACTGCAATGCCTTTGCCACAGTCAATTGCACTACCACCACCTAAACTTACAATAACGTTGCAGTTATCGGCATGGTATAGATTTAGTCCGTCAGTTACATTTTGTAGTGTAGGGTCGGGGGTGACATTAGAAAAGATAGAGGTGGCTATGCCAGCATTGTTTAGGTGTTGAGCAATTTGCTCTGCATATCCTATTTTTGCTATTCCTGGATCAGTAACAAGGAGTGCGTTTGTTCCACCGAGTCGTTTTGCTTGTTCACCGACTTGTTTAGATGCACCGACACCGGTGATTATAGTGGAAGGGATTGAGAAGGAATTATCCAATATATTTTCCTTTGCAAAATTAAATTTACGATATTATGATAACCCAAATTGTAGCGCAAACTGTTCGTTTGCGTCTATTCGAACACAATCTAACAGATTGTGCTACATGGGTAGCAACTTGAGTTATGATATAGACACAAAAGGAAGATATAATGACACGATTCTAATGACGAAAATGACGGACACCCGTGAAAACCATCGCAATGTTGTAGGAGTCTGCGGTTTCAATGACAGATTCATCATTAACTGACCCTCCAGGTTGAATTATAGCGCGGATACCTGCATCACCCGCTATCTCTACACCATCAGGAAATGGGAAGAATGCATCTGAGGCTAATATCGCGTCTTTTGCCTTTTCACCTGCCTTACGGACAGCGATGATTGCAGCATCAACACGACTCATCTGTCCTGCTCCGATGCCTACGGTTTGTGTGTCTTGTGCAAGAAGGATACAGTTGGATTTGACATGCTTACATGCCTTCCATGCAAAAAGCAAGGATTCTATCTCTTCCTCTGTAGGTTTCCGTTTGGAAACAAATTGTAAATCACTTTTTTCTAAACTATATATATCCTGATCTTGAATAAGTACTCCGCCTGTCACATTACGGATTTGTGGAATTTGTTGAGGAGACGTAAGTTTCCCACTTTCAAGTATCCGACGATTTTCTACACGTGATAAGGCATGAAGTGCTTTATCAGTATAACTTGGTGCAATTACAGCCTCAATTTTCACTCCTGGTTTTGCTGCATCGCGTATTGTGTTAGCAGTCTGAATTGTCACTTTACGATTTAATCCTACAATAGAACCAAACGCGGAAGTTCTATCACATTCAAGTGCATTTGTGAAGGCTTCTCCAAGATTGGCTGCGGATGCAAGTCCACATGGATTATTATGTTTTATGATTGCACAGGTTGGTGTATTAAAGTCCTTGACAATCTCTAACGCAGCATCTAAATCAAGGATATTGTTGAATGATAGTGGCGGTCCGTTGAGTTGCTTTGCCCATGCAGCACAAGGTGGTAGTTCAGTTTCAGTTCTATAGAAGGCAGCATTTTGGTGTGGGTTCTCACCATATCTCAACGACGCTGCTTTATGATAACGCACTGTAAGTGCTTCACCAAAACCATCATCATTTTCCAAATTGTCAAGATAATTGGAAATCGCATTGTCGTAATGTGAGGTATGTAAGAATGCCTTTCTTGCTAATTCAAATCTCATGTTTTCAGAGATACAGCCATCATTGTCATTTAATTCCGAGATAATCTGTGAATATTGGTTTGGACTCGTTAGAACTGTAACGTGTTTGTAGTTTTTTGCTGCTGCGCGAATCATCGTCGGTCCACCGATGTCAATATTCTCTATTGCTTCTTCAAGGGAGACATTAGGTTTTGCTATAGTTTCTTCAAACGGATAGAGATTGCATATTACCATATCAATCTGCCGAATTCCTGACTCAGTGGCTTGTGTTGCATGTTCATCATTATCCCATTGTGCCAGTAATCCCGCATGTATTTTGGGGTGAAGTGTCTTAACCCTTCCATCTAACATCTCTGGAAATCCTGTGTAGTCAGATACATCAATAATCTCAATACCTGCTTCCCGTAAGTGTCTGGCGGTGCCTCCTGTGGATAGGATTTCTACACCGTGCTTGACGAGGAGATTTACAATATCTAATAAATCCGTTTTATCATAAGTACTAATCAGAGCGCGCTCAATTTTTCTCATACCTTTATATAATCCATTATCTCTATTTAGAATTGTTAGTTGACTTGTATAGAATGTAGCATTTTATGTGATATATCTGGGAAAACCGAAACCATCATTTGCTACGTGACTTCGTGCGGGTATCTGTGCGCGGGTTGGTATAATAAGATCCATCTCAGATGTATTTTCAATGACTGTGCCATCACCGATCCGAACTTCATCCCCAATCATTATTTTACCTGGATGTTCAGAAGCACCACGAATAGTTCCAATAACGACCGACGAACCGATACGGCACCTCTGATCAATCTCAACAAAACCGTATATTTCAGTATTTGTACCAATTGTGGTGTAGTCAGCAATTTGGACAGGACCGAGAAGACTTGTGTCTGTACCAATTTCAACAAAATCACCAATAACAGGGTGTCGTTGTTTTACTTTGACACTCAACCCACCAAGAGTGCATGGATATATGACACATCCAGAACCGATAATGCCTGTTTGTCCAGTCGTCACACCACGGTGAGGATGCTCAAGTAAATTGGCATCACCAATTTGTGTTTCCGGATGTAAATCTGCTTGATAATACCGTCCACCCAGTTCGGAAATTGCACGAGGTAATAGTGGTACAGGAACCCTGTGTAGGTCTGCATTATCATTTGGTGCCTCAACACGTGTCAATGCATGTGCAACATCGTGGTAAAATAGCACGCGCCACCCAGGATATGTGCTAACTACCAATTGAAGTTGATATTCAAAAACGGAGCCAAGGTTCAATGTGCCGAGAAAATCTTGATATGGGTCAAAACTACGTTCTTTGATAGCGTTGTCAATTTCTGAACGAAAATCAAGTGCTGCAAGTTTTTCACGCGAGATTCCGTTGTGAAGTAGATAAGCATCCCATACAGCGGGATCTTTGAGCGATGCAAAACGATTCCAGAGGGCGCGGCTTTTCAAACGAGGAAGTTCCCAGAGAAGTGAGAAGACGGTTTCAAGTGCTGCACCAAGATGCGATTCGTCACGTACCGCTAAAAACGACTGCACTACCATTGCATACAACTGATCTGCAACCTCCTCAATCGCTTCAGAAAATTCACGCTTCTGATTCTCCAACTGTGGTGCATTGTGTGAACCTGGAGCAACACACTCCAAGAGATTACCTAAAACAGTTTCAAGAATATCGCGATTGACAAATCCCCGACCTGAACGTTGTGATAAACCTTCTCGACTTGTACTATCTATCCTTAAGGCATTTAGATCTGACTTGCTATAGATCGGACGAAGTCGTTCAAGCGTTTTGGCAAGAAGCGGTTTTTTACGTTGTTCATACAAGGAATCAAAAATAGTAGTTTCAGACATATTCAATTTGGGATGTGCAAATTACTGTGTGAAAGAATGTAAGCAATGTTCCCAGTCCTTTCCTTTCTGCCTTCACCAAGTTATACAACCGTTCCGCATTAGAATGGTGCAGGAATTCCAACACGTTCAGCTACATTTTTTAACTGTTCTTGATGTCCATCGCTAATTGGAATACCGATTTCAGACCATTCCTGTTCACGTTCCCATTCTAATCCACCGGGAAGATCTGCTCTGTCATAGCCGGGAGCTGGCTGCATCTGACGCGCATCTTCAATATGTTGGTCCATCTCTGCTTTAAATTCATCAAGTGGACGGAATCGTGAAATGTCAATTGCAACGATGAATGCTCCCTGATTCGCACCTTCCCATATTGTTGGAGGATCCGGTGGTTTATCGAATAGCCATATACCTGCCATCATGCCACCAAGTGCATGACTGACATGACTTAAACCCAACATCTTGAAGTAGGCAGCGGGACTCTGTTTAAATGCTTGCTCAAACGGCTGATTGGTATCAATTCCGATTGCCATGTCTACGACTATGGGTGGTTGATTTCCAGCAGGTATAGCAAAACTCATCGGTGAGGCACCAGTTGCAGTTGCTATCATTCCACCTGGGTTGTGACGAAAACGGTGACATGAAACCGCAAAACCCACTAAATCCTCTTCAAGCGCGAGTCGTGTATACTTGCCAGCACTTCCAAAGTGGAAGTGATTCCGACTGGTTGCTGCACCTAATCCCATTTCTTTTGCTTTTGCTACTGCTGCCTTTGCAGCATGAAATGAGGCAAAGTGTCCCATTCCACCATCCCCGTCAAAGACCGCTGTGGTTGGGGATTCATCAATACAACGGACATTTGGACGTGGATTTACTTTACCGTCAAGCATCATTCCCACATATCCTGGTGTTTGGCGCGTGCCATGACTAAATACTCCACGCAGATCAGTGAGAACTAATAGGTTGGCAATGTGTGCAGCGTCTTCTTCGGAAGTTCCAGCCTTCTGAAATAATTCACTTATGAATCCGCGCATTGTATCTGGCATAACACGGATGAATTCTTTTGGTACTACATTCATATTTTAATCCATTGAATTTTTTAATACCTCTTGGACGGCAGTTACACCCGCACCAAGTGGTACATCATAACCCATTTCTGCTATACCTCTTTCAAACGCAGATATAGCAACAATTACATCGTTTTCATTCATCCAACCCAAGTGGGCAATACGTACGATTTTTCCAGATAAATTTCCTTGTCCACCTGCATACGTAATACCATGTTTCTCACGCATCATTTTGACAAATACCTTCCCATCAAATTCTTCTGGTAAACGGATTGAAGTTAAAGTATTCGCTGGTGATGTTGCAAACAGTGGAAGTCCGATTGCTTTGATAGCACTACGGGTTGCGATAGCCATTCTGTTATGTCGGCAAATTGTTTCTTGAATCCCATCTTCACAGATGCGATTGAGTGCATATTGTAATGCTGCGAGAAGCGTAACAGCGGGTGTAAACGGAACTGAACCTTCAATACCACGTTCATGTGCTTTTCGGTAATCTAAGTAGTATTTTGGTAGGTTAGATCGGTTAACAGCCTTCCATGCACGTTGATTAAGTGCTGCAAATGCAAGTCCAGGTGGAGTCATCAATCCTTTTTGTGAACAGGAAACAACAACATCCACACCCCAATTGTCCATCTGTAAATCATCTGCACCGAGTGCACTGACAGCATCAACAACCAGTAATGTTTGTGTAGATTTTGTCATATCTGCTAGGGCTTCAATGTCGTGCAAAGCACCAGTTGATGTTTCGCATAGTGTTGCAAATACTGCTTTCGCTTCAGGATGCGTGGATAACGTAGATTCAACTATTTCAGGTGCAACTGAATCTCCCCATCTTACATCAATAGGAATTACCTGTACACCATAAGCTTCACAGATTTCTGACCACCTTTCCCCAAATTTGCCACTACGAATAACTATAACTTTGTCATCTTTACAAAGTAAGTTTGCTACTGCACCGTCCATTGCACCAGTACCAGATGAAGTCAAGAAAAGCACATCGTTATCTGTTTGGAAAACGTGTTTCATTTTCTTTAAAACATCTTTGATTAGCGCAACAGTATCCTCACTTCGATGGTAATCGATCGGCTGCGACATTGCTAATAACGCATCTGGTGGAATTGGTGTCGGACCTGGTGTAAAGAGATGACTTTTTTTCATGTTTTACCTAAGCTGTCCCTACTGCCCCAGGTGATTTACCTTCAACATTTAGGACAACCCATTCCCTACTAAGAAGTTGAAGCAGTGAGACAATTGCTTCGCGTTGTCCTGCACTGTCCATCGGAACTTCTATTGTAAGAGTTGCGAACTCCTCTTTTTGCACCTCTCCATCTTTGTCAAACTTCATCGGTGTAATTTGAATCTTTTTCAGTTTTGCATCCATATAATATAAATCCTCCAAATATAATAATAGAATTTAATCAGTGTTCATGAATGTATCCAGATCCATACATTCTCCTTGGCGGCGGGAAGATTCCCAACCTGCCAATACAGGTGCTAAAGAGAACAGTCCATCATGATAATCACTTTGTAATATACTCGCGTCTCCTGTTTGAATAGCACGGATAAAAGTTTTGTCTTGTTCCAACCACGGATTGAAGTCCTCTGCCTGATAATGCACTTCACCGTTTACCTCTATTCTATCGTATCGGTAAATTGTGAGGTGACCACCTTCATAGAAAACGGTAAACCAAGGTTCGTCTTTGGGACTTGGACCTGACGATATGAAGTTTAATGTCATCGTAGCACTGTTGTCTAAGCGGTAATTAAAAATAGACGACAACGGTGTTGCATAATCTGAACGTTCACAATAGAATGCTTGTGATTTGACAACGTTCAGACCTGTCATAAATCGACTATAATCGGTGGCATGAACACCCCAATCAAGGGCACGACCCCCCGACTTGTCCATATCTGCCCACCACGTATTGGCTGCTTTATCGACAGTTGCGGGCATTCCTCCGTAACTTTGAAAACGGACATGAACAACGGTTTTATCCATCAAAAATTCACGTGCTTTTTGAAATAGTGGACGATACCGTTCTCTGAATCCAACAGTACTGATTACCCCGGCTTTCCGTATTGCTTTGTCTATTTGATTAGCGACCTGCATTGTGATTGCCTGCGGCTTCTCACTGAAAATGTGCTTACCTTTTTCCGCAGCAATGACTTCAACATCTGTTCGCACATACGCTGGTACGATAGAGTATAACACGTCAAATTCCACACCGTCAAGCATTTCGTGACCACTTTGATATACGTGTGGGATATTGAAACGATCCGCAGTTTCTTTTGCTGCCTGAATGTTACTATCACAGGCTGCAATAATAGTAACGGAATCCAATTCCAAAAGGTTCGGAATTCTGTTCTTTTTTGCAAAATTTCCACATCCGTAGAATGCAACTCGGATTTTTGAGGATGACACGATAATGTTCTCCCAATTGGTTTATCTGGGACGTTATATTAATAAATTCGTCAATCAAAAAGTATATACTAATCCACAATTATTTTTCACGCCAAGGTGGAACAGTCCAAGTATTATGCCAATCCCATTTCCAGACAACCTGTTTCTCAGGCATTTTTACTTCATATTCGACACCAGCAGTAAAAGGAAGAATATACGTTTTATTTCCCACAATTTCACGTATAGACTCGATGAATGCCATCTCATCTGTGACGTTGGGAGGCCAATGACCTTCTGGAATTGGGTCTGACTTCCGATCTGTGCGGTAGTGCGTTGGTATCATATAACGAGGTTGGATAAGATCCGTCAGTTCAATAAGACGATGTGCATTACCCTGACCAAGTCCGAGTTTCATGTGAATCAGGAAATCTACTTTTCCCTTAAGATTCGCTAACGCAGGATACGGCTCATGCAGATCTCCAATGTGTAAAATGGAGACATGCTTAGTTGGATGTGTTACAAGATACCCATTCGTCGGTAAATCGGGTGTTTGGTTCTCACCACTTTCTATGATTTCAACGTGTATGTCACCGAGGTCAAGTGTTTCTGATCCTTGAAATGAACGTGTAGAACCTTGTTTATCGTTGAGGTGTTTTGGGTAGAGAATCTGTACTTTATCTGCTGGAACATGTTTGGTTATAGGTAGGTCCCGTTCAAATGCAGCATCTCCGTATTTCTCATTGATAGGTTGGACAGGTGTGATGCACCCAAGATTGACAAATAATTTCTTAAATCGTGTTCCAGCACATAGTTTCCTTAAGGTTGCAGGATGGCAATGGTCAAAATGCTCGTGGGAGATGAAAATATAGTCGTATATCGGTTCTGCATTCACCAAGTTCTGATTAAACAGATAGGGGTCGAAGGCGATATTAATGTCTCCAAAACATACATCAAATGCCCCACAACCCCACCATTTTAGGAATATATTTTCCATAATACTTCTATATATGGGAATAAAACTGTTATACAATTCTTGATATAATAATATCACATATATCGTTTATACATCAATCAGAATATCCGTATCAATCACTCCGTTCGTGTTATCCGTTCTAACCATTTTTCTCTCTGTTTTCTAACCCATGCAACGCTGTCACGCATATCCTCCCTGTCAGCCCACATTCCAAAACAAGGTAAATTTACAAAGTCTTCGTTCTCATCAGGTGTCTTGTTTTGGCTTTCATCAGTTTCAATCGGTTCAATTTGAATACGGACTTTCATGCCTTCGGGTAAAGACAAAGGTTTCGTTAGGATAATACCACCATTGTTAATTTCCCCCTGTTCTATTATTTTTGCCATTTTTTACTCCTATTCACAATCAATTCGTTAGAAAAGGCAACATCTCGCAGATTTAATCTACTTCATTAACCACATTTTACGCACACTTTTAGTGTTACCTGCCTTAAACTGATAGAAATAGATTCCACTTGAAACGGTCTCACCATCACTGTTTTTACCGTCCCAAAATAGTCTTTTTTCTCCACTTGGCAAAATCCCAAGTTTAAATTCTCTTACCAATTCTCCACCTTGAGAAAAGATTGAGATTTCTACTTTACTCGTTTCATTGAGTGTATATGGAATCCACGTTTCAGGGTTGAATGGATTAGGGTAGTTTTGGAACACTTCAGCAGATTTTATCCTACCCCAGGTTAAGGACTGTTTGTCGTTCGGTTCAACTGCAGTCACCACATTTTCATCTTCGGTAAAAATCAGGTAATCATGTCCATAGCTGAATGTATAATTCTCAACTATACCTGATGGCCATTCCAAGGTAACAGATCCTTGTTGAGAAGTTGGACCAAAACCAAATTCAAGTTCTAAACTATCACTCCCCAAGAATCCTGTTCCACAGATTACTTCTTGCGTCTGAACAAGGCTACCTACTTCCACTGTTACTCGTGTTCCGATTCCATCGCGGTTGCTTTTCGTCCCAATCAACCGTATTTTAATCCGACGGTTCTTAGGATTACGTGTCCGAGTGTGTGTATCAAGATTGTTTTGTAACAGAGTATAACCTGTATTGTTGACGACATAGAAATCTACATCACCATCGTTATCAAAATCACCAGATGTTGCCCCACGTGCGACAGCATCAGAAGTCACTCCGAGTTCATCGGCGAGATCAACAAATGTGCCATCACGATTATTATGATAGAGACGGTTTAAGTTGGTCTTTTGTGAATTGTCTACATCACCATTAACAACATATAAGTCGCGATAACCATCATTGTCAAAGTCAATGAAACTTGCATACCATCCGACTCCAACATTCGCTACACCAACTTCTTCTGCAACATTTGTAAAAGTGCCGTCACCGTTATTTCTCCACAGCAGATCTTCATCATAGTTTGTTACAAAAAGGTCAAGGTCCGTATCATTGTCATAGTCTCCGACACAAAGTCCCATAGCACCTGTTGGTTTTCCTCTGATAAGTGTTACAATACCAGATTGTTCTGAAACATCCTCAAAAGTTCCATTCCCTTTATTTTTGTAGAGTTTATCTGGACCGTGATCGTTTGCTACAAACAAATCTGCCCAAGTATCACCGTCATAATCAAAGAAGATTGCACCCCATGCTATTCCATCATCAGCTACACCCGCAGATTCTGCTACTTCTTCAAATGTGCCATCGCCTTTATTTCTATATAGCACATTTACCCTTGGCGCGGGATTAAAGACCAGCAAAGATGCAGGACGACCCCAGTTAGCAACATAGATATCAAGCCAACCATCGTGGTCATAATCTGCAACAGCAATGCTTGTACCGTGTTGTGCATCGGCTACTCCAGCTTCTTCAGTAACATCCGTAAAAGTGCAATCTCCATTGTTCATGAAGAGAAAGTTTGGTCCATCACAAGTTATATATAGATCACTCCAACCATCATTATTATAGTCCAACCAGACACACCCGCGTCCGTTCGGGGTATCTGCTACACCTGCTTTGTCTGCTATATCCATGAATGTGCCATTACCATTATTGTGGTAAAGCGCATTCGGTAATCCACCATCACCGACGACGAAAATATCCATCCAGCAGCTATCGTTATCGTAATCCGCGGAGGCAGCTCCGGGACCAAACCAAGTCCCGGAATTTTCATCAATTGCAGTTTCTCTTTGATGAACCCCCGCAATATTACTCACATCGGTAAAATTATCAGCAAAGAGCGGAAATACGACACATAAGCAGAGAAATATAATTATGCTACTACGCATAGTCTTTCCTCCCTTAATAACGTGATTTGACAACTCCCCAAGTCGTTGCTGCTTTGTCTTTGGGATCAACATTGAAAGGGGTCACATTATCAGTGAAATATTCGTATTCCACTTCAAGACTACCTGTACCATCGGCAACACCAGCATAAATTCCCAGTTGAAGCGGAGGAGTCAAGTTAAAGTTTCCTTGACCGATATCCATCCAATCTTCATCACCTTCTGCTTTATACCAAGCGGTGTAAGTATCACCCTCTTTTTTTAGTCGCAAAGACATTTCAATGTCACCATGGTCACCAAATCTCCATTGGACATCGGGTGGTCCCATACCTGCTTGTCTGGTTTGATACTGGATATGTCCTTTAGCACCAGCATCACGTGCCCAGAATTTAATTGTAACCCAATTATTATCACCTGGACTCTTCACAAGCAAACCGTTGACGGCAGATGTGGTTGCCCATTTGGCTCGGAAATGAGTTTCAACATCAAACATTTCGGCATCTGTTTCTTGATACAGAAAATGCGATGCATCATCTGCCCAGAGATTACGATTCGGTTCACAATCCATGTATAGGTATCCCTCGCGTGTCTCACCAACATCCCAATCAGGTGGTTCGTTATTCCATTCCCAATTAGGGTTTTGCAATTTATTACCATCAAAAGGGTCACCAAATGAGTCCGCTGCATCTACACCACTAACCCATATTGTTAATGCCGCAAACATGCAGAGGACGAAAATACAAAAAAGGGTTTTCCTCGCTGTAAAATGGAAAACATGCAAATCAGTACTATTATTACGATCTTTCATTTTTTCTCCTACCTAAGAATTACATTAATATCTTTGGTTTATATTTCTACCATATCATCTTTATATAAACATGATATAGTCTACAATAATTGAACTATTTTCCTATATTGAAATGGTAGGACAAACAGAAGTCTGTCCCACCTAAATTTTAATAACGTGATTTTACAATACCCCATGTAGTTGCAACCTTTCCTTCAGGTTCAACATCGGTTGGGTTCAAATGGTCTTCAAAATAAGCGTATTCTACCTTTAAACTTCCTGAACCAGCGGCAACACCAGCATAAATACCCAGTTGAAGTGGTGGTGTCAAGTTAAAGGTGCCTTCTCCGATATCCATCCAATCTTCATCACCCTCAGCTTTATACCATGCCGTGTATGTATTACCCTCTTTTTTGAGTCGGAAAGACAGTTCAACGTCTCCCCAGTCACCAAATCGCCATTGGACATCTGGTGGTCCCATACCTGCTTGTCTGGTTTGATACTGGATATGTCCTTGAGGACCAGCATCGCGTGACCAAAATTTTACAGTTACCCAGTTATTGTCTGTTGGACTTTTTACAAGGATTCCATTGACACCAGAGTCGGCATCCCAATTGGCACGAAAATGGGTTGACACATCAAACATGTCTGTATCAGTGTCTTGATACAAGAAATGGGAATCATCTGATGCCCATACATTTCGGTTAGGTTGACTGTCGATATTTAAGTTGCCACCACTAATATCCCAAGTTGGTGGTTCATTTTGCCACTCCCAACTGGGATTATGCAAATCATTTCCCTCAAAAGGGTCACCGAATGAGTCTGCTGATGCCTGTGGAATTATAATCGCAGACATTGTTGTGAATAAACAAACTGCAACACTAAAACCAACAAATTTCCAAAAACTACTATTTTTCATATTAAAATATCCTCCTATCTTATAATTCTAAGATTGTTTTTTCGAATTGTCAAGGTAATTTAACGTTTTTCTTCAATTCTTATGACTTTATTCGTAGTTATATCTTCAAATGTCTGTTTATTTCCTCCAATCCATTCTACTTCAATCGATTTGACAATTTCGTCGGTTCCAAGTCCAAATAGGAGTGTTTGATCACTCCCTGATGCGTAACTACCACCACAAATAACTTCTCTCACTTGTGTAGTATTGTCTGTCTTTACAGATACTTTCGCACCGATTCCATCACGATTACCTTTCTTGCCAACCAATTGGATTTTTATCCATCGGTTATCTGTTTTAGAATCGTTCCGAAGGAGGACAGGTTTTTCACCACAAAGTGTAATAAGTATGTCCGAATCTCCATCGTTATCATAATCTCCTATTGCTGTGCCACGACCAACAACTGGATGTGTGAAAAAAGTTCCTGCTGACTTAGAAATGTCCTTAAAATCTCCTGATCCAGTGTTGTGAAATAGTTGACATATCTGTTTGTAGGCAAGTGATGGTGTAATTTCTGCTACATTATTCCACACATGTCCATTCGCTACGAAGAGATCTAATCTACCATCATTGTCTGCGTCCAAAAACTGCGTTCCGAATCCGAGTTGCGAAAAACTTGCTTCTGCAATTCCTGTATCAAAAGTCGTCATGGTAAAGAACCCATCGCCATCATTGCGAAATAGGCTATTTACCTCCAACGAGAAATTTGTAACAAATAGATCAATCAAACCATCGTTATTGTAGTCTCCATTTGCTACCCCCATACTTGCAGTTGCGCGCCCTTCGGAATTATAAGCAATTCCTGCAGAGAGGGCAACATCAGTAAATGTCCCATCCCCGTTATTCTTGTAAAGATAATCTTCAACAGCATCGTTAGCAACAAAGATATCTGGATAACCGTCATTGTTATAATCCGTAAAGACAACACCTAAACCTTTTCCATCATTTCGCACACCAGATCGTGTGGTCGCATCGGTGAACGTGCCATCACCATTATTGCGATATAACGTATCTGTTTCACCTGGATATTCATGTGGTCCGCAGTATATGTGAACTCCTTCAAGCACACATGGATGTGCAGTTTCGACCTGATAGTCAAGATAGTTGACAACATATAGATCAAGGTATCCGTCAAGATTGTAATCACCGAAGGAAGCACTCACACTCCAATGAGAATCTCCAACACCCGCGAAGTTCGTCACATCTGTGAAAGTGCCATCACCATTGTTACGGTAGAGTTGATTTCTTCCAAAATTTGTAAGATATAAATCCGCATCACCATCATTATCATAATCAGCAGAGAGACATCCCATACCGAAACCAAGATTTTTCTGAAAACCTGCTTGTTTTGTCACATCTGTGAAAGTGCCATCACCATTGTTATGGTAAAGTGCATTCATATCCTCAAATTGTGTGCGAGGAACAGAGACACTTTCACACGAAGAGCCGCTATTGACAAGGTAGATGTCAAGGTTGCCGTCATTATCGTAATCGAAAAACAGGCAACCCGCACCCATAGTTTCCGGTAAATATCTATGTTCAGATGCCCCGTTAAGGTGTCTGAAACGAATCCCTGTTGTATCTGTCTGTTCTGTAAAATAAATTTTGGATTGACCCGCACTTACATGTATAGAATTTACAGACATAAACACGCAGAGGATTAATAAGGAAGACTTAAATACTATCTCAAACATATAATAGCATATCTGAAATCATGGGGTATTGTGTTGTCCGTTCTTCATTAACTTTGTAAGTTCATCTAACTGTTGACGGACATGTGGAACGATACTATTATCGGGGTATGAGGTGAGCAACTTCGTGTAGGTATCATGAGCGTTTGTGTAATCTTTCTTTATACGGTATATGTCAGCAATTTGCGTAAGAGCGTCTGCTGCTAAGGGACTCTCTTGGGAAACTATTTGCTTATATGAGTGAAGTGCATCTCCAACAGCATTCTGAGAACGATATATCGACCCAAGTAGCATCCCGATATCATCAACAATCATTGCTTTAGGATGAACTGTTATCGTGTCTTCACATTGTGTTATCGCAGCATCAATTTCACCGCTAAGGAATAACTGAAGTGCATTCGCATAATCGGTAAGTGGAATCGTGAGATAATCATTATTGTCTTGAATTAGCACAATTCGTTCAAGTGCATCATTGGTCAGATCGTCTGATTTTGAAACACGTATTACATTTTTATATTCTGTAAGCGCGCTATCAAATTCTGCTGCAAAGAAATAGGAATCACCAATTAGTTTTTGGGCAGATGCACTTAATTTTACTTCATTTGATGCTATCGGCTCTAATACCTGTCTGGCAAGTGTATATCGCTTCAATAAAAGATGACATTCTCCAAGAAGCAGATTTACCTCAGATAATTGACTATATACTAAACGTTGCCTTAGCAAAGGTTGAAGCGTAATTTGTGCAGCTTTGGGGTTATGTTGACCATATAATTGAATTCGTGCAAGTAGCATCTGACTGTCAAAAGTGCCACTGTTGTTATTCTTTAATTCATTTAGAGTTTTCGCTGCTTCATCCCATCTCTCAGTATCAGTATACAGCTTGGCAAGTTTATGACGGGCATTTGTTAGATGTCTGCTATCTCTTGAATGCTGTATTAGTGTTTTTAAGTATTCAATAGCAAATGGACTTTGGTTCCTGATTAAGTCATTTGCGAATCTCTCCAATGCTGCATCAATTGAACTGAAATAGAGTTTATGTAGTTTTGTATAGATGTTTAGTGTCTTTTCATGTTGTTCATCATAAAAATAAAGTTCACCCAGTGTCAACGCGTTATTGAGATTTTGTGGGGCAGCCTGATAGACTCTTTCGTATTGCATAATCAGCTTATCACGAAGGTGTTTTTGCCTTTCTCCTTGATAGATTTCAAGCATGGCATTCCATATTGATTCACGCTGGCTTCCACTTGGACCAACACTTTGTAAACCATCAAGATAGGTTGAAGCAGCTTTATCAATGTCTCCTTGAATTTTATATGCAGCACCAAGTTGAACATAGAGGTAACCGTATCGGGAATTCTTCTGTATCGCCAATTGAAAACTATTTATCGCTTCGGTATACATTTTATGCGATAGATAAATAGTACCAAGTTGTTGATGTTCGTCATATTCTCCTGCTACCAATTTTTTCCATTCTGCAATTGCTTGTTCCTTATTACCAAGTTCAGCATATAGAGATCCAAGTTTACGACGCAAAGATGAGTTTGCTGGATTCTTTTCAAGGGCATTACGAAAGAGTTCAATTGCTTTCTGAGATTTACCTTGTTGTTGATATAAATTGGCTAATTCCTCCAAAATCGATGTATCTGTAGGATTTAGTTTCATCCGACCTTTGATAAGTTTTTCTGCATCGGCGTACCGTTTGTTTTCAGTATATAAACGTACAAGACTACTAACAGCAGTTGTGCGGTAAATCGAATCTGGATACTTTTCAAGAAAATGTTCATAACCTTTCATCGCCTTATCTATATCACCTTCTACATATTGGTAGTAAGCAGTTAAATATGCTGCGATGGCAGCGGAGGCAGTATCAGGATGTTGCTTTAGAATTTGATCACACATTATGATTGCTTCTCTATATTGATAACGTCGACTATAGAGATAAGAAAGTTGATGAACTGCCTGAGATGCATAGGAACCATCAGGGTTTTCATCAATTACCTCTTTATAGATATTGCGTGCTTCAGCATCTTGACCGAGTTTGGCATGGCTCTGTCCAAGCATCAGTCTCATGGAATCCTTTTGCGATTGACTCAGTTCGGATTTTAGCAATATTTCAAACGATCTAATCGCTTCTGTGTACCGTTTTTGATAATAGTGGTCGTTGGCATCCTGAATTGCGTTAAGTGTCTGGATTCTCACTTCTGCATCACTTTTCGGTTGCACTTGTGCCTGAACATAAGTACATATAAAAAGCATGATCGTGAAAATTCCTAATAAGACTGGAAAACGTGTCCATGTGACATTTGAATTTATCATTATATAATTATTCCTTTTATTACGACCTTATTATCCATTTAAACCAATACTCACAGTTAATGCCATGCCATATATCATACAGGTTTCATCTATATCAAATTGCGGATGATGACACATATTAACAATACCCTTTTGCACATTTCCCGCGCCAACCATCACAAAACATGCGGGGATTTTCTGTGAATAACAAGCAAAGTCCTCTCCTCCAAGGATTGGTGGTATAGGGTAATTCACATTTTCCTCTCCAACTAAACTATTGGTTGCGGATAATACCGTTTCAACACACGGTTCATGATTGTAGGTAACGGGACACCCCTTTTGGTAAGTAAAAGTGTAAGTAGCATCGTTTGCTTTCACGATCCCCGCAAGTAGATTTTCCAACTGTGAACTAACGTTCTTTTGAACGTTTTCATCTAATGTCCGAACTGTTCCACCAAGTTTTACAGATGCTGGTATAACATTCTTTGCATCCCCTGCATGAAATTGTGTAATACTGACAACTGCGGAATCTAACGGATTCACATTCCGCGCCACAATAGATTGTGCTGCGTTAACAAACTGCGAACCTATTACCACCGGATCTACAGTAAGATGTGGAAATGCAGCGTGTCCACCTCTACCAGTTATCGTAATATCAAATATATCTGATTGTGCAAGCATAGGTCCCACACAGGTCGCATATTCTCCAACAGGAAACAGTGGAAAAACATGCAAACCGTAGATTTCGTCAACCTCATCAAGTACACCATCGGAAATCATTGCTTGCGCACCACCGGGGTACGCTTCCTCACAAGGTTGAAATATAAAACGGATATTTGCTTTAAGCTCTTCTTTGAAATGAGACAGAATTCTCGCAGTACCAATTAGCATCGCTGTGTGTGCATCGTGTCCACAAAGGTGTGCCTTACCATCAATCTTAGATTTATACGGTACATCCGTAAGTTCCTGGATTGGCAGTGCGTCCATATCAGCACGTAGACCAATCCTCTTTGTCGCACCAGACACCTCTAAATCACCGACTACACCCGTTTTGCCAATACCTGTACTTACACGTATACCCAGTGAATCCAGCGCATCTGCTGCTATCCCTGCTGTACGCTCAACATCAAAACCTACCTCAGGATGTTGATGAATATCGCGTCGGATAGCAACTATATCGGTATATTGGCGATGACACTGTTCAAAAATATGTTCTTTCAATAAATCATTCAACGTTATACCTACTACTTTCTAATGTGTGATTGTTCGGCGAAGTATACTTTTGTGTCCTCGGTCATTTGCAAGACGATAGATGACGGTATAAATGCCGGGTATAGACAGAAAGGAACTTGTATCCAGTTCAGGTGTCATCACGACATAAGATGTTGCATCATCTGAAATGTCTCTTTTTTCTGTGAATGGTCCATAACATCTTTCTCCTAACGGGTTAAGAACCTTCCATGTCAATACCAACTGTTTTGGTCGTGGTGGATTGTTGACATGAACAGTGATTGTATCACCGACATTTCCACCATCCTTACTGAGTGTACCCAATTTAGATAGCATCTTCTCAGTTAATGTTATCGGAGGAATATATTCCATAAAACCTTTACCCGGTATTGCTCGCCAAGTACCTCCGGTTCCCAAAGCAATCTGTTTGACTGGCAAATAATCGAGTCCTATCACTTCAACGCGAATCTGTTCCTTTTGTAAAGTTGCGATAGTTTCGTCAAGACTATATTCTGACCTGCCATCATAATCTGCATCATGGAAGGCAGCATCACTTGCAAAAACAAAAAATCGCTGAGCATTTTGACGAAATTTAATTTTTTCTACCGCTGTCATCAACGCATCTAAACCGGCTTCAGAGATGTCTCCACCTCTGTCAACATCTATATTGAAAAGCCAATTTTTGAATTTTCCAAGATCATCTGTCCGTCCATAAGTTTTTACTCTATCTGTAAATGTTACCAATCCAAAAGTAGTATCACGTCCATCCAGTTCCAATGCATCAAATATATATCCAAAATACGCACGAATGCCGCGTATATTGTCTACCATGCTTGCTGTCTCATCAAGCACAAATACAACATCGACCTTTTCTGTTGTCGTTGCTGCAACCAACTGCATGGCGATGTCACGCATCATTTTGACATATATCCCACCGACATTGTTGCTACCTGATGTGCCTCCTCCTCCCCAAGAATTAGACATTCCTGATGAACGAAATGCATCACCACGTCGGCTTCCGTAATGTATTCTTGGAGTGCCAGCGGTTAATGAGACATCGTTCAAACCTTTTTCTGTGTCTAACTGGATAGTGTCTGTTTCTGCTATAGGTTTCGTTGGCGTGGATTCAGATGTTGATGATATAGTGAACAATTCACGATCTAATTTTACGCTTTTTGTATTGATGTATGGATTTTTTGCATTTTTTCTGTTGCTTACAATAGAATTGCTGAGTGATTCAGTGCCTTCAATCACACGGTTTTCTTGTTTATGTATCCTATCAGTTGGTGCATAGTCTTGTTCCTGTTCAACCGAAAGAAAATCTGTTTCCAAATCTATACTCGGTTTTGAAGGGGTGGGTGCAATCTCTACTTCATCAATAATTGGAGCTGTATTTATATCTGGTGTAGGTATATCGGTTTTTACAGGTGGTTTCACGACTTCAGAACGAGGTAACATTACTATATCAACTTCAAACTTACCACGAAATTTGGGTTGTGCTTCGTCGCTTGGAGAAAACCAAAACAACCCAAGCAATAGCACAATATGGATGAAGATAGATAATAGAAGATATAGGAAATTATTCTTTCTGTTTATCATTAACTTTATTTCTTGAATACATTTATTCAACAGATTGAATTAATCCATTGAGGTTATTGTGAAGGTAAATACAGACAGGCATCTAATACATCAAGAACTTCATAAAGTAGACTATTGGGTGATTTTTCAATAAATGCAACTTGACGACTGGTGTAATCAACAGATTTAATCTGTTCTACCATAATATATCCTGTAAGTGAAACCTCTTGCGGAATTGGTACATGGAAAGGTATATTTCTGAAAGTATTAGTTATAGGACACACCATAGCAAGTTTAGTTTTGGCATTAAATAGTGTATTACTGACGACCAATGCTGGTCGTCTACCTTTTTGTTCATATCCAGATTGCGGATCAAAAGATAAACTAACAAAATCACCCTTCTGGGGAACATATCCTGGCATCTACCATACCTCTTTACCAGTAGGTTTTCCCCAATTTATTTCTTCAGGTTCATAGTTATCAGGCATCATATCAAGTAATGTTTGCAGATCAGTCCGTCTACGTGCCTGAGTAGCAGTTTCAACGATTATTCTCCCATTTTGAATTGTGACCTCCACATCTTCACCAACATTTATTCCTGCAGCATCCAATATTGCTTTTGTCAAATAGATGCAGTTCTGGTTTTCTGTCTTTTTAATTTTTATCATAATTAATTCCTCAAAATTTTAAATATCATGATGGGTTCCAGAATGTAATTTATAAATGAAATTCTACAACATCCCCATCATATATAGCATCATTGCGACTAACAGGTTGTCCGTCATGCCATTCAGGTCCCCATATCCGAGCAAATTTAAACTCAGCAAAATCTTTATGTAGACCCATAGCAGCGTCTAGTACAGTAGAACCGTTAGGAAGAACGATAGGATCATCACGCTCAATCGGTTTACCGGGTGCTTTCGGATATACACGGACAATATCTAATGTGTTGTATATTCCTTCCAATAACTCATCTTTACCTTCACCCGTTTCCGATGAAAGAGAAAAAATCGGCAGTTCTTCTCCATAAAACTCTTTTAGTATCTCCAACCTATCAAATGCACCGGGTGCGTCCACCTGATTTGCTACAACTAAATATCCTATATTATCTTCCTCACTATCTCCTCTCTGATCGTTGAATACAGTTAATACCGTATCTAATTCATCCAACAGATTATCGTTAGCAAGACTCACAACGCCAAGACACAAGTCTGCATTCCTCACCAATGTCAATACCGTAGGTAAAATAAAATCCTGCATAATAGATGGAGTATCAATCAGTTGAAATTGGATATTATCATAAGGAAGCATACCTACAACAGGAATCGTTGTTGTATAAGGTGTTAGGGATACCTCAGATTTTGCTTTAGTGAAGTTTGCAAGTATAGATGATTTACCACTATTCGGAGGACCTAACATCACAATTTGTCCTGCTCCCTGTTTCGGTATATGTTCACTATACCCTTTTTTACCCGATTTCTTATCACCTTTTGCACTTCCACCTTTTTTCAACACTGCAATGCGTTTACGCAGATCCGATACAACTTTCTCAGTTCCTTTATGCTTCGGAACAATACGCAACATTTCCTCTAACAGACTCAACCGCTCTTCATCTGTTTTTGCTGCTTCGTGTTGATGTTTAAGTTTATAGTATGTTGGAGGTAAATTTGCTGGCATAATACACTCCGTATCTTGATTTGGTATCTATAGCATAATCTGATAATATCAAAGATACCTTTAGGTCTAACTGTGGAGTTAATCGATGTAGATACGTATTGCTTAGAAAATGATGTAGTTAGAGATTATGTATAGTCATGATATACAGTTATATAATACCAAAATTGTGTCCTCATGTCAAGACCATTCATTTGTTATAGTTTTAAGAATTCTCTGTAGATGAGTGTTACTTTGAGTTTATATTGTAGGTCGGTTTCGCATACTCTACCCATTGGTCTCAACTTAAGAAAAAATTGCCGATTCTTGATTTGGTAAACCTGATTCAGACAAATACAATATAATATACCTATAAAATACCAATATATATCCAATAAAACATTTCGCTTTTTAATTTGACACACACAAAAAGATAGTATATAATTAACAAGTGTTTAGAATATAGGATTATATCTGTGGCACGAGTTGAGATCCGCTAGAAGGAGGTATAAACACAAACTCACCAAGTGTGTAGTACTTGGTTTTTGTGACTAAGGGACTGTATATTGGTTTTCTAAGTTTCATGTCTTACAAATTGTGAAGGTAGGTCAAGAGAAGAAAAAGACCAAAAAGGAACTCCAAAAAAAAAAGTGAAATTCGCGTCACATTCCTTATCCTGACTGAATTCTTTAGGTCACAGGTGACGTGCAAAACGTCACAATTTATCGCACATACAGATGAACAATTTAAAGGTAAATTAACAGATATAGGTTACGTATCTCTCTATCCTACCTACAAGAGATTATATTGAATTGTGAAAAATATATCCGAAAAACCCTAAAACTAAATAACCCTACAGAATCAGAAATCTTCTTGTCAAAATTAGGAGAGTATGATATTATCTCAAGATTATTAACTTACATTGATTTTACTACAAAATTAGGAGACAAATATGGCTGTATTCTTACATACACGTGTTCGTGTTAGCGACCTTGATAAATCTATAAAATGGTATTGCGACCATCTCGGTTTCAAAGTACTGAGTCGTAGTGATAAATCACCAGCAGGAAACCAGATCGTCCATCTTGAACTTCCAGGGAACGCGCACACGTTAGAATTGACTTACTCCCCGGATTTCGACCTTCAAGTACAAGAAGACTTGATGCACTTTGCTATCGGTGTTCCAGATATCGTTGAATTCTGTGAGGGTTTAGAAAAGGCAGGATTGGAAATATGGCCCGATGGGTGGCATAAACAGTTTACATCGGGTGGAATGAAGATGGCATTCATTACAGATCCAGATGGATATGAGGTAGAGTTGTTAGAACGAAAAGATGCGGCTGGCGATCCACTTGATGTCCTTGATGAATCTTAGACAAAGGACCAAAAGTTGTTCCAAGCTGACATCCAATCTTTTCCATGACTTTCAGCGGTAACCGGACCAGTTATTTCAACACCCGGTCTCCCTTTGAAATCAGAAAGTTTATCTACACTGGAGACTTCAATTTTTATTGTTGTAGGCTTATCAGGTATATATGGATGAACACCTGTCATATCGGAAAGTGCATCTTTGACTGCTTGCTCAATCATTTCGCGAGCACGTACTGGAGGAATATGTCGCGCACTGTAACGACTCAGTCCTTTTTTGACTGCAACCGTTGGTAGTGATTCTCCGAGTAATTCTTGTGCTTCTCTACACACCGCAACATCACCAGTAACAAGCGCAATCGGCACACCGTAATGACCGTTCAGGGCAGCATTTACACCAGTTTCTCCAACAAGATCATCGTTGAACCATAGGTTTCTATATTGGACAGTAGAAATAGTATGACACAGGACACCGTCCGGAGTGTTATTACGGGCATGCATACCGATAAGCAAACAAGCATCACAACCATCTTTCCACATATCTTCGTAACGTCCCCAACCATGATGTGCTACCCATTCACAATCTGGGTGAATCTTATCTGGAATCAACGAATTAAATGTCCAACCTCGACCGGCTCCATGACAGTCAACAACGACTATCTCTGTAGCACCTGCGGCTTTAGCACCTCTTACTGCAGCGTTGATTTCTTCTGTATAGAGATGTCTGCCTTCTTCAAACATCGCAGCACCCCCATCAACTTGATCCCAAACAACAATACCGCTAACACCCTCCATATCGGACATTATCAATACTCGCAATGTTTTATTCCTCTCTTTATCTATGACCTATGTTATTACCTGAGTATAAACAAGTCTTCCTTAAAATGCAAGTGCAAATTTGAACGACATAAACGGTATATGAAAACGGTGGTGATATAATTATCTGCATAGTTATGTAGTTAGGATAAATGAATACAAAAAGAGGTGATTTAACTCAAGGAGGTCTATTACGCCATCTGTTACAACTTTCAGTGCCGATAACATGCGGCTACATACTCCAAGATGCATTCAATATTGTTGATATGATTTTTGTCGGCAGATTGGGACCTGCAGCAATAGCAGCTGTTGGCATTAGCGGTAATTTGTTGCGGTTAATTGCTGTTTTATCTCTCGGTATTTCAACAGGTGCGGGGATATTGGTGTCACAATACCTTGGTGCAAGGAATCATGCACAAGCAGGATACGTGGCGATGCAGGCTATACTACTTGCATTTTTTGCTGCCATAGGAATTGGTATTGTTGGGTATCCATTGGCTGAATTCGGTTTACGTGCCGTCCGAACAACAGACATTGAGGTGATACAACTCGGTACAACCTATATGCAGATAATACTAATCGGCATAAGTGCTATGTTTCTATCAATGACACTGGGTTCGATTTTCCGTGCTGGTGGTGATGCTGTTACACCAATGGTCGTCTTGATATTGTCAACCTTGGTTAACATTGGACTTGACCCTCTACTGATATTTGGTTTGTGGAAATTCCCAAAACTGGGTGTAGCAGGATCGGCTTATGCAACACTGATCGGTAGAGGTGTCGGTGTCGTTATCTTGCTTTTTCTCTGTTTTAGTGGTAAAGCTCCTATATCACTTCGTAATGTATTATTGCGCGCTGATCTTGTAGAAATGCTTGACATTTTAAGGCTGGGAATTTATAGTTCTATGCAGGGTTTCTGGCGACATTTATCTCGACTCGGATTCCTCTGGATTATCGGTCCTTACGGTAAATTTGCCGTTGCTGCCTATACGATCTGTATGCGTCTTAGAATTCTGGTTATGAACCCAGGTTTTGGGATAGCCAACGCTGTTGCACCTGTTGTTGGTCAAAATATGGGGGCAAATTTGATAGAACGCGCAGAAAAAACAGCTAAGATTGGAAATATACTGGCAACAACGGTAATGACCGGAATTGGAATATTATTCTTAGTTTACCCGCATATGTTCATACGGGTATTTACCGACGACCAAGAAGTTATAAAAATTGGTTCTGTATACATTCAATTCTTGTCTCTCACTTTTGGATTTATAGCCTTTTCACTGGTATTAGGTAAAGCACTTAACGGTGCCGGTGATACTTTCTCACCGATGATTATTACACTCGCCGCACAGATTGGTGTAGGTTTAGGTCTTGTTATTATATTATCGCATTTTATCGGTCTAAATGGTGTTTGGATCGGCATTGCACTTTCAAATGTTGTTCAAGGCATTGCTATGTGGATATGGTATAGAACAGGCAAATGGAAAACTATTAAACTTATGAGTGGTAGAGAAAATTCTACCAGAAAGGTGGTGAAAAATGGCGTACAAAGGTTATGAAAATCCTCAGTTGGTTATTTCTGCTGAGGAACTGAAAAATAGTCTTGATGATACGTATTGTATCGTTGATACACGTCCGACACATGAATATATCCAAGGGCATATACCAGGGGCACTTCATCTTGACCTGTTTGGATTGAGTTTGATCAATACACGCAAAGAGACATTAGATACATTTATGTGGATGATTGCCTACCTATTCCAACAACGTGGTATTGATCCAGCGAAAACCATAATTTGGTATGATAATATCTCAGGCATATATGCATCTCGTGGTTTTTGGTTTTGCGAGTATTTAGGACATCAAGAGAATCGTGTTTTAGATGGTGGCTTTAATGCATGGTTAGCAGCAGAAGGTTCGGTCAGTACAGAAGGTGTAGAACCCCCTAAAGTACCGCAATTTCCCATAGAGACGATCCACGAATTACATATGGATGCGAATCTGATACATTCAAATCTGACTCAAGACGATTTTGTCTCACTTGATACACGTACAGATGAAGAACATTATGGACGAGTTGCTCGGGCAAAACGGGCAGGGGCAATACCAGGGTCGGTCCATATTGAGTGGGTCAATAATCTTGATGATTCTGGGGCGTTCAAACCTGCTGCTGAACTGAGAGAAATGTACGAAGCAGCAGGAATAACGCATGGAAAAAGGGTAATGTGCTACTGACAGGGCGGCTACCGTTCTTCGCAGACCTATTTAGCATTGCGGCTTATCGGGTATCAGTTAGTAAGCAATTACATTGGGTCTTGGAAAGAATGGGGAGACCAGCTGGATTTGCCGGTCGAAATTCCTGAAGAATAGTATTAGATTGTATTAGAGAAATTACTACATAATTCTGCAACTGCTGCTGGACATTCATGCGGTAAATAGTGTCCGGCACTTTGCAGCCATATAATTTGAATATTTTGGTTTGATGGAATGCGTAACTTAGTTTCAGTAGTCTCATTTCTTCCCATTCCACCGAAAACTTCATAGATGGGAATTGGTGTCCTTTCAAGGAAGTTATAAGCATCAAATTCTATGACTGTTGACCAAAAACTTCTCCATACGCTCTGCTCAAAACGGTTTCGCGTATCAGATGACTTTTTTTGTATCTTCTTAATCTCTATTTGTGAAAGTGTACCGTAAAACCTTCCTTCGTCAAAAGCACTACCGGCAGATGATAAACTTGTCCATCCCTCAAGCAAAACAAGTCCAGCAATGCTTGAGGAACATCTTGCAGCATCCATTGCAACCATCCCGCCAAGACTGTGTCCAACAAGTATAAACTTATCAATTTCAATATAGTCTGTTAGTTTTAATACGTCATTAGAAAGATTTGTTAAGGTAAATGGTTCGGTGGGTGTACTACTCTTTCCATGCCCTCTAAAATCCAGTATGATACAACGATGACTACTTGGCAATATATCTATCACCGTTTGCCAATCTTCTGAATCACATCCAGTTCCATGTAAGAATAGTAGCGGAATACCAGTTCCACCAGTATCAGAATAAGCCATTTTACCCCAACATGTCTGGAGATATTTGGTATTAACCATTGTGGTGTAATTTAATGCAAAAAGTGTGCGTCCACTGTATCGCCTGATTGTAAGGTCGCGCCAGATGGAATTATGATTAACCCATTTGCTAAAACGAGAGAATGTAATATACCCGAACCTTGTGGACCTGTCGTTTTTGCAATGTATTGACCATTCTTTTCTGTAAGGATTGCACGCATATAGTTAACCCTACCATCTTTGTTGGTTACATCTGTTTCCAAAATGGCTTTTATGGTTGGACGTAACAAGTCGGTATGTCCAGCCATTTTCATGAGTGCAGGACGCACAAAAAGTTCAAAAACAACGAGTGAAGATACAGGATTTCCGGGTAATCCAAAGACAGGTTTTCCATCAATTATTCCATATGCTTGTGGTTTTCCGGGTTTCATTGCCACACGCCAAAAGTTCATCTTACCCAATTTCGTCAGGACGTTTTTCACAATATCATGTTCACCGACAGACACACCACCGCTTGTTATTAGAGCATCGGCTTTAGCTATAGATTCTCGGAATATACGTTCTGTTTCCGTTTCATCATCCGGAGCAATTCCCATATCTATAGGAATTCCTCCTGCATTCTGCACTTGTGCATACATTCCGTATCGGTTACTATCTCTTATCTTACCGGGTTTGAGTGGTTCACCGAGTGGTGTGAGTTCATCACCAGTTGAGACAATGGCAACCGTCGGTTTTTGATGTACCGTAACTTCCGCACAATTCAGAGAAGCCATCATAGAAATTTCAGGTGGACGCAAAACTTTACCGGGAGACATCACACAATCACCTTTTTTTACGCTCTCACCCGTAAAACGAACATTCTCATTTCTCTCAACACTCTCAAATATTTTTACTTCGTCTCCAACAAGTTCTGTCACCTCTTGCATGACAACAGCATCAGCACCGTCTGGCATCATTGCACCGGTCATAATCCGTGCGGTTTGTCCACCGGAAACTTGTTCTTTTGGAGCATATCCTGCAGCTATGGTTTCCACAACTGATAACACTGTAGGATTTTCTTTGGTTGTTCCTTTCACATCTGTTGAACGAACTGCAAAACCGTCCATAGCAGAATTATCAAAAGGTGGGATGTTTTCTTTTGCGTGTAATTCTTCTGCAAGAACATATCCGGAACATTCAAGTATACCTCGGTTTTCTGTTGGTAAGATAGGGATACTTTCCAACATCTGTTGGCGTGCTTCTTCAACACTTAGCATTAAATTCACTCCAATCTTCTTCACTACTTGTAACTATCACAAAATATATTATCTATCTTTAGTACTTATGTCGCATGTCCTATAAGCAGAACGGCAGCAGGTAAAGATGTGTCCGCTGCTTTTTCAAATGCCCAATCTATATTACCAATATCCGTATCTGTTTCACACATCTTATATGGTAAATTCCATGCATTGAGTGTCGGTTCAAGGAAGGTTGCAACAGAATCTACCCATTTCCCTTCAGCATCCCGGTTATGATACCCACGATAACCTATGAATACAACGACAGGGATTTGCATGTTAAACACAGTTCCTCGGAACGCATCACCAGATTCGAGTAAACCAGTATTTTGGATAATAATAACAGGTTTCTTACCCCCAATATACAATCCTGCAGCGATAGCAAATGCTTCACCTTCCCGTGTTACAGTAATTACATCAATTTCTGGATCTTTACGTAACGACTCGTATATTCGCGCACTACCGTTGTCTGGCACTCCAATAACATGGGTAATATTCTGTTTTTTCAATATATCTACTATTTTCTGAGTTGATGCCACAAGTGTTCCTCATTCATACAATTGGGCAGGTTCAATGACCTGCCCAAACGATTATAACTCACCATAAATAAATCAGAGAAGCAAGGGAGAATATAACTTCTCCCAGTCAATATTACTGTCTACCTTCTACCAATGCATCAACTACTGTTGGATCGGCAAGTGTAGACGTATCACCGAGATTAGATATATCACCTTCTGCAATTTTACGAAGAATACGCCGCATAATCTTACCTGATCGGGTTTTCGGTAATGCTGGAGTAAACTGTATCTTATCCGGTGTTGCGATAGGTCCAATATGTTGTCGTACGGCTTGTTTGATACCAGTCTCTACATCATCGGATGCAGATTCACCTGTCATGAGTGTGACATACGCATAGATTCCCTGTCCCTTGATGTCGTGTGTGTAGCCAACAACTGCAGCTTCTGCCACAGCATCATGTTGTCCAATAGCACCTTCAACTTCTGCTGTTCCTAACCTATGTCCGGAAACATTCAGAACATCATCTACACGACCAGTAATCCAGTAATATCCATCTTCATCACGCAGCACACCATCACCAGTCATGTAATATCCTGGGAATCTTCTGAAATAGACATCAATGAAACGTTCATGATCACCATAAACTGTTCGCATGATACCGGGCCACGCTGTCTTAATACATAAATAACCCGTTGCTGGGTTGCCTTCGACTTCTTTACCTTCTTCATCCAATATCACAGGTTCAATTCCAAAGAAGGGGAACGTTGCAGAACCCGGTTTAAGCGGAGTTGCAGCAGGTAAAGGAGTAATCAGAATTCCACCAGTTTCTGTCTGCCACCACGTATCAATAATCGGACACCTTTTGTCACCAACAATGTTATAATACCACAACCATTCAGGCTCTTTAATGGGTTCACCGACTGTGCCGAGTAAACGTAGCGTTGATCTGTCGTATTTCTCCACCCACGTATTACCTTCCTTCATTAATGCGCGTAGTGCTGTGGGGGCAGTGTAGAATAGATTGATTTTGTGCTTTTCCACAACCTGCCAAAAACGACCAAAATCTGGATAGTTTGGAACACCTTCAAACATAACGGAAATGGCACGATTTGCAAGTGGTCCGTAGATGATGTATGAATGTCCGGTAATCCAACCAATATCCGCAGTGCACCAGTAAACATCACCTTCGTGGTAGTCAAATACCTGTTGATGGGTATATGAGGTATAAACCAGATAACCGCCTGTGGTATGTAAAACACCTTTCGGTTTTCCTGTTGATCCAGATGTATATAGAATGAAGAGTGGGTCTTCAGCATTCATCACTTCCGGTTCACATTCGGCATCAGCAGTTTCCATCGCTTCGTGCCACCAAATATCACGTGATGCATCAAAATCTACAGCATCACCCGTGCGTTTAACGACTACGATCTTTTCAATAGATGGACAAACTTCCACCGCAGCATCAGCATTCGCTTTCATCGGTATATCGCTTCGTGTCCCACGCAACGCTGTATCTTGTGTTATCAATAGTTTGCATGCAGAATCGTTTATACGATCTCGCAGCGATTCAGCAGAAAACGCACCGAATACAATGGAATGAACTGCGCCTATTCTTGCACAAGCCAACATAGCAATTGATAATTCTGGGACCATTTGCAGGTAGATACAGACACGATCACCTTTTTCAACACCTTGTGCCTTCAAGACATTAGCAAACTTCTTTACTTCTACAAGTAATTCATTAAAACTGAATGTCTTATCCTCAGAAGGATCATTACCCTCCCAAATAATCGCTGTTTCATCTCCATATCCTGCTTCCACATGACGATCGACACAGTTATAACAAGCGTTTAAAGTACCACCCTCAAACCATTTTATCTCTGCTTTCACAAAATCGTAATCACGAACTGTATCCCATTTTTGATACCACGTCAACCGTTCAGCAATTGTTGCCCAAAAACCCTCTGGGTCTTGGATTGATTCAGCGTACCTTTGCTGATATGCCTCCAAACTATTAACGTGAGCGTCACCGATTGGATAAGCAGTTTCCATCGGTGGGAAAACATTATTAGCCATCTATTCTCTCCTCTATATACTTATTCTCTATGCAATTCTATAGTCTTGAGTTTGTTACATTATATAGTATAACGGGTAGTGTGTCAATACATGAGATGCGAAAATCAGGGATATTTAGTTTTAGGTTTCTTGGTTATTTTTCACAGGTGTTATTATATCAATATATGATTACTACACCTATGATGTTGTCTTGTTACAGTCTCGGAGAGGAAACATTCCATTTGGCATGAACCATTCTGTAACAGACATTAATTAATTTGACTTTTTAGGTAATATATAATATAATTATAGTTACCTAAATTGGTTAGGTATAGAAAGGATGGACGCAAATGCAGTTATCCGCTAAATTGAAATATGCAGTTTGTGCAATGTTGGAACTCGGTTTACAATATCACAAACAATTTGTTTCTGTTACTGTGTTGTCAGAAAAACGCAGTATTCCTGGACCGTATTTGGAGAAACTTCTATTACAACTCAAACACGCTGGTTTAACTACAAGTCGACGAGGACCTGATGGTGGATATAGTCTCGCACTACCTCCAGATCAAATACGGATAGGTGATATATTCGCAGCGGTGGCAGGTCCAGTTAATTTCACAGAAGGTTTTGAATCACAGGAATCATCTGAAATAGGTGACTTTTTTGCTGAGATTGAGGAAGAGGTATGTAAAGTTTTGAACACAAAGACATTACATGAACTTTGTTGTCATGCACGGAAAATCAATCAATTGTCAGCACCAACACATTCACATCCGTTTTCTATATGAAACTCGCTAAAAATCTGACAAAACTCATCGGGAATACTCCGATGGTTCGACTAAATGCACTGCCGAATAAGGAAGATGCAACAATATATGCAAAGTTGGAATCCTATAATCCAGGTGGTAGCATAAAAGATCGTATCAGTTACGGCATGGTTGTAGATGCTGAAAAACGCGGCATTCTAAAACCAGGTGATACTATAGTTGAACCAACAGCAGGAAACACAGGTATAGGTCTCTCTATTGTCGGTGTGGCACGAGGTTATCATGTAATTTTAACCATGCCGGAGTATGTGAGTAGTGAAAAATATGCACTTCTTTCCGCTTTTGGGGCAGATATTGTATTAACACCAGAACACGGAGGAATGGCAAGTGCAATTTGGGAAGCAGAGGAAATCATACGACGCAATTCACGACATTATATGCCTAACCAATTTGCGAATCCTGCAAACCCTCAGATACATAGACAGACCACTGCAATTGAAATCTTGAAATCCGTAGGAAGTAATATAGATTATCTTGTTATAGGTGTAGGCACAGGTGGCACCTTAACAGGTGTTGGTGAAGTGATTAAGTCTCACAATCCGAAAACCAAAATTGTGGCTGTTGAACCACTGGTTTCATCGGTGTTATCAGGTGGAATGCCAGGACCAACACGCATCGACGGACTCGGTGCAGGTATGGTCCCTGAAGTCTTGAATGTAGATATTATAGATGATGTAATTCCAGTTTCAGAAGAGACGGCTTACGAGATGATGAAAGAAATATCCAAAAAAGAGGGGTTGTTAGTAGGAATGTCTTCTGGAGCAAATGTGTATGCATCATTACAAGTCGCACAAGGTATTGGTCCAGAAAAGACTGTGGTAACAATATTACCGGACACTGGTGAACGTTACTTTAGTTTGAGCAGGTATTTTGAACTTGAGACAGGTATAATGGAAACTATATCATAAAGAGAGTAACAGTAGGTATTTTTCGGTATGACATGTCAAATTCAGAGTGCTTCAATTATGGAATTGAAGCAGCAGTTAAGTTTAACAGAAAACCCACAGGACGTTCTTTTTACTCTCTTTAAGAGGTTTAAAGATCGCGCAGCAATTGTTACAAGTGGTCAGTTGACCGGTATGGTCCAGATACATCTCGCAGCAGAAAACAAGGTGCCATTCAGGGTGTGTACAGTAGACACACTCCGACTATTCCCAGAAACCTATACTTTTTTTGAAAAAGTTGAAGAACGATATGGAATTGAAATTGAACGTATTCAACCAGACATGTCTGAAGTTGATAAAATGGTTTCAGAACACGGGGAACACCTGTTTTTTGACAGCAGGACAAAACAAGAATTTTGTTGTGATATACGAAAAATAAGACCTATGGAACGACTTTTAGATACATTGGATATTTGGATCACTGGCACGAGAAGAGATCAATCCGAAACCCGACAAAATTTCCAGAAAGTAGAAACAATTTCATCTAAACCCCATCCGGTACTCAAAGTAAGTCCATTGATATATTGGACAACTGAACAGGTGTGGGAATTTGTCCTTGAAAATGAAGTACCTGTCAATCCCCTTTTTCTACCAAATGAAAATGGGCACTACTTCGATTCACTCGGGTGTATGACCTGTACAACACGGATTCGTCCTGGTGAGTCAAAACGTGCTGGTCGATGGCGGTGGCAAAATACAACAGATACTGATCAAAACAACAAAGAGTGTGGATTGCACTACGCTATTTGATTTCAGAACACATCAGCAGATTTACATATCCGCAATTTGGATATTCAAACTATATTATGTTATCATAACACTGTCCTGATAAAGGAGGAAAATATGGCTGTAACAGTTCGTATACCGACCCCGTTGAGACGCTTGACACAGAATCTCGCGGAGGTTGAAACTGAAGGCACAGATATTGAAACTATCATTGAAAATCTGGAATCTGACTATCCAGGGATGAAAGAACGTCTCTGCGATGATGAAGGAAAAATACGACGTTTTGTAAACATTTATCTTAACGACGAAGATATCCGTTTTCTTGATGGAAAAGAAACAGCAGTTACAGATGGTGCTGAAATATCTATAATTCCTGCCATTGCAGGTGGTTTACCCCTTTCCTAATATCAATGTCTTAGCATACAGGCAGATACTATATCCGCCTGTATGCGATACACACCGATAGTCACTCACGATTTAATGTTAACGCTACTACCGAAAACTTTGAATGAGATCTGTGAACATGCCAAGGCAGAATTTCCCGAAGAATGCTGCGGTGTAATATTATATGCCGAACAGAAGGAATTTGTCAGACCTTGTCGTAATATCCAAAATGAGATGCATAATGCTGAGCCAGAAACATATCCACGGGATGCCCGAACAGCCTACTTAATGCATCCCGATGACCTGATTGCAATACACAAAGAGGCAGAAACACAACATCGTCCAATTAAAGCATTTTATCATTCTCATCCAAACCATGAAGTGTATTTTTCAGAAAAAGATAAATCAGATGCAATGATATGGGGTGAACCCGCATATCCAGGGGTTGCATACCTCGTTATCTCAATAATTGACAATACAATTAGAATAATCAAAGCTTTTGCATGGGACGAAACAAATTCAGATTTTATTGAAGTACCAATACAGACACACCATCAGGAGCAATAAAGATGACTGCATTAAAGGTTCGTCTAACTTTTCCTCCAGAAAAAATAAAAGAACCAATAATATACAATATCGGACAACAATTTGGCGTGATTACCAATATCAGACGGGCAAATGTGACAGAGGAATCAGGATGGGTGATGTTAGAAATGCAAGGTAAGTCTGAACAAATTGAACGCGCTATAGATTACCTAAAAAATATCAAAGTCCAAATTGAGCCTGTTGAAGGTGATGTTGTCCAGTAAGAATCTGTTCCTTAACATTCTGAACGCCATTTGCTTAACAATAAGAGCCATTGATGCGAATCCTGCAAACAGGACTATTCCGTACTCTCCAAAGATTTCTACCAGACTTTAATATCAGTTTCAGTGTTCACCTCCGTCCATACATACGCATTATTACAATCTCCGCATTTTCACTCGCAATAGGATTAGGAGTCACACTACGGAATTATCTTGTATTTGAATTCCATGACACATCGGGAGTTGTTGGTTGGATAAGTGTTAATCAATATCCAAAACAACAGGAATTTTTCTACTACATTCTTGCGCTGGTTGGAATTCCAATCCTCATTTGGATTTACTGGTTCATCTGGTTAACTTATTCAAATTGGGCTGCAAAGGCAACGAATCAACCGATCCACCGTGTCCTAAAATATAATGCACTCGCTTCAATTCCGTTGTGGTTATGTTGGTTGCAGGTTTATTACTATGATCAGGCTGGAATTACCGGCTTAGTCCTTCCTATCGGGTTAACTCTATCTCTTGAATTCGTCTTACTGTTGCATTGGCACTACTCTCAACGATTCCAGCCGAAAACTGTAAAACGCGATACAGTCAATGTAGAACCCGTGACACTTCAAAGTGGGATAATACCTCAAAAACCAAAAGGAGTTAGGATATTATTCTGTGTGTGTCAATACGTCCTGATACCGATTATTATATACCTACTCGTATATAATGGAAATATTGATCGCGGTATTGATATGTTCCATGAAGGTGAACGTCTCGCTCCACTAAATGAGATGTTACATGGTGGTGTAGTATTCCGTGATGTTTATGTGCAACATGGAATGTTTCAAAATGCTTATTTGGCATGGTTCGGTAATAAGATATTTGAACCTACTTTAGCGGGTGTACGCTCTATGGAGCGTGTCTTGTCACCACTTGGCTATATTGCCATATATCTTCTTGGCTTACAAGTATTTCGTGGACGATTCCTAACAGCATTTGTATGTTTCCTGATAGTATCTGGAAGTAACTTTTCAGTTTCTCCAAGACATTCTCTCGGCTTACTTAGTTTTGTTTTCATCGCAAATTATCTAACTTACAACCGAGAGAAAGGATTATTCATTCCTTGGCAACGCAATCTATCTGAAAAACCTACTTGGATCATGCATCTTGTTAGGTTCGGCTGGAAACTTATTTTGGCTGGATTCTTCACAAGTTTAGCATTTTGGTATAGTACAGAAGTTGGTTTGTATACGCTCGGTGCAATAGGTCTATTTCTGACGATATATAGTCTACAACGTAGGATACAACTTCACCTACGACCATTACCGCTAATAGCGTATTGTAGTGGAATTCTATTAGGATTTCTTCCAGTTGCAATCTATTTCTTAACACACGGTGCATTGGACGATATGATATGGAACTCCTACATACAGTGTAAATACCAGATTGCGACGTGGGGACTAAAATTTCCATCACTGTCAAGTACAATTGCGATCATATCAGAGAATGGGTGGAGAGATTTTTTACTCAGTACAGGATTTCGATGGTATCTTCCAATATTTGTATACATGTGTACTGCAGCATATCTAACATACCTGCGGTTATGTAGGAGTAGTGTTTCCGCAGATGATGCGTTGAAACTACTGCTGTTGTTTCTCGGTGGTATTGCCTATTTCCGTACTGCCCTCGGCAGATCAGACGGAGGTCATTTACATTTCGGTTCAACCTTTTTATGGCTTATCTGTTTGTTCCCAATAGACAGAGGTATATCGGGTATTCTTAACCTATTCAGGATAGGTGAGATAGGGGAAGGTATACGTAATCGTTTTTCTATACTAAAAGACAAGGCACGATGGCGGAGTGCTATGAAAGCTGCATGGATACTAATTCCAATTGCTGTATGTGTCTGGTATGTTGGTGAAATTCATCACCCATTGGAAGGTTTACGTAACAAATGGAAACAGATGCGTGCAAACCAGTTTAAACCACGTAATGCCTCTGTGGAATTGGAACGTGCTGGAAAGGTTGATATACCTGATGGTCAGGTTGAGCAGATTCAGAAGGTTGTGGCTTTTATTCAGGAAAATACTGATACAGAGGAAAAGATATTCGACTTTACAAGTCAGGGAGCATATTACTTCTTTGCTAATCGACCAAGTGTTACCCGTTTTCACATGGTATCGTATGCATCAACTCCAGGAATGCAGCATGAGGTTATCGCTGACCTCAAAAAGGATCAAACACGATTAGTGATCTTTAAAACTGGGGGTTGGTTTGATAGGGTTGACGGTATTCCTGTTGAGGAGCGGCATCCACTTATAGCGAAATACTTAAAGGAAAACTACGAACTTGCTATTGATATTAACAATACAGAGATTTTGTTCCGAAAAAATTTGCGTTGATTGAGATTGTCAGATAAGATAATCAAGGTTGGTTCTAATACTATTTCTTCATACTTTCTTGTTGATCAACAAAAATGCGATAGATTTCCTCAAACAGCCTCACATCGGTAAGTGTATCTTCAGCAGATGAACGAAACGGTTCAGGATTGTGTAGGTTTCTTATAAAGTATTCTGCTTCTCTGTGATATGCCCATGTCCAAGAAGGTCTGGGAATCGGACGTGTAATCTCCTGCTCCTCACCTGCTCGGTATATTTCTACCTCAGCTGGGGTGTTTTTCAACAATAGCGGTGGTGCCCACGTATGAACCCATCCGTGCTGAAAATAGATTTGCGAATGCTCATCCCAACGGTAATGCGAAACATGACCGGTTTCCAATGTAACTCTTATTCCATTCATATCAAAAATAACCACGCCAGTATAACCGTTATCATTTAAGTCTACTACTTTGACGGTAACATTGTCTCCAGCATCAAGAAACCATCGCATTAGATTGACATTGTGTGTATATTGCTGAAGGTATCCGATGTATTTCCCCCAATATTCTTCTGGAAGCCACTCAGGAAATTTCTGTGGGGCACTCGGTTTGGGTTCTTCTGTGCTGTCCATTGGAGTATCGAGATTACACACCCAATCACCACCGAAAGCATGATTACGAGCATAGGTCAAACGTCCGAGTTCGTCTGTCTTTCGGAATTGTGTGAGTTTCTCCTTTACAATCTCGTTGCCTGCATCGTATCGTTTCATATATCCTATCATCAGTTTTTTTCCTGATTTTTGCGATGCATCAACGATCACTTGTGCCTGTTCAACAGAGACAGCCATCGGTTTTTCCATGAAAACATGTTTACCTGCAAGCAGTAGGTCTTTTGCTATTTCACCTTGCAATGCAAAATCTGCGGACACTGCCACTGCTTCAATATCGGTATTTTTGGCAAGTTCAATATGGTCTTTGTAAAGATGGGGAATTCCAAATCTTTTTTGGACTTTTTCACCGAGTTCAGTTCGCACCTCTGCGAGTCCAACTATTTCACACTCTGGGATACTTGCAAAATTGGGTATATGGACTTTCTGTGCCATAAATCCACAACCAATGTAACCAATTTTTATCTTTTCCACTATAAAGATCTCCTTAACCCACTGGTGATTCTATCTGTTCTACAGCAGTTTGTGCACCTTGTCGGACGAGTGCTGACGTGTCGTTTTGAGCAAGATATTTAAGTTTGTTAAGACTCGGTTTTGCTGCAAGTCTGCCAAGTGCAACAGCAACGAAGTATCGGACATCAGCATCCTCATCCTCAAGTGCCTCAAGCAATGCTTCTGTGTCAGATGGAGTGGCAAGATGACGATCCAAATCTCCTATATTAATTAACGACTGCGCAGCAATACGGCGTGCATGAATATCACCATGGCGAAGTGACGCAAGTAGTTCGTCATTCCCATTCGTTATCTCAGATAAGTTGTCCCAATCGCAATCTAAACAAAACCATGATTTTTCATCCAACTGCTGAAGGTTGGTATTGCTACATTTGGGACAAGTTCCGCTCTTTTTTTGCTGCATCATGAGGTATTGATATCCTCCAATTCAGGCAAATCTCTCCAAATTTCTGGACCTTCCGGTTTGAAATTAATTGTTGCAATGAACTGCATGCCGTGGTAGAAGTTAATTTTGAACTTTCCTCCACCATAATTCTGTTTGAGGTAATCCAATGGTGCTTTAATTAGAGGTCCCATTTCGTCTGCATAATAGAAAGCAAGCGGTTTGAACCTTACTGTGTTGCCCACAGGTTCTTGTACTAAAAGTTGAGCGGATGTAGCGGGAAACAGTACTTGGAAAGCATCCCATAAGTCAGCGACAGTTGGGTTTGATTTCCCGATTCGCTTTTTAAAATCGTTTTCAAGATATTCAGAGAATGTGTTAAAAACCCAGTCCATAGTTATATCCAATCAACATAAAACGAAAGAATCATTATAATCCAGGAGCCTTCAAGAAGTCCTTCCAATCAAAATTCGGCAGAGGGAACTCCTCTGTGGCTTTACATTGTCAGAACGTTGCAGCTTGTTCAAAGAACTCAATATCCACACGTTCAACTTGTGCGGAACGTGCATTCTCTGCTACACGTTGGACAACCATCTCCCGCACAAATGGTATTGGAATACGTTTTACACGATGTACTACTTCGTCTGTGCAAGGTACATTTGTGTTATCAAGGTACGGTCCATCAAGTAGTTCTGCTTCTGCAGGATGGTCACATGTTTCCGGTACAAGTTGTTGTAACCGCATTGACACGTAATCTGTCACCCACTGTTGTATTTTTTCTGTGCCATCAGTCTCGGTAGCACTCACTTGTTGCGTCTGTGCCAACTTCTCATCAATGCTTGTAAGCAAACTTTCCAAACGTGCTAAACGGTCTTCCACATTTGTTAGTCGTTCTTGTGCGTTTATTTGATCGCTCATGTTTCCTCCTCAAATTGACCAATATTTCCATAGGTCTTCTGGAATTTCGTATCTAATCTCTTCACGACGTTTGTGATGATAACGTGCGAATAATCCGATGCGAGGTATGTCTCTTATATTTCCTGAACCTGTATGACACAAATAAGCATGCCATAGTACGACATCCCCAGCAGACGCAATAAATTCTCTGGGTCCCTCAGGTGATAAATCTGAAAATACATGCCATCCCCAACCCTCAATCTCTGTAAAACTTCCATCTACTTGTTTTGGATGTTTCAGGAAGTATTTATGTGTTGTCTTATGACTTTGGGGCCAATATACGAATGCCCCACCACCGGGTTCAACATCGTATACATAAGTTGTTGCCCCCATCAAAAACGGACTCCATCCGCCGGGACCATAAGCATCAATGTGTCCACTACCCGGCAACTTCCATTCCTCATCCGGTTTTGGCCATCTAACAAGGGGTGAACCGCCGCCACCTACAAACTGACCACCACCTAATTGATCAATAATCTCTTGCATCGCAGGTAATTGTCCGAACTGAGGTGAGAAACCGAAGTTTTGCACAACATACTCATTTGGCCAGGTCTCTGGCGTATTCAGACTGGAATTGAAATGTTTCCAGATCTGTTCCCGCCATCCATCAATTGTATCTGAATCAATAAGGTTTTCAAGTATTAGGTATCCATTTTCTTGAAAAAAATCTACCTGTTTTGCTGTTAGCATATACAAGTTTCCTCAATTGTTTTGTGTTAAGAAAATCAGACTTACAAATCCTTCTACAGAAGATACACAGTTCTAACGTCTTGGTCTAAATGAAGGAATGCCTGTTTTATCAAACCGTTCTTTTACTGCTTTCATTAGTTCAGGTGTTATTTCCCGATATCCGTGTTCGCGTGCATATTTTTCAACGCTTTTAACAACCATTCCGCGTGCAAATGAGGGGACTCGTTTTAACCTTTGTTCCGCAGCATCATTCCAATGCAAATCGTAATCAGGTTCTGTACCGAAAGCAGTTCGTTTTTCGAGCTGAACAGGTTTCTGTCCTTGTTGTCCCGGTTGGTATTCACACGATTCATCTGCTGCGAGATAGTTACCATTCGTTGCATAAGCACGTGCTCTACATCCACCACAAACTTCTCTGAATTCACATGCACCACATTTTCCCTGAAGCATATCTCGATTGCGTAAGTTATGAAATGTTTCCGACTCATTCCACAGTTTGACAAAGCTCTCATCTTTGAGATTTCCGACACTGACAGGTAAATATGGACATGGTGTTAGTTCACCTTCAGGACTGATGCGGCAATAGTAGATACCACATGGACAAGTTCCGCTTGGATAACCTTGAAGGAAAGCAGAGTCCGATTGTTGTTCATAGATAACGCGTTTGTAGTGTGGTGCACATTTTGCTGCGATGAGCATCTTACCACTATATTCTGCTTGCAGTTTAAACATTGTCTCAAGCATCTCTTCATATTGTGCAGGTGTAATGTCCATTACCGTTTTACCTCTACCGGTCCGCACCAGAAAATAGAGGTTTAGCACTTTCGCACCCAACTGATAAGCGTATTCTACTATCTCGGGGATTTCGTCGTAATTCCATTGCGTAACTGATGTTTGAACGAGGAAGTCAAGTTGTGCACGTTTCAGTGCATCAATACCACCCATTGTTGCTTTCCAAGCACCCTCCATTCCACGAAACTTGTCGTGATTTGTAGGTTGAATTGAATCAAGACTTATCCCCGCACCCGTAACTCCATGTTTTTGCATCTTCTCAACCACTTCGTCGTTTAGTAGCACTCCATTTGTTCCCATCACGACAAGAAAACCTGTATCTGAAGCATATTTTGAAATCTCCAGAATATCAGGTCTTAACAGGGGTTCACCACCGGTGAGAATAAGAAGGATATGTGGATTGATTTCGGCTATTTCATCAATTACACGGAAGCATTCAGATTGTGTCAACTCTGTATCTCTATGGAAACCTTGTGGAAATTCATTGGTATCCACAAAACCAGCAGGAAGATAGCAGTGTGTGCATTTCAAATTGCACAATCTGGTGATATTCCATGAGACTGCTTGAACTTTTGTTTTTTCCATTTGTTATCTCAATAACATTGCAAGCGCGAACACAATTAATCCAGAAAAAAGTGTTAAATGACCAAAGATAGTGATATGAGGTGGCACGTTAACTTTGCTTTCTGGTTGTGTTGCTTCAAGATGTCGTCTAAACGACGAACTGTATAATCCCCAAAAGAGTGTCATAATACCGAATGCTGCTAACTTTGCACCTGAATATATCATATATTCCGTTTCGATTTTCATATCGTTATTCCAAGCAACTATGAAGATTACAATTCCACCAGTTAGTAAGATAATATTTATTACCACTTTGATTAGGTGCCGAAATCGGTTGTGGATTGCCAATAGGTCTTGCGCTGGTAGATTCTGCCGAACTATTGGGATTGCAATCAAGGTTGAAAAAACAATACCTCCAAACCAAATAATTACTGCAATGAGATGGATATATCGAATAAAAAGTTCAACAAACGTCCGCATTGTCTGTTTTATTCTGAATTTACCTTATGATTAAGTATCAGATTATACTACCTCAGAGAATTCTGTTACATAACCGAACTATGTAGCCCATACTTTTCGTTGACAAAGATATGATGCAAACTAATAGTTTACGTTACAAAAAGATTCATATTTCGAGTTCACGTTATTATAAGTTGACACTATCGGTAAAGCCTTCTTAGGTGATAGCATTTGAAAGTAGAAGCATCATATCCTTACCTCATGAAAATGTGACCTTTTGCACGTCACTGTGACGTTTTGAATCCAGTCAGGATAAGGAATGTGACGCGAATTTCGCTTTTTTTTTTGGGCACCCTTTTGGTTCTGTTTCATTCAATATATAGGTGTAAATTTAAGAACATACCTGTCATTCGCGGGATCAACGCACTCCAAGATAATTGTTGATTTCGCTAAGATTACAATTTTGGGTTCCTGCATCATTAGGATTCTCTTAGACAAAGTTAACTTTTTGGAATATATTGTTTGGTTTTTCAATGTTTTCACACTTGAATAATATGATTGTTTGATGGCATTTATTGTAAATTTGCTTAGTAATTAATTGAATCAACTATTTGTAAAATATAATATAACACATATATTAACGTTTGTCAAATTATTTTTCTGTATATGTATTATTTATATCCGATTAAAACTGTGTTGGGAAGTTTCCACGTGCTGCGTCCATTATTTCACCAGTTATTTCGGTATGTCCGTTATCTTTTGCAAAACTTTCAATCCCCATCTTTGCCATTGGACGCACAAAACTTGGTATACGTTCTAATCGTTCCAGTGCTTCGGGTGTCCATTTTAAACCTGACTGTTCAGGTTCAGACGTAGGCTCAAAATTTTCATCAAATGCATCGGAGATTACAGAGGTGAAAGGACATTTCCCACCCTCACCGGTTTCGCTATTTGCATTTTCCGATGATATGTTTGTGAATGAATCTTTCTTCGCGGTTTCTAATTGTGAACGTACCATCTGCATCGGTTGAGCTGCTTCGCTCTTTCCTCCGAGTTGAAGGTCCAGGGATTTCAGCATCTGCGTTTCCGATGGATTGAGGTACATGGCGATTTCTGTAAAACAGTCGGGACACTCAAAAACTGCCGTGACGGAACCTTGTTCAGGACGAGTTACGTCCTTAAATTTCATTGCTGTGTCGCAGTCTATACATAAGAATTTCATTGTTTAGTCTCCATCATTTACTGAAAAGTCGAAGCACAGTAACTCATATTATGTATTAAAGAAATCTTGAATCTTTTGTGCTATCTCTGTAATTGCTATTGTTACAGGGGTGTCATGATATTCATTCAGATACGGTGTGCCGTTATCGCTACAACTTGATAATTTGGGATCGAAAGGTATTCTACCGAGACTTATTTTGCTGAACGTATTTTCAGGTGTATCCTGATCAGAAAAGAGAGATTCGTGTTCACCACAGTGTTTACACACATAATAAGCCATGTTTTCAACAACTCCGATAATCGGGACATTAAGAATATCCGATGCCATAGTTATTGACTTCTGGACAATCAGGTGTGAGACTTCCGATGGGATTGTCACTACGACCACACCACCGAGATTTGGGATAAGTTCAACCACATTTGGTAGACGATCTGATCCTGGTGGCAGATCCAGAAGAAGGTAATCTAAATCACCCCATTCAGTATCTCCGATAAACTCTCGTAGTGCGCCAACCTCCATTGTGCTACGCCATGTGAAAGCGTCCTTTTGTGTCTGTGCGTTCCACATTACAGGAGCATCATCTTCAGACAATAGTAGATCCATTGAGATAATCTTGGTGCCAAGTGAGGAGATGGCAGGTTGCACACCAGACAAAGTAAATTCAAGTTTAGCGTTCCGGACACCTATCATTTTTGCTATTGACGGTCCGTTGATGTCAGCATCTACAATGCCGACTGAATATCCTTTCAGGGTAAGTGCAGTAGCAAGGTTAGTTGTAATTGCACTCTTACCAACACCCCCTTTTCCGCTCATGATAGCGACCGTATGTTTGATGGAAGATAGACGTTTACTGATTCGGTTTGCTTGTGCAGTGACCTGTCCGATTATATTTGAACCGGCATCATCCGGTAGTTCCTTATAACTTTTCACTCTTTACTTTCAATCTCATTGCTTATAGCATATAAAGCATCGTAACTTCGCAAGTATAACGTGCCATTTGCAATAACTGGTGATGCAGCAATGGTTTCGCCAATTGTATTAGTAGCGACAATTTCAAATTCGCGTCCTGCTTTTATGACATTCACCACACCATCTCTTGCAGTGATATAGATGTTACCATTTGCATAGACAGGTGAAGAACGGTGTCGGCGGTCATGCGTCCGTTTTTCATAAAGTTTCTCTCCTGTATTGGCATCAAGACAGATAAGAACCCCGTTTTCTCTGCACAGATAGACGAGATTATCGTGAATGAGTGGTGATGGTACGTCAGGCGTTCCGCGTTGGAGTTTCCATAATTGGAATTCGGTGTCTGTTATAACACCAGTTCCTGATGGGTTTATACCCAGAACAGGTCCGTTTTTTGCAGAAGGTACTACAATTAGTCCATCAGTTGCAACAGGTGTGGCAACAAGTCGGAATGCAGAATTATAACTTTCATGTGAATTTATACCTCCACATCGCCATATTTCGCTACCATCTTTTAGGTTGTGCGCTGTGACATAATCTGCACCATGAACTACGAGGAATTCGTGCTTAGAATCACGGTAAATAATAGGTGATGTGTATGCTTGTTCCGACTCTCTCCTCGCATCACTCTCTCTTTCATGTTTCCATACTTCATTACCAGTCATCTTGTCAAGTGCTAAGACCAACCAAGCATTACTGTGGATTAGCTGAATATAAAGTCTATCCTTATATAGTAATGGTGAAGTAGACATGATAAAATATAAGCTAAAATTGCCGTAACGTTCTTCAAGGTTTGTTTTCCAAACAGGTTTCCCATTAATGTCATAACAAGCGAGATCACCGGATCCAAGAAATGCCCACACATACTTACCATCAGTTGTTGGGGAGGGTGCAGCATTGTTAACTTCACCTCTGCGTTTAGTGCTGTTCCCTTGTGCTATAACTTGTTTCCATTGTTCCTCACCGTCAGTGCTAATACACATAAGCACTAAATCATCTTGGTCAGCACATGTTAGGAATATTTTGTCATCCCATACCGCGGGGGTAGATGCACCTTCACCCGGCAGTGGCAATCTCCATTTAATATTCTCCGTTTGACTCCATTTGATAGGAACGTTTGTTTCTTGACTTATACCGTCGTTGTTTGGTCCCCTCCATTGGTGCCAATTTTCGGTAAAACCATAACTAATTATGATTAGAGACATAAGTAGGAAAATCAACGTAATTTTAATTGTATTTTTATGCATGATGAATCTCCATATTCAGAGAACCTTGTTAGGGTTCGTTTTAAGTATGTGTGTCTCGTGTATGGCAAATCAGCGGTTTTCGTCTGTCCACAGACCTCGGTCATGACCGTTCCACTGATACGGTACTATTTTTGACAATGTGCCGATATCGTATTCAGGAAACTTGTATCCTTCCTCAATTACATAACCTTCGTTTGTATAAATGGGAAAATCAAGTTTGGGGTAAGAAGTTATAGGTTCAATTTCAATCCACACGTCAAGTTCACCGAGAACTGTTTTGTAGAAAAAGTCAGCGGAATGACTTTCATGTTTTAAAATCATGATTGTGCCAGATTGTTTCACCTCTCCGTTGGATGAACGGACTTTCAATGCAATTAATAGATCTTCTGTTGGTGGAGGATTTGAATGTAACTTGAACCACAGACCGTGGATAGAACCTTCGGCTGCACCTTCATTTGGTCCAAGGATTTGGAATGAAATCGTCGGAATTATATTCATTTTATACCTCCGACTAATTATGTTTCACTATCTCCATTGTTCGATTGTTGGTAATACTCGCCTAACACCTCGTTTGCCAGACTTCTTCCGTTTTCAATAACCCGTGCAGCAAAATCAAGTGTAACCTCTGTGATATTTGCTTCTTGTGCACGTTGTTCAATGCGAGTTTGCGTTATTTTTCTCATAAAACCTTCAGGTACTAAGTTTAAGCGTTCCACTGCATCCTCAGTCCATTGAAAAATACTTTCAATGTCTACATTAGCAGAAGCATTTTGTGAGTCGGTCTGTGATTGCATAGCTCTGAGTTCTGGTGCATCTTCTCGGACAGCAGCTGCTTCTCCCATGCTGTCGTCAATAATCTCTGTTGCAAATGCATTCGTAATAGTGCCAATTTTCTGAGAACGTGCAGATTTTTCTATCCGTGCTTTAACGTTTCGTCGCATATAACCGCGAGGTACCGTACGAAGTGCTTTTTTGGCTTGATCTGACCATTGTAGACGGATCCCATCAAATGTCTCCTCCTCAGCAGTGCCACCTTCGTCAATAGCGATGTGTTCAAGTGAGTTTTTGTCAACCATTTGGAAACGTTCTGGTGGAGAACTACATACGGGACATTGGACGGGTTGTTGGTTATGTGCGGCATAACCACATTCGCCACAGATGTATGTTTGGACTGCATCCGCTTCTAAAACTTTTTGTTCAGCGATTTCCTTTGCAACGCGTGTCAGTTTTTCTGATGCGCGCTGTGGCATAATTGCTTCCATTGCTTTATCAATAACACTTTCAGTGATAACGGAATGACCTCGCTCAATAGCAAAACGGTGTACAGCTGTCTTTGCAATACCGCGAACCAGTGGCGGTGCTTTTTCCATACGATCCATAGCCTCTTGCGTCCAAACAAGTGTTTCTTCGGCTTTTACATCAATTTGTGGGAAATAGCGTTGGCTTGATAGAAGCACATTACACGGGGCGAGTCTTAGTAGATTTTCTGCAGTGCTGCCAATATCTGTATCTTGTTCACTATGAACTCCGATTCTACCTAAAACAAGAAGCCAAGGTTCAGTTTTTCGTGTGTATTGTATAATTTTTTCGTAGGCTTTTCCGTCAAGAAGAGTGATTTTCAGTTGGTAGTTGTGTTCTTCTTTTGCGATTGAACGTGCAACCTCAAGGTGTGACTGATATATCTTGGCAAGTCCTGTATCTATTACTTCTTCATGCAGTTGTTCTTGTTCTTTAAATTTGAATGTTCTTGCGGCACGTTCGGTTAGTACGTTGACAACGGAATTAAACACGATGTAGTGCAGATATGGATCATATACACCCACTGCTTCCACTTGTCTGTTGAACTTCTGCCCAAGACTTATTGCAGTCTTCAACCCAGAAAAAGATTCTGGACTTCCATCAATTCCGACGAGAATATTCCCTTTTTGTTCCTCCATTGGTTCAAGGTTTCTCACGATCAGCGTATCTGTTGTAATCCGTCGCACGACGCGTTCACAGACTCCACCGATTAGACTATCCTTGACAGCCCCCATACCGAGTGCACCCATTATTACCAGATCGTAATCGCTTTCTTGTATGTCCTCAACCAATTTGATGTAGTGCTTCCCTTCTGGCATCTTTGGTTCAAATGGAATATCAAATTTTTCGCATTTATGCTTCATCACCTCAAGATAAGAATCCGATATGAGTTGGAGTCCCATAGTGATAAGCGTATCATGAATGCGACGTTGTTTTTCCAGTTCCACTTCGTCTTGATATTCTTCCGGTAAAGTATACTCCATCTGTTTGAAGCGCACATCATGCATTTTTGCTGCGTAGACGTGTGACCCGACCAAATGTGCATCGAATTTCTTCGCGAATTCCACTGCTAAGTCTATGCTGGCATCGGAATAGTCTGAATTGTCAACGGGAACATATATTTTATTCATAATCTTTTCCACACTTTTCAAACAAGGGTATGGATTTATTCAATCTCTACATCATTAGTAGGTTTGTAACGAGAACCGATAATACTTCCGAGTATGTGTGCAAGTATAACTACAGGCCATAAGTAAATCATCGCAGTTTGCCAATCCCAGTGTAAAACAAATCGTCGTATGACAATGTTAAGGACAATCGGAATATATAAACATCTACCCCATGGACGACTAAACTTTTTGTATCGTACCCGATAAAATCCGAAAGGAAAATGAACCAGAAATGCTGCAAAGGAAATAATTAGGTTCAATTCCTTCATCTTTCAAGAAGAGTCTTTACATCCTCGCGAAGACGTTTCATCGCGGGTTTGTGATGACTATCGTAATAATCGTATATTACTCCGTCTGGTGCGACGAGAACAAACTTTCTACTATGTGGAAGTATACCCTCGTGATATGCTGCGGCTAATTTAAATCCCTCGTTAGCCAGTTTGTAAATCTGTGCCTTATCCCCCGTTAAGAAATGCCATCGACTCTCGTCTGCTCCGTGTTGCATAGCATAACGTGAGAGAACATCGGTTGTATCTCGTTCTGGATCAACTGTGAATGATACAAAATTTATTTTTTGTGAGTCAAATTCCGATTGTAGGTTTGCCATCTCCAGTGTCATTTTAGGACATATCGTAGGACAATTGGTAAAGATAAAATCTGCAACCCAAACTTTTCCTGTTAAATCAGATAAGGTTAAGCTATCACCTTGTTGGTTGATTAGACTGAAGTTGGGAACATTTGTTGTTACAATCTCTGGATTAGACTCTGGTTTATTATTAAAGAATGACCATATATTGAATAGGGCAATACTGATGATGATTATGCCTAAAACAATCCACAGTAGTGTGCTTTTATCAATTTTTCGGTTTACCTGAGAGAGGTTACTTGAATAGTTCTCCATTTTATTTGTGGATACAGAAGGCAAATTTTTCCATTTATCCAGACCTTAGTGGGGAGTAGTATCAACTACTTCTGCAGCTGGTTTTTCTATTGCATTGAGACGTGTATCTATAGTAAGATCGGGCATCAGCATAATTACCAGAAAAACACAGATAAGAAATGGTGTAATAACGATTGTTGCCAAAATACCTTTCTCAAATTTAAGGTGCATGAAGTAAGCAGCAACTAATATAGCCTTACCACATGCCAAACCGATGAGTAGTATGGCTTTAATAATAATAGAATATTCTGGGATAGCAATTCCTACTTCAATAGCAGTTAAGATAGCAAGATATAAGAAAATTAACATGTATCTTGGATGTTCATGATGTCCGTTTTGAGCCATATTCATGTCCTCCTACAGTAAATAGATAAAGGTGAAAACCATAATCCAAATTAGGTCAACGAAATGCCAATAAAGTCCTACTATTTCAACCTCATGGTTGAACTCAGCAGTATATCTTCCACGTAACCCATGTATCAGAATTACAATAAGATAAATCACACCACCAGTTACATGTAACCCGTGGAAACCTGTGATTGTATAGAATGCGGGACCGAAAAGATTTGAACCAGAGATAGCACCACCTTTTAGTCCGTGCTCAGGAATTTCAGTGAGTGTTAACCCGTGTTTTATCAGAGCATTCCATTCATACGCCTGTAACCCCAGAAATATGATACCCCCTAAGATAGTTAAACCAAGGAAAGTACACATCCGAGATACGTTGCCTTTCTGAATTGATTCCAACGCTTTTACCATGGTAACGCTACTGCATATTAACAGAAAAGTCATGCCTGCAGTCAGATTAATCCCGAGGATCTCACTTGGTGGAACCCATCCAATTACACCGGCACCAGCTCGGAGTGCGGCATAGACTGCAAGTAGTGCGCCGAATGACATGGTATCACCTATAAGGAAAATCCACATGCCGAGTTTGCCGAGACTATCAGGTGTTAACGATGGTTCGTATACGTCTTCAGTATGTTCTAAAGTGGTAGCTTGTTCCACTATATTTAACTCCTTTTCCAATAATTATATGCTTTGGTAGACATTGTTTGAAACAGCTGCTACAAACGTTAGTCCCCTTATTTAAGATGCATTATATTTCACAAATAGGCATATTAAATTAATGTGTGCCAACTTTAACGCGAGCATCTGCCATTGATGCGATCTCACTGTCAATCTCAAATCCGATAAAGTCACGTCCTTCTTTACGAGCTGCTATACCTGTAGAACCTGAACCAGCAAATGGATCACAGACAACTGAACCTTCTACAGAAAAAATCCTGATTAAATGTCGCAATAAAGGAACAGGTTTTGCAGCTATGTGTCCGAATTTCTTACGAGGTTTAGGTACTGGAATTACTGTTCCAGGAAAACGTCCTTTTTCAACGACAGGCTCGGATGTGTCTATGAGTCCAGTCTGATATTGAAGCCAGTTGTCCACGAATGTTCCTTCTCGTGGGGACTGTGCTAAAATAATTATCTCCATCTGTGGCTTGAGTTGTGGTGTTTTTCTTCCTCCCAAAACCTTTATAATTCTATCCTTTTCTTCAGCTGGTAAATCCCGTTTCCGTACGAAGTGGTCTTGTTTAAATGCTTTTGCTTGACCTTCATATCGCCATGCTAACATATCCCTAATTTCAAACCCCGCATCTTCAATGGCGATAGCTGCGCGATGTGAAAGTCTTGGGTGTGAAAAACAGAGTACAAATCCACCGGGTTTGACTATGCGAAACCACTGTTCCGCGACCGGTTTCAGGAATCGATATAAATTATAACCTTGTGCTCTGTCAAACTTCATTCCAACAGGAAGTCCACCAATAACTCCTTTTTTCTGCCTTGACCTTATCCTCTGTGTATCCCAACTGTCATCCATTCCATCCAAGAAATAGGGTGGATCAGTTAGAATAAGAGACACACTTTGTGAAGTGACCTTGGACATACCCTTTCGGCAATCAATACATTGTACCCAAGAATCACCACTATTTTCCATTGTTACACCGTCTATAGTGCCTTATATGAAAGGCATATATCTTATGTCTTTAATTTATTATGTGCGCGTCGATAATAATAGAAAACACTTCCCCCAATAATACCAAACACCGTAAACGGCATTGACATCATAAAAAGCACACTCCAGTTAAAACCTCTTGCAATCGGTTCGTTAAGGTTTTTACACGCAGGACATGCTTCAAGTGTATGTGGAAGAATTGAAATTACAAATCCTATTATCAGAATCCATAAGATAATATGTCGTATCATGCATAACTCCATTAAGCGAAATATACCAGAAAGTATAGGATGGGCCACAAAGCGACTACATAAATCCAATATATCGTACAAGTTTCCACACCTATATGACTATCTGAGGAAAACCTTCCGGATATTGCCATACCGATTACAATTGTTAACCAAATCACAGCACCTAAAACATGAACAGCATGGCATCCGATAAGCACATAAAAGATTGCTCCATATACACCAGACTGCAGTGTCAATCCTTTTTCAATAAGTTGTATCCATTCCCACCCTTGAATTATCAGAAATACCAGCCCTAACGCACCTGTGAGAATCAGCAAATTTTGGAACAGTTTTACTCTATCCAATTGAATAGAACGAAGTGCTTGAAACATCGTGTATCCACTGATGACAAGAAGAATGGTATTAATACCAGTTACTAATCGTGGCAGTTGAATTTCTGCAAGGGACAATGGGGGCCAAGCAACACTTCCCATCCGAAAAACCAGAAATGCCCCTATTAAACCGGAGAATAACATTGTCTCAGATCCGAGCAAAATTAATACTGCCAATTTAGCGTTACTCAGCGGACGATTTTCGGTCATTTGAAAGTCAGTCTGTACCATCATTCGGAAATTCTACGTGCTCCTCTTTTTTTGAATCTGTCAACGATGTATTGAATTACCATCTCATAGAAGGCAGCACCGATTAGTGAAATACCGATTATACCCACGATGATTGTGGCAATCACTGATATGATAGTCTTTATGACTGGAGGTGCATCTAAACCAATAACAAAGCCTAACATAGTTATTACGAACATACTTACAAAAAGTAGTCCTAATATCAAACCGACTTTTCTATTTCGATTCCTTTGTTCTTGCTCTTTCATTTTTTCTCCTATGACTTTTTATATTTTATCTATTGCCATCATGAGAAATATCAATGGAAGATACAATAATGATGCGTGTAGGACATATCTTGCTGCTTTAAGTGAACTTGTCTTTTGAAAATAGATACCACTTGCTAGGAACATTCCACCAATCAACATAGCAGAGAAAAAATAGATCCCTCCTGCAATGTTGAATAAGGTTGGAAGTAGACCGACACCGAACAATGCCAAACAGTTGATGACAATTTGATGACGTGTACTTGTTCCGTCTGGGTGTATAACAGGTAATAATTTTAATCCTGCATTTGCGTAATCTTCACGATAGATATATGCTATAGCAAGAGAATGTGGTAGTTGCCAAAGAAAGAGAATTGCAAACAATACCCAAGTAGAGCCTGAAAGTGTATTTTGTGCTGCAACCCATCCTACAACTGGTGGTAAAGCCCCCGGTATAGCTCCAACCAGAGTGCATAATGACGTGCTTCGCTTCATCGGTGTATATGCAAACAGATAACTTACTACAATAAGGGAGATGACAAAACCGCTTAATGGATTAACAGCGAACGTTAGATATAGCATTCCACCACATGTTATAATCACACAGAATAGCAACGCTTCAGTTGCATTTAATCTACCTGTGGGTAATGGTCTTTGCTGTGTTCTGGACATCATGGTATCAATATCTCTTTCTAAATATTGATTAAGACCTAATACACCACCAGCTGTTAATCCTGAACCGATTAATGTATGTAAAAACAGCATCCAATTAACTGCACCCTGTGTGCCGAGATAAAAGCCTGCAGCGGTAGTAATCAATATCATCAGTACCATTCGCGGTTTTGTGAGTTCAATATAATCCTCTACCCGCTGGATGAAAACTGATGCTTTTGTCTGAGAGTTTGCGGCATCACTGTTATTTGGTAATGCTGCTGTGTTTAATGGCATATTTTAATCTCATTCCGTAACCAATGAACCGTTGACCGGTTTAGGTACAGTAATAGTTTCCAGAGATAATCTATATAATTTCAACGTTATTACAAAACTACTTACTAACATGAGTGCCCCGACTGCTACGTGAGATGTCGTAATTATATCTGTAAGTAGTGTTGATACTGTTGTTCCGTAAGCTGTAAGTTTAGTAATATAAGCACCAAAACCAAGCAGTAATTGAATTATAAGTAATCCAATTAAAAATATCGTTAATTGCTGTCCGATAGCCTGCACTTCCTTACCACTAATAAAGTAACGTCTAACAAACAGGACTATGTGCAGTGCTACCAAGAATGCAAATAGAAGGTGCGCGTCAAGTCTATTACCTGTATGCCGTAAAACAGCACCGAAAATAAGTTGAATATATATCAGACAAGTAGTAATCAAACTTAATCTGCGCAATTTTTTTGCTGTAATGTTATCAACATTTGTTTCGGACTGTTGCTGATTTTCAATCCAATCAGACGATGTAAATAAACATATTCCGCACAAAAGAGCAAAGAATGCTTGTGCCAGACATGCATGTAATATAGCAAAATTGAGATTTTCTTCTGTTACCCGAAGTCCACCGAGAACCCCTTGTACACTGACCCCGATTAGGGCAGCTATCCCAAGCCATATTACCCACTTACGTGATTCTTTCACAATCAGCATGACTAACATAACTATCGTCAATATCCCAACCAGTGAACCCATTAATCGATGGCTGTGTTCATATAGGATACCACCTACCATCTCTGATAATGGATACAGAAACATATTATAGCCGAAGGTTGTGGGCCAATCAGGGACTGCTAATCCCGATTCAGTGCTTGTTACAATACCTCCAATTACGATAAGTAAGAATGTTGCCCCAGCGGTAAGGAGTGCAATCCGATGTAGCCAAGGACTATAACTGATTTGCTTCATCTTGCTTAATTCCGCGGAGGTAACCTATGTTGATAGGTGTGATCTAATCTACACCTATCATACATCAAGTAGTGACTCAATTAATCTCCTGCACTCGCGGGTGCATGCTCAGGTTGTGCCTGTGGTATCCAATCAGATTCTTCACCGGGAACACTGTATTCATAAGGACCGCGATAGACAGTAGGTATCTGTGCAAAATTACCGTGTGGTACTGGTGTTGGAGCTTCCCATTCTAATGTGGTGACATTCCACGGGTTCTTCTCAGCGACTTTACCGAATTTCATGCTCCAGAAGAAGTTGAATACGAGTATCAATTGTGCAAAACCGAGAGTAAATGCACTCATTGTAATAAAGATATTCATTCCCTCGAACCCTTGCAAGAAATCATAAAACTGTGGGTTAGCAATACGGCGCATATGTCCGCCTACACCGAGGATATGCATTGGGAAGAAAGTGCAGTTAAATGCGATAAATGTTATCCAAAAATGGATTTTGGATAATGTATCGTTCATATAACGTCCATACATTTTCGGGTACCAGAAAACAATACCACCGAACATAGCGAACAGACTTCCACCAAAAACGACATAGTGTATGTGTGCTACGATGTAATATGTATCGTGTATGTATATGTCAACTGGTGTGTTTGCCATATAGATTCCGCTGAGTCCCCCTATTACAAACATAGATACAAATGCAATGCCGTGAAGCATCGGTGTTGTAAATCGGATTGAACCACGGAACATAGTTCCCAGCCAGTTAAATGTTTTTATAGCAGATGGAACCGCAATAAGCATTGTTGTTGTCATGAAGAATGATCCCATTCCTGGACGCATTCCACTTTGGAACATATGGTGTCCCCAAACAATCCAACCTAAGAATGCTATTGAAATCATAGCGTAGACCATAGAGCGATATCCGAAAATCGGTTTACGTGAATTAACTGCGATTAATTCGGATGCAATACCCATACCCGGTAGAATAAGAATGTATACCTCTGGATGTCCGAAGAACCAGAACAGGTGTTGCCATAACAGCGGGTCACCACCACCTTCAGTTGTAGTGGTAAAGAATGTTGTTCCCGCAAGTCTATCGAAGATGAGAAGTGCTAAAGCTGATGATAGGACTGGGAAAGCAAGTAGTAACAGGATAGCAACAATAAATAATGACCAGATGACTAATGGGAGTCTGAAGAATGTCATACCGGGTGCACGCATATTTATGATTGTAGTAATGTAGTTTATTGATCCTACTAATGAAGAAAATCCTTGTATCAACAAACTGATTGCCCATAAGTTTTGCCCCCATCCAACATCTGTCCATTGTGGATCAACAGATAATGGGGCATAACCTGTCCAACCTGCTCCAGCGTGCCCTCCCGGAACAAAAAATCCTGCTGCCATTACAATTGCTGCAAGTACAGCAAGCCAAAAAGAGAGCATATTTAGGATAGGAAATGCCATATCTCTTGTCCCAATCATTAGCGGGATCAGGAAATTTCCGAACGCACCTACCAATATAGGAACAACGACAAAAAACACCATAATAGTGGCATGCATCGTAAATAGCATGTTATAGGTTTTGTCTTCTATTACTCCGTTTGGAAAGTGAGTTTCCATCAATTCCTCTTTTTCCGACTCGAAAATCTTCTCCCACCTTTTATCATTACTTGTGACGATTTCTCCTTCATCAATATATTTTTGAGAAGCACCAATGATGGGCAATGGTCTTCCTGGATATGCCAGCTGCCATCTAAAGAGCAGCGCAAGTCCTCCACCGACGAATAACATGATTAATCCGTAGACAAGGAACTGCTTTCCGATCATCTTGTGGTCAAGTGAAAAGAGATATTTTCGAATAAAACCCTCTTCATGATGATGTTCATGGTGTCCATCATCGTCATGCTCATGTGTGTGTTGTATGGTATCGTTATCGTCATGTGCATGTTCGTGCTGTTCATCATCGTCATGCTCATGTGAAATATTTTCATTTTCTTGCATCTTTATTCTTGCTCCTTTCGCGACTAGCAACTTGGAATTGCTTTTCATTGTCGCTCCAGTGTGCCTTATTCAGGCCACTGTTCCTTGACCCATTCATCATATTTTTCTTGTGTATGTACATAGAGAAATCCGACCATAGTTGTGTGTCCAAATCCACAGAGTTCAGCGCACGGTATTTCATACGTTCCTGGGTCTCTCGCCTGAAACTTGATGTTATCAAGAAACCGATTCGGTAATGCGTCCTGTTTCAACCGTAAATTAGGTATAAAGAAACTATGAATCACATCTTTAGATGTTAAAATGATCTGTACGAGTTTGTCCTGAGGTACGTGTAATTCGTTTTCTAATTCCAGATCATCTTCAGTTCCTATTTCATTATCTGGACCAGGATATATCATATACCAGTTAAACTGTTCGCCTCGGACTTGAACGACATAATCGGGATTTTCAGGTGCAGATTTAAGATTATTCCACTGCGGGAAACTCAACATTGCTAAGCCAAACACAATTACCGTTGTTGCTGCTGTCCAGATGATTTCAAGTTTTGTGCTACCTTCAATGTATTCAGCGCGATGTCCCTCACGGTGTCGGTACTTTATCAGAAATACTATAAGTGTACCCATCACAAGCACAAAGACAACCACAGTTATCCAATAAATGAGCTCAAAGAGTGTATCAACTCCCTGTGCATACTCTGATATATTTGGTGGAAGCCATCTTAGCATTCATTCCTCCTATTCCATAATCGTAGACATAAGTAATCATTAGGTACGCATTTTTATACTGTTTTTGCAGAAGCAGTAAACGTCGCGCCCATGTAAGTCAAAATACAAAACATAGATATTACCAATATAGAAAATTCCCACGTCGGTATATAGCCGTTAGTAGTAGCGGTATCAAAATAGAGACTTTTTCTAAATGCCGCAACCCCGTAAGTTAAGGGATTAAGTTTCATTACCCAAGCCAACCAACTGGGTGCTCCGTCACTTGGAAAGAAAGCACCTGATAGCAACCAGATTGGAATGAGTATTAGGTTCATAATCGCATGAAAACCTTGCGTTGAGTCCATACGCCAAGCGATGATGAGACCGAGGTTCGTTAACCCGAACGCTAAAATAACCATCACACCTAACGTTAAGCACAGAGATGTTAGTCCAAAACGGATACCAATCAGTGGTGCCAAGAAAAGCAGTAGCACACCTTGAAAAAGTGCTAAAGTTGTCCCACCTAATGCTTGTCCCAGAACAACTTTCCATCTCGCTACAGGTGCAATAAGCACACCTTGTAGAAAGCCTTCACGTCGCTCATTTACAACAGAGATTGTAGCGAAAACAGCAGTAAAAAGCAAGACTAAAACGACAATACCTGGATAAAAGTATTCAATATAGGTTGTTTCCTCCGATTTACCTGATGGTTGAAATGATGCACTCAATCCACTACCGATTAGAATCCAAAATACCAATGGCTGTGCAATTGCACTGAGTAGGCGACTCCTTTGCCGGTAAAAGCGAATTATTTCACGACACCAGATTGTTGTGACAGGTAACAGAACATTCACCATTTTGTTCTTCCTTATACAAAAGGGTTCCCTGTTAACTTAATGAAAACGTCCTCTAACGAGGCTTTACCTACACGAACAGACTGAATTTCATTGGGAAACGCTGCAACTACCTCCTTTACAAACTCATGACCTTGTTGACATTCAATGTGTATATAATTGTCAGTTATTTTTTGAGATACTTCAAAACTCTCTGCAATTGCCTGACTGAGTGTATCACCATTTGTTGTCTCAATCAACACAACATCACCAGCAATAGTATCTTTGAGTTCATCGGGTGTTCCGATTGTCACTAACCTACCTGAATCCAACATTCCGACTCGGGTGGATAAATCAGCCTCATCCAGATGATGTGTTGTAAGAAGAATAAGAATGTTTTCTGTTGTTGCAAGCATATTCAGTTGATCACTGAGTTGTCTGCGAGAACCTACATCCAAACCGCTACTTGGTTCATCAAGCAGCAAAACACTCGGTGAATGAAGCATTGCCTTTGCGATTTCTACTCTTCTTCTTAATCCTCCAGATAATTCTTCTACAATGTCCTGAGATCTATCACTGATACCAAACCGTTCTAACAATTCAAATATTCTATGTTTAAGAATCTTACCTTTAAGTCCGTAGAGATGTCCGTGATGTCGTAAATTCTCCGTAACAGTAAGCTTGATATCAAGTCCAGGATGTTGAAAAACAACACCGAGTAATTTTCGTATATCTTTTGTCTTGGTATTCAAGTCAAAACCGAGAATGTCAACACTCCCGTAGGTAGGTTTCATCAGGGTTGACAAAATCTTAAATAGTGTTGTTTTTCCACTACCGTTCGGACCAAGTAAACAAAAAATCTCTCCACGTGATACGGTGAAACTTATGTCATCTAACGCACATCTTGTACCATAAGAGTGCGTTAGATTTTCAACCGTAATTTTATTGTTCACATCTTACTACTTCTTGATTTTCAGAGTGAAATCTTGTTTGACTTCACCCCCAGCAGCGATAGTAACAACTACAGGTTCTTTGTTATTATTACCACAGGTTTCATGCCAGTACCCTAACTTATATTCACCAGGGGGAACATTTTCAAGTGTGAATTCACCCTTTTCGTTAGTCACTGCGAAATATGGATGCGGAACATAAGCGACCCATGCTTTCATCCATCCGTGGATATCGCATTTTACTTCAACCGGACCTTCAGCTGCTTTTGCAGATGCGAGTTTCATTCTTTTTCGATTTTTTGTCTGTTGTTTATTGATTGATGTGCGATTCTTTTTGGTACCAAAGATATGCACATTATGTGTCGCCTTGTCGTTATTCAATACCGTAAGAGCTGTTCCAACAGGAATGATCTGTACATGTGGATTGAATCGGCATTCCTTCTGATCAAGTTCTACCTTCGCATCCTTGTCGAATTCTTTTCCTTGCGTAATATCCATCAGGTAGACAATTGTATTTTTCAATGCCATGTCTTCACCAACGACAAGTGATTCGTCAAATTTTTCAACAACATCACAAACCTTTGGGTCTTTATTTATTGCGATTTTTTTCTTTTCAGGTACTTTACCCTCAAATTTTACAATACCGCTAATCTTTCCACCGTTGTTAACTGCAACGGGTTTATACGCTTCTTTAGAAAAAACGAGTTTATTCATCTCCTCTTCTTCGTGGTCGTCTGCGAATACAATCAGACCGAACCCACAAGCGAGGAGTAGCGCGAAACATACCAACATTTTAGTTTTCATCTTTTTTCTCCTTTATTGGCATACATGTGAGATGCATTAAATTACCATTTTCTCATTAGAAATAAAAACTGCATCCAATGTTACGCCTTTATGAGTAATATAAAATATCAGATAAGAGGACATTTCTGTCACAATTTTTTCTACAACTTTATGTATTTCTCCGCTGTACAAAGCCTCGTAGACCAACTAATATGCCTAACGAGAGTAAAGCCACTAACGGAGGATATATAAATCTTTTGGATGAAGGCACAGGTTCAAGGACGAAGGAGTACCAACTTGAGATTACCCGTTTTGTGTCAACATCACCGTTTGCACCATCCCAAACTGAGAATGCGATTGGTACAAATTCACCTGGTTCTATTTGTAAATCTTTTTTATCATCGGTTTTTAATGCACGTTTAATCCATAACCTATATTGTCCATCCGTGTATTTACCTTCTGCCTGAAGGTCGCCTTGAACTTCTTGAACTTCAGCTTTTGTGATTCCTTTTGCTGTAAGTTCTGTCACAGTGTCAGCAGCAGAAGCTTTCCATTGCCATAGATAGACAGCCTTCTTGCCACCCCAGAGAAAATAAGGTTTTGGGGCAGTTGGATCTTCTGGGATTTTGACTGGAAATTGGATTGCAATTGCGTCTTCGAAGGTTTTGCCAAGATCTTCGTCTTCCATTTCCTCAGTATTATTTGTCCGGTCATCCCATATAAAAAGAAAGGCAACTTCAGTATCATTGTAAAATGATTTTACATTTACTGAATCAATGGTTGGATTAAATTGACGCGGTTCTACAACGATCTGTCCAACCAGTGGAAAGTAACTTGCTTCAAGAGTCTCCCAAGCAGCATCATCTATTGTTGGTAATGTGTCTACTGTATATTGTGATCGAAGTGCATTTTTTCCGATTGCTGGTTCTGGTCTTTTTTCTGGTGCCAGAGATTTGACATAATTGGCAATATGCCAACTTTTTTCTTGAAACACTTTCATTGCTTCAGCATGTAATTGTTTCTGTTCTTCATCTGCTAAACCTTCTGTCATCATATCTAAGATGTCATAAGCGTTTCCCATTTTTTCATCAAGTGAGTTAAATTCTTCATCCTCGGCATCAGTCATTTCAACCTTATTCTCCAATTGACCGTATCGTTGTGCTTCTTCTACACTTAAGCCAAAAGATGCATCTTCAAACATTGGCATAGCGGATCCTGCAATACCACCAATGAAACGTTTGTAAATATCCTCTGTACTGCTACCGCCTCTGAAATTCCAACTTTGTGCCAAATTTGCTGGCCAACTCTTAAAACCCCATTCATCTTGCAGGGTTGGTGCAGATGTACCATCACCGCGCCCCACGTTTCCGTGGCATTCAAAACACGCAAATTGGGCATAAAAGAACTTGCCTATTTCAACACTCTCTTCAGAATAAGGTATTTTACCTTCTAAACTAATTTCTATAGGAGGAGATTCATTCTCCTTAAAGCCTTCATAGAAGGTTTTGATATATGCCACAACTTCCCAACGTTCATCAGCACTTAGTGCAGATTCCCATTCTGGCATTGATGATCCGGGCATTCCTTTGGAAATGATGTCAAATAAATCTTTATCTGTAGGTAGTTCACCACCCGCTGTTGAACGAATTTTATATATTCCGCCAGTAAAATCTCTTGGTTGGGGTAGAAGGTTCTTTGCTGCACTGCCATCCCCGCGTCCTTCAACACCATGACAATGTGCGCAACTTTCCTCATACACCTCTTTTCCTTTTTCAGAGACTTCTGGCGCGTCTTGGGCATAAACCATGATATTAACAGAGAATATGCTAAAGATAATGAAGGACAAGACATAAATTGATTTTCTCATGATTAATGTCCCACCTCACGGTATGAATAACCGGTATATTCGGATAAAAATAGTATTACATCCCATATTTCATCTTTTTCAAGGTGGTCTTCCCAAATAGGCATTGCTGAATTCCACGGTGTGCCTTCTTTGGGCAATCCTGGTCCACCTTTACTAATTCGCCAAAAGAAGAAAGATTCTTGGAAATTTGGGATAATCCCTGGATCCTGAAAATTAGCCGGTAATGGATTTAACGCGTTAGCAAAATGTCCTTGTCCATCAAGATGATCTCCATGACAATAGAAGCAGTTATCATAATATACCTTTCTACCATTTTCAACGTGAGATTTGAATTCTTCTGGATCGTCTTTTTTCAAGTGCCGATAAGGATTTTCAGTATTTTCAAGGACTTCATCCTTGTATGTTAATTCTAAAGGTGGTGACGGATGTGCATCCCGTGGATCTCCTGGAGGACTTGCTTTTTGTGCTATATTTGTATAGGTATATCCTAAAACAAATAGAGGGATCAACACCACTAAAACTATCCTTCGTACTCTTTTATTTTCATCAACAAGCGTTTCAATAATTGGACGGAGGAATTCACTTAATCTTGAGTCCTCAACAGATATGTGAACCAAGATGGCAATGAGAATTAATGCCATATACATTACAATGACACTATTCGGTATAGGAACAGAGATTACACTCCCAACGATAAACCTTAAGAAGATCCAACATGCGATAAAGATTACAAGACATATTGTGAAAAGTGATGGTTTTCTCATGGTCTACCTCCTTTACGATTGAACAATACTGAGATATAATGGATTATTCAGGTGTTACTTCAGATGAATTATCTGTATTAATATCACTTGCTTCTTCTGTTGTAACACCAGTTAAAGTACTTAAATATGCAAGAAGGTTTGCCATATCAACCACAGATAAATCATTGGGAAAGTTTGTTGGCATTGGTGATGTATCATGCAACTTTTTACCTGAAGCAACCATTATTATTGCTTCTTCAATATCAAACGGATCAAAACTTTCTTCACTTCCATCAACCATCAAAACGATTTCGTCATCATCCATAGTACCTGACATATATTCACCAACGGTCTGTACGCCGTCAAAATCAGTAAGTGTCATCATCTTTTTCACATCAATCTTTGATACGATGATTGTTTCCTCCCCAACCTTGAGTGTAACTGTGTCAACACTTTCCTCAACAATATCACCACTTATGGGAGAGTCAGAATCCATCGGTGTGATTGTTAGCGTGAAATATCCATTATCAATTAGATTTACAATGTCCTCTTCATCGATTGGTTCCTCATCAAAATCACTAAAGAGGATAGTGTGTTCCTGTTCAGTACCGTCTGCAGCTTTTGTTCGGACTATAACCTTATCAGTATCCTCCGATACAAGTGTTCCTTCATAGGTTATACCATTTGCTTTCACCTTGACTGTTCCATAACCCGCGACAATTAATGCGTTAGGTAATAGTATTGACTCTTCAATATAACGCATACTGTTTAGTGCTGCAATGTCTGTTAATTCTGGTGCGGTAACAACTTCAAAGTCTTCATTTACCTCACCTGCCTTTGGATTTTCAAGACCTTGCACAACATGACATGAAATACATGCAGCATCTATAAATACCTGTTTTCCTTTTTCAATATCTCCAGGAAGTAACGGTTCAAGTGCTTCAGCAGTTGTTCCCACATCCGCTCTATCTATCGGTTCGTCAAACGGTTCTGGATCAATTTCACCACCTTGACTTTGTAGAAATGCTATGACTGCTTGAATCTCAACCTTAGAGAGTGCAATTGGATTTTTCCATATCTCTGGCATGATACTACCATATCCAGGGACCAAATACTTACTCGGTTCATATAGAGATTCAATAAGGTATTGTTTTGCATTTAAACCGGGTTGTCTGGTCGCTGCGAGTACACCGATGTCTGTCAAATCTGGACATCGTCCCTTTGGTGCTGAAGTGTCTAAGGTGTGGCAAGCACTACACTGTCCTTTGGTGTTAAAGATGCTTTCACCGATTTCAATTACTGCATCTGGGTCACTCCAATCTAATTCGGTTACTGTTCCAGTTCCAGTAGCTGTGCTTGGAACCCAAGCAGCTATAAGCGCAAAAAACCAGATAATAGACAAAGCAAATGTCAACAGTTTCATGACAATTCCCCATACAACCATATTTATCAGAACAGCAATAAGAAACCAGACAGACCAAGGCAGCAAATTTTCAGATCCAATTGGAAATGCTGGAGCCTTCGCAATAAATGCTATAAAACTCACTACCATTAATATTAGACCTGCGATTTTTATGATTGTATTTTTAGACATTTTTCTGTCCTCTAACTTGTCGTTTGTTAGTCATCACTTTCTACAGCCACTTCTGCTTCAATTGGTACTGCAACTTGCTTTTTCTTATCTCCCCAAAGTCCGAGCCAGAATATAAATCCTACAAGAGCAAAGAATATAACCATAATGATTGAAACCATATTCACAGCACTGCTAAGTGACGGTGTAAATGCATCTACAGAGGTATCTTTCATTACACCAAAGATATGCCATCCCTCGCGTAGGCCTGAACGTGCATATCCCATCAAACCCATCAGTGATGTAAATGTAATAGCGAGTAGTATTAGAACGTACTGAGAACGATCTGACATCTGCCCCCAATTGATCGTTCCTGACATAGTGGCTTTTCGATACATGATTATATCAAGGACTGTTACGACAACCATTACACCGAGTGCTACTAAGACTTGCCACGGGGTCAGTACATTTACGCGTACATTAGTTTCGACTGTAAACCCAACAATACCGATAACTACGATTATAACCACACCTAAAAAGAAAATAGCTGAAATAAGGATATTTCCCACACCTTTCCAACCTACAATAGGTGTTTTGCCTGATCGTCTATAAAAGAGAAAACTTAGAAAGGTGGTTAAAATAACGATATTTACAACAGTATTTTTTGCTGTCATCAACCCGAAAAAGCCGAGATGTGGATGGTTTGCACCTCCCATCGCACTAAGCTCTGTTGCGGATGATATTTTGGATAACGAACGTGGGGTCATCCAAATTGCTACACAGATAACAATTACTGTAATCATATAAGGACGAAACCGTGCATATATCTCCGCACCTTTAATACGTCCCATACCAGACCAAAGATAGTAGTTTGCTCCAATAAACAGCACCCCAATCATCACAGCTTGTAGGATAAATAACCACGAGAAGAGACTCCCCATCATGTTAATGCCCATCGTGTTATTGAAATCGTAGATTTCTTTACCTAACCAATAACCTGCAAATGGCAAAGGGATCAATCCGATCAATGCGATGAAATTTCCATTGTAACCCATCCAATCGTAATGTGCTTTATCCTCTTTGGATTTTGCCACGAGAAATCGAAATGCAGCATAGGCTGCTACAATAGATCCACCAAAAGCGATGTTGCCGATGAGTCGGTGTATATTGACTGGCATCCAGGTGAAGTTGTTTATGGCATCCCACACCGTACCCAAAAATTCACCTGTAGTTTCGTCATGGAGCGAGATTACAGTTGCATCAACCTTTGCTGCGGCTTCGGCTGCAGTTAACTCAGGATCCTGGGCTAACATCTCAGCCACCATCTGTTCCTTATTAAAATCTGGTAAGTTTTCCTTGGTAGAATCTGATAACTTCTTGAACTGTGTTGCGGGACTCGTCTGATAAGTAAGCCAAGTGTTTGACACAAACATAATCGCTGTGCCCCAGATGTTTAAGAGCACACCGAGGAAAAGGTGTACCCATTTAAACCTACCCTTCATCTTATCCCAACCGTAGTAATAGATGTAGAGTGTAAAGGTTTCACCGAAGAACAGTATGACGTAAAAAATCATCGTAGGACCGAAGATTCCGCTTAGCTTGCTCAATACTTTGGGGTAGCACCATACTAAAACAAAGACGAGAACACCACCAAGTAAGGCAGTTGTTGAAAATGCTCCCATACAGAGTTTGATGAACTCATATGCCATTCGGTCATACCGTTCTTCCTTGGTTTTCCAACCGATGAATTCAATGATAACAGCAAACATCGGCACACCGAGGATAAATGAACCAAACAACAGATGAAGTTGTGCAGCTATCCAGGCAGCATTGCGGCTTCCTATAAGAGGAAACGGACGGTATTCCTCATCAGTCATGTCTTGTGCGAATGCAGGTACTACTGCAAATAAGACAAAACCCAGCATCACAAGTGCTAATATGAGATATATTCTCTTTAATGTATGAGAAGAACAACAACGCATATCTTTTTCTCACTTATTAGGAACATCTTCAACAGAAAACATACTTTATATAAATACAGTATAGAAAAATCTACTTTTTCTTTGGTTTCTTGAAATCAGTGCTTTTGAAGTCAACTGAAATATCTCCAGTTGCTGGTACTTCAACTGTTGTGTTAGCAGAACCAAGGTCTTCATGCCATGCAATCACACGTGCTCTACCTGCCGGAACATCTTTTATGGTATATTTACCTGCATCTGATGATTTTTCATAATCATCTGGACTAATATAGTTGTCCTTCTCATCCTTTTGACCGGTTACAGTATAATAGTTGCTATCAACAGCAACGATATAGCCAGACATCCATGCATGAATATCACAAGTCAACTTGATTGCTTCTGCTTTGGTAATTGTATATGGGTAGGTTTTGCCTTTCGATGCAATCTGCACATTTGGAGCTTCATTTTTCTCTGCATGTGAGTGAACATTGTGTGCTACTGGATCACTGGAAGTGACAGTAACTGTCACACCGACTGGAACAACAAGAACATGAGGAAGATACCGACATCCCACCTGATCAACTTTTGGATTTTCTTTTGGCATCTTTAGTTCTTCTCTTGCACGAGTGCGCACGGAAATCACTACATTCTGAATACCTTTTCCTTTTGACACTACAAGTGCTTCTGATTTGGCACCTTCTGTAGCAGTAATGCAGTGTTGTTCCTGTGTATTGATTGTAAGTGCAGCACGAGCAGGGACATCACCTTCATAGGTGACTGTACCTGTGATGTTTCCTGCGAAGGCAATACTTGTCATCGTAAATAAAATAAGTAAAGCAAGTATGGTCTTTAGACTTTTCATCGTTTTTCTCCTTAAAATAAATCTTTTTATTATATTAACACTTTAAGTTTTGAAATGGCAAACCCTAAAAAACAAACATCACGGATATCCGTGTCTGTTTAAGGTCGGAAGGTTTTCTTTATATAACCGAGAAGTTCCTGTTGTTCTTTTGGATTGAGGTAATAGTGAAACGCAGGCATATCGTTCTTGCCACCACTTATGCTTTTAAGAAGCTGTGTATCGTCGTGCGTAATCCACAAATCACTATCAGTCAGATCTGCAGGATCTAATTTTTTGAAACGACCAATACGTCCATTCCCTTCACCACTGTTTCCATGACATCCGGCACAGTATCTGGCATATTTGTATTCAACATCTGCCTGATATTTTGTGCGTGGGTCAATCTGTTTGCATAACCATATAAATCCGTTTATCCAAACAAATATCATGACGATTATAATCAGTAGATGTTTCATACAAAACGGATACCCTGTGTAGTGATGAATGGAATCCGTTGCTACACTAACGTCCTAAAGAGATTAAGTAATCACGAACTAACCTAATCTGTTTTTCTGCGTCATCATCCGCATAACCTTCAACTGGCATGTGTTGTCCCCCGACGAGTGGCCACGCCTGTGGCATCGCGGTACCGCGTTGGAATTGCTGTGGATTTTTCATCCAATCAATTAACCAATCCGCTTTAAGCCGCTGCTTCGCCAAGGATAAATCAGGTCTACCCGCCTTGTCGCTACCTGCAGGTATTACTTCACCTTGTGAAGGATGACATGAATCGCATTTTAGTTCGTCAAAAATCTGTTTACCAGTTCGTAATTCTGCCTGAGTAGATGTAGGAAGTTCAATGGTCTCATAAGGGAAGGGTTCATTGTCTAAGGCAGAGAAGTATTTGATAAGTGTGGTTGCATCTTGATCCGACATATCAAATGTTGGCATCCGCACTTTAAGTCCATATCGTATCTCCGAAGGATTCTTGAGGAAATCAAACAACCAATTAGGATAAACTCTTGCACCTTGCGCTTGCAGTGGTGGTGGTGATAGTTGCTTGGTAGTAATTGGATCTAAACCTTCGTGAGCAGTAATTACATTGCTATAGTCTCCACCTTCTCCCTCAATTACGTGGCATCCCGTACAGTTGTATCTTTTGACGACCCGTCTGCCAGCATCAATCTGGTTCTTTCTCTCAACACGATGAGATTCAACTGCATGATCATATATATAATTTAATGGGTATGGTTGAGGTTGGAAACTCTTCAATAACACAGCGATAGACTTTGCTTCGTCATGATCAATCTGGAACACAGGCATACGTGAAACAATGCGGCGCGTTTGATAACGACGTGGGTCTGTGATTTTGCCAATAGTCCAACCGTGCCAACTATGTTCAACATCTTCCTCTAAAGTATCTCCAAAGTCAAGTTCGTCTGACAATTTTGCGCCAAATTCTCCAAGATCAGCACCTACCTTGGATTCATTCTCAAACCCTGGTATTTCGTGACAACCGAAACAACCATAAGTCCTAACAAGTTTTTCACCTTCCTGCTTATCCTCTTCACCAATTGAATCAGAAATTGGTGATGGAGTTTGCTTCTGTAAACTCATTAAATATGCAACTACATTGTCAAGTTCACTATTGCTCAAACGCAAACTTGGCATTGAGGTGTCAGGATCATAATCTCTCGGATTTTCAATCCAACTCCGTAGATAACTCGGTTTGACCTTTGTACCTACACTGTCCAGAGCTGGCGCAAAATCGCTCCCTAAACCATCAACAGCATGGCATGATAGACATCCCACCGTTTTTACTGTCTCTTCACCTGCACTTATATCACTTTCAGATTTCGAATATGTCCCTTGTGAAGCATCTATGGACTGATCGGTAAAATCTTTCAGATAGGCGGTAATAGATTTCACTTCATCAACTATACGTAAAACATCATCTTTGGCATAAGGATATGTTGTTCCATCATCTGTTTTCAGAAGATAACCATTATCCGTTTCAGTGACAATACCAGTACGTTGTCCACCATTTTTGAAGTAGACAAGTTGGGTCATGCCATCTACTGGGAAGAAGTTAGGCATTGTCGTTTCCGGTAAATATGCTTCCGGTTTTTTAATCCATTTTTCAAGCCAATCACCATCTTGCACTTTGCTGCCAATTTTGCTAAGCGATGGTCCAACCTTCTGAATTTTATCAATTGAACTATATCCTTCTACAGCATGACACCCATGACATCCGAGATCTTCAAAAAGATCCATCCCTTTGGTTAGATTGGGTGCATAATCCACTGGCGCGTTTGTTTCAGAATTAACCCCGAAATCTAACTTCATTACACCATCATGACACCGTCGACAATTGGATTCCATGTATCCTTCTAATTCGTCCGATTTTCTTCCAGTGTGTTCATCTAATCCCAAGACAGGCGTTAACCAATATTCTGAATGTGTTAGTGCGTGTGCGGCTTTTGCGGTTAATCCGTGTCCTTGTCCACCGTGGCATGGTGTACAACCAAATTTTTCTACTGGATGTTTCGCAAGAAGGACATCACGATGTGGGTGTGTCTGAAGGACTGAACGATAACCAGTCTCATAAGAAATTTCTACCTCACCAAATACATCCGGGTCAGTAAAGGTTAGGACACCATCCTCAGACAATTCATATTCATCAGCTTCTGCATCAAAACCATCAATTACTATTGTTTCATTACCGGGTTTTACCTTCGGGTGTTTGAGTTGGTGTTTGACAAGGTCTTCACCGTCACCTTCTATTTCAAATGTTTCTTCGGCATCGGGACCATAGCCACTTCTATCGACAGAGAAATGACATGTTGCACACCGATCCGCGGTATAATCAAACTCTTCAAGATAATACTGTACGATTGTTCTGGTTTCTCGAAATGGATTTTCAAGAAGACTACCGAGGAAGGTACGTTTGATTCCACCTACATCTGCTAACTTCTCTTCAAGACGTGTGATTGCTTCAAGTTGTGCTTTATTCGCTTCGAGCGTGACAAGAGATTCTTGGGCAGTTGTTATTGCATTTGCAATTGTATCATCTGTAGGTTTATATTTTTGAGATATAAGATAGGTAGAAAGGGCATTAGTGGGATCACCACTGTTCTGGTAAAAATCGGCAAGGGTTTTGTTCGCATCAGCATATTCAACTTGTGCTGTTAGAACATTGGTAGTTAATTCACCTTCAATTCTTTTTTCGTATTCGTCTAATTTCTCTTTCCACTTTTCAACAGTATCATTATGCGTACCATGGGCTTCATGAAGGCTATGTTGGTATTTATAATTAATAGCATCTGATTTGCTTTGCTCAAACTTGCGTTCTTGCATTGCCTCATCCAATGCTACCTTTTTCGTTTCAACGATTTTCTCCAAATTTCCTAACTCTTTTGTATCTATCTGAGGTGCGGAGGGTTTTTCAGGTGGGTTCTGCTTTGCATGCTCCAATTCTGCCTTTGTCTTATCATATTCATATTGGTAAAACTGCTGCTGGATTTCCTTCCAAGGACGACGCGTAATCATCTCATCCCAGAAACCCCATATCGTCACCAACCCTAATAGAGCTGATAATATAAAGAACAAAGCAGAATAAGATTTATTTTCTGCGGGAATCTCTTTTTTGCTCCTCACGAAATGTATAACCTCCAAGTCATTCGATAATAAGAGAACACATTTACAATAAACCGTTTTTGTCTAAAAAGAAGTCATAGAAATTAAATGTTGAACCAAGGTGACACCCAAATATACTTCACATTCAATGCCAAACGTAAGATCATTTTTATCGGCAATGAAAGCATTGATAAAAACAAAAATGAAACGATAACATATCGAATCATTCCAAGTTCTTGTAAAAATTTACTACTTTTACATTTCCAGATATAAAATATTGGTCCGAGTGCGAAATAACCTGCGACAATAGCAAAACCGAAGAAATTTGCAGTCATATCATCACGAATACCGAAGAGATACGACAAATTTACGTTTGTTAATGGAACGAGTTTATGTGGATCCCAATATTCCCATGGCATAAATATGTTCCAACCTGGTCCTCTCAAGAAAGTACCTACTATCATCAAAACTATCCATAGTATTATGAACCCGAAACTAAACACAGCAAGTGCAAACGGTCGTTCTTTGATTGTATAGTATCCCTTTCCTTTAGGGTTGATATCAATGTACGGAATAGCGATAAGACCAACGATTATAAGTCCGGGTAATACAACACCTGCTATCCACGGATCAAAGTAGACCAACATCTCTTGTAAGGCGAGAAAATACCAAGGAGCCTTGGATGGGTTCGGTGTTTTGGCGGGATCACTCATCTCCTCAAGTGGTGCATCAATCATAATTGACCAAACACCCAAAATCAACATGATGATAATTGCACAGATAAACTCATTGCGACATAGATATGGCCACACGTAAACCTTATCATTCAACGCAGCATCGGATGGAACACCTGTTCGATCAGTTTGCCGTGCCTGCTTATATGACAACCAGATAAAGAAAGGTATTAAAAAAAGCATAGCCAAAATCGGAACATTATCGGGTTTCGTTATCAGCAGTAGTAAATTGTCCATATCTAAATCCGTTCTCCTTCAAAAAGGGATATTACAATCTTCTAAAACTTATACCATGTGAGTAGTCTTACGTATATATATTACTGACAATACTATTTACATTTGCCATAGATTATAGAGGTCCGGATATTCCACCATCTTTACGAACACGCCAAAAATGTAGTGCCATCAACAGACTTGCTACCAAGGGGACAGCAATACAATGCAATATATAGAACCTTAACAACGTTGACGGTCCGACGATAGTACCTCCAAGCAATGCAAATCTGACATCGTTTGCTTGTGTAATGTCTGGAGGGGCAAATGGACCTTCATGTCCTAATACTGGTGTAGCACGTGCCATATTCGTTCCAACAGTTACTGCCCAATATGCCAATTGGTCCCATGGAAGCAAATAACCAGTGAAACTCAGAAAGAATGTGATTAGCAATAAAATCACACCCACAGCCCAGTTGAACTCACGTGGTTTTTTGTATGAACCTGTCAAAAAAACCCTAAACATGTGGAGCATCACAGAAATTACCATACCGTGTGCAGCCCAACGGTGCATATTGCGTAGAAGCATCCCGAAGGGAATGTCAAATTCAAGTGCCTGTACATCTCGAAAAGCATATTCGGCAACAGGTCTATAGTAGAACATGAGCAAAACCCCTGTGACGGCTGTCACAAGGAACATAAGGAAGGTAATACCACCCATACACCAAGTAAAACGGAAGTTTAAAGCGTGGCGAGAAATTCGGGGAGGGTGCAGGTGCAGCCACACGTTTTGCAAAACTTGTAATGTGTAACGGCGACCGGTTTTTTCGTATCCATGACGAAATATTGATTTCCAAATATCAGAATTTGTTATCTTATCTTTTAGCCCTTTATGTTCTTCGTTCATTATTATCCTTTTCAGTCCGATGACGCATTACATCTCATCAGACGCAATCTTCCCCTTAAGTTAGACTTTTAAAGATGCACCAGGGTCACCCCATTGACCTTTTTCACCCAAAAACTTTACAGATTTATCAATTTGCAATTGACCATCCTCTGCCAAAGTTATCTTTACTCGTTCAAGAGGACGTGGTGCCGGACCTTCATAGTTGATACCGTCCCGGTCGAAACCGCTTCCGTGGCAGGGACATTTAAATTTATTTTCAGAGGAGAGCCAACGCGGGGTACATCCTAAGTGGGTACAGGTCGTAAGTAGTGCGTAAAATTCCCCATCTTCGCGTCGGACTATCCAAACCCCAAAAGGTTCTTTTTTATATTTTTCGCTGACGCTACCCGAAGGATATTCTGCTGGAAAACCCGCTTTAAAGATAGATGACGGTTCATACAGAACACGTGGATATAAGTATCTAACTAAACCTGGTCCAAAACATAAACCAAGTGCAGCCGTGAAACTTCCCCAACCGAGTGCTGTGAAAAAATTTCGTCGAGACAACGTTAATGCTCCCTATTTATGAAACACATAATTAGTTTTGCAAAAGTATATCACAGAAATAGATTCTTTGCATGAATTTTGACTGCTTAAAAATTGCATTATCACGGATATCCGTGAATTTTAGCTCTTATATTTCAAGTGTAATTATCGTTTATTTATTCTTTCAACACTATAGGATAGTCCACGATATAATGAATAATAATAAGTTTTGCTTCACCATACGTAACAGAAAATGGACGGGTAAAAACCCGTCCTATATAGGTGTAATATAACAACTACAAAATACTTATGATGTTTACCGAATAATCTTAACATTGATAACAGGACTATCCTGTTGAAATGTCTTACCGTTGATGACTGCGGTTGCTCGGAATTTAACCTGATATGTCTTAGGTTCAAGAGAACTGATTGCTGCAAGATCTACCTCAATATCATTTTCGTTGATAGGTATCGTTGCTTCCGGTATAGTGATGCCTTCTGGCACTGTAATTGGCGTGATGGTAACGATATCGGTAAAACTTCCTCTCCGAACAATACTCATAGTCAGTTTAGCAGTTTTTGTAATCGGTTCAACCTTTTCTTCAGTTTCAGTCTGTGCATTCTCTGCTGGACTCGGATTTGAGACAGCAACAGTTTCACCTTCACCAGTAGCAGCTGCAGGTTCTGTTTCATTCGCTGGTTTTGGGAAAACAATACTAAAACGTAATGGTTCTATAGTCACTATAAATGGTGCTTCAACAACTGTCAAAGGAATCACAGGAGATGACTCCGTATAGTTTTCTCGGTTTACAGTTGCAGAACCGCTAACTGAGATAAAACTTGTACCGGGTGTTGGAACAACGGAAAATTGCTCTCGTCTTTCGACTGTTCCAGCTCTAAGTGAAATTACAGCACTATTTTGTCCAGCAGGTATTGTTGCTTTTCCACCTGTAATGCGTGCAGAAACACCTTGAATATTTAGAGCAATTGCTCCATTGAAGTCATCCCTTCTATCAGCGATTACGTGAAAGTTGGTAGCTTTATTATGTACAACGTTTACATCAACATCCGCAAATGATAGTGTAAAAGGTGGTGTATCCAACACTGTCAAGAGAATACCTTTTGGAGATGCAGTTTCTTCTATTCGTTGTCCACCAACAGCACTAACGCCAACAATGGAAAATGGATGTAATCCAAGTTCTGCGTCTACAGGTGCAGTGATAGTTAATAATGCCTGATTTTGACCAGCAAAGAGTATAGTAGGACTAACGACAAATCCTTTTGGAAGATCAGGAGAATAAAAACGAAGTGCTCCATTAAATCCATCAATACGTGCAACTGATGCTGTCAACATTAGCGTGCCACCACGACTAATTCGGGGATTGTCAGCATTTACATTCAGTCTATATCCTTGTTTCAGCGGACGTATTGTAAGTCTATATGGAAAATTCGCACCTCCTGCACCATTTAGGTCGCGTACAGATATACCGTAATCACCCGCTTCAGGAAATGTAAACCCGATCCGTGCATCGGTTCCACTCGCATCATCATTCACTCTTAAGACCTGTTCTTCAACGCTACCTTCTGCTTCACCCTTTTTATGTGAATAGATGGTTAACACAGGATCCAGTTCTGAACGAAACTGCCGCGCTTGAACATCTAAGACTAAACCTGTTCCTTTTTCTGCCTTAATTGAGAACCTATCTACATCACCGGCTTTTTCAATTCTACCATTTACAGTGATCGGAGTGCCGATTTTGTTTTCTTCTGCTAAAGTATCATTAGGTTCTTTTTCGTTCGTTTCGTTAAATTCCCCGATTGCAAACGGATATGGATTTGTCTCTAAACCGTTGGGTGTGCTGACTCGCAGTTCCTGAATTCCAAGTGATGCATCCGGCGAAATGTCCAACTGTATCGTATTGACTGAACCTAAATTTGCACCAGCAACGTTGACATTGTTTGCAGCACCACGTTTCCCACCAAGTGGAAATACACTTTGAAGATAAGGCAATTCACCTATGTTTAGTCTATATGTGTAATTTCCACCACCTTGATAGCGAACATCACGCAGATAAAGTGTATATTCCCCTTGCATTTCGGTTGTATAATCAATAAATGAATCTAATCCATTTCCGTCCTGACTTTTCAATATCTCAGTCCCATTTGGATCATATAGAACGAGGTAGGTATCTAAAGGAGAGCCAATACGTTGTGCGTGTATGTCACATATAAGGCGCGCGCCCTTCCTTAGTTTAAAACGGAAGAAATCCACGTCATCTATAGATGCTACCGTACCATTAACAGTAACTGGTAACTCAAGCATGTTTGCTACTTCTTTTGTGGTATTCGGTTCCTGTTCCTTAATCTCTGGTAGGTCACCAACAATGAAGTTTTGAGGATTGGAAACACCGTTTGGTGTGATAAGTCGTATCTGGTGGTTGCCAAGTGGGGCATCAGGGGCAATTTCGAAGGAAAGAACTAACCGAGGATTGTTTGGAATGTTTGCTGAAATACCAGAACCTGTAACACGGACCATTGCTACGGGTGATTTTTGCTTAATTTCTGCCTTGATTCCTTCTTTACTGAACCATATCTCCGCACTTTCATTTATATTTTTTCCATCTAAAGTGATTTCAATAGTTTGTCCGCGCTGTGCAGCGCGCGGTGATATTCCAGTCAATTGTGGGGCAACTTGGGCATGTGCTATGCTGAAAATTAGGAAGAGAAACATGACTGTCTGTATTAGAAACAGTTTAGAATATTTGTTGTCTATATTTGCATGCTTGATAAATAAAATCGCTGGCATTTCTCCATTACCTCTTGCAAAAGTGCAAATTTATACTACACAGAAGTATAACCAAGTCAAATTTTAACAATTAGTTTGATGTTTCGTGTTTAGTCAATGTAATCGGTAGAATCTCTATTTCATATATTAGAAAACCTGCACCTGAACAACAATTATTGTCCAAGTACAGGTTTCAGAATGGAAGTTGAATTAGAATATTCCAGTAATCACTTCACCTTTTACCAATTCACGTGGTTGGTCTAAGTGATTCATCACGATAGTGTGCGGATCAATACCAAGCGTATGGTAAATCGTAGCGAGTATATCTCGTGGATGCACTGGCTTTTCAAGTGGTGTTGAACCTGTCGCATCGGATTTTCCGTAAACTTGTCCACCTTTTACTCCAGCACCGGCAATTAGACCTGTATAGCAATAGGGCCAATGGTCTCGTCCATCAGGAGCGTTACCATTACCAGATGTGCTAATACCCATACGGGGGGAACGTCCAAATTCACCAATAGCGAGCACAAGTGTTTCTTCTAACATGCCCTTCTGATCTAAATCTTCAAGCAATGAAGAAACGGCACTATCTAACTTAGGACAGTGTAGGTTTTTCAACGGTCCGAAGTTCGCAGCGTGGGTATCCCATGCTGTAGTATTTGGATTGCCGTTAGCGACAGAGGGCCAATTCACCTGTACGAAACGGGTACCAGCTTCTACCAATCGCCGCGCGAGCAGCGCACTCTGACCGAATGTATGACGACCATATTTGTCGCGCATTTCATCCGATTCCTGTGCCAAATCAAACGCTTTACGTGCCTTCTGCGACAGAATGAGATTATATGCTTTTTCATAATATTCGTTCAGGGCATAGGAATCTGCTACCTTGTCAATTTCTGGCATGTTGGCGTTAATCGTTTCAAGAAGCGTTTTTCGACGCTGTAACCGCATCGGTGGCACTTCTGGACGAAGTGATAGATCGTCAAGATTGATCTCTTTATTCGGATCCTGGAAGAGAAAATATGGGTCATACGCTCTACCAAGGAACCCAGCATTTCCACCTTTACCGATGATGCCACTCTCCTGCATTGGACGCGGAAGTTGCACTGCCGACAACATCGGTTCATCTGGTGGTCTGAACTTAGCGATATGTGCTGCAGCATTTGGATGATCTGCAGGTGAAGGTGGATCAAGTTGTCCTGAAGGAGCAACCTTGTCCGGTGTTTCTCCTGTAACCATCTGATACATTGCAGCTGTGTGATTGAATAATCCAGCCGGCGTATAACTTACGGAACGGATAAGACATGCTTTGTCCATCTGTTGTGCCAAACGCGGCATTGTTTCTGATAACTGAATACCCGGAACATTCGTTGGAATCGGATTAAACTCACCACGAATGTTTGACGGAGCATCAGGTTTTGGATCCCAGATATCAATGTGACTCGGTCCACCTTGCAAGAAAAGAAGAATGACAGAATTGGCTTTGCCCCAACCGTTTAGAGGCTTCGCGGGGTCAACTGTCGTGCTTGCCTTGGCTTGGAGTGACAATACTTGTGGTAGGCTAATGCCCAGCATCGCCGCGCCACCCACGCGGAGAAATTCTCTACGTGAGAACCCATCACATAATCTTCCGGGTGCTTGTGGTAACGATATCATCAATTATTTCCTCCATTTATTTGTAAGAACTTTCGATATGAAAGCACAAATTCGGTTTCGGGCTTATCGGTTGAATAAGAACGCGGGACTATTGATGAGTGCCCACATTAAATCTTGCGCACCTTCTTCTTTCGATTCGGTACTTGCAAGGTATTCAACCGCTGTCTTATATTCGTTTTCCATTGGTAACCGAGCAAAAGTTGCAAGATACATCTCTTCAATCATAACACGATCATCCGTGTTTTCTTTGATGAGTTTAGCAATTCGTCCGTTTGGATCAATAATTGCATTCGCAACTGTCGGACCGTTGATAAGGTTCATCGCATGTGCGAGGCTAACTTCTGTTGTTCTTTCACATTCACAAGAACTTTCACGTTCTGGACGACCAAATAATTTCAGAAATCCATCATCCTTCACTTTGCTATCCGGTAATTGAACAGCTCGGAAGTCTTTTGGTACACCTTGAAACTTCGGTTGGCTACCGGTAGCAACACCGATCGCATCTAACAACTGTTCTGCTGTCAAACGTCGTGCGATAGCGTGTGAGAAATTAATTGCATCCTCTTTATTCCACTTGTTCGTCTTGATACTCTGTTGATATGTACGAGAGCGGGCAATTGTTTTCATGATATGTTTAATATCAAATCCGCTTTCAATAAAATCTTTTGTCAATGCATCAAGTAGTTCCGGATTGCTGGGTGGATTACTGGATCTGATATCATCAACAGGTTCAATGATACCACGTCCCATAAAGTAACTCCAAATACGATTCACACCCGCTTTTGCAAACATCGGATTCTCAGAGGATGTGAGCCATTCTGCAAGAGACTCGCGCTTATTGGTTAAATCTTCTTTTGTCTCACCAAACGGGACAGATGGTGGAACAACGGCTAATGTCCTCGGATGTTTTACAGGAGTAGGACTGAAACTGGCGTAGACAACTTCTTCACCCGGTAATCGACCGTTTTTCACTTTTACATCAGAGAAGAATGCACCAAATTCATAATATTGATTTTGAGTCCATACCTCAAATGGATGATCATGGCATTTGTTACATGAGAAACGAACACCAAGGAACAGTTGTGTTGTATTTTCCACTGCAGCGGTATATTCTCGAGAAACTCGAAAATAATTCGCAGCTGGATTTTGATACGCACTACCTGTTGCTGTTATCAAGTCATGGACAAACTTGTCATAAGGACGATTTTCTGAGATTGACTCGTGTATCCACTGTTGGAAAAGCCACATGCCGCGTTCACCGAGGAATTTACGGTTTGACTGCAATAGGTCACCCCATTTATGTGTCCAATGGTCAACATATTCTGTGGTGGCTACCAATTCATCAATCAGTTTTTCACGTTTCTCCTTAGAGGGTGTTTCATCCATAAGGAAACTACGCACCTTTTCAGGAGAAGGTGGGAGTCCTGTCATATCAAAGTAAATTCTACGAACAAACTCTTCATCTGTGCAGAGTTCTGAAGGTAAAATCTTCAAACGTTTCAGTTTGTTGTGGACATGTGTATCTATATAGTTGTATTCAGGAGTTTTCACCCATTCATACCCACTACGATCACCCATGACAATGATACCGTTTGTGCTATACGCACCTTCATATCGGGTTAGGATAGCAGTTTCTCCACGACGTTCTGCAGTCACAACACCGTCATCCGTTACCTTAGCTACCTCAATCATACTACTTGTGAATTTTGCTTCACGGGTGACATCACGTGTTGAACCATCGGGATAGTGGGCAATCACCAACAATTGCTGTTTAGTACCAGGCATGGATAATTCAGCAGAATCTGGAAATACCTCCAACCTTTCAACACGTTGTGTTTTTTCAACATCTGAGACTACACCTTCACTAATCCACTGATGAATAAGATTATAATCACGCGAATCTGGCACAATCACCTGACCACCTTTATGAGGCACTTCAGATGTCGGTTTGAGCAACATAAGACTCTGATCTGGAAACGCACGATTAAATCGTCGTCCAGTTATATCTTCAATCAAGAGTTCGTAGTCGAAATCTGGATCATAACCGCGTAGTGACAATTTAAAACCATTTTTTCCTTTTGCTGAACCATGGCACGTTCCATTATTACAACCCGCATGGCTTAGAATGGGCATAATATCACGCACAAAACTCACTGGTGGAGCATCCATACTTTTTACAGCAACCGGTAATTCAGTTGTGATACCTTTTACCGATACAACGATCTTTGTCGTGCCAACTGTCATTGGAAAAATATAACCATCTTCATGCAATTTAACACCTTCTGAAGCAGGTTTTAACTCTGCCCATGAAGTTACATCTACCCAATTTCCATCCTTAGTTTGTCCCGATACAAGCACACGTCGACCATCTCGCGCATGCTCCAACGTCAACGACTCAGGATGAGTCTTCAACGCTTTTATGACGGGCATTTCTACACTCGGCACATTCTCCTCCATCTGACTCCAACTTGATTGCTGAAATACCAAACAGCAGGAGAAGACGACAAGGAGTGTTACAACCAAGTAATAACTGAGTTTCACATTAACCTCCAAATGTGGTATGAAACTTGTTCATGTGGTAGGACCACTAATTTATAAATTAACTTTGTTTTTCTCTCTTACCTCTGGTTTTTTAATTCACCCCACACTACTGGTAACTTACCGCGTGAGGAAACATCTGTAAATTCCGATTCACTCGCTAACCAATTAATTATGTTTTCAGTTACTTGTTCTAACTGGTCTTTACTTTTGTTGTTGTTATGGTAGTTCGGAAGCCGCCAATTCATATTAAACACTTTTCCGTCGCCTGCTTTCCAATAGCCAAATGCCCCAATCCTGTCAGCATAGTTTGTTCCACCTTCCCATGCATGAGCAAGGGTAGTAAAATTTTTAGCAAGACTGTCGAAATAGTCTCCACTCTTAGGAAATCCCGTTGAATTTAATTGAACCCAATCATTAAGTTTAGGAGCGTTACCGTCAACATTCTCAAGTCCTTCAACCAAACCTAAATCAAGCGTTTCTTTTAAAACAATAATGCCAACGTTACTACCATCATCAAGTTGAGGACCAAAAGCACGTGGTTGAGCATCTTCAAGCCCCATCGGTGTGGCATAACTGAATGCCTTGCCAGTTAACAAGATTGCCCCTCCACTTTCAGCGTAGTCAAGCAGGGCATCAATTTCTGCACCGGACAAAGGTCCGGGATCGGAATCACCCTCATTCCACCACACAACTCCAAACTGTTTTAACTTTGCACTATTAATATCTTTTTTTGCCAATTGTGTTGTATTAAACGTATCTTTAGCAAACTCCAATGCAGGTTTTGTAAAAGGTCCGTTTTCTCCAAGATAGAGAAACCCCACTTCAATTTCAGTATTTCCTATATTTAAACCACAAAATAAAATTATAGTCAAGCAAAATACAATTTTTTTAATCATTTATTACTCCTCCCAATTATCGTACACAATTTCTCCATTTTCTCTTGCCCATTTTTCAGAAAACCCAACATGAGAAATAGCATTTTGACTACGATCCAATTGACGTTCTGTTTCTGAAGCAATTATTTCTGGATCAAGTTCAATAATCACTTTCACTTTAGTCTGGTTAGATGCATAAAATACTATCATAAATATTTTATCATTTCTCCATATTCTATTTAAAGATTCGTTTCGTTTTTCGGGTGGTTCCTTAAACATTCTATCAAACTGACCTGATCCGCCCTCTTTACATGATATGTATTCATATAATATTGAAGGATCATTAGGATCATGGGCATCTGCATGTCGTTTGGATGTTATCAATGTGTGACCTAGTATATCTGCGATAATCATTTCTTTTGCAAGACCCGGCTGCAATAGATTGTTTATTCCTACTTTCCGAGCCAATTCTGATGCTCTTAATATCAATTTAATGATTTTTCGATATGTTTCTTGAGCCATAATCTCCCCTTTCACATTACTGTAAAGTATTCAAAATGAATTGTAAGGACATATAGTATGAATTAGCTATTTCATATATCAATCATATACATGTCTTACTCAATATTAACAGTTTGGTATCAACATATTTAAAATAAACTCTTACAACAATCCTAGTAGTCTTTCATTTGCAACTTTAACGAAATCTTCTTGAATCTCAAAAGCAATATAGTCTCTATCATATCTTTTACAAACTACAGGACAGGTTCCAACACCTGAAAAAGGATCTAACACTATATCACCCATTGAAGAACTAGCAAGGACTATTCTTTCAATTAATTTCTCTGGTTTTTGTATGGTATTTAGTGCTTCTCTACAAACTAATTCCTTTGACTTATAAGTTAATTGTTTTATATCACCCCAAACATTTCCAGGATTCTTTCCATTGGGATTGAACTTTGTTTTTCCAAATTTACCATTTGTTACAGATGGAACATTTTCACAACGAAGTCGATGTTCTAGTTCGACAAGTTGAGGCACTCTGATAGAATCAAGATTATAGCATTTTGGACGATCACCTTTAATAAAATAGCAGATAATATCGTAATTATTGGTGTAATTGAGTCTTCCTTGTGCTAGTCGACTTGGTTGGTACCATACAATTTTCGATCTAAGGTTTAGATATTTACGGTAATCTATAAAGTCTATACAGTCCGATTTACCAAACAGATACATCGCACCACCATTTTTCAGTTTTGGAGTAAGTCTTTTTATAAGCATTAAATTAAATTCCTGAATTGAAGGAATTTTATCCCACTCCTCATTGGTAACTCCATAAGGACCGTCACATACAATAAGATCAATTGAGTCATCTTTTACTTCATTGATGAGATTTAACGAGTCTCCACAATAAATTGTATTAAGTTTTAACATTATTCAATAAAATCCACTTACTAAGAGATGGATTCCTCCTAAAATACATTTAGCGTTCCTAAATGTTCAAAATCAACAAAGGCACCTACAAATTACATTGGTCCAACACGTTCAGGACCTTTATCCATTGAGAACATTGAGGAATCAAAACTTCTTTTTATTAAATCAAATTTAATATCTTGCTTATCGGTAGTATACCATAAGTTAGTAAATTCATCAGGATCATCTACCAAATCGTAGAGTTCTCCTTCTTCGTGTCCGTGATATACTACTAACTTATAACGTTTATCTCGATACATTGTTGCGAAGGAATGATCACGTTGATCAAGGGCATCATAGTATTCACACCGAACGAAATCACGATGATGATTCGTATCTGACTCACCTTGAAGGATAGATAACAATGACCGTCCATGCATCTGTTCAGGTATTGGTAATCCTGCTAATTCCAATAATGTTGGGGTTTTGTCAACAAGTTCTACAAGGGCATCGCTTTTTAAACCATTCTCAAAATGCCCTCGCCACGAGAAAATTAACGGGACTCTGACTAAGCCTTCATAGAACCGACATCCTTTTTGAATGAGGCCGTGATCACCTAACATCTCACCGTGATCACTTGTAAATATAATTACTGTGTTTTCTCGTTGTCCTGTTTCATCCAAAACGTTTAGTATCCGACCTAACTGATCATCAATCAGTTTAATCATGGCATAATATGCAGCTGTCAGTGTCTTAGAATCTCTTTGACCTACAAATTTAGGTTTCGTCTTTCCTTGTGGTGACTGAGGTATAATTGGATTCCGAATATCTAATTCATCAGGTGTACGAACTTTTGATTGGAAATCTATTTTACTCAGTCGGTTTTGTTGTTCTAAATCACTCTCCTTAAAGAGTGGTTCTGGCATGTCTGCTGGAATAAACTGTTCTCTATATGACTGAGGTGGATTGAACGGAGGATGTGGGTCATATATATTAACACTCGCAAGCCATGGGGTATCTCGTTCCTCACTAATAAACTCAATTGTCTTTTCTGCACACCATGTCGTTTGATGTAATTCTGTTGGAACACCTTCAGGATTTTGGGTTAACTCGCCAAGTATATATCCTTTTGAACGAACCCAATCAGCGTAATCGTGACCTTCCTTCCAGTCATCTCGTGGTGCATGGCTATATTGCCAATACCGATAACCATCGTCTGCACGTGGCTCTATTCTACGAAAAGCACTCGCAAGATGTAATTTTCCAATCAATCCACAATCATATCCGATGTCTGCAAGTGTGCGTGTGATAAGTGGAAATGTATTCGGAAAATAATCATTCCCGTTACCATTGACATGAACCGCACTCGCATACATTCCCGTCAAAAAACTTGCTCGACTCGGTGTGCATATTGGACTTTGACAATATGCATGTGTAAATGCAACACCTTCAGCAACTAAACTATCAATGTTGGGAGTAGATACGTACGGATTCCCTAATGCTCCTATTGTGTCGTATCGCTGTTGATCTGTGCAAATCCATAAAATATTTGGCGTTTCAACAGACATATTCGTTCATTTACTTTGCAGTAGCAGTAAATCCTGCAGTCTTAATTACATTGGTAAGTTCATCAACCGAAACGCTATCCTTCCGCACCTTAATAACCGCTTGATCTGGTAGAGAAACTTCAGCACTGATAACGTTTTGGTGTTTTGTAAGTGCATCCTGCACTTTTTCAACACAAACCCCTCACGTCATACCTGATACTGCCAAAGTAAGTTCCTCACTTGCATCGGTTTCTATTGGTACTGACATAAAAATGTGTAATTGTTTACCAGAAGTTGCATCAAAGATACGGATCTTACCATCGAAACCACCCGTAGCGAGTTGGGTTCCATCAGGATGAAATGCAAGTGCAAATACTCCAACGGTATCACCTTGCATGGACAATAACCGTTTACCATCTGACACGTTATATACACGTACTTCACCTGCGGAACTTCCAACAGCAAATTTGCTGCCATCTACAGAAAACGCGACCGCATCAATTGATCCACCTTGTGCCTCATACGCTCTAATTAGGTTAAAATCTGTGTTTCCTACATCCCTGCGAGTTTCACGGAACATTTTGTATAACCGTGGAATTCTGTCTTCTCCGACACTCAAAACTTGGTCGGCATTTGGGTGACGTGCAATCGCATTAATTTCACCATAACCTTTGTTACTGGAGTTTACATCGTCAACAAAAGATCCTGTATCAACCTCCACCAATTTCAGCGCAGTATCACGACTACAACTAACAAAATGGGAACCGTCAGTAGAAAATACCGTACCGAATACCCAATCACCATGATTGTCGAATTTCACAAGTTGCTTTTCATCTGCGATAGAAATGACACGCACCGTATGATCCGATGAACCGAAGGCTACTCGACTGGAATCTGGGGCAAATGAGAGACCATAGATGGTATCATATGTGGAACGTATTGTTTTTGTGAGTTTATTTGTCCCAGTGTCCCACAACTGCACTTCACCAAATTGTGCCGGAGAACCACCGGCAATACCGAGTATTTTTCCTTCATCTGTGTAGACAATTGATTGAATGCGACGTGCTTTACCTACCAATCGTGATTTAATGTCATAAGTCTTAGAATCATACAATATTACTTCGCTGACTCCTGATACAGCAAGGGTTGTACCATCAGGAGAAAATGCAATTGCAGAAACAACGGGTGGAACTGTATATTGTGGGTAGTTTCCCTCTCCCATTTCATCTGTTACTTCAGGTGTGTCGTCTTTAGCACCTTCAAGAATCCAACGTCTAAATAGATCTATTTCATCTTTCGTGAGAGGTTCTTGGTTCTGTGGCATTGCGGGTGGGTCACCAGAAATAAGTTCAATGATGAGACTTTCATCAGGTTTTCCGGGGATTATCGCTTCGCCTGCCATACCACCAAGCTTGAGTTCATCATAGGATGTTACAATCAGATCTGCATTTGCATCACCAGGATGATGGCACCCTTGACAACTCCGTTTAAGTAACGGAAGAATCTGTTTATGATAACTCACAGGATCTTCTTTTCCATGATTGTCTGCACTTACAAATGGACTCCACACGACAAAACAGAATAGAAAAATCACAACATAATTCATTAACCTTAATCTTGATACATCCATATTGTTGAAACCCTCCAGAAAAAACGAAAATATCCTATTGTAATCTCCGACGCAATTGATTAATTGGTATATTTTTAGGTAATTATACAACATTTTTGCCATAGAATACAAGTAAAATGTATTATAAGGAAACTGACCTAATTTTCTATAATGGTCTAAATCTTGAAGTTAGGATCACCGGAAATGTGTTGAATAAATTGAGTGATCAATCAAAATCAGTTGCAGTAACTGATGAGATTGATCGGTCATAACTTCGTGTTGCGTCTGAATTTCTCGGTGGATATGATCCTCATGTGTGGCGCGATGTTACTCTATGGATGAAAGCAACTGAGAAGGTACGTGACACATTGGTAAATCAGACCGAAAAAATGCACAATTCTATCAGGAAATGCACAGAAATACATGACATCATTGAATAAATTATATCACGACCTTTTACTCCTTACCGCGCAAATGCCAGCTAAACGTAGAGTGCTTGTTACAACGCACGATGCCTTCGGGTACCTCGGAAGTGCCTATGGATTTGAGGTGCGTGGGTTATTGGGTATAAATACAGAAGACGAAGTAGGTATCGCAGATGTAAGAGAACTTGCTTCATTTATTGTATAACGTGGAATTCCAACAATGTTTGTTGATACCTCATCCTCATCACGTGGAATCAGGACCGTACATGCATGAGTTCTTGCAAAGGGATTCAGAGTAGAAATCGGTGGTGGTCTTTACGCTGATGCAATGAGATCTCCAAGAACACCAGAAAGGACATATATCGGTATGATGCGGTTTAACATTGAAACAATCGTGAATTCGTTGCAATCTGAGTTAGCATATCAGAAGTAGTGATTATGTAATGTGGAAGGTTATTGTAAATTGGTCTTAACCTATAGTAATGAACTTTCAAGTTCTTCCACCGCCTTAATTGCTTCCTCAATCTCTCTTCTGTATACATTTACGATGATTGCATGGCTAAGAGGATTTAAGACACAAGTCCGATATTGTTCAATTTTATTGATAGTTAAATTCTCTAAAAAAGGACTTCCATCTTTTTTCTTACCGGTTTTTATTGGTTGCCAGAAATCTTCAGTCGTTAATTTTTTCGGGTTTTCACAATATCTGACCGATAGTTTCTGCTTTTCACAGAATCTTTTGATTATCTCTTCAAATGCTGTTCGTAAATATATTACGCTTGATTTATAGTCGTTGTCATTAAGGTATTCTTTAGATTTTTCTAAATATGGTCTATCTTCACTACATACAGGTATTTCGTATTTGTCGGTTGCCTTGAAATAGAACTCAGTATATTTCCAATACTTTTGATCTGTGCGTTGCTTGACAATCTCGTACCATGCCTTATCGTAAGTTGTTAAGAAGATTTGGTAATCATTGAAGTAATCTTCAAGGATATCTAGGACTGGGAAGCGGTTAGACATGTCTAAACCTATCAGGACATCATCAAGCACTAGAATTTTCAGTTTGCTTTCTGGTTGAATCCAAGTAGACGAAAGATAGATGGCAATACTGATCGCCGATAATTTTGCCTCATTGAGGAACTGATGATGTGCCGGTATCTGTGTATCAAAGAATTCGACTTTCAAGAGAATCTGCTGATTATCAAGAGTCTTGTCATTTCGGTTGTATGTAACTCCCTGAAAATCAAAATCTATGTCAATATTATATCCGAACTTGCGTAGAATATCGGAAGTGGTTGGACGTAATTCTGTTAATCTGTTTGTTAATTCTCTATTGAAATTCTCTATCCGTTTTTCAAGATTATCAATTTGGTTTTTAGCATTTTTTCGCGGATAGGGTTTCTGAATTTCATCCCAATCATCGGCAAGTGTTCGATCAGTTAGCGGGCTTACAGTGCTTGCCATAAGTGTTTTAACTAATAAATCGAAAAGATTCACAGTATCATTTTTGTGATGTAGATAGTGAGTCTCCAACAAGGCTTTGTAGTCAAGAAATCCATTTGACTTTGATGCTTCAGTAATCAACTCATTATTTGTTTCTCCTTTTACGCCTTGAGACCATTCATAAGTATCCTTCTTTGACCATTGGTCTGCGCGGAGAGAAAGTATGATATGACCTGGATCTTCAGAAAATATGTTTTGATGACTTTCAAAATCATTGCGTTTGTTACTCTCGTCGTTACTGTCCTTACTGGATTCAAGAAAATACTTTAGCGCGAGATATAGTGATGATTTTCCACTCCCGTTTTCGCCGTAAACCAGTAGGTTTTTTCCTGTTTTGCTTAGATTTATTTCATAGGTTTTTGGAAATGCTCTGAAGTTTTTAATCTCAATGTTGGTTATTTTCAAATTTTACCCTCAATGATGCGGACCAGTTTTACACTATCTAAAAAGAAAAGGTTGCGCCGGATCGGATGTGTTTTTTCATAAATAAGTTCAAAGATGTCTCTAAAAACCTGCATTTTATCACTCTCTATATCTTCAACTGGAGGCAATTGTTCCTCTAATAAAGGTTGAAAGAAATGTTTGTCACTTGCATGAAGTTCCTCACGCAGATAAGCCTCATAAACTAAGCCATCAATGATTCTCTCAAAATATCCGAGCATTATGTGGTCACGGGAATGTGCCAAATCCTTACTATTAATCGTTGGTTGATGCTGGAGATATATTAAGTAATCAACAATTTTGCCGATCAATGCCTTCTGCTCTGACGTGACATCAGGAATCGGAATCTGCCGGATATACTCACTTCGCGCCCGTAGATAATCGATTGTTAATTGGTTCGACACCTGCGAATAAAACCACTCTACAGTACGGGAATTGAGAAGACCACAAAGCCACGTTTCCTCTGTAGGAATAAGATAGGAAGTATTCCCATAATAATAACCAGCAGTATCAACCGCGAAAGTCTGATGATTATAGGTATTTGGACACACCAGTTTAGGTTGTGCAAAACGTTCTGCATCGTCAAGAGATGCTGACAACTCGTACCATTCCTGTTTGCCTTTTCTTTTGCTCAGAGGTCCTCTATATTTTTTTAAGTATTTCAGGATTGTTGGATAATCGTTTATTGCTATCCCACGATGAGCAAAGATTAGCCACTGCTGCGGTGTGTCAACATACCAACGTCTGAGATCCTTTCCATGCAAAAACGGCTTCAAAATTTCAGTAGATGAGGTGTGTGATGCTATGAGTTCATCCCGTGTCGTTTTATTTACAACAAACGCTTCGGTTGGGGTTGTGTTAATACCGAACGCGGATTTTGATTTGATGTATTCACCTAACGGAATCCCTGCATTCCGAAGTTGTTCTCGTAAATTTATTACATTCGGCGATTCAATGGGATGTCCATCGGCATCTAAGAATATTTGTGTCTTGGGGTAACGGGTCCGCCGACGTTCTGTCAAGAGGAGCGCGATGTCTTCTGGTAATTTAACACTGTATCGCTTCTCAAATGCTTCAACGTTTTTGTGACCTGACCGGAATCTGGCAGGGATGTCAAGTCCGTTTTTCTTTGCTGTAAGAATATCTGTTTTGGCTTTTTCCCATTCTTTCAGACGTAACCATGCTTCGCCACGATTGTAATATGGCATACCATGTTTAGATTCTAACCTTATCGCAGTAGTGTAGTCTTCAATAGCCTTGTTAACTTCTCCATTGTTTTGGTAAACAATGCCCCGATTATTATAGGCATATACATAATTCGGATTCAGTTTTATTGCGTAATTATAGTCTTTGATGGCAAGGTTTATCTCTCCTTTTTTGAGGAATGCACTGCCCCGATTGCAGTAGATGTCTGCATCATTAGGTTTGAGATGTATTGCTTTATTATAATCTATAATCGCAAGGTCTATCTCACCTTTGTCATTGTAGGCATTGCCCCGATTGTAGTACGTGTCTGCATCACTAGAATCTAGTTCTATGGCTTTGCTGTGGTCTTTGATAGCAGAGTTAAACTCGCCTTTTTTGTGATAAGCATTACCTCGATTGATGTAGGCATAAACATGTTTCGGATCTAATGCAATTGCTTTGTTATAATCTTTGAAAGCAAGATCCAGTTTACCTTCATCGTAGCAAGCTAACCCTCGATTATTATAAGCTTTGGCGTAATTAGGTTTCAGTTTTATCGTTTTATTATAGTCTCTAATAGCAAGGCTAAATTCGCCTTTTTTACTATATACCACACCACGGTTGTAATATGCAAAAACATGATACGGATCAATCTTAATTATATTTGAGTAAATTGCTATAGCTCTGTCTAGTCGCCCAAGCATTACTTGAACATTTCCTTGTTGCAACACTGATTGCGTTTGCATCTTTTGGATGGTCTTTCGGATTCCAACCACCACATTTTGCCAACCTTCGCTTTCATCCATCCACTGAGTAAGAGGCATACCTTTGTCTGGAAGAACTTCAAATTTACTAAGTTGATGATATAACCAATCGCAATGCTCAAGGACTATTGGAATAACCCTAATCTCTTGCTTTATTGCTTCTGCTAATTCCTTGTTGCAATTTTTAGATGCAAGACTGGCAGCAGAGACAAGATAAAGCAACAAATCTGAATCAGTAACCTTTTTGAGAATATCTTTTTGAAGTGCCCCATCTCCAGGCGTGAGTTGACCATCGTCCCATGTTACTAACTCGTTCTGCTGTTCCATTACAGCAAGACGTTTGCGTAATTCGTCTTTTTGTGCAGTATTCTCGTGTGAGTATGTTATGAATCCTTTTAGTGGTTTACTCAAGAGTCATGTCCTCCATAAACGCAGGTCGTTAGTGATAATAATAGCATATCCAACCAACAAATATCAACAGAATTCAATTAAACTCCAGAGGTATTTAGATTATTAGATTTCTCTGTTAACGAATGTTACGTTAGAGTATATCTTGTAGGTTAGGTCGAGTTTGCGAAATCCATAGGTGCCAATTTAAGGAATTTATATACATTGAAACCTTCTTCAGTCCCGTAGGGACGATATGTTTGTCTAAATGCTTTGTACTACGCATATCGTCTCCGCCAAATACCATATGGGAATACCACAAGCGTATTCGGCGTTGATTTGGGGGAACACCTACAGGCATTCATACCGTTGATTTCTTGATTTACCGGTCGCGACAGAGCAATGGATAAATCCGGAATCGGAGTTTCCTTCTACAATCAAATAGTGTAAAGTTATCTGTAGAAGCTACTATAATACCTAACTATATAATCTATAGCACAACTCTAAAAGTTTTAGAGTCAATCCTGACTAAAATTGTCATATTAAGTTCATAAACCCAATGCTGATAAGGACATGTAGCCTTATACAAAAATTGACATAATTATGATTGACTCTAAAAACTCTAAAGTTTTACATTTATAATCAGTCAATTGTAGCGAATATTATAGTAAAAGTGGATACTTAAACGTATGATTTGTACCGAGGTGAATCTTACTGGGAAAACGAATGAATCTATTCTACTTGGTATCTATCCACCGTTTAGAAATTCAACTATTAAATGCCTCTAACAACATATTTCTTTTTCGTTGACACCTACTCATTTATTAATGTATACTTGCATTATATATTGATAGATCACATTTCTTATTTTACCATGAGCACATTTGAGGAATCTTATTTATGAAAACAGTATCGAAACAATACTTACACATTTCCATTCTAAGTATTTTATTTTTTAGTCTATTTTTTATCATCTTATCAAATAAAACTGAATCGCAGGATGCAGAGAAAACCTACAATATTGATGCAGTCCATTCAGCAGTTTTTTTTCGAGCAAAACATCTGGGGGTCACCTATAATTACGGTCGGTTTAACGAATTCTCAGGTAATATCACGTTAGACGAATCCGACATCTCCAAGAGCAAAGTTGAATTAGTCGTGAAAACAGCCAGCGTTGATTCTGCTAACGCAAAGCGCGACCAGCACCTCAGAAGTCCTGATTTTTTCAACGTCAAACAGTTTCCCGTTATCACATTCAACAGCACAAAGGTTAGCAAAAAGGAAGGACATGACAAGACACTTGAGGTTACTGGAGATTTTGAATTACACGGTGTGAAAAAATCCATCACCGTTGATGTTGAAATTACGGGTAAAGCAAATAATCCTCAGGTTGGAGAAATAATCGGATTCTTAGCAACCTTTGATATAAAACGTAGCGAATACGGTTTCAACTTCGGTTTGGAAAATATTAATGATGAAATCCAGATTACGGTGAGTATAGAAGCTAGAGTAAAATAAACATTCTAAAATCCATTAAAACTATAGAGCGGAGTCATATCAGTGCTAACCTTCAATCAGATGTTTATTGGTATGCTTCTGCCTGCTATAGTCTGTGGAATACTTTTTGTCACCTATGTATATTTACTGAATAGAGATAAACAAAGACGACAATTCCAATGGTTGGTTGCTGCAGCACTTGGAATTGGATACATTATTGGACATATTGCATTAGAAGGTAAACCAAACTTTATACCAAAAGAAAGTATTCACTGGTTAGTTTATTTCACGCTTCTGGCAATTCTTACCAGCACATATTGGGATTCCTCACGATGGATAAACCATATTACACAACTCATATATTCAATTGCTATTCCTCGTTTAATGTTAGATTCCTATTTTCGATATACATGGGAACCAATTAATGCTGTGATATGGTGGATTTGTCTCACGATTGGAATTTACATTTTTTCGAATGTTGTACTACAGAGTTTTTCAACATTACCCTCTGGTGCTTCAGTTCCGTTCGTGTATTTGGGGATTTCAGGTGGAACCGCATTGATTACAGCCTTATCAGGCACTATAGTTATAGCACTGCATGCAGGAATAATAGCGGCACTATTTGCAGCAATTTGGATCCTTGCTATCATACTAAAACGTCGTGTAGAACTTGCAGGAGAATTCAGTATGCAAGTTTTTCCCAACAGTGTGTCACCTGTGGTTACATTCCTTTTTGTTGGTGTATGGATAAATGGATATTTTTACGCGGAAGTACCATCTGTAAGTGCAATTCTGTTATTACTTGCTCCAACATTGGCACTGGTTGGTCGTATAAATGCAATTCAAAGATTGGGAGAACGAAATACGGTAATACTTCAAATAGGTCTTATAGCACTCTGTGTAAGTATCGCATTAATAATTGCAGTGATTCGTTCAGGTCTATTCGGTGAAAACACATACTAAATTTACAATCGGAGGAAAATCAGAATGCAATTGATAAATCACATAGATTCAGGAAAAAATAGAAGAACTCATATCACAATACTATCAGTCATCCTTATTCTTGGAATTTTGATCCTTATTAACGGTTGTGTCAAGATGGAAGCGGTACGTAAAGCCGATTGGGAAACGAATTTCACCGATCTACACTTTATCAATGCAAATAAGGGATGGCTTGTTGGACTTGGTGGAACGATTGTCCATACTGCGGATGGAGGAAAAACATGGCAGAAACAGGAAGTCAATACTACTGGGGATTTCAAGGCTGTTTATTTTGCAAATGAAAAATATGGATGGGCAGTTGGGGATAATGGACTTATCGCTACAACCGATGATGGCGGTAGATTCTGGAGTTTGCAAAAAAGCGGTTCCTCAGCAATGTTACGCGATGTCTACTTTGCTAACGGGAAGCAAGGATGGGTTGTAGGTGAAGACTCTGATGTGCTTTACACAAAAAACGGTGGCAAATCATGGGGTCGTTATCCAAATGTAAGTGAATTTCCACTTAATGGTGTTTGGTTTGTTGATAAATATAACGGTTGGACGGTTGGCACCTACGATAGGATTTTTCGTACAAATACTGGCGGGGAATCTTGGCAGGAACAGAGTAATCGATTTGAAGGTCAACGCGACCGGTTAATTAATGACAATAAGAATGTGTTTTTCATTAGTGATAATGAGGGGTGGATTGCTGGTAGTGATGGTTCAATTTTTCATACGACATCAGGTGGTGTCAATTGGGAGAAACAGGACAGTCGAATTCCTTTGATAAATGGACATGTACGAGAGACAATTAACAGTATTCATTTCGCAGATAAAAATATAGGTATTGCAGTTGCAGATATCGGATTCATTACACGGACAGAAGACGGTGGGGATAACTGGCAATTGATGGAAAGTGGTATTGAAAATAATTTGACAGGTGTCCAGTTTACCACACGAAATGAGGCATGGGCGGTTGGTTGGTCAGGAACTATTATGCACACTAAAGATGCAGGAAAGACTTGGGATATGGTAAGTGGCACAACAGCAAATGATCTGCAGAATGTGCAGTTTACGGATGCAAATCGTGCCATTGCAGTCGGTAAAGGTGGAACGATGGTGACAACCAACGATGGTGGACAAACTTGGAACGAATTGGACTCAGAAATCTGGGATGGGATATGGAATATTTTCTTTGCAACCGACAAACACGGTTGGGCAGTTGGTGATCGTGGACTAATTATCCATACAAATGATGGTGGTAGTAAATGGGAACCACAACGTGGATCATCACAATTTACTCTGCGGGCAGTGCATTTTGTCAGTGCAAAAGTCGGATGGATTGTCGGAGATGTTGGCACAATTATGCATACGATAGATGGAGGAAATACATGGCTACCACAAATCCCCATCGGTGATTTTCATGCAATCATGTTGAAAGGTGTCTATTTTCTTAATGAAAAAAGAGGATGGGCAATCGGATGGCCCGGTGTTTGTATCGCAACTGAAGATGGAGGTCTAACTTGGAATAAACAATCTACAGACACCTTCAATGAACTTTACGCTGTCTACTTCGTTGATGAAAATACAGGCTGGATTGTTGGACAATTTGGTGAAATACTGCATACGAAAAATGGTGGTAAGGATTGGAATGTTCAACACAGTGGCACACAAGAAAACCTAAATAAAATCTATTTTGCTGATTCACAACACGGTTTAATCGTTGGTGATAATGGTGTTATGCTTACTACAGTCAACGGTGGGAAAAAATGGGAAAAACAAAAAAGCGGAACTGATAATGACCTTTACGGATTAGCACTTTCACCTGATGGAGTAGTCGCAGTGGGTAAAGGTGGTATTGCCATGCGTTATACAGTTGATAATGTTAAGTTGCCAACGAAATTACCACCTGTCGCTGACGAACCAGAAATCATAGTTGTTGAAGAGGAAACCCCTATTGTACCAGTTGTTTATCACTGGGATATAATCCGACAGGCGACATGGAGAACTAATTTCGCAGACACACATTTTACAGACGCAGAAAATGGGTGGACAGTCGGTTCTGGTGGTGTTATTGCACGCACAACTGATGGTGGACAAACATGGTTACCACAACATAGTGGAGTCAGTGTTAATCTACGTGAAATTGAATTTATAGATAGACAAAATGGTTTTATTCTTGGATCAGGTATTCTCCTAAAAACAAACGATGGCGGAGAAACTTGGAAACCAATGGTGAGAACAACACGTCAAAACCTACCTCGTATGAGCATGATGCAATTTATTAGTAAAGATGAAGGATGGCTTGGGGCATCAATTGGGCAGATAGTGCACACAAACGACGGTGGAAAAACTTGGAAAGTTCAGAAAACCGGAACGACAAATGCTAACATAACTGACCTTCACTTTATCAATAATCTGGAAGGATGGGCTATAAGTCCGCAACGTAGAGATGGAGGATTCATTCTTCACACTGAAGATGGTGGAAATTACTGGAAAATACAGACGAAAACCAATCAAGCTGGAGTCGCAGTACACTTTCAAGATAATAAACACGGATGGGTCATTCTTGGTGATGGTAATTCATTGTTGACAGAAGATGGAGGAGAAACATGGAAAATGCGCACCACATCACAAAACACACGGGGTTTACGTGGTATAACATTCCAATCCCATACACATGCATGGGGTATCGGTGGTGGTGGTGCCTATATCACCGAGGACCAAGGATTGAATTGGAAACCTATTACTGTAACAACTGGTAATGAAAGATTAGCATTACAACCGCCAGTACAACAACCCTCCGTAGAAACAGATAACGGTAATACAGAGGAGCAGGAAATATCAACTGCATCGCCAGAGTTCTCTCCATTTGATGTGTTGCAACAGCAACTCAGTCAACAACGGCAACGTCCGGGTAGTCTGGCACCAGAAGGTTTAATTCCACCCACTACTGAACAGACAGATCAACCGAACCAACAACAAACTGCTCAACCACGTGAACCGAGAAGAAGGTTCGGACGTGGTGCAGGTGCTGGAATTTCCAATGTATTCTTCCTTGATGCGAAAAAAGCATGGGCAGTCGGAAGTGCGGGAAGTATATATCACACTTCAGATGGAGGCGATACATGGGAACGTCAACTCGGAGAACAAGATCGCAATGACTTTCGAGAAGTACTATTTTTCAACAACAATATCGGTTGGATAGCTACTAATGATGGATCATTAATGGAAACTCAAGATAGTGGAAAAACTTGGGAAAAACTTGGAATTCAACCCCGTCAACGCATCATAGGTGTTCACTTCGCAAGTCTTGAACCGAAATGGGGTTGGACTATGCGAAGAGATGGTACAGTGTTATATACCACTGATGGAAACACGTGGACAGCAGGTGATACCCCCGAGAGACCTCCATTCTATGAAGGTGATTCATCTGGTACCTTCTCTATGAATGATGTTTATTTCGGAAAGTTTTCAGAAGGTTGGGCAGTCGGTAGATTCGGTGACATCATTCACAACAAAGACGGTGGTCCCACATGGACGTTACAGCGAACCACAGTAAACGACACACTCACAAGTGTTAATATGAAATTCGCACCACTTGGATGGGCGGTCGGACAAGGTGGAGCAATCCAAAGAACAATCAACGGTGGTGAATATTGGAAATATCACGAATCCACCACACTATCTAACCTATATGCAGTTTCCTTCGCATCTAAAAGAAAAGGTTGGGCAGTTGGAGAAGATGGGATCATACTTAAGACAGTAGATGGTGGTTTCACATGGAAACCGAATATGTCCTTCAATGCAAAAACTCTAAATGGAATTATTGCACTTTCTGAACAAGTAATCTACGCTGTTGGGGATGAAGGCACAATAATCCGTTCAACTGATGATGGAGAAACATGGGAACAAGAACATACTGACATTGACAATAACCTGTATGTCATAACCCGTGCAAAAGACGGTAATTCCCTTTGGGTTGTTGGTCAATGGGGTGTGATTCTCAAGCGAAAATTAGAAACTTCATTACAAGCGTCAACCCGATAGGTTGTTCTGTCGTTGTAACATCAACCATTAAAGAAGAGAAATATTTTGTCTTGAATAATATGCTACATAGATTGCTACCTGTTAACTGTCTAATGCAAAACTATTCCTTTATTCACCAGATACATATTTATTGTAACCTGTTCTTTGTGAAGAAACGTTACGTTAATGTGTATCAGAAATCGAATGCCTTCACTTGTGGAGTTTTGAACTTAATGAATCATTCGTGATCGAATTATTCTAAATTACCTACGAAGTCAATCCAAATAAGAGTTCTCAGGATTTAGAAGAAATTATAATCTTCAATTGACACATAAAATAATGTCAAATATTCTGTATACTCATAATATTCTTATTCAAAGATCTACCCTTCATATTAGGATTTAAGAGAACATTCAATGAACGAACCCAATCAACCAGAAGATTACCTACAACGTCTACGCCATTCAACTGCACACATTATGGCTTATGCCGTCCAGCAACTGTTTCCTGAAGGTGAACATACCGTAAAATTGGCGATCGGTCCTCCTATTGAAAACGAATTTTATTACGACATGGAAGTGCCTCGACCGATAACACCGGATGATTTTCCGGAAATTGAAAAGCACATGAAGGCTATGATTAAATCAAATGTGCCTTTTGTGCAAGAAACATGGACCTATGAACAAGCACGTGAATGGTTTGCTGAACGTAACCAGAAATTTAAACTCGAATTGATAGATGGTATTTCTGACCAAGCTGTGAATGCTTCTGAGGAAGGTGTTGCAGATGAAGGTGTCTCAATTTACCATAATGGTGACTTTACAGATCTGTGTAAGGGACCACATGTAGAAAAAACGCGCGAGTGTAGACACTTCAAACTTCTTCGTGTGTCAGGGGCATATTGGCGTGGAGATAGCAATCGTGAGCAGTTACAACGGATATATGGCACTGCATGGGAAACAAAGGATGATCTCCAAGCTTATCTAAAACAGCGCGAAGAAGCAGCAAAGCGAGACCATAGGAAATTGGGACGTGAATTGGAACTATTCCAAATGCATCCTGAATCTCCAGGAAGTGTGTTTTGGTTACCAAAAGGTGCATTCATCTATAACCTACTATCAGAAAAAGTAAGAAAATTGTATCTCAGTGAAGGATATCAAGAAGTCCGAACTCCACTCATTTATGACAGCAGCCTCTGGCAAACTTCAGGTCATTGGGAACATTTTAAAGATGATATGTTCCTGATTGAAAATGAAGAAGGTGAACCGACAAGTGCGCTGAAACCGATGAATTGTCCTGCACATATGCTAATCTACAAAAGCACGCTTCACAGTTATCGTGATTTACCATATCGATTGCATGATCAAGGTGTACTTCATCGCAATGAAGCAACAGGAACGTTGAGCGGTTTGTCCCGTGTCCGTCAATTGTGTCAAGATGATGCTCATATATTTATTCCAGAGGATAAGAATGAGATAGCAGATGAATATGAACGGATCCTTGAACTTTTTGGTAAAATCTATGGCGCATTTGATTTACCTTTTCGATGTGATTTCAGTACTCGCAATCCAGAAAAGTACATGGGAAATACAGAGGTTTGGAATCGGGCTGAAGAGATACTTGAATCTGTGTTAAAGAATAACCAGATTGAATTCTCAGTTAACCCTGGAGAAGCAGCATTCTATGGACCAAAACTTGATTTTCAAGTTCGTGATTCTTTGAATAGGGATGTGCAATGTGCTACAGTCCAACTTGATTTTCAGTTACCCGAAAGATTTGAATTGACATATATTGCACCAGATGGTTCAGAAAAGAGACCTGTGGTTATTCATCGTGCTATTTGTGGTAGTTTTGAAAGGTTCATTGCTATGTTGATTGAACACTATGCAGGGGCATTTCCAACATGGCTTTCTCCTGTACAATGTGTAGTGATGACAATCAGCCAAAAATTCGTTGATTACGCAACAGAAGTGCAGACGCTTCTATCTCAAAAGAATTGTCGGGTTGTGTTAGATAATAGTGATGACAAAATTGGAGCGAAAATTCGTCAGGCACGTTTACAACGTGTTCCGTATATGTTAATTATTGGTGAACGAGAACAACAGAACCGAACTGTCAGTGTCCGCAGTCGTGATGAAGGTGATATTGGTGCGATGGATCTTGATAGTTTTGTTGACAGAATAACGCTTGAAACAGATTTAGATTTTTAATACATCAAATGTTTACGCAGGTTAATTCACCTGCTTCATATCTAAAGTATCTTTACCTACTACTTTAAACAAAATAGGAGCGAATCATATGTATAGAATATTGTCCTGCATGCTACTCATTGGGGTCATTGCTGTCATTGGATGTGCACCATCAAAGCAGGTTACACGGATTGATAGCGACACCATTGTTGATCTCTCTGGTCGTTGGAACGACACAGATTCACGTATGGTGGCAGAACAGATTATTGATGATTGTCTAAACCATACATGGATCAATGACCATGGTATTGACACAGGTGGGAAACCTGTTGTGATTGTTGGCGCAATAAAGAATAAAAGCAATGAACATATCGCAACACAAACATTTGTCAGTGATATTGAAAAAGCATTTATTAATTCTGGAAAAGTCAGGACTGTTTCCAGTGCAGACGAACGTAGTGAAATCCGAGAAGAACGTGCTGATCAGAGTGCGAATGCAGCAATTGAAACCATTAAGCGTATGGGACGAGAACTCGGGGCAGATTATATGATGACCGGTATGATCAACACCATTGAGGATCGCGAAGGTGGGAAACAGATTATGTTTTATCAGACAGATCTTACTTTAACCAAAATAGAAAGCAATGAAAAAGTATGGATCGGTACAAAGAAAATTAAAAAATTCATTGGACGGTCTAAATTTAAAATGTAATCTTTATTTATCCATTTTGCAATTAATTATTGGGCGGGAATTGACTCCCGCCCACTCTTACTGTTCAGGATCTATAATCCCATGACAAAATATCTTCCTATATTGTTTATTGTATGCCTGATAACTGGTTGTGCTGGATATAAGTTTGAACAGGTCGAAATGGGCATGTCGACTGGTAAGTCAGAAGATGCCTATAATTACCTTAAGAAGCATTCACCAAAAAAACCGGATATCCCACATCTTTACGAATTAGGGATGACAGGACATTACGCAAACCTTTTCGCCGAAAGCAGCAAAGCATTTGAAAATGCAGAAAACCTCGCTGAGGACCGTTTTACAAAAAGTCTATCAAAAGAAGCATTATCACTGGTAACTACAGATAATTTACGTCCTTATGCTGGCACTCATTATGAGAGATTATTGAGTCATTATTATAGTGCCTTGAATTATATCTACGCAGGAAATTTAGACGGTGCTCAAGTTGAATGTCGCCGTGCTACGAATTTAATTCAATACTTCAAGAGCGAGGATGATAATTACAACTTCTTCGGAACTGGATTCCTCTCTCACTTTTGTGGGATTGTATTTGAAGCAGCAGGTGAGTTGAATGATGCCTATATCTCATACAAACAAGCAGCAGATTACTATCAGATAGCATCGAAAAAAACGGGTATATCAATACCAGAGGAAGTTGGACATGCATTAGTGCGTGTATCAAAAAAACTTGGTTTCAACGATGAATATAGGCGATACCAGAGGCAATACGGAGAACCACTAATCCATCCCAATGACTCTGGCGAACTGATCCTTTTTTATGAAACGGGTTTTGTTCCACGTAAAAGAGAAAAAACATTAACATTTCCTATCCTAAAGACTGATAAATTCGGTGAGGACGACAATAAAGACAATGTTAAGTTTGCTCGGACGCTTAGAAGTCGGGAAGGAATGGTTGTAGAAGACATTAAGTTAGAGTATCTCTTACATGTGGCAATGCCATCTATAAAGTCTAATCGACCGCGTTTTACAGGTATAGAAGTTACAGTAGGAGAAGTTACAACGCAAGGTCAGTTAATTGAAGACGTAGAGGTTTTGGCAATTGAAACGCTTGAAGCAGAGCGAACAGTGATACTCATTCGAACGTTAGTTCGTGCACTTGGGAAATACTTAATATTTCGTAAAGCAAAGAAAGAAAACAAGATTTTAGGTGCAGTTGTTAATCTGGCTGGTATAATAACAGAAAGTGCAGATACACGATCATGGCAAACGTTACCTAATCGTATCTATATGGTGCGGATGAGTTTACCCGAAGGTAATCATAATCTCAAATTATCGTTCTTAAATTCTAACGGTCGTGTGAGTAGAAGTAAGTCTATCCAGAATGTAGAGATTGTTCCTAATCAGATTAGTATACTTAATTACCGTACTTACGATTAATCAACTCGCTTTACCATCCAATTATAACTTGAGTTAATGACATGCAAAGAATCTACCTTGATTATAATGCTACAACTCCATTACGTCCTGAAGTCAGGGATGCAATGATGCCATATCTAACTGATGCATTCGGTAATGGCTCAAGCATTCATGCTTATGGACGAGAAGCACGAAACGCTATAGACACTGCACGTGAACAGGTCGCTGAACTGATTGGAGCAAAGAGTCCCAGTGAAATAGTGTTTACCGGTAGTGGCACTGAGGCAGACAATCATGCTATTAAAGGTTTAACCGAACTACAGAAAAGTCGCGGAGAGGGGAATCACCTCATCACTTCATCTGTAGAACATCACGCTGTTTTGCATACCTGTCAATATCTGGAGCAACGCGATTTTGACGTTACATACCTTCCAGTAGACCGATATGGACGGATACAAATTGAACAACTCCGTTCCGCAATTCGTGATACGACTGTTCTAATCTCCATTATGCATGTCAATAATGAAAATGGTACTATCCAACCACTTGAAGAAATATGTCAGGTTGCCTCGGAACGCGATATTCCTATACATACTGATGCTGTGCAGTCTATAGGTAAGTTAGATGTCAATGTACAGGAACTTGGTGTAAACCTATTGTCACTTTCTGGACACAAAATATATGCTCCAAAAGGAATTGGTGTTCTTTACATCCGTCGTGGTACCCGATTAGCAAACCTTGTTCACGGTGGCTCACACGAACGAAATCGACGAGCTGGTTCTGAAAATGTTCCTGCTATCGTTGGTCTTGGTGTTGCAGCTGAACTTGCCATGAAGGAACGTGAGACCTATTCACAGCACTTATACAAATTAACAAAACAACTACGCGATGGACTTGATACCCATATAGAACGTCTACACTATAATGGTCATCCCAATTACTGTGCTCCCGGCACCTTAAACGTGTCTTTTGAAGCAGTAGAAGGTGAAAGTCTTATACTGCGATTGGACATGGAGGGAATATGTGTGTCAACCGGTTCTGCATGTACATCGGGGTCAATGGAACCATCGCATGTCCTTGCTGCGCTTGGTTTGCCACCCAGATTAGCACAAGGTACTGTCCGTTTTTCACTTGGTAGAAATACTACTGAAGAAGAAATTGACACGGTTATTGCTAAATTGCCTCAAGTGATTAAGCAGATGCGTTCATTGTATAGAAATTAAATACCTTCAGTTTTTGCAAATTCTACGTTTTCTTAGGATTCCAGAAAGCACATATTATAGCAGTAATAGGAATTGCTAATACCAATCCAAGAGTCCCTGCCAGCAATCGTACAATCTCTGCAGATATTACACCAATACTAAGCAATTGCACCGTAGGTTCCTTAAATAATTCGAGATTGGGTGCATCTAAAGGAAAAAACATTAATAAGTTATTTTGTGCAGCCACAGTAATTACCAGTAATAATTCTACTCCAAGATAGGCGAACACCAGTGTATTAACCATTGTACCGAGAATATCGGTACCTACATTGAGTCCAGAAGCTATCAATCTCCATGTTGGCATGTTAGGATTTGCGCGACGAATTTCCTCCATGCTTGATGCAACTTCAATTGCACCATCAACCGCTACACCTAATACACCCATCAACATACCTGCTAACAGTATCTGGACAAAATTAAATGGTGGTGTTCGTGTAGCTTCAACGATATCCGCTGCGATTGCGTCTTCTAAACCGGTGAAATGCAATTGTTGTTGTGCAAATAATACTATCATACCTGCTATAAGGATACCACCCATTGTTCCCAACACAGCAGAATATGTCTTGCGACTTGGACCTATAACAAATACCAGCGAAACAAATGCTACAACACCTGATGTTACCGTTACAACAATTACTGCGTTCATACCTTGTGAAATCAACGGCAACATGAAGAAATAGATCACTGCACCGGAAATTACCATTGCACATACGGTGCGGATTCCTTCCATCCTCCCTACCAAGATAATAAGTAGAAACATCCCTCCTACAAACCATATCAGAAATCTATCGCGTCCATATTCTTGAATTATTTTTGTAATACTAACCTGTTCTGGATCACCTCCAACACGACATAGTATTATATCGCCGGGTTCGGCAGGTACACTTAGTAATGCCATGCTGTGATTTACGATATTTCGTAAAACTAATTTTTTACCTTTATATAGTCCACTCAGCATCTCTACCTCAAGCACATGATGTTCAGTTTCGGAATCATAGACGTTGAGGATATTTTTACCTTCTGTTCCAACCCTAATGCTGTAAGTCTGCTCATACACTGGGTCGGAAATCAACCAACGACTGTCTTTCCAAGGTTTAATTGCAACTGTTGCATCATCAGATAACGATAACCCGTTGCGTGTAAATGCGTCTCGTAGTGCTTGGGGTGCTATTTTCTTATCCAACTCGGCTGTATTGGATTGGTCAATTGTAAATAAGAAATCACCACTTGATTCAAGCAATCTAAGTACCTTTCCCTTTGCGTATTCCGATTTTGTAATGAGTTGACCTTGTTCGTCCCTTTGCTCTGATATAGTAGCAGATAGGTTTTGTGTCCTATAATAGATAAATATTGTTCCAATCAACACGACAAACATGGCAAATGGCACAGCAACCCGCTTGGTAAAAATACGCTTCCCGCTGTGTGTTGTTTCACTTCCGAATAATTCCTCAAGTTCCTCTTGGGTTGGTATGTCGTCGTGAATATCTGTTCTTCTTACTGTCGTATACTTTGTTAGAAAACCCGCAACCGTGGCAGCAATAGGAACGGTAAGCACTAATCCGATTGTCCCAACTGCAGCCTGAATTATAGCAACTGCTGTTGCTTCTTCATTGACTAACCGTAGGAAGGGATATAGCATACCTGCCTCAGGAAACACAACACGCGGTAACAACATAGTAATCATGTGTGCCCCAAGGTATGCAAATATTAGCGTATCTGCCATTGTTCCCATAATATCCCGTCCAACATTCAATCCAGCTTGTATTGATTGTCGGACGCTGATGTTTGGGTTAACCTGTTTGACTTCATGAACACTTGAGGATATGGACATACTGACATCCATCATAGCACCTACCGCGCCTAAAATAATTCCTGCGGATAGGATACCTGTGAAATCCCAATGATGTGATCCGGGTGTACGCCATAATGCTATACCGAGTTCCAAAAATCCAAATTCTTGGTCTAATCCAGTCAGTGCCATCAAGTTTTGACTCAGAACCGACAAGATTCCTACAGCAGTTAATCCTCCTAATGTTCCGAGAACACCAGAAATTACTTTATAACTAAATCCAGTAATAAGTAGGAATGTGACTAATGTGAGGAATGATGCTATCAGCAATGCAACTGCAATCGGGTTGAAGCCCTTTACTGTAAGTGGAACAAGGATATAAAGTATAGAAAGGGCAGTAACAAAGAGTGTCAGTATGGCACGTACTCCTTTTATACCTGCAACAAGTATCATCAATATTCCTAATATGCCAGCAAGATATAGCAAAAATGGGGTGCGAAAATAATCACCTATTGATACAGAAAAGATCTTTGGATTCGAAGGATCTCGGATCTGGATCTGAAGAAACATTACATCGTCTTTACTTAATACACGATCTCCATAGGCACGTCCGATCCAGATATTATCCACATTAACTGTTTCCCCTCGAAACTGTCCAGAGAGAATGCGGAAGGTTAGAATTTGATCTACTTCTTCGCTGGTATCTATCTCTATAACACGACCTAAGCATACCAGAATCTGTAGAGCACCTTCTTGTGTAATTTCTGCAAAGCGATTGAGCCTAAAGTGTAGAAAGGCTACACTTAATATGATAATTATGATTCCAACTATTCGTATATTTCTTTCTTTCATATAGCAAACTCATATAGCAGATTGGATAATAAATTAATAAGGATAATATTGCATTAGTAGAAGGTACAGCAAATTATATGCCAAGACAGAAATGGCGTTTCACAGAGATATAACACATGAGTACGTAACATAGTTGCACAATATAGTGCAGCTATATAACAATTATGTACTAAATTGTGCAATCTGCTGTATTAGGGTAACTGGGCTGAAATTTGGTCTATAGGTTTTTACGGATGTTCTCAGCGACTTTGCGGGGAATACCTTTCACAGAGAGGAGTTCATCTAAACTTGCCTGCCGTATTGCATCTATTGAACCGAATTGTTTCAGTAACGCCTGTTTCCTTTTTGGACCAATGTTTGGTATTTCGTCAAGAACGGATTCACTCAATGCCTTATGCCTTAGTTTGCGATGGTAAGTAATTGCAAACCGATGTGCTTCATCGCGCAACCGCTGAATTAAGTGGAGAGTAGGATTATCTTCTCGCAACACAATCGGATCAGGATTGTTGGGCACGAAAATTTCCTCAATTCGTTTTGCTAATGCAATCACTGGAATCTGTGTCGGAACCGGGTCTAAATCCGCATTAGTAAATGTTTGCAATGCTGCATGAACACTACTTAATTGCCCTTTACCACCATCTATCAACATTAAATCAGGCAATTTACTAAATTTGACATCCCCTGTTTCAGCGCGTCGAAAACGGCGCGTAATGACTTCCTGCATCATCGCGTAATCGTTTTGTCCGATAACATCGCGAATACGAAATTGTCTGTATTCACTTGAAGTAGGTTTACCATCTTCCAGAACGACCATTGATCCAACTGCATATCTATCTCCAAGATTTGATATATCATACGCTTCAATACGTCTGAGAGGGTGCGTTAACTCAAGAAGTTCCTGCAACTCGACCAATGCTGGATCCACGTTGCTACTATAAACAACGCTCTGCTCACGCTGTATTAGCAGCACTTCAGCATTTTTCATCGCTAAACTCTGCAATCGCCTTAGTCTACCAGCCCTTGGTACATGCAGAGAGACGCGGTTGCCCCGTTTTTCGCTAAGCCATCTTTCAATCAATTCCACTGACTCAATCTGCATTGGTAATACAATCGTCTTTGGAACTAAAACAGTATTTTGGTAATATTGCGAAACAAATGCACTTAGTGCTGTTGGTATCAATTCAGGATGTACGTCATTTAGATAATAATGTTCACGTTCGAGTAGTTTTCCATCTCTAACATGCAAAACCTGAACACACGCGACATCTCCGAGACGACTTTGCAAATCCTTTTGAAATGCAGTTGCAATACCGATAATATCCTCATCCACAGTTGACACATTATCGAGACTCTGTTGTGTGGAAATAGCTTGTTGAACATCATTAAGCATATCTCTGTATTTTGCTGCATTCTCAAAATCAAGTGACTCTGCTGCGGATTGCATTTGCTGATTTAATTCTTTTACCACAGCCCTTGTATTTCCACCTAAAAACTGACACACCTTACGAACTATTTTTTTATATTCTTGTACATCAATTTTATTGGCACAAGGAGCAGGACATCTACCGATATGATAATCAAGACATGCCCGATACCTGTTTTGAGTGGCTTCAAGAGGTAGAGTGCAGGTTCGTATGGGGAACAACTTTGTCAAGTGTTTTAATACCTGTCGTGTAGATCTAACTCGGACGAATGGACCAAAATAACGTGTCCCATCATTTTCAGTTTTACGTGTAATCATTATCCGAGGAAAGGGTTCATTCGTGGTTACCCGCAGAAAGGGATACCGTTTATCGTCTTTCAGTTTTACGTTGTAGCGTGGTTGGTGCGACTTAATCAGATTATTTTCCAGAATAAGTGCCTCAATTTCTGTGCTTGTAACAATATAATCTACTTTGGTCACATAACGCATCATCTGAGCAGTCAGTGGGTTATCAGTAATTCCACTTGTCTGAAAATAGGATCGCACCCGATTCCGAAGGTTGACTGCCTTACCAATGTAGATAGCGGAACCGTCTGAAGCTTTCATCAGATAAACCCCTGGTGAGTTTGGGAGAGATTTCCACATTTCGAATATCCTTCATTTCAGACTATTCTGTAAATCTGACTTTGGCATAGATTGCTTGTAATGCTAATCGACACTCTATTGATGCTATCTGAAACACATCATCTAAGGAGAGGTATTCCTTGAGAACCCACTTACTATCTTGACGGATATATTGTTCCACAGTTACACTTTTTCATAAACTGCGCGGTAGATTTCCCTACCCTCTGACCGATACTTCATTTCAAAGTTTGTCGTAATGTTCTTATAAGGTTTTGGATCTGATAAAACAGGTTTCAACATTTTATGCTGCCCCAACCGCTCCTGGATTTCGTCGAAATACTCTGCAAAATCCGTTAGAACATATAACTTACCATTATCTGATGAGAGTGTTCGAGCCAACGCATTTAGAAAATCCTTATTACGAAAGATTCTCCTTTTCTGTTGCCTTGCTTTGGGCCAGGGATCTGGGAAATACACATGGTAGGTTTGCACAGATGTATCAGGAACATACTTGGTTAAAAAGTAGTTGGCATCGGTCCATACAAGTCGGACATTCGTGAACAATCCCGTTTTTTTATCTACAGAGAAATGCCTCATGTATTTTTCAAATCGTGTACGTGTGATTTCCACATATTTTTGTGCCCGTTCCACACCGACGAAGTTAATATCCTGATACTGTTTTGATGCTTCAAGTAGGAAACGTCCTTTACCGGGACCAATTTCAATTTCTATTGGATGTTTATTCCCAAAAAGTTGTTCCCAGTCAATAGGCATTGGTAGATTATGTAGTGATTCGGTATTATTTTTTACAACATCAAGTATCTTTGATTGAGAAGTTGTGCTTTTATAGTAGATGTCGTTGTATCGTGGTTCTGTATTCATGACTCTCTATTCATAAACTTGTGCAAATGGGTTTGAATCAAGTTGTCCTGTGGTTCATACCCTAAGACCTCAACTGCCCCACTGATATCAAGGTAACTCTGCTGGAATCCATTAGTGTTTGCGGAACGACCGTAGGTTATTAGATATTTTACGGGACCGTCATATTCCACAGCCCGTGTAAACAGCTGAACACAATCACGGGGAGTCAGAAGAGTGCTGCAATGTCTTATGCTGTTCGGTTCAGATGTGCCATTAAAACTACCTATTCGGATACTGATAAAATGCATGTCGTGTGCATCAACAAGGTATCGTCCAGCGATCTCAGCCATTCCTTTCATTGCACCATACCATCCATCAGGACGAAACTGATCACCGGTAGAAAACCTTGGTGGAGAACTTAAACGTTCATTCCAACCTGATACATGATTAGTACTCGCGTAGACGATCTTTTGGATACCACCTTCTCGTGCTGCCTCAAATAAGTTCATTGAAGCACCAATATCACTGACTTCTCCCGGAACTTTACCAATTGAATTCTGTCGAATATACGCCAGATGAACCAATACATCTTGCTCTTTACATAGCTCCTGCATTGCGGCATAATCACGAATATCCGATTGTTCAACATGAGATATTGAACCTTCAATCGGTTTTATATCCATCAAAGTAAGTATGTAGGTATCCTGTTGTTCCCATGCTTGCCATAGCGAAGAACCTACAGTTCCCGCTGCACCTGTAAGAAGTACTCGTTGTTTCATTGTATATTAATTATTCCGTTGCTAATTCTGTCAAAATACTTTCACGAACTTTTTGTGGATCAGCAACAGTTTGAACATAGAATCGATCAATTGCTTGTCCACCTAAACCGGAACATTTACACATTTCAACATTTAACTCCAATTTTGCCAAAATACCACTGAAATAGTGTAGAAAACCCATCTTTTCTTCACCAGTCACAACGATTTCTGTATAATTTCTTGCAGGTTCAACAGTGACATCATCAACTCGCCAAGTACCAGATGGGTCTATATAGCGTTTCTCAAAAATCTGTTCAAGTGTTACCTCTTGTGCCATCAAACTCCGGATGTCAAAATCAAGGTCTCTTTTTAATTCTTCATCAAGTGGTAGTGGTTCAGCAGTTTGATGGGGTGGTTGATGAACGAGACGGTATATTTCCAATTCAACATCAGTATCCTGTTTTGTATAGACACGAGCATCACGGACATCAATATTATTTGCAAAAAACAGACCACTAACAGTGTGCAACTTTCCGACACGACTATGTCCACACAAATGCAGCTCTGTGAATCCGGGTTTGTCAACAAACTGGAGGATCGCTGCACCAGCGGTAGGATCACGATTGTCTGAAGAGTTAGTTTCTGCCTGAGAAATCATCTTCATGTGCATAGAGATTTCCTCTGGTGCGACTCCAATTCTGTATGTAACCGGCATTTGATGTAAAAATTGCTGAAATTCTTCCGGTTGTGCAAAAGTTTCCCACTGTGTTTCCTCTTGTCCAACGAAACGCACTCGCACAACTTCATATAACCTCTTGAGATTATGTTTTACCAGATTGCTAAAGTTTTGCATCCCGTTTGCTTTCGAATCACAATATGTTAATAGATAGAGTGCTGTTAACCTATCCAGTGAATTGACCTTCTCACAGAATTCAGTTATTGTGCTCTCATCCCATTGGTGATACCTTGCCAATGTAATCATCGTAAGATGTTCGCGTATTAAGAAACATATTTCATCTGTTTGTTGAGGATTAAATCCAAATTCTGGTGCGATACGTTTTGCCTTTTCTGCCCCAGTTAGTGGGTGTTCTGGATCCGGTTTATCAATATCATGTAGGAAAAGTGCCATGTACAACGGAGCAGTATCGGAAAGTGAGCGTAATGCAGTGTTCAACTCCTCTAACTCTGAGTTAGCAGAAGGTGTAATTGGTTGACCCAGGCGAGGTCCTCCGAAAGGACTGCTTGATTCAGTCTGTCGTATTTCATCAAGGTGTCCTATCGCAACTAATGTGTGTTTTCCAACGGTATACGGGTCAAGACTTCGTTCACTACGGGTCATCATTGCTTTTTCAAAACGTTCCCCACCCTCACCAAGGTGCGATAATATACCGAGTCTGTGCAGACGCGTCAGACTTTTTTCAACATTACCGGATGTGTTCATAAGTTCAGCCATTCTGAGTTTAAAACGTTCCCAGTCAAATGCATCTACATAAGCAAATATAAAGGTAGCGAGTGATGGATCTATCTCAAAATCGTATTGTTGGAAATATGTAAATAGTTTAAAAAGTTCATCTGTATCAAGTTCTCCGAAGTTATTATCAATGCAATACAGTACGTCTGTTCTCACGCCGAGTACATCGGAAACCGGAATTCCATTAGCAAGGAACTTTCTTATCAATAATTCCGCTTTAAAGTGAAGGTATTTTGCTTTAAAATAATAGTCTTCCATAAATTCATATCTACATTCGTCCGATTTATCTGAATAACCCATTGTGTGAGCGATTTTTGTCTGGAGTGTGTCCTCCTGTTCTGGATGGTATGAAAGCAGATCGTGTGGACCATTTGCAAAAACATGAAGTAAATTGCGAACTTTGAACATAAAATCGAGTGAAGGTTTCAACTGGTCATCTTCGTAACGTTCATAAAGTTCGAGGATCGGTGTGAACCCGGGAAGACCACACATCCAAAGTGCATATTGAAGTGTGCGTAATCCTCCTCTACCGGTCTTAATATCAGGTTGATTGAGATAGATAGTATCCTCAGATGCTTTAAATGCATCAGCTTTAGATTGAAGTAGGTCAAGCACGAGTGAGATGTCAGACTTTTCGGAGTATACTGCTTTTCGGAATTGTTCTGTCAGTGAAGCTTCCCCAGCAATAAACCGCATATCAATTAGAGCGGTCATATCTTGGTAGTTCCATTTTGCAATATCTGTCATCGGTCGGTAGATAAAACTGAACTCAAAACCAGGAATTACGGAATGAAGACTATCAAAGAAGTCGTAGAACCAACGTATGAGTTCAAGTGTTCCCTCGTCATATACATCCTCCAAGTCAACTGAAGAGGTATATACGACATCTACATCTGAATAGTAGCAAAGCTCATGTCTGCCATAACTCCCAACACCGTAGAGAGCGACATCCGGGAACCATTCTTCTGGAATATCTGCGAGTAATTCACTTGCTTGTATGTCAGGAATTCTTAGGAGTTCTTCAACCTGTTTCATATATTCAGACTGAATTTGAGAAGATGCAACTTCGTAGACCTTACGTATAACCGCATCCCAAATTTGCGTGTGGGTAGAACATGCAGAAAATCCACTTTCACCTGACACTATACTTTCTTTTAGGAGTTCACGTTCAGCTTTTATGAAAGAGGCTAATTGTTCCTGCAATACTGATTGGGAAATATTGGGATTAGGTATGAATTGGGTAAGACGGTTTTCTATTTGTGTAGACATTGGTTTGAATCTTTATTTTATGAGAATAGTACAATGGAAGTTGAAGGGATTTTCTTTCCAATTAAGTTTATTATACATATACATGCTATTATAAACAAGTGATTTTCCCAGAGTGGGTAGAGACATTCAATTATCGTTAATCTGAATGTAAAATAGAGATATAGTAGATTTTAGAATTACTTGAACATATCTATAATTTCGGTAAGTTCTTTCTCTGAGTTATATTTTCTGAGCCGCTTTATATTAGCGAAGTCGTGTTCAATCGGATTGTAATCTGGGGAATAA